>Ga0209725_1000132_pt1 | contig 44884 bp, 46 predicted proteins | sample I18A1metaG_FD_184145 | JGI IMG/M metagenome (GOLD analysis project Ga0209725, IMG submission 184145) | Lake sediment bacterial and archeal communities from Gulf of Boni, Indonesia to study Microbial Dark Matter (Phase II) - ​I18A1 metaG... | ecosystem: Environmental > Aquatic > Freshwater > Lake...
AGCTCTCAGAAGTTGTTTGTCTATGTATATCCCCCGGATAGAGGAATGTCCATCCACCGCCTGTCTGCGACAAGATTGCGATCGATGTTCCTGCCATGGCTTCCAGTGCATCGTAGACTCCTCCAGCGAGCAGGAATATCGCGACCCCCATCATGGCAAGTGTTGCTATTGTAGTCGATGGTTTCATAGCTCTGGTGCTGGGTAGACGAAGTATCCTAAACCTGTACGCCACGTTCGTGAAGAATCTACTGATTCTCCACTTCAATCGGCTCAATCGAGTGCTGGTTCTATTCAATAGGTGTCAGCGCTCTGTAGCTTCGAAGTCTATTGATGAAGAAAGTTAAAATATGTTTTGGTTATTTCGTATATCCTCCAGTGTGCCGTGGTGATGATTTGCCTCAACGCATAACCTGTGGGAATTGCGGAGTAGTCCTCTATAGTGGCATCGAACTTGAATCGCCGACGGAAATAATACAAAGGTACGGTGGGATTTGTCCAAAGTGTAGAAAGAGGCTGAATTTCGATACTGGAACGATAAAGATAATTCCAGTGGCGGAAAAGTGATGCTGAAGATCGCTCTGACGTAGTCCGGTTCCACTTATGTTACAGTGAATCGTTATAAACGTGTGAGTTGTAAAATAGCTGTTACTGTAACTGCTAGTTGGTTTAGTTATGGTAGCAGCAAGGACACATATTATTGAATTTCACGAGAAGTTTGGACACGTAGTAGAATTCGCTGGATTCAAGTTGCCGGCGTGGTACAGAGGAATAAACGCTGAATGCATGGCTGTCAGAAATGGGGTGGGCTTGTTTGATGTCTCACATATGGGTAGAGCTTTAATTGTGGGCGAGAATGCTGAACCTTTCTTAGACTATGTATCAACTAACAATGTAGCTTCCCTCGGTAGGTTTGGAGGGCACTACTCACTTATCTGTAACCCTCAAGGCGGAATCAAGGATGATGTGGTTCTTCTAAGACTTGAACGTGATTTGTTTCTTATGGTGTACAACGCGAGCAACCGTGAGAAAAACTTCTTATGGCTTCAACAGAACGCAACAAGGTACGGAGTTGAGGTCAAAGACATTTCGAATGACGTGGCGATGCTAGCTCTTCAAGGGCCCAGTGCTGAATTGACGCTATCGAAACTTTGTCCTGAGAATCTTTCTGAGATTCCCAGGTTTGGCTGCCGATGGATAGAATTGAGCGGTTTGAAATGTCTCGCTTCTAGAACAGGGTATACTGGAGAGGACGGCTTCGAAATCTTCGTATGGGACTCTTCGGTGAGCGATCCTAGGCTTGCTCTAGAGGCTTGGAACGCTATGCTTGATGCCGGGAAGGAGTTTGGAATAGAGCCCTGTGGGCTAGGTGCCCGAGATATCCTTCGTCTTGAAGCTGCAATGTGCCTCTACGGGAACGATATAGATGAGTCAGTAACTCCATTCGAAGCGAGGTTGGGTTTTACAGTGAAGCTTGAGAAGAAGGATTTTGTCGGCAAAGACGCGCTTGTTAAGCAGAAGAGTGAGGGTGTCAAACGCGTTCGAATTGGACTGAAGATGATAGACAAAGGTATACCACGACTAGGATGTGAAATCTTGAAGGATAACTTGGTCATCGGGAAAGTTACGAGTGGCACTTTGTCGCCGACCGTCAGGGTAGGAATCGCCATGGGTTACGTTCCTCCGGGGTTCTCAAGCGAAGGAGAAGTGTTGATGATCAAGATTCGCGATAGGTTGACGAAAGCGCAAATTGTCAAATTTCCTTTCTTTGATACTCAGATTCATGGAAGAACTAGATTGTCTCACGGCAGATCGTGATCTCAAGGCGATACGGACAAGAACGAGCGGCCACTACAGGATGAGATTTTAGCTGGCTCTGGAGAAAGCTTAGGATTGCAGGTTATACAGCGCCTCTGGAACTGGTTATGTATAAATTTAGTTCACTCCACTTTCACTATAGTTTCTTCTTTGTATCCAGTTATCACCCTAACATAGCCCCTCAGCTGCTCGTCTAATGTACTGTCGCCTGTATCGACTAGTAACCGTTTTTGAGTCAACGCGTAGAGCTTATTCTTTGTAGCTGTAACTATGATGTTTTCCTTCCCGATCTTCCTAATTACGGCAGGGCTTATCTGCTGGTTTCCTCTGCCGAATATGTAGCCTTGGCCTCCGATAGGGGTTACAATGATCTTAGCATCCTCCCTCTCGACAAGTTGAAGTAGCTGTCGTTCATTCACATCCTCAGCAATGAGACTTCTATCCTTAATGACATCTACGCCCAGCAATGTCTTTCTCAATCCCAGAGTCTCCAGCAAAGTTCTGTTCGTAGTTCCTGGACCGACGACGTAGCAGATGTCTTCTTTCATCTCTTCAATAACCTGTTTGGCTATCGCTCTTTGAGCTTCAATCTCGTCTTCGGTTTGCAAGCTTGAAATCTTCATCCCTTGTATCAATGATTCTTGGAAAGGTGTGAGCAGGAATCCATAGAGCCTTGCGGAAAGACGGCCTTCTCGAAACTCATGCTCATCTATATCCATAACTTCCATCTCTTTCATTGGTAACTCACCACGAAGAAAAGCGGATGCAATTCTCGCGGCCTCCATTGGGTTTATCGCAAACGCAGAACTGTGAATCTTGACGCCTGCAGGAACACCTAGAACAGCGACTGTCATATCTACGGTATCCATTATGTCTCTAGCCGTTCCGTCGCCGCCGCAAAACACCAGAAGGTCAATTCCTCTACGGTGCATCTCGAGAGCTGCTTGCTTCGTGTCTTCTGAGCTTGTTCTTTCCTTCGGTGTTCCTATGACCTCAAATGGAACTACTTCCTCGTCGACGCATTCGCGTTGCCCCATAATTCCGGCACCGGTGTATATACGCAGCGAGTGCTTGAACGGCGCTATTCCTCTGAGGAATTGTCGAGCTCTTTCAGGCGCTGTTGCAACCGCTCCTAGCTCAATCGCTTTTTCCAGGATGTCTTGCCCATCTGTCCCTTTTAGGCCAACAGCCCCGCCCATACCAGCAATAGGATTCAAGACGAATCCTAGGCTTTTCAAGCTAGGATTTCCCTTTGATAAGCTTCATACCCATTTCATAGCGATTCTTGTTTATGATCCAAGCCTTTTTGAAGTCCATCTTAACAGCCTTCTGTCCCATCTTCAATAGAAACAAACGTTTCGCCCTTGCTTCCTCCTTTATGTAGTCTCTACTTTCTTCAAGCCATTTTCTATGCCTTTCATAAGGTGCTACAATGACCGCGGCTACATACGCGTCCACAGGAAGGTTCATCTCTCTTCTCATTTCCTGCAGTCTTCTAACGACATCTCTGACAAGGCCTTCTTGGATGAGAGCGCTGGGGATTCTTGCGTCTATGTATACTCTACCTTGGCTGAATGTTCCGACAGCGAAGTCTTCAGGCATTTCTTCTTTGAATGAAACCATTTCAGGAGTTATTTTGACATCTTTTCCGTCGATCAGCAGCGTGTAGAAACTATTCTTCTTGAAGCTTTCTGAGATTTCTCTTCCGTCTGAGCTCTGGAGGGTATCGACTATCCTTTTGGTTTCTGCTTTAAATACTGGTCCAATGGCTTCGTACTTTGGTTTCGCAGTTATCTCTTTCAATCTCTCTTCTTCATCGATGCTAATGAATTCGAATTTCTTTGCGTTCGCTTGCTCGAAGACTATTCTCTCTAGATCTTCTATAGCTTTCTTCACTACTGGATTGTCCGTGACTACGAGGGCTCTATGGACTGGTTGCCTAAGCTTTATTTTGAGTGTTTGTCTTGCGCTCGCTGTAGCTCCTACTACTTCCTTGACTACTTCCATCTCTTCCTCTAACATTGGGTTGACGAGTTCCATATTGGGCACAGGATGCTCTTCCATGTGAACACTCTGAGGAGCATTCCTCTCAGCGGTTCTTATCATTGCTTGATAGAGTTTCTCCGCCATGAGCGGAATGAATGGAGCGCTTAGAACGAGCCAATTCTTCAGTGCATAGTATAGAGCTGAGTATGCCGCCATCTTGTCTCGGCTCTCTTTCTCCAGCCAAAATCTTCTTCTAACAAGCTTGATGTACCAGCGGCTCAGATCTTCAAGAGCGTACTGGGTCAACGCGCGCGCAGATAAGTGAATGTTCAATCCCTCCATTTCTTTTGAAACAAGAAGCTTGAGGCTCTCTGTTTTGGAGATGAGCCATTTGTCTTCAGGTCGCATGTGTTTCCATGTTTTTTGTAACGGCCACTTTTCCGGGGTGAAACCGTCCAAGTTCATGTATAGGCTTGCGAAGGCGAAGGCGTTCCATACTACTTGGAGGACTCTCCATGTGTCTTCTACAGTATCCCATGAGAATCTAAAGTCGTCCCATACAGTACACTGAGTTTCATATAGCCTGAGCGCATCTCTACCGTATTTTGCCACAACGTCCTCTGGAGAGACGAAGTTACCGCGGGACTTGCTCATTCTTTCGCCTTGAGCATCTAGTGTGTGGCCGTGCATTAACACAGATTTGTAGGGGCTTTCGCCGAACGCCACGAGGCTTGCTCCGAGTTGAGAGTAGAACCACCCACGTGTTTGATCATGCGCCTCCGTTATGAAGTCGGCGGGCCACCATTTTTCAAACGATTTCCTTTTCCTGGGGAATTCAAGGGAGGCCCATGACGCTATTCCTGAATCTATCCAAACGTCCACTATGTCTGGCACTCTTTTCATCTGCTTCCCACAGTCGCATCTTAACTTGATCGCGTCGACGCATTGTCTATGAAGATCTAGATGACTTGGTAGGTTGACCGCTCTCTGAGTCAATTCTTCTAAGCCTCCTACAACTATTCTCTTATCGCAGTTTTCACAGATCCAGACCGGTAGGGGAGCTCCCCAATATCTCTGCCTTGAGATAACCCAGTCTCTAACGCCCAGCAGCCAATCTCGGAATCGTCTCTTTCCAGCCCAATCCGGCACCCACATTATTTTGTCGTTCGTTTCCAAGAGTTTCTCCCTGAGTTCAGTGATTTTGAGAAACCATTGGTCAGTCGCTCTCAGTATTAGTGGTGTCTTGCAACGCCAACAATGGGGATAAGAGTGCTCAATCAATCTTTCGGCCAGTAGCAGCCCTTTCTTCTTAAGGTCAGCAAGAATCGCTTCGTTAGCTTCCACTACGTACATTCCGGCGTATTTTCCAGCTTCAGAGGTGAAGGCGCCTTTGGAGTCTACTGGGCAAACTACTGGTAGGCTGTATTTCAGCCCAACTTCGAAATCTTCTTCACCGTGACCTGGCGCGGAGTGCACGCACCCGGTCCCTTCCTCCATCGACACATATTCTCTGCTTAGAACGACCTTATGCACGTCTTTCAACTGCGATTGTATCAGTACCTCATCTCGTAAAGGAGAATCGTATCTTAATCCTTCAAGTTCTCGGCCGCTGAATCTCTCAAGAATCTTGTAAGGTTTTCCCATCTCTTCGAAGACAAATCTAGACCTCGCCTCGGCCAAGATGTAAATCTCATCGTCTGCTTGTGCTCTTACGTAGGTGGCTTCAGGGTTGACCATGATGGCCACATTAGCCGGTAGGGTCCAAGGCGTGGTCGTCCATATCAAAATATACTCTTTTTCCCTTCCTGCTACGGGGAATTTAACGTATATTGAGTGGTCCTTCACAATTCTGTATTCATCTGTGACTTCGTAGCCTGCGAGAGCGGTTTCACATCGAGGGCACCAATGTACGACTTTCAAGCCTTTCTGAAGCAGGCCTCTTTCTTCAGCCTTCTTTATTGTCCACCAGACGGATTCTATATATTCGTTTTCGAATGTTACGTAGGGGCTGTTCCAATCCATCCATATGCCTAGGTTCCTAAAGGTTGTTGTCTGCTTCTCGAGGTTCTCCTTAGCGTATTGCTTGCACTTCTCTATGAAATTTGCAATCTTGATTCTTTCCTCTATCTCCTTCTTGGTCTTTACTCCTAGGCGTTCCTCTACCATTACCTCTATGGGTAGACCGTGGCAATCGTATCCTGGTTGGTCTCTGACATTGTAGCCTTTCATCCTCCTAAATCTGATAACAACGTCTTTCAGTATCTTGTTCCAAGCTGTTCCGATATGGGGAGGATTCGTTACGTACGGGGGGCCGTCAAGAAAGTAGAACTTCGGCCTGTTCTTCAGCCGCTTCTTGACACTTTCGTAAATATGCTTCCTATCCCACCAAAGTAGCGTCTCTTCCTCGTAATCTTGAGATGGACGGCCTTTCGGGACTTTTCCTACGACCGGGTTCTTCAATTGATTCGCGCTCCGAGCCTAGAAAGAAAAGGAAAGGCGCAGTTACATTTTAACTTTGACATGTGCTCTCTGAAAAATAACCGCAATCTAAATAACGACCATATTGATGTATTGTTAGAAGCCTCCGAGGTGTTCGGCGAGTGTCCATTACCTCTCGAATTAAAGACTTCCTTGCAGAGAGAATAGGTAGAGAGGCGCTCGCACCGAGGTTCCGAGGAATTAAGACTTTTTTGGAAGGTGTTTCAAAGGGGGCTGTCATCAACTTCTTCTGCCTCGCCGCGATAGTAACGATAGCGGCATTGATCCGTCTCCAACCGGTTCGGTGGGGTTTCTATCTTTCTGAGTTCGATCCTTACCAACAGTACAGGATGACGGAATACGTCGTGAAGAACGGCTTCACCTCTTGGTTCAGTTGGTATGACCATATGACTTGGTATCCTTGGGGCCGTGATGTACCGACGACTAACTATCCTGGGGTAGCTTTCAGCGCAGCCATTGTCTACCTCTTTCTGAAGTCAATTGGAATCGAAATGGGTTTGTATCAGTTTTGCGTTCTCTTTCCTGTTGTTATGGGTGCAGCGACTTGCGTTGCTCTTTACTTTCTTGGTAGGGATGTTTGGAGCCGTAGCGTAGCGCTTCTTTCATCTCTCTTCTTGGCTTTCAATTCGTCCCATGCGTTCAGAACGTCAGCCGGTTTCTTTGATGATGAGACGATAGGCATCTTCGCTATGCTACTCTTCTTCATGTTCTATATCAGGTCTATCTCACCGAATAAGTCTAATCGCGCGTCTTTGTTGTATGCGATACTTGCTGGATTGGCGTTGTCATACATGAGCTTGGGTTGGGGCGCTTTTAGGTACCCTATGTCGCTTGTCGCCCTATTTTCCGCAGTTCTCGCGATCGTCGGCAGGTATTCTCGCCGACTATTGCTATCCTACGGCGTCACATACGGTCTGAATTTTCTGATAATGTCACAACTGCCATATCTAGGCTTCAGCTTTCTTAAAGAATGGTCAACCGTCGCTATATTTGGAGTTCTCTTATTCCTCTGCCTCTACGAACTCTTCATCCATTTGAAGAGCGTCCGACAGAGGACAATTGCAGTACTATGCTTCTTCGGGCTAGTTGGAGCCGCTGCATTTGTCCTTTGGCAGCAGGGCTTGATCGTCCAGATCGGTTCAAAGTTCTGGACTGTTCTAAATCCGTCAACAAGACTGGACCTCCCTTTGGTCGAATCTGTAGCTGAGCACAGACCAGCAACATGGGCATCATTTTTCTTTGAGTTTGGAATTATCTCCTTGCTAGGTATCTTCGGATTCTTCTTCGCTTCTCAAAGGTTAAGGAACAATGACATATTTCTGATTCTGTTCGGTCTATCGTCTCTCTATTTCGCATCTTCACTCGTTAGACTGACTTTGATTCTGGCACCTGCGCTATCTCTCATGGCAGCTGTCACTGTGATCGAACTTGGCAAACCTTCCGTTGACATCTTGCGTGAGGCTGTAATATTTCCGAGGAGGAAGACTCGTTTTGTTGCTAGAGTTGGCAGAGAATTCGGGGTCGCTATACTTCTGATTCTCCTACTGATAATCATGCCTACTTTCTATAATGCCAGCAGGGCGGCTTACTCTCCAGCTACCATAGTCACGTCAAGTCTACCTACGGTTCAGCAGCAGCCCAGCGATTGGTTAGAAGCCTTAACTTGGATGAAAGAGAATCTCCCTCAAGACGCTGTCGTATTTTCTTGGTGGGATTACGGATACTGGATCACGACAATGGCGGACAAACGTACTCTGGCAGATAACGGAACTATCAACTCAACGCAGATAGCTATTATCGCTATGACGTTCCTATCGAACGAGACGAAAGCTATTCCAGTACTGAAAAGGTACAATGTCACGCATATTACGATCTTCATAACTTGGTATCAACAACAACAGCAACAGAAGATAAGTTTCTACGGATACGGGGAGGAGAGCAAATGGTATTGGATGGCAAAGATAAGCAATGGGACAACATATGGCGATGAGACTGTAAGATACTATGAAAAGACCAGAGCAGAAGGAGAACAGACACTCAGGGAATACTATCGCGTCGTTACTGCTGGAAATAGGACGATATCAAATCAGACAATAGCTGACAGTAATGGTTTGACGCCGTCGTCCACACTTGGATTGCTAATGGCTCAGGGAATCTCGCCTGGATCCGTGCCTGAATCTAACTACTTTGAGGAAGCTTTCGCCTCTTCGAATCGCTTCGTTTTCGTTTACAAGGTCCTATATGCAGAAACGACCTCTATCACTTGCAGGATAGACAAGTCAAATGTTACCTACGGTGAAAGTGTAGAGATCTCAGGCGCTTTGTTGAATTCTACAAGGGGTACGCTGGCTGATCAGAAAGTTACGTTAGACTACTCGGCCAACAACGGAACTTCATGGTCTGAAATATCCACGACGACAACTTCGGAGAATGGAACATACTCCTATACTTGGAAGCCAAATGCAGGTTCATACCTAATTCATGCAAGATTCCAAGGCGTTAAAGGCAGCTACATATCCTCTTTGAGCACGACCCAGCAGCTGACTGTGAATAAAGCCAATGCAGCGATTGCACTTGGAATATCACCAATATCCATAGTTGTAGGCCAAAATGCAACGATCTCATGTAACGTAACTCCAAGAGAATCTGGTGGGCGCGTTATACTAGAATATAGTACTGACAATAAGACATGGACTCCAATCGCTTCAGGCGACTTAGTCAACGGGTCTTACTCAACCTCTTGGGCCTCAAAGGATGTTGGTACAATGTATATTCGTGCTACATGGACTGGCAATCTGAACTACAATAGAGCAGTTAGCTCCATCCAAATCCTAACTGTGAGCAAAGAGTAGCATTCTAAGCTTTCCGTTGAACTACGAGATCCTCTAGAGGAAAAGACAGACTAATACTGCAACCAAGGCTCCTATTCCTGTAGAGATGAAATTAACGAGATTATTGTCGATTGCCCTACAACCTGAGATATAGATACTTGGTTCTCCACAATGCTTCTTACTTTCTGTAATCTTATTGCAGATTGAACATCGAAACATCTCTTGGACAGTCGCCCCGATCATGCTATCAACTGTGCATCCCAAGAAACCTGAAATCAGAGCTATCGCCATCACTCTCATGAAGTTCCACTCTGGAGAAGCACCGATCCCAAGCAACCACGCTACAAGGCCGATAATGAATGATCCGAGTAAAGTCGCAAATTCTCCCAGCGGAGATACACCCCCAGATGTCCCCGGGGGGACTTTCTTCCTGAGATCCGCTATAGATCTTGGGTCACGCGGATACAACAAGCCTATCTCCGTAGCTAAAGTGTCAGCGGTCGCTGTTCCAACTGCACCAATGAAACCAGCGAGAAACACATCGCTTGGAAATAGTCCCTCACCGATCGCTAATAAGGCAGCAACTCCGCCATTTGCGAATACGTTTTGCCAAGCTCTAGCCCCACCTTTCTCTTGAGCGAAGCCTCTTCTTCTCTTTGCCTCGTACTTGTACTTGGTAAACTGGGCCGCAACCAAATGGAAAACTAGAATTACGGTAAACCATTTCCAGCCGTCTCTAGGGAAGATGAACACTGAGCTACCGACCACAAATCCTGCGACTAAGCCAGATTTGTCGACCATTCTCATCCTTAATGAAAGCCAACCGAATACTCCGCATACGATCACTCCCTCCAATATTGCGAGATAATCGAGGTGAAAACTCATTGAAATAATCCTCAGGCAACTTTCGTTTTCCAGTCTTCCGGACGCTTGGAGATAAAAAGTGAATGGGCATTTGTTGATTTTATAATTTACCACTCTAACAGATCTTGCGGCTATTTGGCTGTGTGGTTTATAGCAGAAAGAGCAGTAAGCCGTCTTTCTTCTAGGAGAACCTTTAACGATTCTTATTTCAAGATATGTAGGTTACCTTCTCCTCCGCCCTTCTCTCTCTAATTACTGCCTCTATTCCTTGATCAGCTTGTTTTATCCTCTCCTCGATCCGCCTCATTCTCTCTATCTCCTTGTCCATCTTATCCATGTTAATTGAAATTTTCAGAAGCTTCGAAAGCACTACTAGAACGCTTTTAGCTGCTCGAGGATCAGGAACATAACCAATGGTTTCTCCAAGTAAACACATTGCATCGATTCCTCTCGGTTTTGCCAAGGCGAGAATGAGGCCGGCGACGCCCACTATTGGTATGCCAGCTTTGTTGACAAAAACGTTAAGTGAGGTTAGCCTTTCTATGAGTTCAGTCCTCGACGCTGCACCAACGATTTTGGGCTCTGTTCTTTCGCTTGAGCTATAGCCGCCGACAGTAATGAGAAGTTTCGCTGAGTATTTCTTACCGTAGCTAACTATCTGGTTAGCCACCTCGTACTGGCCGTACGCAGTCTGAGGTTGGCAATCACCTGTAATGATTACAAGTTCCAAGTTGGTATCTTTGGAAAGATAGAAATCATTCTTGGGCAATCGGGCGACGCCGTATCTGTCTATTAAAGCGTAATAGGGAAAATGGGGTGAGTACAAAGTAGCTATCTTCTTTGCTTCAAGTTGTCTTATGAGGTAGAGAGCAGCGATCTTTCCTACTGAGCCTAATCCTGGCAGCCCCTCCACAATTGTAGGTTCCTTCGGCTTAGCGTTGCTCTCCTTTATGATTGTTTTCAGTCGCGTTCACCCTTTTCTGAACTCTATATCTGGCATATCGATCTTGCGGTGAGAATTTGGCCGGGTGTGGGTTGATGGTTTCAACATTGCATTTCTGGCAGATTTCTTTCAGAGTGTACTGTCCACATTTGACACATTTTCTTATCTGCCATTTCATCCGATCCGGCGCCCCTCTCCTCCAAGATTCTCTATCGTCGCTAGAGCTTCATCGATAACCTCATTGAGAGTTCTTTCTCCATCACTGTAGTCTTTTGCCGTGACCTCTACTCTGTAGCGTGGAGAGCCAACTGTGTAGATTCTGATGTCAGTGCCCCTTGGTTTTCTAATCTTCTTTGCATTGAGCAATGCAGTTCTTATGGCCTCTATTCCGGTTGGCTTGAAGCATGTCAACTCAACTGTGGCTTTTACCTTCGCCTTCTCTAATCTGATTTTAGATCTGGCAGCTTCGCTTAGTGCTGTCGCCAAGTCGCTGGGTATTCCTAGTTTAGTAAATACTTCTTCGCCGCCTTCTAGAGCGTCTTCAAAAGCATCGTAGAGGCTGTCGTACTTTTCAGAGACTTTCTGTTTGATCATGTCTATGGAGGTTGGTTCAATTTTAGTTTTCTCCGAGGCGCTCTTGACAATAGATTCAGCTTTCTTCTCTTTCTTCCATTGAAGCATCTTCTCAGCTTTTTCTCTACCAGTGACTCTTCTCAAGGAGAGATCTATTTGTCCTCTTTGAGGATTTGTTCTGAGAACTTTCAGGACCAGTTTCTGCCCTTCTCTTGCGTGATCTCTTATGTTCTTAACCCATGTTGTAGAAATTTCCGAGATGTGAATTAGCCCTTCCTTTCTTTGATATTCGTCGAGTTTGACGTAGGCTCCGTAATCGACTACTCTGACTACTGTAGCTATTACAAGGTCACCCACATCGGGGTATTCATTCTCGATAGAGATTACAATCTACCTCCTGTTTCACTCCAGCACCTGAGTGACTTCCGCCTTGATCTTGATTTTTCCTCCACTTGGCTCAGCCAAAACTTCGTCGCAGACGTTGCACTTGATAATCATAGAGCTTCTCTCAAAGACTGCTTGCTCATTTCCACATTTACTGCACTTTACCTTCAGAAATCTACTTTGCGGCTTAGGTATCAACTCTTTCTTCTTCATCCTGCTTCTACCCTCCTATCTCAAGCTTTCTCAGTCTTATTCCATACTTTTGCAAAACATAGCCGCATGCCTTGCATTTCAGTTTCAATACTTGCTTCTTGGTTGTCTTTGCAGTTCGCTTCAACTCTGGCCATTTCTGGCCGCCATACCCATGTTTCTCTCTTTCATGGCGTCTAACGCCAGCTGCCAAGGTGCGTTCTTTCCCCTTCTTGTATAGCGAGACGGAGTGTGGAGTGTGATGATGGCATTTTGGACAGTAAGTGTTTATTTCCTTTGGAGCCTTCATGTTAATTGCCTCACGATGGCATAGTAGAACCGATCCGAGGGTTATTTATTCGTTTTGTCTATCGAGTTTCTGCTGGAATTCTGATGCGAGTTCACTTCAGCCTCACATAGCGAGGCCGTCACAGGTAAGTTTCTTACAGAAGAGGCGGTATCGCGAAACCGCTATGAAAACTCTGGTTTCACTTTTCCCCGACGTCTATTCTTACGGCTACTCCTTGGCGTATCAGTGCTTCAGCATTTTCTATGGGGAGTATGGCTACATCCTCCACCTTGAACGGACCGTATGTCTTCATGTCCGTGCCAATCACAGCTGGCATCTCTTGAATAAATCGAAGGAGTATTGTTCTGGTCTTTGCTTGTTCTATTCTTACCGTTGCGTCAAAGATTCTTCCCTCGGTAATGCACCTCTTCATCTTGTCGAAGATCTTCGCTACCTCTATTTCCGTGCTGTAGATTGTTTTATCCTCTTTTGTTAGACAGTTGGCTGGCATCCGAATATCTTGTTCCGCAGCAACCATCATCTTCTTGAATCTTAAATCCAGCAGCTCAGATACGAGTTTCTTGGCATTCTCGATCTCGTTGCGGAGAAGCCTTGCCTTAAGGGTTTTATCGTCAATCATTCTCTGGCTCTCCTTCAGCTTCTTGAGGTATGCGCTTGCTTGGCTGTAGAAATCTTCATGTAACGCCTGAAGTTCAGGATGAAGTTTCTCTCTCTTCCAAGCCCCGTAAAGTTCGTCGTACATCTCAACTGATCACCGGGATAGCTTTTCCTTTGCAAACGAGTAGTACAGCAGCTGCTCTTGGGAGGGTTCTCTTCTCCTTCTTGTAAGGTCCAAAAACCTCCTCTCCCAACCTGAACTGTGGGGCTTCCTTGATGTATACGGTATCTTCTCCAGCGAACGCTATGGCTTCCTTGAAAGGATCGAATATTTCTAGGCGTGCCATTGGGGCATTGACGACCTTCAATCCAGTTTTACCATTGAGTGTTCCGGCGAGCCTTATCAGCCTGTGAATGTCCGTAGTAACCACTGTATCTATTTTCGCAGAGCTTTCGTATATAGCTCTCTCAGCTATCTTCTGCCAAGTTCTTGGTCTGATTGTATAGAAGGTTTTCCATATAGTTGTTGCGAATTCTTCCTTCGAGATTTGCTCCCTGGTTTCAAGTATGTCCTTGATCGCGCTCCTTTTCAACCCTAGATCAGCCAATTCTCTTTCATTAGAATTGCTCATGATTTCAAACAGTCCTCTCGCCAATCTGCTTCTCCATCCAAGATCTGAGATATCGCCAACCTGGAATTTGATGCTCTTTGACGTCCCTTGGCGAAGTCTATGAAGATTTGGGTCAAGTCCAAGCCCGAGCACATAGTCTACTATTTCTTTTCGTTCAGTATCATTCAACTGTTTTACTTCGTCCGCTCTCACATGAAGGTGATAGCCTCTGTGCCCCGAAAAGAAGGCGCTCATGTCATTCTTGGAAAGGCCGAAGTCTCTTTCCAATATATCTACTAATTTTATTGCTTCGGCTCTTGCTTTATCCAAACATTCCTCGCAAAGCCACGTCTCTTCATCGATTCTTTCCTTTCGACATTTTGGACACATATCAGGAGGGCTTCCGACATCGCTTGCGCCGCAATCCTTGCAAGTCCATCTGTCATGAGTTGCTTTGCAAGCAGTGGGGATGTGGTCAGCATCTATGTCGAAACAGAGATCAGCGCCGAGCCAACCCTTATTCTCCATAGTCTCTTCGGGCCTGGAGTAGTAGGCGGTTGAGTGATAAGCATCAGACGGAGCAGTATCTTCCAGAAATCGTGCGAGATCTTGAGATGCTCTGAAGCTCTTGTGGCGCACCATCATTCTTTCTTTGAAGAGAATGAACCCAAACTCTCTCTTCTCGATGAAAGAAGGAGGTTCAACATTTCGAGAACTCTTCCTATAATATTCACTGAATCTTTCCTTTACGAAATCTTCAACCGGTTTCAGGTTTCTTCCCTCTCTTGAAGAGAGAGCCAACTTTTCTTCGGTAATATGTAAGAGGATGCTTGATCTGCTTGCATAAATCGTCAGGGTTTACACATACTCCATGAGTCTTCAGAGTCTCACATCTCGGTGGAGTATACTTTCTCTTCCCACCTCTTCTACCCGCTATGTGCTCAACCTGGTATCTCGTCTTTTTCTCATCGAAGTCCGTTGCAGCCTTGAAAGTCTTGACGATCTCTTCTTCGCCAACTCCTACATTTACCAAGAATGAGGTTAAAGTGAACCTTCCCATGTGAGATAGGTTCCTTCCTGCAAATAGTGCATCATATAGATTTCGCACACAAGGTGGCATAGCGGTGTAGACAGCAGCTCTAGGCACTTCTTCTATTCTCATGAAGCCTTTTCTAGCCTCTATCATCTGTCTGATTTTTTCTACTCTTGGAGCAAGAGCGCTAGGAATTTCCATTGTAGTTCTTTTAGATCTATCGAGTATCTTTCTCTGAATTTCTTCAAGGAGAAGCCTAGACGTCTCATCTTTTGTTAAGTAAACATATCCACCGCTGAGTATGCGATTAGTGAGTTTCCAATCAGGTTCATGAATACTTGTTGCGTTTCTAAGATAGTTCAAGAAATGCAAAGCGTACTCATAGTAGCTCTCTTCGATTTTTTTCTCGACCTGTCTTATCTTCCAGCTAAAAGTGTGTTCAGCTATTTCGATGATCTTGGTTGGTGCGTCTTTTCTAAGAATCTCATAAGCTCTTTTCGACTCAGCAAGCGCATATCTTCTTCTCAGCCTTTCGTCGCCCAGAATGCTGAGCAACATTATTGCTGTTGGAAAAGAGAGAATTTCCACCTCATCGTCTTGCGATTCTCGAGATATCTTTGCGCTGGTTATGGCCTCTTCTATCCTTTTTTCAGCTCTATCTAGGATCGCACCATACTCGTCAGCTAGCAAGTCTCGTATTTCTAAGCCTAGACCGCTGACATATCTTGCGGCTTCGGTTGTGAAAGGATAGTTCGCCAGATCACTCTTTGTTAGCATTTCGTTCTTCTTACTCTGCCTCTATTCTTGGGGCTAGATAATACAAAAGGCGTCCTTGCTGAGGGATCTCAAACTCTAGCTTAATCGGCATGTTTGTCGAAAACTCAGCAGTCGCGACTTCAGATGTGGTTGCTCCAGCCTTCACTATCTCGGCCAAGTAGTTCAGGTTGTACGTCGCCTTCGAAGGCTCCTTCACTTGCAGCTCTAAGAGAGCTTCACTTCCTTTGTCCAGCTCTATCGTGGCACTGCTGAGTTCAGCTGCTGCTTTCACTACTACTTTCTCAGGAGTTGTCTCAAGTATCATACTGTCGCTTACTGCTTGAGTGTCTTCAATTATTTCCTTCAAGCTGGAGCTGGTAATCTTTAATCTTGAATTGAACGCAATCTTAGGAGTTGGGACTTCCTCTTCAGACGGTTGCAAGGTGGGCATGGTAAAGGTCTTCTTTATTTTTCCTTTTAGTGCGATGTTCAATTTCTTCGTATTCTCGTCGTAGGTCAATTCTAACGTCTCTTCGCTCTTGACTCTTTTCAGGAGTTTTAGCATACTTGCCAAGTTGACTTTGATCTTCGTTGATTGACTGCAATCGTATTCTTCGAAAGCGGTCTTGGGCCATTCAAAGTCGACCATGGCAACATGTGAAGGATCCATGGAACGTAGCTTCATGCCGTCTAAGGTAACGTTGAAGTCTGCTTCCTCGATGAGGGTGGATATAGCTCCAAGAAGGTTCTTCCAAAGTCGAGCGTCACTTACGGTAGCCTTAAACATGTTTCTATTCACCTTTCCGTTCTATTCTCAGCCTTTAGTTATAAGCCTCATCACTCTCTACAATGGTCAATATTGTGATTTATGCCTTGAGGCCATCTCAAAGAATTGATTATAGGATACTACGAGGTTTCCCGCCATGTTGCTCCGCATCTGATGCATCGAAAGAATTGAGTTGATGACTCATCAGCGCCTCTTGTCTGAATTATCCAGTAGAACGCCTCGTTATGTCCGCACTTCGGGCATTCTGCCCTAGTCTTCGGCAATGTCCTTATCTTCTGTTCCTCCTTCCCTATGACTACTATCTTCTCCTTCTCCTGTCTAATCTTCGACACAGCCTTCGTAGATTTCTTCGTAACATAATTGCATTTCGGGCATCTCAGAACTACTCTTCGCTCTTTCTTCGCTGGCATAAGAGTGGTTCCACATTTTGGGCAGAATCGCATTCTTGAACCAACCGCCTACTGGCTCTTGCAGCGGGATGAATTTAATCTTTTTGGAATCTCTCCGGTAGAGGCAACCATATGGGCAACCCTTACCGGCTCGGGCAATCTACTTCTTGTACATGAGACATTCATAACTTCCCTCAATTGATCAAGTTTCAAGCCTATAAATTGCACGTAGATGGGGTTGGCGTTCAGCTTAGTTCTTATCTGGGTTATTTCACCAGCAACGTTCAATGCTATCTTCCTGAATTGAGAATTCTCGAGTTTCTCAATCGCCTTTTCAAAATCCGCTATTCTTGGCTTTCTATCCATTACTACTATGGTTGGCAATTGTGTCATATCATAGAGGGTTTTCAGATTTACCGTGTTCATCCCGGCAAACGTCAGCCCGTGTAACATTGTGATTCGGAGCTGTTTAAAATGACGAGATATCAAAATCATTTGAGCTATTCTTTCAGTAGCGTCGATTCCGTCAACCTCAACATCAGTTCTCATTAAACCGTCAAACCAGTATCCGCCTCTGTATACGACTCCGAAGACGTCCACCCGCTTTGCTCTCTGGGTAACCAGAGGAGCGTCATCAACTCCGACTATACGGATTTCTCTCTTTACTGTCTTCAACTTCAAGACTGGCTTTCCCCTTAATTCTGCACAGAATCTCTTCAGCGAGCTTAGCAACGGCATCAGATGGAGTTTGAATGTTCTTCTCCAAGACTTTAGCCGATTCTTCTAAACTTATGAAGCCTTTTAACCATCCATATACGAGGAGCGACTCGACGGAGTTCGCAACGTCGTTTCTCTTTATTCTCCTGGGAAGAAATTTCCGTAGTCCAGTCTTGACAGCAGCGTCAGCTAGAACTCGGTCGCTTACTCTTGCTCCTTGAGGCTCCTGCTTGGCTCGAGTCAACGCTAATGAAAATATGAAGTTTACGTAAGAGTCCCCAAATCTAGCGAGTTTTCTGTCCATCAACACTTTTGCTAACTTTTCATAGCTCATGCAGTCTTTCCTACTGCCTCGTTAAACTTCGTCAAGAAATCATCTGTGCGATCTTTAATCTTGTCTAACGCTCTCATCAACGTCTTCTCTGGAGCCTTTTCTCCCTTCATTTTGATGTAAATTATGGGCGCGGATGATAATGGATGGGGTAAATCATATCCAGCAACTTCAACGTCCTTGTCTTCCAAAAGGACATTCTGCAGCAAATTGCAGAAAGTATGGCCTTCTCCCTCTATTTCAAGCTTCAACTCATTCTTAGCTCTCTTCAACACCTTCACTTTCAAAAGCTCTACCTCTAAGCTAGGTCTCTTCCATAGTCTTCTGCTATCTTTCTTCCCTCAATATTCTTGCAGCTCTCACACCGCAATACATGATCTCTCCGAACTAAAACATGCCCACATCTTGAGCAAAATGCCTTTACAACACCAAGTCCTCTTCCGATCGTAGTCAGTTGAGGATCTCTATTCTTAACGTTCACAACCCTAGCCCTAACTATATCGAGGGCCTTACATACATCTACCATATCCTTCTCGTAGCGGGGACTTGATGATGAGATGTGAAGCACTCCGACGAAAGGTGTTTGAAGAAAATGGTCATCAATCTTAAGAATGTTCACTGTGGCAACTCTTCCCTGCGCATTCATAACGACGCCTAGCACAGTGGCTCCTTCTGTTGGGACGATCGGGATCCTGACTCTAGGATGCACAGAAACGACTTTCTTTGATAGATCCACAAGAGTGTCCCCTACCAGTTGAGCATATATTGTTCCATTTTCCTCGTATGCTCCTTGCCCAGGGCTGAACTCCTCGACAACACCTAGCTTTTCGCCTGGAACTACGAGTTGCCCGCTTTCCTTAGTTCTTCCTGGCATGGTCTAGTCATCCTGCGAGATATTCCACGTCCACAAATTGAATGCTTCATGCATCTATTGTTGATGTGGTATCTCTTACAAGAGTTGTCGGGATTAATATACTCTACTATGACTAGCGGAAGATCAAATCTGAAATATATCGTGAATCTACTCTCTAGCAGTTTTGGAACGAAGCAGGATTCTATAGAAGTCAACTTCTACTGAGTACTTCTCTTCCTCATGAAAGTTGAACATATGGGGGATCTCGAGGTCGAATTCGAACAGGCCATGAATTATTCCGTCTTTCGAAGCTATGAAATCTAGCATGTATCGTCTTGTAGAACGTTTGTGCAAAGAGTATACAACTTTGCCAACATCCAACGCTTTCGATAGAAAGACTCTATCTTTATGTCGCATTCTGGTTCCGAAAGGAGGGTTCATGATGACTGTGTCGAAGGATCCTCTAATCGCCTCAATGTCCGCGATTATCCATTCAATTTTGACGTCAACTTTGACTCCATTGCTTCTAGCAATCGCGATAGCTGAAGGATCTACATCAACTCCCACAACTCGCTTGGCTCCTAATAGGTGAGCACCGATGGCCAAGCGACCAGCACCAGTTCCTAGGTCGAGAACACTCTTCCCATAGATGTCATCGTAGATTGAACTCGCGATATACAGCATCTCTGCAGCCAAGTTCGCTGGGATTGAGTATTGCTCCAAGTCTATTTTGGGAGACTGGAGTGATTTCAGTTTGCTTAGCAGTATTTCGAGTCTCTTCTTCCTCAACACCTTGACTAAACCTCCAGACTGTCTAGAGAATTCTTACGCAATCGATTAGGCGCTAGAAGAAACCTCTCGCTATCAAATCGTTCCAGTTAGTTTTGTTAGCAATGACCATGGCTTCAAGTGGAGTTAATATAGGCTTTCCGAATCTGCTTGGATCGTCTGTAGCGAGTCTTGGGCAGGCCATGTCAACGAAGATCTCGATATTTGTGAAATTGGTCAGATATTCGGGGACAATATCTTCATCGACTAGCATTATAACTGTTTTACCCGCCTTCGCGAGAAGTTCTCGTAGCGCTAATGCAAGGTTCACGTTGAACTGACCAGTTTTCGTACTAAGAAGCAAGCCGAAAACCGTCGCGTCCTTAGCCTTCTCTATGAAAGCGTAACGTTGCTTGAGGATTTTCCTCTTGTAGGCTTCCATGTTTGAGACAGAATTAGAGTAAGGATCAGCTAGAATAACTGGTTTATCTAGTGTCAATGCTGCTCCAAGGCCGTGGAAGACACTTCCTATTATTAGAAATACATCAACCTTCTCTGAAATACGCTTCAGTGAGCTATAGTCGCATCCTATTATCTGTCCTTTGAGTCTGGTACTTCTTCCCTCGGATGGAATCATTACCTCATATCCTAAAACTTCTAGTGAGCGTCTGAAATCCTCCAGTACATGCAAATGTTGGATTGTTGTTGCAATGCCTATCTTTTTCGGCTCTCCGAGAAATGTTTGAACTTTCTTCAATAGTTGCGTCAAATCAAGTTTTACCTCTGCAAATAGATAGACGACCGAAATCTCATTTTGCGTCATAAAGGGCGCATGCCCATAATGAACTACTAGATCTGCCTTGACAGCTTTCGCAGTGCAGATCGGGAGATCGCAACCGCCATAACAAGGCTTTGAAGAAATGAACACGGTTGCACCGGTCTGCTCTTCAATAAATTTTGACAAATATGTGGCTTTCGACTTTAGGCCGTTCGGAAGTTGAATGAGAACACGCTTTGCTTCCTGCTTCTTGACTTCTTCAATCAGCCTGCTCTCTTCGAGATCAAAGAAAATTGTTCGATTATTCGTTTCGGTCATGGTGCTCTACATTAATTACTTCAATGAGGACTGTTAAAAACGCAAGTGCCTACAAGAGCTCTTGCCTTATTGGGACGCCTTGAGCCAGTATAGAGTCGCCTTATTGTGTCTCACGAACTTCCACTTGGGCGAAAAGTTGAAGCCAACTTCTTCACTAGACAAAGGGCGTATCAACACATCCGTATTCGTAGCCTTTGATAAATCGCTGATCGCTGGAATCAGTTCCGGCGGAGGTCTAATGGCATAAATAAGCGAAGCTCCACGATAAATTGCATATTCCGGTCGAAATACATCGTCTTTGATCGCAACTAATTCAGGGTGTTCCTGTTCGATCTCCCTTATCCTAGTTCTGTCCACGTCAATAACAATAACAGTTGTTGATGGGAGTCTCTTCTTCAGAGGAATTGCGACTGAAGGCAGGCTGCCTACTCCTATTTCTACAATCTTCTTTGCATTCGAGTAGTTTGACGTAATGAAATCAACGATGTCTTCAGTGTCTAGTAGGGTCAAAAAGAAGACGGGCTACGGAATGCTTGGATTCAGCTCAGCTCTTTTGCCCAGTTGGGTTTGAAGAAAGGTTTCGTTTCGCCTTGTCTCTCTCTAGCTTTACGTAGTTCCTCGAGGAGCAGTTTCCTCTCAATGCTTGCAACCATCATTCTTGTCTCTATGACCTTGTCCGGGTTTACGCTCATGCTTGTAGCGCCTTCTCGAACTAGGAATTCAACGATCTCCGGATAGTTTGATGGTGCTTGACCGCAGACAGATACAGTGACGCCGTGTTCACGACAGATTCTTATGACGTAGCTCATCGCCCTAAGGACAGCTAGATTCCTTTCATCGTATATCTCTTGTATTGAAGCGTCATCTCTATCTATTCCTAAAATTAGCATAGTCAAATCATTCGTTCCGAATGATATTCCGTCGATTCCTTCTTCTATGAACTTGTCGACTAGGAAGCATGTGCTGGGCACTTCGACCATGATCCAAAGCTTGAAGTCCGCTGTTCGCTTCAACCCCTCTTCATCCACTATCCTCTTTGCATTTGAGAACTCCTCAACTGTTCTCACGAAAGGCAGCATAACCCACACGTTTTTGAGGCCGTACTCGTTTCGAACCTTCTTTATGGCTTGGCATTCGAGTCTAAAGACGTCAGGCTCCTTAACGTATCTAAAGCAGCCTCTGTACCCTATCAGAGGGTTGGGGCCGACATGACCTGCTTCTCTCTCATATTTCTCTCCCCCTGGCATTCCTAAGAATTCATCAGGCTTGAAGTCGAGGAACCTGTATACGATCGGTCTAGGAAAGAATGCTTCAGCGACTTTGCGAACTCCCTCGGCAAAAGCATCTATCATCTTTTGGGCTCCACCTTCTTCGATCAGAAGTCTCGGATGCTTGCCAACAGAGAGCATGAGATGTTCAGCGCGAAGAAGTCCAACGCCATCCGGTTGTGATTCATCAAAAACTTTCTTAGCAACTTCAGGGATCGAGAGGTTCACGTAGATCTTCGTCGCCGTCGGCACAAATGTTGGAGCGGAAACGTTGGCCATTGCAACTGGTGCCATAGCAGGTTTTGTTATTGCCTCAATTATACCCTCGTATACGACTCCAGACTTGGAGTCAACAGTGTAGTCGTTGCCGCTGACCAAGACTCTTGTAGCTTCTCTTGTGCCGACAATGCAAGGTATCCCGAGTTCTCTGCTTACTATGGCTGCATGGCAGGTTACTCCGCCTTCGTCTGTCACTATAGATCCAGCCACCCTCATGTAGGGAACCCAGTCAGGGTTCGTCATTTTGGTGACAAGGATGTCTCCCTTCTTCATCTGTTTGCCGGCATCTTCTAAGGTCGTTACTATCTTGGCTTTTCCCGCGTGATATCCAGGGCTGGCCGGTAGCCCCTTTATGACTGCCACACGTTCGACTGTCGGCTTCGAGATTTCAATTCTTTGAGGAGCTTCCTTGAGGCTCCAGACAGTTTCAGGTCGAGACTGGACTATGTATACATTTTCAGGGAACTTTAGATCTCTATCCACAGCGAACTCTATATCTTGCGCTTTCTTGTAGTGTTCCTCAATCTTCTTTGCTAGTTCGGCCAGGCGCTTAACTTCATTCTCAATTATTGAAGGGAGATTTTGTCTTTCAACTGGAACTTCTGCGTGAACGGTTTTGCCTGTTTTGATATCTCTAACATATTCGATCGTCTTACTTGAGATATCCTTACCGATTAGCTGCAGAGTATTCTTATCGATGACAAAACTGTCCGGCGTTGTTGAACCTGAGACGACGCTCTCTCCTAACCCCCAGGTAGCCTCTATAACTATTTTACTTCTATCGCCAGTTACTGGGTCGAGCGTGAATATGACTCCAGCAGCCTTGGAGTTCACCATCTTCTGGACCGCTACACTTATGAAGACCTTTTCATGGGGGAAGCCTTTCTCAGTCCTGTAGAAGATCGCTCTAGGAGTAAAAAGACTGGACCAACATTTCCTGACGTTATGCAGAAGTTCGTCTTCCCCTCGTACATTTAGAAACGTTTCCTGTTGTCCGGCGAAGGATGCGTCAGGCAAGTCTTCAGCGGTTGCTGATGAACGAACTGCAACGAAGACTTGAGATAAGTTAGATCTTTTCGAGAGCTCGCGATATTCCTTTCTAATCGCTTCAGCAATCTCATTCGGCATAGGAGTCGATTCGATCAACTGTCTCACTTGCTTCGACGCAGCTTCATACTGTTTAGGGTCCCTCAGGTCCTTCACGGTCTCTCTAATAATCTCATAGATCTTCTTCGAGATTCCTGTGTCTGTTATGAACTTCTGGTAGGCGTAAGCTGTTACAGCGAAGCCTGGAGGAACAGGTATTCCAGCATTGGTCATTTCGCCGAGACTGGCGCATTTGCCGCCGACCAACGATACGTCGTCTTTTCCGACATCTTTGAACCATAGGACTAATGCGTTCTGTTGTTCTGCGCGTGACATTGAAATCATCTTCGGTATTCAGGAAACTGTAGGGGTATTAAAGCTTTATTCGAAAATATGACCTATATCAGACCTTGTTCTAGTTTTAGAACAGCGTAGCCTTGATGGAGTGAGTGAAGTAGAACTAAAAATGGCTTCTTCTAATTCCCAGCAATTCTGTCAGTTAAGATTCTACACGGCGTCGGCAACTTCGTTGAACACACTCTTAGAGCCTCTTTCGCATACTCTAGCGCCGGCTCATTCACGTATATGTCTATGATGGATTGATTCGGCTTTACTCTAGCTGCTCTTCCTGAAGGCTTACCGAAGGATCTTCTCATTCCTTCTTGGAGGCGGTCAGCTCCTGCAGTCGCTATCATCCTGTTCTCTCTCAGGACTACGTGCGGATAAGGGGATATTCTCATCAAGTATCCTGTCTCACCCAACTTGTCAAATAGGACTTTATTAGCCGCTATTCTAGTTGCTTCAAGAGCGTTGTGGCGTATCTGCACCTCATTTTGCGAGAGCAAAGACACTTTGTACTCGTAGCTGCCTTTAGCATCTCCCATAACAAACTTCGAAATCTTCGGCTGTGGACCACCGTGAATATACTTTCCCCTTGTGTACAGTTGGCCTTTGGGTATCCTGTAGTTTCTTCCCTTCATATTGGCCGCCTTCTTCGGCTGCTCTAAAAGCCAGCTCATCTATTTTAATCTTGATTTCATATACATCGATAACAACTGCTTGTCCAGCATGGACAAGCCAAAGAACCCCACTTCCGTCATTCTTGCAACTTGCAGTCTGAAAACTTTTCGAAAGTTCAAGAGGAATTCATTGAAAATTTCGACGGTCTGCTGCTTCCGAAGTCTAGTTTGCCCAAGTACTGTAGGTGTTAAGTGAGACTATGAACTGGCTTTCCTAGATCGCCTAATTTGGTCTGCTGCCTTCCGTAGGATCCCGCTCAAAAGAGAAGCTTCTCTCCGCGAGATCAATGTACGAGCGATAATGTTGCGGAAGGCTTTCTCAGCGAGGACCCGCTTGTAAGGTGGAACTCTCGCCTCTTCTGAAAGTTTCTTGAAGAATCCTGTCATTCGATCTTTATCCTGTTTATCTGCTTCTTCCATGAGGGTTCTTTCCGCGCTTCTTCTAGCCTTGAAAAGCTCATAGAACACTATGGCAGCTGCATTCGCTACATTTAAAGTCCTATAGTTTGAACTTGCTGGAATCGTCACCGTCAGATCGCAAGATCCGAGTATCCTATTCGAAAGGCCCGCACTCTCACTTCCAAAGAGTAGAGCCACCCGTCTCGAGGTGCCCGCTACAATCCCAGCAAACTCAACTGGTGTTACAGAGGTTCGCTTCAGGTTGCTCGGTCGTTTAGCTGAGACAGCAGTTGTTCCAACTACATAACTGACACCTTTCAGTGCCTTAGGTAAGTCATCTACAACGCGAGCGCTTGCCAAGATCTCTTGCGCATGCATAGCATAAGCTCTTGCCATATCCCCAAGCTTGGCTTTCGGTCTAACCAGCCAAAGTTCGTTCAATTCGAAATTCTTCATCAACCTAGCAATAGAACCGATGTTTCCTTCATACTCTGGTTCTACCAAGACTACCCGCATGTACAAAGAAGATTTTCCCCTAGGATATCGCTCGTTTCACCTCAGAGCATCATATAATTCGTTTGCAAGAGTCTCGAATTCTTCAACGTTTGTCTGATATACTCGTTTCTCTGGAATGGAAAGTCTGCGAAGCAACATGCTGCTCTTGTCTCCATATCTCCGTAATAGACGCATGATCAATTTCTGCAATCTTCTTCTTCTTTGAGTAAACAGTTCACGTACCAAATCGCAAAACAATTGTTCGTCAAAGACTCTGATGCGGGATTCTTTCGGCGTCAATTTTACTATGGCGGAATCCACTTTGGGAGTTGGGTAAAAAGCATGTCTAGGCACAATGTCAATCAGGCTTACATATGCTTTGTGACTGACCATGACAGACAATCTACCATAGTTTCTTGAACCGCTTTGGGCTACTAGTCTCTCGGCGAATTCTTTTTGTAGAACAAGAACTAATCTCTCAAAACTCTTCTTTAACAATAAGAGGACCAGTTTTGAAGATATGCTGTATGGCGGAGACGAAACGACTTTATCGAATTTGGGAAGCTGTGTCTTCAATATGTCGCCTTCAATTATTTGCACATTCTTGCTTTTGGCGAATTTTCTTCTCAAAAGATTTGTTAACGCCGGATCTTTTTCTATGGCTACGACTCTTCCAGCTTGTTTCTCAATCATTGAGGTGAGAGATCCTGTCCCTGCCCCGATCTCCAAAACGGTATCGGAGGGTTCGAGGTCTGCGGCCTCGACCAGCTTTTCCATGACATTTCGATCGATTAGAAAATGTTGACCAAGCTTTTTTCTAGGCCTGACGCCATGAGCGATGAGCTCAGATTCCACGCTTATCACGTGGTCCGTGTGAACAGTCTGTATTTTGATTCTTCACTCAGTTCTTGAACGATTCTCCTCGCAATTATCCTTGTTGGATCTGATACGCCTGTTCTCTCCCGAATGTCTTCGAAACTGAGGAAGGGCTTTCTTTCACGTTCGTTTACAATTTGCCACATCGACTTCTTTCCTATTCCAGGCAGAAGTTCAAGGGCGTGCATCCTCGGTGTGACCGCTTGAGCTTGATTAAAGAAGTCTAGGAACCGCAATTCTTGGTTCTTGATCAATTCTTCGAGGACAAACTGCAATTCCGCCTTGGCTGTTGCCGTTAGTTCTTCGTAGCTTATTCTGCCCATTATTCGGTTTACTTTTTCACGCCTGTCTTTTCCAATATATATTCTTTCATGAGGTGATGTTGCCGCGCCTGGTTTGAGTTCAGCCTCCAAGATGGTAAAGTAACTTTCTCCTATGACTTGAACTGTTGGTATGGCAACATGTCTTGGCCTGTCGCTAGAGGGCCTCCCGTAGGGGAGATAGTCAAGCACATAAGCATACTCTTCATATTTCTTCAGCGAGGTTGCATCACTCATACTGGCTCATTCCTTTATGTTCTCTTAAAACAAGATTTGCGCACTCTTCTCGAGGTTTAGATAAGGAATCTAGGCCACTCGAATCTCATGAACTAGTTCGAATGATTGATAGGACATGGCTGCCTTCCAAATTCTACTGTGGGACCGCAAGTTAACCGTCTCTTCGAGATGACTAAGTCATTCTTTGTATGTGCGATTCTTAATCCTTGCGTTTCACTTCTACTATGTATCAAGAACTAGCTGTTAGGACTTTTCTCTGTATTCATCTACAACCTTTAAGATGTCTTCCAACTGCGTGGTGACGATAACCCTTCCCTTTACAGCAAGCACTGAGCGGAGTTCCTCAAACGTCCTAGGCATGCAGTTGGCTATCTGTATGGCGTCTGCCCTCTCGATTTGAAACTTCTTTCCCAGCTCATCTATGAGCTTTGCAGCTTTTTCAGGTTTGACTCTGGAGAACTTTTTAGCATATTCGAGAGTCCTTCTCTGGAACTCCCCAAGCTCTTCTTTGCTTGCTTTTTCAAGTATCTTTCTCGTCTCAGGAATTGAGATGGTCTTTACGTTTATAATTTTCCTAGGCGTGTTCCTCACCTTCGTAGGATTGAAGGTGTTCAGGTCTAGCTATTACATTTCTCTTCTCGTTTCCCGTAAGTATCTCTACGACGTATGCTCTGCCCCTTTTCTCTGCGATAGTGCCGATCTTTCCTTGAAATCTCCGATGGGGCATGCCCTTGTGCACACCTGAGTCTATTCTTATGCAAACTCTATCCCCAGGACGATAGTCTTGGAGTAGTTTGCTCAAGCCAACCTTCCCTTTCTCACGAGGCTTCTTGCGAAATAGGGAGCGGGTTCTCGAGCGATAGCCTTTAGACTGCCCAACCATTCAAATTCACCATTCAAAACGTGACTATGTCAACTTGACCTCTATCCAATTCTGGAAGTGTCCTATATACATATTTCCAAGCACTAGGTTGTAAACTGAAACTTCCTCATAATGGTTGTTTGACGTCTTTTTAACGTCTTCATCATCTTCTTCATCATATTGTACTGGTTCACGAGTTCCTTCACATCTCTTTCAGCTTTGCCAGATCCCCTGGCTATTCTTCTTGCTCTCGATGAATCTACCAGTTTAGGATCTTCGACCTCTTCTCTTCTCATAGACTGTATGATTACTCTCCAAGAATCAAGTTTCTTTTCAGCCGTTTCAACCATGTTATCTGGAATGTTGTAGCTACCTGGCATCATCCTCCAAAGCTTTTTAAGAGGACCAAGCCGTCGAAGCGCTTCCATCTGTTCGTACAAATCCTTTAGGGTGAATTTTCCTTCGATGAAGGCTCTAGCCCTTTGTTCAGGAACTTGAATCTCAGCTTCCCTCACTTTCTTGATGAGCCCTTTAATATCGCCCATTCCTAGAAGTCTTCCGACGAAGTCCGCGGGCACAAACTGCTCTATATCATCTATTTTTTCACCAGTGCCTACGAACTTTATCTTGGCGCCTGTGGCGACGACGGCTGATAATGCACCTCCACCTCGGGCAGATCCATCGAGTTTAGTTACGAAGATCGATCCGATTGGCGTAGCTTCGTTGAATGCCTTAGCTTGAATCATTGCTTGTTGTCCGATTGTTCCATCGATCACAAGGACAATTTCGTTTGGATTGAGTTTTCGAGCGAGCGTCTGCATCTCATCCATTAAATCTTTCTCATTCTTGTGTCTTCCGGCGGTATCGATGAGAATTACATCGTATCCTTCTTCTTTGAATTCTCGAAGTCCGATCAGAGCGATTCTTTCAGCATCCTTCTCATCTACTTTGCCATAGACCGGAATTCCAACTTTATCTGCGAGTTGTTTCAGTTGTTCGAATGCTCCAGGCCTGAAAGTATCGGCGCAGACGATGCCTGTCTTGAGGCCCCTCTTGTGATAGTACCTTGCAATCTTGACTGTGCCTGTGGTCTTGCCGCTTCCTTGAATTCCGACCAGCATTATTATACTGGTTCTTCCAGGTTGTGCAGTTGTTTTTGCAGGCTCTTCTCCAAGAAATTTGGTAAGCTCTTCGTAGAGGACTTTTATGAGGTGTTCTCTCCTAGAGATGCCGGGCGGAAGTTCTTCTTTAAGGGCTCGTTCTTCAACATTCTTGGACATTTGTAGAACGAGGCTTACATTTACGTCAGCTTGCAATAGAGCTCTCTGCAGTTCCCTAACCAGTTCCTTTACGGCTTTCTCGTCTACTACCGGCAGTCTAAGTAATTTCTTGACGGCATCACTCAGTGATCTCCCTAGGTTCTCTAAAGAACTCAACTGTTTTCCACGCATCCGGCAACTGCGGCTTTCTGCGATAGTATCTTAGTTCATTATCATACCCGTTCTCTTAAAGGTTGACCGCTAGTTCAGATCACAAAGCTAGATTGCTGAGGGCTCACTGACAAGTCTGAAGTGAAATTAGGCGTGTGTGCTTTGTGGCAGATTCTGAATACTGATATTGTAAACTCGTTTCTCCAATCGTTTCAAGCTTTCCTTCGGAGTAGAAGCCTCTCAGGTTGCAGTTCTTGCACCAAGCGCCTATTTTGGTATCAGAGTTCTCTTGGTAGTATATGTTCATTTGTGGGGTTAGGCATCGAGGGCACTGTTGATTGATGATCTTATCCATCGCCAATTCGAAAGATGATTTAATAGCGTTGCGTATAATTGAGTGACTCCAGTAAAAGTATTAAGAGAACTTCTAGCAGGTGGATAACCTATATATTCCCGAGTATGTTCAGTAAAGTTTCTGGTGGCTTTGGATTTTGGACGTTATTCGTTTTGTGGAGAAGCATGAAGTTCCAAAGAAGTTCACTCTAGTCGTGGGCCTTCCTGACGTCGGACTAGTGGGCGTCGTTGCTACTTCTCATCTTGTTTCATCTCTGGGGCTCAAGGAAGTAGCTTCTATAGAATCTGAACTCTTTCCTCCAATCATAGTTCTGCATGAAGGTGTTCCGAAGTCTCCGGTCAGAGTTTTTTCAAGTGCAGAGATAGTTGCAATAGTTTCTGAAACCGCGACTCCAGCTAATGCGATTCACCCTTTGGCAGACACCATAGTGAATTGGGCTTCTTCAAAGGGAGCCAAGTTAGTGGTATCTGTCGGTGGGATGGCTGTTCAGAATCGACAAGATATAGAGAAACCGAAGGTTTTCGCTGCTGTTTCAGATAAGAGTGTATCAAAATCGATTAAGGATGCTGCTGAGATTCTTGGTGAAGGGTATATAGTGGGCCCGTACGGACTGATTTTGAAGAGGTGCGCCGAGCTGGGTCTACCCGCAATAACTTTGTTGACTCAATCATTCTACAATTATCCGGACCCGGAGGCAGCTGCCGCCGCAGTGCTTGCGCTCAACAAGATTCTAAATTTGAATGTGGATGTCTCGGAGTTGTTGCACAAAGGTGAGGAGATTCGTTTGCGAGCGAAGGATGTTATGAAGCGCACTCAAGTTGAAATGGCTAAGATGAACAAGTCACAGGAGTATGATATTCCTCCGTTATATGGGTGATTGGAAATGGAGAAAGAGAAGAGAAAAACGGTCTTTCAGGTAGTTGACGAATATTTCAAGCGCGCTGAGACTATGGCTGAGAGAATGTTCGCCTCTGGATGGAATGAAGTTGCATGCTCCATAGAACCTCTATCAAACATCTTTGTCGGGCCTACTGAAGTGGTCGTGACCATCGATCTTCCATACTGTGACTCCGAGTCTGTGAAGCTGAAGATTATCGATGAAGACACGCTTGAAGTCTACGCGAAGACTAGGCATACGATAAGATTAGACGATTTTGGCATAAAGCATAGAAAAGGAGAGTTCTCATGTTTCCATACAGTAATTCATGTTCCCGTTCCAGTTAACGAGGAAGGTATGAGCTCAAAACTGAAGAGAGGAGTACTAGAGATACGTCTGCCAAGAGCAATCTAGTTATGAAATGCTGAGATGCTTCTGGCCATTTCATGTTTACACAGGTTTTCTATGATTCGAAGGTTGTCGCAATAACCGATCGTTCAGGCTTTTCGGCTCGGCTTCCTGAGAAAAACGGGTTTTCAGAAGCATTCACACGCTTCAGTCTGCTTGCCTTATCTTTTCTATCGCCGCTAGTATGATTATCGGGAAGAGAATAGTTGCGTCGCCGATAACAGTTACCAACTTTCCTCCAGACCGAACTTTCCGCCAGCTTATCGCTTCTTCTAGTGGGGCTCCACTCAGTCCTCCAGCTTCTGGTCTATCGAACGTTATTTGAATAGCCGCATCCACACCTCCGCGAAGCATATTTGCTGCCAAGATATGGTGCTTTGGGACTCCTCCTCCCACTATTATTGCTCCAGACTTCTTTGCGGTGAACAGCATGTCTGTAAGCTTATTGAAGTCGAGTAAAGGATTCACAGTGAGCGGATGCAGTTGACTGAATGTCCAGAGATGTATTCCTAACATTGAGTCATGTATTGCAGGAGATAAGATCGGCACCTTCTTAGTCTCGGCTGTCTTGAGGATCGAATTTCCGTCTCTGAGGCGTTTGCCAATCTCCCAGAGGAGCTCGTATGTCGCGATATTCCGCCTCTTCTCTTCACTGATATCCGCTAGGATCTTGTGAGTTTCCTTCTCCAGTTTTCGAAATGCAGCTTCTTTAATGTAGATATCGTAGATTCTTCCAACGCCTTTTCTCTTAAGTGCTTCATCATCTGCTAGAGACGTACCTATCTCATGCTTGTATCCGAATGCCTCTATCAAGTCGTGAGTGACGTTGGCGCCTGTAGTTACGATTCCGTGAATGTACCCCATCTGTATCAAGTCGCAGACAATCCGGCGGTGTCCACTAGCGACTATGGGCCCCGCCAAAGTTAGGAATCTGGTATAATTTTTGTTCTGAAACATTTCAGTAACTACTTTGACAGCCTTTCCAAGGCGACCAGCACCTAATACGCCTGCTTTCTCCATCTCCGCAGCTATCTCACTAATAGTCATCCCTGGAACCAGTTTCATTTGCTCTACGTATGGCATCTTACAGTCTGAGCCTCGGTTGGCATCCTCTTGCGTAGCAGAAGACTAACCCTTTATCCTAACGATCTTGCTTCTTCCAAGCATACTCCAGTATTCAACTTCATGACCGGATGCAAGCTTAGCTTTCAGGTCTTCTTCAGTTGGCATAGGTGTCTCGAACGTTTGATAGGTCTCCAAATCCATTATTTGAACAATATCCCCAATCTTGGATATGACCTGTCCGCTTCTCTTCTCGATTAAAGGAACCTCTATCTTCGCGTCTACAGGGCTTATGATGGCTCGCTTTTGATCTGTGAAGATTCCGATAGCAACGATCCTCGCTTTAGCTGCACCATGTTTTCCTGGTTTGGACTTTTCAAACTCTACTATTCTTGATGGCTCGCCGTCAACAACTATGTATTGTCCTGTCTTTAAGCTTCCAACGTCGACTGGCTTGCTCATATCGTTCTTCTCCGTCAAATGGTGATAAGATAAGATCCTACGTCTAAAAGGCTTGCGAAGCTAGCGTGGCTCGTAACGTAGATGGTTTAAAATTGACGCGTTTGATAAGAAGTATAGCAAATAATTCCTGAAAGGGTGTCAGTATGTTCAAGAAGGTAGCATTGGTCCCGCGGCTTGACAATGATGATGCATTAGACTTGGCAATCAAGATCCACCGCTTCCTCTCGAGAAGAGGAGTCGCTGTAGTTCCGGAGGCTGAGTTCGCGCGAGCTTGCAACCTCGACAATGGGAAACCCTTCTCAGAGATGAGCGTTGATGCAGTTATTACGGTTGGTGGAGACGGAACCGTTCTTAAGACGTGCATGCTCATCCCGAAACCTGAGACGCCAATCCTAGCGGTAAACATGGGAAGACGCGGGTACTTAACCGAAGTTGACCCAGGTGACGCAATAGAAGCCGTAGCAAAGTGTTTGAAGGGCAAGTATAGGCTGGAGGAACATTGGAAACTATCCTTGTACTTTGAAGGCAAGTTACTGACGGAAGGCCTCAACGAAGTTTTAGTCGCTTCCCCCATTCCATCTAAGATGCTTGAATTCAGTATATACACAGGGAAACACCGTCTGGTGGATTGTAGAGCAGATGGTCTGATAGTAGCTACACCAACAGGCTCCACGGCTCATGCATTATCGGCGGGAGGGCCTGTCTTAGAGACTTCTCTCACTGCTTTTGCGCTCGTTTTCATCTGTCCACTTGAGCCTTTTCGCTCGTTTGTATTGTCGGCAGAAGAAGGGCTGAGTATAAACCTTGTTGATCCGAAGTTGAAGGCGTCGGTCGTTGTCGATGGACGATATCAACGTGAACTTATGCCGAAGTCCAATATCGCAATTAACAAATCTAAACATAAAGCGGTCTTCATAAGGTTAGGCGCACCCTACCTAGGGAGAAGTTTGACCCGCGTTCCCTCGTTGGAGCGTAGAATCGAGTGAGGGTCTTTGTTCTAGATACTTCTGCATTCATAATGGGCGCTAATCCATCGTCGATGGAAGGCATGGCGTACTCCGTTCCGGCAGTGGCTGATGAACTTCCAGAGGGAACCATGGCATCCTTACGGTTCAATACATCGCGTGATAGTGGCAAGCTCATAGTCAAGATGCCTGACCTTCGATCTCGAAATAATGTTCGAACCGCGTCGTCTCAACTTGGAGAAGACCAAGTTCTCTCAGAGGCTGACCGTCAAATTCTCGCGTTAGCTCTAAATCTAAAGTTAGATGGTAAAGCACCGACCATACTCAGCGACGACTACGCAATCCAGAACGTTGCAGAACGCTTAAAACTTAGCTACTTACCCTTGGCAACTTTCGGCATCTCGTATGAATTTGACTGGATTCTTTTTTGTCCAGCTTGTTTTAAGAAGTATCCGCCAGGATATGGCAACGCCCTCTGCAGAGTTTGCGGCACGGAGCTCAAACGAAAGGTCTTGAGAAAGCTTCGCGCAAGAGCGAGAGCCAAGTGATTCAGTCGCCTATCTTTCGAAGTTGCTCTAGAATAATTAAAGGGCTTTGTTGGATTAGATAATTACCTAATAAATCGATTTCTTGGCCCAAAAGGATCTTGCGTAATGAAAGAGATATATCTGCGCGTACCCAGCCCACTTATGAAATCTATCCCTCAAGAATTTCCCAGCCTTCTCTTTGCTTATCCTAGTATTATCAAAGTATAGCTTCGAGACTATACGGTGCATCCATATATCTACAGGTGCAGCCTCTGTATATCCGACGCCATACAGTAAGAAGCAATCCGCAACCTTGGGCCCGATGCCTGGGACTTCCATGAGCATCCTTCGAGCCTGATCATAGGGGAAATCTCTCAGATGATTCAGATTCAGCTTACCCTCAACGATCAGCTTTGAAGCAGCTATGATATACTTAGCTCTGTATCCAGTCTTGCAGATTAATTCAAGATCTCGCTCCAGAACTGCTGAAAGCTTTTCAGGCTTCGGGAATGTATGAAAAACAGTTCCATCTGGAAAAGTCACCCGTTCTCCATGCGTCCTCTTTATCAACTGAGCCATCAGGTTCCACATCTTGACAGAAGCATGCTGGGAGCAGATCGAGCATATTAGACTCTCGAAAAGATTCGAAGCTTGCATAAGCCTCAACCCTTGGAGTTGACTGAAAGCATTGACTAGAGGGTCGTCCCTAAATGCGTCGTAGAACTCTTCTAGGTTGTCGCCAAGTCTAAACAAGGCTCTTAGGTACTGCTTGGTCGCGCCGCAAAGCTCATCGTCGACAGTTTCACTTGTTATCGCCACTCGAAGGCGAGGACCGGACGGAGTGCTTTCAGAGTATACCTCGTACTTCACATATCTTTGATTTATGAGTTCGACATCCCAATATCCGTTATCAAGAGGTTGCCACTCTGCTTCTGAAGTCTGTCCACTACGAATAGTATGTTCCAAGTTGAATGGCCCATTGATATCGCTTGCCGCGATATACGTCTCACATCTCAAAGCTGCATGGCCTCACGTGTACACTGGGGACTCATATGCAGCTTAGCTATTTCAAGAGCTTGTTGCTAAAGCTGAGAAGTCATTTGAGAAACAAGGCGTCCTATCAAACACTATTTTGAGACAAGTTTCTCTAATGTCTGCATGAATTCCTCTTCTACGCCTGCCGGTATTATGCCTGAAGCAGCAACTGAATGGCCGTCTCCAAATCCGCCGTAGACAGCGCACGCTTCAGGTAAAACTTTCGAGAGCGGAGGCTTCTTTCCTGTTTCTATCATCTTGCCAAGCAGGTCTGGCGCTCTAGAGGAGACTTTGACAAAGTCTTTGTCGAGTTGACCGAACCCTGGAAGTTCACGTGACATATTTGTGAATCCGATGAGATACTTGCTGGGATTCACTATCCTCTGGAATCTGAGGTATGAGCAGAAACTGCCTAGAACCTTGGTTCCCATTCCTTTGTAAGCGTCTTCGGCATGGAACCATTGAGTATACTTCATTTGATTGAGCCCTTCTCTTCTGAGTCTTTCAAGCAATCTTCGATTGGCAACTTTCCTCTTTTCTTCCAGATCTTCTGCAATCTTGTCGATTTCCGGGTTGAACCCTTTGAGGCAAGCGGAGATCGCGAGTTCAGGTCCCCTACTGTAGTAGCCAACTGAACCCAAGACGCTTAGTAGAGTTGATAGCCTTCTATAGGAAACAGACTTGCCGATAGCCAAGATCTTGATGTCTTCAGTCTTCCCAGCCTTTCGCACTTCTGCCAGATTGTTCTTGATAGCATCTTGTAGAGGCTCGAGGTTTAGGCATGAGACGGGCCCCGGGATTTCTGCTGAACCTATCACCGCGAGATGAGCGGATTCGATGTTCGCTTCATCCATGGTTCTTGCGAATAGGTAGGCTATTGTTGATGCCGACGCTTCACGTTCTCCGCTGATGCTGTAGAGTTCTGGGTTGATGTTGTGAACGCTTGAATCTGTTGATCTTTCAGTATCATGATGGTCTAGTATGATCGTCAGATTATTTCCATCGTTCACTTTGGCGATTCTACCCACATGGGCTGCGCCAATATCAGTGTACACGAATATCTTTCCCTGTCCAGAATGGAGTTTGTCTATGATCGTGGGAAAGAGTTTTTCGAGGCAGAGAGCTTTGACTTTGAACCTGTCTCTCTCCAAAGCTTTCTTCATTATAGAAGCTGAGCATATTCCGTCAGCCTCATCGTGGTGAATTACTAGAACTTCATTCCTGCCGTATCGTCTTAGTTCTTGGGCGACTCTACTCATGTCTTCAATAAGCATCCCTGTCTTAGCCTTCAAAATCTCACCTAGAGAATCTTTTTCATCGTTCTCTCATAGCTTTATTGTTGGAAATCCAGATGTGACGATGGCTTCTGTGAAGCAACGGTGATTTAAACGGTCTTTCTGAAACGAGCGATAAAATAACCTGCATCATGTTTGTGAGGGTGGAACCTTTGTGTCAACTCGGCCGAAGGATACAGCTTGAAGCCCTGTTCGCCGAAGGACAGTTCTTGTCGCTCAAGCGTTAATCCATAATTTTCAATAGCGAACTCCACCACTCCCTCACATTCTTCAAATGTAGTTGTGCAAACACTGTAGACAACTACGCCGTCAGGTTTAACTATGTTCGAGGCGACTTTCAAAAACTGTTTTTGATATTTCGCAAGAGCCAGAATCTCATCTGCTGATGCGTATTCATAGAGTTTCGGCATAATACCGAGCGCGCTGCAAGGAGGATCAACGATGCATCTGTCAGCTTTCACATCTGGAAAATCAAGGTCGAAGTATCTTGCGTCGTGCGCAACTAGCGTCACGTTGCTGCATCCAAGTCTCTTCATAGTTTCTCTTGCAGTTGAGATCTTTTGCTTGTTTCTGTCAACTCCAATAACACGGCCCGCATTCTTCATCAACCCACAAATGTGAGAGAGTTTTCCTCCCGGAGCACAGTTCAGATCTACTATTTCTTCGTTACACTGCGGGTCGAGGATACGGCTAGTCAGTATTGCGGGGAAGGATTGAGGATACACAAGTCCAAGTTGGAACTCATCAGTCTCTCTGAGGCTTGGAACTTTATATCTTGAAGATGTGACTTCAACGGCCAGCCCATGCCTGTATTTCAGGATCTCAGTTTCACTCATTCTAGCGATGCCTGACGCAACCGGTTGTCCTTGATCGTCTACGACGGTAACTTTCTGGTCACGACGTGTCTTCTGGCATTTCACAACGCCCGGCGCGTAGACATGCGCTCCTTGAAGAACAGATTCCGCTGTAAATTTGTCTACAACAATCTTCTGCTTGTAGATCGGGATTTCGAAGGGGCCTTCTATATTCAGATAGAGAGCTTCCTTTATCACCGGATGCTTCTTCACGCTTAGGCCTCGCCTCTCGAATCTCTCAACAACTTCTTCTGGAGAAGCCTTGATAGTATTCGCTCTGAAGTAGTATCTTCTACCAAGCGTCTTCAGTGCTTGAACGACTCTCTCCAAGTCACTACCGTAGACACTTTGCAGGCTTCTAAGAACGTCAACAGAGAATTTGCACTGTTGACTCATAGGCTGAAGATCGATCAGGGGTTTGTCCTCTTGAATATGATACTACTTCCAGTGTTCATTTTAGATCGATGATTCTAGCCTTTCTGGTGGATGTATCCAATATTCCTATTGTCGCTCTTCCGCTCAAGTATCCGCAAACTTCCCCGGGGTTGATAACAATGGTGCCGTCTTTCCGGTAGATTCTTGATTTATGAGTGTGGCCGTGAACAACAGCCTGATAACCTCTGGACCTTATCAGCGACTTCAGAAGTTCTTCATCTTCACCATGAATAAGCGCTATCTTCAGTTTGCCAACAGTCACTTCAGCGAATCGTCCGCGAATCTCCTTGTCAAACTCAGAGTACCTTTTCTTAAGCAGATCTCTTTCACCGTCACAGTTGCCAAGGACTCCTATGAAACGTGAATTGAGCCGTTTGAATCGTGTTGCTGTGAAAGGTGCGCAGTAGTCGCCTGCATGCAAAACGAGTTTTACATTACTTGTGTTCAGCCTGTCTATGGCCTTCTCTATCATTGGTAGACAATCATGTGTGTCAGACATGACCCCTACTAACATGAAAGGTCTTCTCCATCACAAATAGTCTTTCAGATGGCTTTTATGTTTCCCATTTACCTTGTGAGGACCTTCAACCGTTCGCCGTCTTCGTTCAGAATGGCGACTTCCAAGTCTGTTTGGTCTGACATATGGGTTGAGCAAGATAGGCACGGGTCGTATGCTCGCACTACAACCTCAATGTCGTTGAGAACTCTCTCGTCTATTCTTCCTGACTGTATCCTTCTCTTTGCTACGTCGCGAACGCTTCGGTTGATATGCGTATTATTCTGCGTTGTTGCAACGATCAAGTTCGCTCTTTCTATAATTCCCTCGTCATTCGCGGCGTAGTGATGGATCAGCGTTCCTCTTGGCGCTTCGATTATGCCTACTCCCTCCCCTTTCTTAATTTTGAATGGGCGTCGTACATCATTCGCAGCTGTTTTTTCATGCTCAACTATTTCTTTTGCTCTCTCCACAGCGTAATAAAGCTCAATCAATCTTGCCCAATTGTAAAGCAGAGTATTGTGTGCTGGCTTTCCAAACTCGCTCTTGAATTCAGTGAATTCCCGATCTGCTTCTGGCGTTGGTATTCTTTCAGCTACGTTCAATCTTGCTAACGGACCGACTCTATACGCGCCGTCGGGCCAGCCGGCTTTCTTGTAGAATGGGAATTTCAGGTAGGTCCAAGGTTCGACGCGTTCTCCGATTTGAGTCAAATAATTGTTTGGACTCAACTCCTCCGCAATCTTCCCGTCTGATGTGATTATTCTCATAATGCCGTCGTAGAGATTGAAATCTCCATTGTTCAAGAGTGAACCGTAGTAGGAGCGTTGTGAATCAAGATTAAGCATAAGCTTCTTCTTATCAAGCAAACCTTCCTTGCATGCATTGACTAGATCACGGAGATCCTTTTCGACGCTGGATAGATCAGCCGCCATCTCGTCAACTTCTTTCTTGCTCAGTTTCTTCGTCACGCCGCCTGGTAGCGCTGTTACAGGGTGTATGGCCCTTCCGCCGGTTTTCTCAACGATCTTCTGGCCAACTTTCCTCACTTGAATGGCCTTCTTGGCTACTTCAGGTTTCTCTCTAATCAGAGCGAGCAATCCCTGTTCTCTTCCTTTCGCAAAGAAATCAGGACCAGCTAGGAAGAAGAAGTGCAGTGAATGGCTATGTATATACTGGCCCATGTGCATGAGTTCTCTTATCAGAGTTCCTGTCTCAGTCGGCTCCACGTCGAACAGCATATCGCACGCTTTGGCTGATGCTAAGTGATGGGAGACTGGGCAGATTCCACATATTCTCGTAACTATTTGAGGAGCCTCTTCAACTGGCCTTCCCTCCAAGAATTTCTCAAACATCCTCAAATCGAAGACGCTGAAGTGAGCGTCCTTGACATCGCCTCGGTCATCTAGCCATATCGTTATCTTAGCTCGGCCTTCTATCCTTGTCACCGGATCTATAGTAACGGTACGGTGTTTCACTTGCTCTTCCCCTCAGACACTTTCCTCGGGATAATAGAAGACGGCAAAGTGAATCTGTAGAAGCTTCCTACAACATCTTTAATCATAGTCGCCAGCTGTTCCGGGTCAACTCTATTCTTCTCATCGATTGCCGCTACTGAAGCGATCGCACTGACCATCTTGGCTCCTTGATCGGTAACATTCTCAGGTGGACCCATGCATCCCCGGCAAGGCGTGAGTGCTGCTGGACATTTTGCTTCGCAACCTGCTCTGGTCGCAGGACCAGCACAAAAGTAGCCTTGTTCCAGTAGACATCGGCTGCTGTCCGGTTCGCCTTCTCCCCACCTCAAGATTCTCGTTATCTTCTTCTCTTCTCTTTTCAAGTCGCATTCATCGCATAATGTCTTCTTGGATAACGTGACTGGTTTTCCGCTCAGAAGCATCTGAAACATTTCTTTGATCAATTTCGGTTGGGGGGGGCATCCTGGAATGTTATAGTTAATCTTAATCCATTCTTTGAGAGGTTTGATTGTCTGCTCGAGTGGCGGTACTTCTTCTGAAGGCAGAATTCCTTGTTTGTTGTCGGTGCTCTCCGTAGTCAGATAGACTCGCTCTAAGAGTTCTCTAGTTGCGTACAGGTTTGCTAGTCCAGGGATGCCTCCGAACGATGCGCATGAGCCGAATGCGATAGTGGTCTTTGCCTTTTCACTTAGTCTCACCGCTTCTTCAGTATCATGTTTGTTTCTGACAGAGCCGCTTAACAGTAAGACATCAACATTCTCATTCAGGCTTTTCTTGTCCATTAAGATAGGGGCGTAGTCTACTTCCAAATCTTGAAGTAGAGATACGATTTCCTCATGTAGGTCGAGAATAGCGATTTCGCATCCTGCACATGCCCCTAACCCTTCTACAGCAATTCTAAGTTTCATTTGTGTTTCCCTCAATTGGATTAGGTCCTAGTGCACGTACCTCTTCCACAAATTCCTTCACGACGGCAGCGAATCGTTCCCCTTCAGAGGCTGAGATCCATTCGAGTCTAACTCTTCTATCGTCCAATCCTAGATCGCTGAGCATTCTCTTTAGAAGCGCAACTCTGCGTTCTGTCCTGAGGTTTCCGCTTATGTAGTGGCAGTCACCAGGATGACAGCCGACGACGAGGACACCGTCAGCACCTCTTTTCAGCGCGGTCAAGATGAAAGTGGGGTCAACTCTTCCGCTGCACATGAGCCGTATTGCTCTAACGTTTGGTGGGTACTGTATCCTGCTCGTTCCAGCTAGGTCTGCGCCAGCGTATCCGCACCAGTTGCAGAGGAAACCGACTATGTAGGGTTCAAATGTTTCAGGCATGATTTCCACCTACCTTGATAAGGCGGATTCGATTTGGCTGAAAATTTGCTCATCGGTGAAGTGATTGGCTTTTATGGCGGTTGCAGGGCAAGCTGCTGTACAGACGCCGCATCCTTTGCAAACAGCCTCATTTATCTTAGCGACTTTTTCTTCGAGGGTTATCGCGTTGAACGGGCAGAGCGGTACACATATTCCACATCCACCGCATAGAGGTTCATCAACTGAGGCAAAGTATGGTTGGATCACGTATTTTCCCGTGGCCATCAGAGCGGTAGCTCCTGAAGCAGCCGCTCTTGCTTGAGATACTGTGTCTGGAATATCCTTAGGGCCAGCTGAGGTTCCGCATACGAATATTCCGTCAACAGTTGTATCCACAGGTCTCAATTTTGGATGCGCTTCCAAGAAGAATCCGTCCGCTCCAACCGGGATCTTCAGTACGTTCTGTATCTCCTTCGTATCTTGACCGGGTACAATCCCAACCGAGAGCACCACTATATCAACGTCAAGCTCAACTGGTCTACCAAGTAGAGTATCCTCAGCTTTCACCGTGAGGTTCTTCGTTTCGGGATCCTCATATATCTCCGCGATTCTTCCGCGTATGAATTGCACTCCGTATTCTCTGCATGTCTTCTCATAGAATTCCTCGAATCCCTTTCCAAAAGCACGTACATCAATATAGAAGACGTAGACTTCCATGTCAGGATGCTTCTCCTTCAGTTGTCTTGCTTGTTTTGCTGCGTACATGCAACAAATCCTTGAACAGTAAACGTTCCTTCTTTCGTTCCTTGAACCGACGCACTGAACGTAGACGATTCTCTTCGGCTCCTTCAAGTCTGAAGGTCGTACAACTCTTCCTGAGGTGGGACCTGCAGCATTCAACATGCGTTCCATTTCTAGAGCTGTCAAAACGTTTTGGTAAACGCCATAATTGTACTCTTCATCAACGATAGGATTGTAAGGCTCGTATCCTGAAGCTACTATTATTGTGTCGACTTCTAGGTTGATCTCTGTTGGGTATTGATCGTAGCTTATCGCTTCAGGGTCGCAGACTTCTTTACACTTGGCGCAAGCGAGAGGTGTAAGCCCTAGGCAATTCTTGTCATCGAGAACGTAGGCTGGAGGAACAGCTTGAGGAAATGGAATGTAGATTGCTTTTCTCCAACTGAGGCCTACATTGAACTCGTCTGGGACTTCAACAGGGCAAACTTTTGAGCATTCATCGCAGCCTGTGCACTTTTTCTCGTCAACATATCTCGGTTTCTTCAGAACCTTGACTTTGAAATTCCCAACATACCCTTGGACATCCTTAACTTCAGCGTACGTTATCAATTTGATATTCGGATGTCTTCCAGCCTCGACCATCTTCGGCGTTAGAATGCAGGAAGAGCAATCCATTGTCGGAAAGGTCTTGTCTAATTGAGCCATTCTGCCGCCTATCGTTGGAGACTTCTCGACCAAGTAAACATTAAAGCCTGCGTTTGCTAGGTCAAGCGCTGAAGATATTCCGGCGATTCCTCCCCCTATTATCAAGGCGTTTCTTCCGATTTTGACCTCTTTCGGATGCAGTTCTTCCAGCTTCTCAGCTCTAGCAAGAGCGATTCTTACCTGATCTTTAGCTAGCTCAAGCGCTTCTTTCGGTGTTTGCATATGCACCCAAGTGTTTTGTTCTCGTATGTTCGCCATTTCGAAAAGATATGGGCTTAAGCTTTCTTCTTCCAAGACTTTTCTGAATGTTGGCTCGTGAAGTGATGGTGTGCATGCAGCTACTATGACTCGGTTGAGCTTCTTTTCTCGTATGTCCTTTCTGATCAGTTGCTGGCCTGGTTCGCTACACATATAGGTGTATGTTTTCGCTACCACAACGTTTGGGAGGCTCTCAGTGTAAGCTCTCAGTGCCTCAACGTCTATTACTCCGGCTATGTTCGTCCCGCAATGGCAGATGTATACGCCCATTTTAGGCTCTGATGTCAGATCGCTTTTCCTCCAAAAGTTTTCTAGCGTACTCATAGCCACGGTTGAATGCTTCTATGTTCAGCTTCTCTGTTCCGCGCGGAACATTCTTAGCGATAGCTTTCTCGATAGATTGATTGTCAACTATCTTGGTTACCGCTATGATCGCGCCTATCATAACCATGTTCGCAACTATCTTCTTCCCGAGTTGCTCAGCGATTCGGGTAGCTGGCACTTCATATATGCTCACGTTATTCATCGGCTTCGTCTCAAGGATCATGTCAGAGTCGTATAGCAACGTGCCGTTCTCTTTGATCTTTCCTACATACGTGTTGTATGCTTCTTGAGACATGACCGCTACGATATCAGGTTGTTCAACCTTGGGGTAGTCTATCTCCTCGTCCCCAATTACTATCTCAGTTTTGCAAGCTCCTCCTCTTGCTTCAGGTCCATAAGATTGCGCTTGAGTCGCATTCTTTCCTCCATATATGGAAGCTGCTGTTCCGATGATTATTCCTGCTAGAACTATCCCTTGCCCGCCAAGCCCTGCTATTCTAATCTCAAAGCGGGACATTGGTTAATTTCCCCTCCTTCTCCAATTTCATTTCAATCATTCGAATCTGTTGTTGAAGGAGATCTGTGAATTCCGGTTTCTCTGTGTCTACGAACTCTCCAACGACTATCTCGTTAGGTGTTATCTCCGCCTTCAGAGGGTCGATGCGATTTCGAATCACACTTTTCTCTCGGAACCATACCATGGAGTCCATGGGTTTCGGCATCTTGTTTCTTCTTCCATACTGTTCAGGACATGGCGAAAGAACTTCGATGAAGGTGAAACCATGCTTCTTCAAGGCTTTCTTCATCGACTCTCGCAATAATCTGACGTGGATAGTGGTCCAACGGGCCACGTATACGGCGCCGGAACCTGCTGCTAGATGAACGAGGTTAAACGGATGTTCGATGTTGCCGTATGGCGTTGTTGTCGTATAGGCCTCCAAGGGGGAGGTTGGGCCGGATTGCCCTCCGGTCATGCCGTAGTTGAAGTTGTTTGAGCAGATCACGGTCATATCGATGTTTCTTCTTGCCGCGTGTATGAAGTGGTTTCCGCCTATCGAGAAGAGATCTCCATCACCGCTTATTACTACAACTTTCAAGTCAGGTCTTGTTGCCTTGACGCCTACTGCAAACGCTATTGGACGGCCATGAGTTGTGTGAAATGCGTCTGCATTTATATAGCCTGATATTCTACCGATACATCCTATTCCTGATACTATCACAATATTGTTCATGTCGTAGTTTAGTTCGCGGAGAGCGCGTAGGAATTCGCTGAGGATTATTCCATCTCCACATCCATTGCACCAAATGTGCGGTATCATGCCCTTTCGAGTGAATTCTTCTAAGGGATGCGTTTCCTGCGTCATCCAGCTATCCTCCTTATGTGAGCTAGAATCTCTTCAGGTGTATGCGGATCCTCGCCGAGTCTCGATAGGAAGGTTACCTTTCGATGATCTGCCCTTCTCTCGACTTCTCTAACTATCTGTCCGCAGTTCATCTCTGCAACTATTATCCTGTCAACGTCATCAGCAACTTCTTCAACTTCTTTCTCAGCGAAAGGCCATAAAGTTATGAGCCGTAGGAGGCCTACTTTCAAGCCTTGTCTTCTAGCTCTATTGACGGCTGCGAGAGCTGATCTTGCAACACTTCCATAAGCGATAACACATGCCTTAGCGTCGTCGAGCATCGCTCTTTCCACTCTTACGATCCTGTCTCTATTTCTTCTTATCTTGTCGCAGAGTCTTTGCACAAGTTTCGTCTGTTCTTCAGCGCTGTCGGTTTGAGGATGGCCTGTCTCGTCGTGGGTCAAGCCTGTTGCATAGAATCTGTATCCTTCGCCAAAGCAAGCCATGGGTGGGATTAGGTCTTCATCAGGTCTGAAGGGCGCGTAGCTTTCTGGTAGTTGGCTTGGCTTCTTACGTTCAATCAAATGTATGTCTTCAGGCTTCGGAATGTTGAGCCTCTCTCTAAGGTGACCGACGATCTCGTCAGCCATAATGAAGACAGGGCATCTGAACTCTTCAGAGAAGTTGAACGCTTCTATAGTTAAATCGAACATCTCTTGGACAGATGATGGAGCGAAGGCTATTATCTCGTAGTCTCCATGCGATCCCCATTTTGCTTGCATAACATCCTGCTGGCCGGTCTTCGTCGGTTGCCCTGTGCTAGGTCCTCCCCGCATAATATTCACGATTACGCAAGGAGTCTCAGTCATAACCGCTAGACCTATATTCTCCTGCATGAGGCTAAACCCTGGGCCGGATGTTGAAGTCATCGATTTGACTCCTGAGTAGGAGGCTCCTATTACAGCAGCCATCGAGGCTATCTCGTCTTCCATCTGGAGATATACGCCTCCGACTTCAGGTAGTCTCCTAGCCATGTGTTCTGCAACTTCTGTCGCAGGAGTTATCGGGTAGCCTGCGAAGAATCTGCATCCAGCAGCGAGGGCTCCTTCAGCGCACGCTGCATCTCCTAGAGCGAAGTATACGCCTGTATTGACATCTCTTCTCATTTCTACTTCCCCTTCAATTTCATGAAGATCGCCATCTCTGGACAGATTTCCTCACATATTCCGCATCCAACGCATTCTTCATTTTTCACGTAGGGTGGATGAGCACCGCGAATGTTCAGTCTAGTTTCATAGTCGAGAACATGTTTTGGGCAAAGCTCGATGCAGAAGCCGCATCCTTTGCATCTATCAT
>Ga0209725_1000133_pt1 | contig 44567 bp, 46 predicted proteins | sample I18A1metaG_FD_184145 | JGI IMG/M metagenome (GOLD analysis project Ga0209725, IMG submission 184145) | Lake sediment bacterial and archeal communities from Gulf of Boni, Indonesia to study Microbial Dark Matter (Phase II) - ​I18A1 metaG... | ecosystem: Environmental > Aquatic > Freshwater > Lake...
AGAAGATCAGGTTGATAGGGGCCTCGCCTATGAACTTCTGTCCGCAAAGCTCGGCGAGCTTTCTCCTTGTATCTGGGCTTTCGATCTTGATTATCGAGTAGGGCTGCAAGTTGCCTCCGGACGGTGCATGCGTACCCGCCTCAAGGACCATTCTGAGAACATCTCCCGGGACACTTTTGTCAGAGAAAGATCTGCAGCTAGCCCTCTCGAACAAGAGCCTCATGGTCTCGTTTGGGTAGCAGCCCTTTGTTTCTCTACCTGTTTGCGGCGTAGTGTTGTTGCTCATGTTGGTTCGGCGTGATGTTTGCTTCGAGCTTTATTTAAGCTGATGGGACGAAGAGCCCCGCGCGGTTTCTTGCCTATGTGCAGAATTCGGATACTTCGTCTACGGACATCTTTTTCGGAGGCGACTTTTTCTTTTCCTCTTCTGTGGGCCATCCTATTGTTACGGCCGCCACAAGCTCCCAAGGCTTCTTCATGTGCTTTTCCAGAGCATCGATTGCGTAATAGATATCATTTACCCACAACGTTCCCAGGCCTAGGCTATGCGCCGTCAACAGCATGTTCTGGATCGCAGCAGACACGCTCTGAATCTCAACCTTGTGGCCTAATTCGCGTGCGCGGCTATCCCTCTTCTCAATCATCTTGACGGCTTCCCTTACTCTGTCTCCCGGGACAGCCCCACCGGCATTCCACACTAGTATCACCGCTGGGGCTTGTTCCATAATCTGGCAGGTCCGGAATGAACTACCCATAACCGCTATCCCGAATCGCTTTGACCTTTCGTCGAGTTCTGTTCGCATAATCCTAGTGAAATCATTCTTTGAAGAGCCGGTTAGGACTGTGAACCTCCACTGCTGAGCGTTCTTTCCTGAAGGAGCCCATGTTCCGGCTTCTATGACCTTTCTAATCAGGTTCAATGGCACAGGCTGGTTCGTGTAACTTCTTATGCTCCTTCTTCCTCTTATCGCCTGTTCGAGTTCCATCGTCAGGCTCACATTCCCTTCCATGCAAGTGCCAGATTTATATTGGTTGACAAGCGCCCAGCGCACGCATTCAATGGATTCTCACTTGCTTCTTGATTAGCAGTAGTGCGCTCATTTCTTCAGTGCTTCCAGGCCCTTTTCAACGGCGAACTTCAATCTCTCCACGCAAGCGTAGTCGTGAACCTTCGCAACGTAATTCTTCAGTCCTTCTTCCGTTTTGATATCTAAGCCCGTCAGCTGCCTGCAGTCCACAGCGCCGAATCTATTCCTGAACTCAGCGACGTAAGTGTCAACCCTATCCCAAACCGGCTTCGGGTTTTCCTCAGCGCTGGTTCTTCCGCACTTCATACCTATCGCCATGGCTACGCTTGAAACGCAGCCGCAGAGAAGCCCGTTTAGACTAACGCCGGCCCCTATCCCTGTACCGATCCGAGGGATGACATCGGAGCAGATTGGAAGATGGTCCTTGAGAGCCAACAGAACGCTCTCGCAACAGTTGAAAGGTCGTCCAGCCGGGAAGTTACTTGGCCTCTCGCAGAAGTACCTAGTAGCTATATCCTGCAACTCCCTGAGAGACTCTTGCCCACTCATACCTTGCCTTCTACCTCCATGTCGCTCTGCTCTCGTGATCTCTCTCCTTTGGAGCTCGACGTATTTCAGACCTTGTTCAAAGAACCGCTATAACCTCATAGAAAATTGTGTTACTCGGAAGGGGTGCGTTAGGTCAAGGTGTCAATAGCCCAAGAATCACGTTGCACAAGAAGGTTATCAAGTTTGCAGCATCCCCGAACCATGGCCTTCGCCAGTATATCAGGAAGAAAGCTTCTCCCTGAAGATACCAAGAAGTCATCATGAAGATCACGGAGCCAGTCAAGTATGCGAGCAACCACCGTCGTGACTGCCTGATATTGAGTGCAGCCGACGCCAAGAAACTTACAGCCAAAGAGAGGGCGGCGCGGCTTGTTCTTATTGCCGTAATACCAGGATCGAAACATCGGAGGTTACTGAATTCCGCACGCGTAGCACAAAGTTGTCGATCCAAGAGAATACCACGGATCATGAGAGATTTGTCGCACCTCTAAAGACACAACATAAGTGACAGAGCTGATGGTGCGTCTCCGACGAGCGTTTGTGAAATCCGAGCACTCAATACTTCATTGGACTCCTGGGATTTCTTGTCATTCTAATTTCGCAGCCATAACCCTTTTCTTTCGTGATTCTGTAGCGGAAAGAGACGAAGAACACTATTGACCTTCACGACTCCAAAGAACCTTGTACGAATCATGACTGCTGTAGGCCACGTTGAATCCTGCCTCTTGGGAACAAGTCGGAATTCTGCCAAATTCAATGTGCGCTTGAATCAATTCCACCGAGGAAGCCGATTAGCCCTACCTCCAATCTGGAGCCCCAATTCGCGTGGCACGAGCACCATATCTCTGGAGCATATCTTCAATGAAGGGAGAATCCAGTCGAACTATTCTCTTCCATTTTCCGAGATCAGTAAGGGCTATACTTCTAACGTTGTCAAAGTCGAAACATATTCCGAATGTTTCCTTGTCAGTTTCATCGGCAAAATGACCGATTGCATAGAACCTCGTCGGAAGGCCTTCTCTAAGGAAATACCTCTTCTTCACCAATTGGGCGAGTTGAGCACGGCTCGGCTCGGGGCTCTTTGCCCGTTTCTCTCGGACATAGGAGTCAATAGCGTAAGGAGGATACTCCGGGTCCTCGAGGAACTCTTCCTTCAGTGGGAAGGCAAAGCACGCTAGTACTGATGTGGCTTTGCCCTGTGCCAAGTCGCATGTTGGTGTCAACACAATCGCATACTGATCGTACTTCTTTTCACCTACGGTTCTGTATATGTCCCCGGTCCAGATTGGCTCTTTCTCTTCCAAGCGATAGAACTTCAGCCTATTGTAGAGCAGCGAGGTCTTGGTGACTGAAGGCGCAGACCTATTCAATTCACGGATCAGATTGTCCAGACCAGCGTATTCTTTGCCATGTAGACTCCTTGAGACAAGTCGCATCATCTTTGTGACTAATTCACGAGCGGCGGACTCTTCGCCAGATTCTTCGCAGATAGACCGAATAAGGCCAACTATCGTAGGTTCAATGCCCATCTGCACAAGGTGCTTCATTCCGAGGTCCTTGGCTCTGTCCAGCACCAGCTCCCAGAGAACTATCAAGTTAAGAATCTTCTGCTTGACGATTGCTTCTGAGATGAGTCTTACAATACGAACCGGCTCATCACAAACTTCATCTTTCGTAAGTCCTTTCTTTACGACAAAACCGGGGAATGGCAGATCATAGTATTCTTCGAACACTTCTTTCAGACTACTGGGGTCCTCTTCCCTGCAATCAAGAGCCATTATTGCCACAAGAAAAGGGCCTGGAATCTTGCTCAGTGCCTCCGCCGCGGGGTAGTAGGCTTCAGGGCCAGCTGGCCTAGTTTTCAGGTCAAGTAGATCTAGGTCCAGTATTACAACCCTCACATTAAGGATTGTCTCAGGAAAATCTCCACTACCATTCCAGTAATGTACAGCCAAGCCTCTCGCTACAAGTTGAGTAACAGCTGTTTTTACCGCATCGTCGTATTTGTCGTCAACGATCAAGATCTTGCCAACACAAGGCAAGCCAGAGGAATCTGTCGAAGCCAAGTCAGCTCACTTCTTGGCCTTCGGAAATAATGCAGCAACGTTTGCGCCGGAAAGTAGTCCGGGAAGATCGTTTGCATTGAGAAGCTTCAGTCGTCCCCGGTTCATTCTCGCAATCCGATCTGCAATATACAGTCCTAGACCCATACCATTTGGTTTTCTAGTGAAAAATGGCAAGGTCACCGTCTCAATATTGTCATCGCCGAAGCCGGGGCCACTGTCGCTGACCACGAGAATGTTTTCACTGTTTTTCGAGTCAACTATGATTTTGATCTTTCGTTGTTCAGGCCTGTTGCGGAGAAGCCAGTAGATGCTGTTGTCGAGGAAATTCAAAAGAAGCATGGTAATTAGACGATCGGAACCTGCAACTCTTGCGGGGCTGCGAACCTCCATGTCATAAGATATGAGGTTTCGCTCCATTCTATAACGCATGAGTTGAACCGCGAGCTTCGTGGGTCTTTCCAGTTCGAAGACCTCTTCCTCTCGAGTGCGCTGCATCAGGCGGCCTATGCCACCAACAGTCGAATCCGCTTGCCTCAGGAAAGTGATTGCAGAATCAATTTTGTCGAATGACATTTCTTTGGAGTCACGCGCTCCTCTAAGAATCTTGAGCGCCTCATGGATATCGCGTCGGACTTCGTGGGTCGGCATCATGTAAGTGAGACCAATAGAGGCTGCCATGAGAAGCGGTTGCTCTTGTTCAGCGAGCATCGAATCAAAATGTTCACGTGCTTCAGATATGAGCTTTGTAAATTGTAGTTTGACTTCCGCGTCTAGCTTCGGTTGCTCCATTATGGCCTTTGACAGAAATGCCGTCGTTTAAGCAAACCTTGTTCGATCTGTCTCTCGATCGAGAAGCCTTCCTGTGACTTCTTTGAGGTTACGTCTATCAGGATATCGTTCTGCTTCGAACTGCGTCAACGCGTTCTGCACAAGGCTGTGAAAATCTCGCAAAGCTTCATTGTCAATTAATCCTTCTCGATCCGTCTTATCAAGCAGTCTCGGGTTGGTTCTTGCCGATATCTCTACCGCCCCAATGGCTTGATTCCTGCTTAGCCGCTCCTCAAACTGCCGAACTCTACGCAGGTCCATGCCCAACCAATCATTGTCAGGGTTACCGTAGGGGAGCACACGGAATCCGTCTCTGAAAACCTTTATGCCAGTATTTGGTTCAATCATCTCTTTGTATGTCTGAGTGTCGCCAAGAACCGCTCTCTGATCCTGTGGGCTGAGGTCCCACGAATAGAATCTAAGGTGGATCGGGCCGCAGATTGGCTTCCTGTCGTTCGAAAAGAGTTCAGGGTCCCGTGCGTCTTTTCTTCCCTTCACCTCGCGCGACAATGCAGGATAATCGTCTCTCTGGAACTTGTATCGATAGTCAAGTTGGCCTGCTTCATCTATTTCTCCGATGAATGTGTACGTTGCTTTGTCGATAATTTCACTCATGTCATGAACACGTACAATGGGGGCCAGATCATCTTCTATCTTGATGATAATATCGAAGTCTGAAAGATCCTTGAAGGGAGATTTTAGTGCCCGGAGACTGCGTTCTGTTCGTTCTATCATGTCCTTGTTCCAGGCTCTCTGCAATTCACGAATCGTGATCTGAGTTCCACTCAGGAACTCAGATTCTGTGAATACGTTGGGGCTTGTCTCCTCCCAGTTTACAGGCACTTCCTCCAAAAACCCCTCACTTTTCTCAAAGGCAGTCCAATCAATTGTCAGCCTCGTCTCCACGTCCGCATCAATCCGTCTGGTGATGAGTTCTGTTCGATGTCCAAGTTTATGCACTGCCAGGCGTCCAAGTCCCTTCTCCCCTAGGAACGGCCGCTTCTTCTTTTCGGAGAAGCGTGGTTTCAAGTCAGTTCCTCTTGCTTTAGAAAGTGTCCCCAATTCGAGCCATGAAGAGAGAACCACATCAGATGTCATTCCGTGGCCATTATCTCTTATGACAATATGTCCAGTTTTCGGATCACTTATATGAAAGAGAGTCACAACAACCTTGGTTGCATCAGCATCATATGCATTCTTAACCAGTTCTGAGATCGCGGCCACTTCATCTGTGATAAGTTGTTCGCCTAATAGAAGCATCAATCTTGCACGGGCAGTGACATGAGCTTCCCCCTTCTTGACCGCGTTCATCCATCATTTTCTCCCATCAGCTTGTCGCCTCAATGTTAGCTAATCACGGAAATCTACTTGAATCCCTGATTTAGTGTCACCTTGCAGCCCAAAGCCGCCAGTCGGTTCGTTGCTGCGAGGCATGCATGTTTCGATATCTCTGAGCCAATCCACCTGCGCGACAGGTTGAAGCATACCGCTGCGCTTGTTCCGGAGCCTGTAAACGGATCATATATCACGTGGCCCGGATTTGACGAAGTGCTTATGATGCGATCCAACAACGCTTCTGGCTTCTGTGTGGGATATCGCATGTTCTGACGAGAGTTCAGGACTGGTTTTACGTCAGTCCAAACATCCTGTACTGGGATACCCGCCATTTCATCGAGATAACGCTTCAAAAGTGGCACTTTGCCATTTTCGTATCTAATTCTTTTTGCAGCGAACAGTTCGAGCATTTTAGACCGGCTATACCGCCAGTAGCGCTCGACCCCAAGAAAGCTGTAACGAGCATTGCCTTTCGCTGCGCCCCCGGGCCCAGTCAAGTCCCCTAAGGCATATCTTCTTCCACTTTCAGGTTCCACGTATCTGTACCTACGGTTTACATAGGACTCATCGTAATGAACGTATTGCTGGTTCCAAACGTATTTTCGGGACATTGCGTAAACTAGAATAGTATCGTGCACTCGTCCGAAATGGTGACTGCCTTGTCGAACATCATTGTGAGAACTCTGTCTCTTCCAGACTATTTCGTTTAGGAAGTTCTTGCCACCGAAGACAGAGTCTGCCAGGACTTTTAGATGATGAGAAACATGCCAGTCGCAGTGCACATAGATTGTTGCCGTGTCTTTCAATATTCTCTTGAATTCCTTCAATCGAGGTGCTATCCAGTCTAGGTAGTCGGAGAGCCCCTTCCATCTGTCGTCGAATCCATACTCGCAGGTATAGTAAAGCCGGCCAGAGAAAAACGGAGGATCGGTGTATATGAGATCTATTGAGCTATCAGGGAGCCGTCTCGAGGTTTCGAGGCAATCTTCGTGAAAGAGGACATAATCATAATCTTCCAGATGGTCGTGGGTGACATTCTGACGCATCCCGGGCACCAGTGGTAATGGTGGTTGCAAGCGCTACAAAGAATTTGTAATCTAGATTGGTATTCCAAGGTGTATCCACCCATATCGATTTGCGCCGTTTGTGTCCTTACCAGCATCGAACTATGCCAGATAGGCTCTTTGAGGCTCGCTGCCCCCTTCGACTAACTGCATCTAGTGAATGTTGGTTAACCATAGACATTCCCTTGAACGCCGTAACGCAGAATCCGCGTTAGCAAGGACACATGGTAGGATCAAGTTTCATAACTGCGAATATGTAGGACGCAAAGCAAGTACAAAAGGCTGCCCCATTTCCGTAAGTGAAAGAGGGAGTAGCCCATTGGTAGCTAGCGCGCGGCTATGTGAGAAAGTTGCGTCCAAACGGCCATTTGGATTCACCAGTAAAATGGTGCGGGGGGTGGGATTCGAACCCACGAAGGCCTGTGCCACAGGGTTCTAAGCCTTGCACTGCACGGCCCATTTTCGGAGCGTGCAGCCCTGCCCCTTAGACCTGATTCCCGCCCTTCCAAGTTTAGACGGGGTCTCGGGTACCCCCGCGGCCACATCAATCCTACCCTGATTCACAATTAAAGCTACTCTGTCGGCGGATTCTTGCGTCAAGCTCCACAGGTGACTAGTTGCATTATTGCAGCTCTATTCTCGATTGCACACTTGTAAGGCCAGGTGGGACCGCCTCTTATTAGGAAGATTCAGGAATTGCAGAGCCACTGCTAGCCTAGGAGTCACGCCATGATCGTGAAGCTTGAGATCTACAGCCCACGCCTCTCCGGAATATGTTTCATAGAGGGCATTGGCCTAAGCTCAAACGTCTACACATTGGGAGTTGAAGAAATAACCGTCATTGATACTGGCGAAGGCGATCGGATGAACGCCTTAGTTCCGAGGCTCAAGACCTTAGACTTAGACCCGAAGAACGTGAAGCAAGTTGTCCTGACGCATACACACCCAGACCACACAGGCGGCCTAAAGGAACTGGTCGGAACCTGTTCGCCACTAGTTCTCGTGCATGAAAAAGAAGCCGCAAACATCGAAACCTTTGGCTTTGCTGTCTCAAAGCTTAGCGACGGAAGCTCGATCACCGCAGGCGGACGAACACTCCAAGTAATTCACACCCCGGGCCACACGCCCGGAAGCATATGCCTCTACGACCCAAAAGACAAGATTCTCTTCTCAGGCGACACCGTCTTCCCAGAAGGCGGATTCGGCCGGACTGACCTCCCCGGCGGAGAAAGCTACCAGCTAATAGATTCCCTTGAACGCCTTACAGCGCTCGAAGTGGACTTCATTCTCCCAGCACATATGGAAACGGTAAGATCCGAAGCCAAAGCGCATCTCATGGCCTCATATGAGAACGCCAAATCGTGGCTGTAAGAAGAGTAGTCCAGCCCCTACCAAGAAGCTAATTTACGGGAGTACATAGCCTTGACAAGGTGAGCTCCGTCCTAGTCACAAGCCCGACTATCTTCCTTATCTCCGCGCACTGGTTGGCATACATGGTCGCCTTCGCGGAGTCGCCCTCCATTTGCGCTGAAACACATTTCTCGAAAAGCTCCTTCTCTCTGCGTTGAAGTCTCGCCTTCCACGCAGCCAACCTTACGAACTGGCCACTCAAACGCTTCGCAGCTTCATCCGGCTCAACGGCAATCCTAGGCTGAGCAGCAGCAAAAACCCTTCTAACTATCCAACCCTTCCTCTCTAAGACACCAAGCATCCTGTTAGTCTTAGCGCGATTCCAGCCAAGCTTACCAGACAGCTCTTGCGCGCTTAGCGCCTGATTTCCCAAGACCACGCGAAAGAGCTTGTTCGAGTCGCTTTCCGCTCTGACTTTTGCAGCGCGCTCCATAACACCCACTCACAACAGTGAAGTCTGAGCAAGGAACACCTTTTGACATTTTTGATTCATCTAGAAATGGCGTGATCTTCCAGCAGAAGAAACAAGTTCGGCACGAGGAGCATCATTCTAACAGTGGACAGATTGACGCTCGTCTTGCAGACTGCCTATCATTACAGCTCCAAAGTCATACTCACTTCGTCCACATACTCGTCTCCCTTGCGTAAGGCCTTCGGCACTTTCCCAACCTCTCTGAAGCCAACCTTCTCATAGACGTGCCTAGCCCGCAAGTTCGAATCGAACACTGTCAAGCGCAGAACCTTCAGCCCGACCCTCCTCGCTTCCTCAACGAGGACTCGCATCATTTCGGTTCCAGTCCCGACATCACGATAACCATCTCGGATAGCGATCCCCAACGATCCAACATGGCTCCTTTTCCCTGTCCCCTTACGAACCTCAGAATTCGCAACGACCTTTCCATCAATTTCTCCGGCGACACAAATCACGGAACCCTTCTCGATGTCTGCGAGCAACCTCCCAAGCCAGTCAGCCTCAGCCTCGCGGGTCGTCCTTTTTTCAATCAGTATCTCCGCTCCCTCATCGACAAGTGAATTGATAAACTCCAGAAGATCGTCCAGATCGCTCATTCTTGGAGCCCGGAGAATCACCTTTCGTCCGTCTCTCGCATGAAACTCCCGGTAAACCTTCTCCATTGGCATTCACGCACCGTCTTGACTCATAGACCGCGCTTGGAATTCCAGATGCAAATCAGGTCGCCCTTATCCTTGACGGTTTGCCAATCGCCATCGAACAGCATTGGGTAACCCTTATTCCATGGTCCTCATTCTCCTATCAGTTCGTACAGAGAAAGAATCAGGGTAAATGGTTGGCTCCGCAGAGACTGCCGACCGGAAGATGATGCACGCATCAACATTGGAGATTTGAAGGTTTGGCGAAGCACCACGACGCCCAGGGAAGAACGGTTCCCCCCATCCAAGAGAAGACGCTTCCCCAGCCTCCACATCGAAGCTCAGGCATGTTCCTTCGACTCTTGAGGTATATGGCCAAGTACTGGCCCGCGGTGACGCTAGCCATGTCATGCGTGGTCGCAGTCACCTACCTGAACGTCATTGTCCCACTCATCATCAGAGAGATAGTAGACAAGGTTCTAATCCAAAACATGTACGACCAGCTTGCCTGGCTCTCACTCTCGATAATTCTGGTAGCGGCCCTCAGATCGACTGTCTCATTCGCACAAAGATACAGCCAACAGTACATTGGCCAAAAAGTCGTGTTTGACTTAAGAAACAACCTGTTCGCCTCACTGGAAGAGAAATCATTCAGCTTCTACGACCAAGCTCAGACCGGGCAACTGATGTCAAGAGTCACCAGTGATGTCGAGCAGGTCAGAGCACTACTTGCATGGTGGCTTGAAACTCTCGTAGCGTCCGTTCTGACGGTGGGGAGCGTTATTCTGGTAATATGCACAATCGACATACGATTGACGTTCCTGTATCTCGCAACGGTGCCACTCGTCCTCTTTGCAGCCTATAACTTCTCCAAGAGAGTTAGACCACGCTTCGCATTGGCAAGAGAAATCTTTGGTGACATGACCTCCGTCATCCAGCAAACAATTGTTGGAACCAAGGTTGTCAGAGCCTTCGCGCAGGAAGAGCATGAAACGAGGAAGTTTACCTTTCCACACAGTAAGTACCTGAAAACAAACCTTGAGATCTGGCGCTACCGCTCCATGTTCATGCCCTTCATGGCCTTCACGTTGAGCCTAGGAACAGTTCTGGTCTACTGGTACGGAGGAGCAGAAGTCATTCAAGGCAATATGACCGTGGGCTCTCTTGTAGCCTCAGCCGCCTACCTAGCAATGTTGGTCATGCCCGTTCGATTCATCGGGTTCCTCATAACGTTCTACCAACAGGCAATTGCCGGTGCAGAGAGAATTTTCGAGATAATGGATGCAAGACCTGAGGTCGAAGAGAAGCTTGATGCAGTCGAGCTTCCGCCAATGCAGAAGGAGATCACGTTCAATGACGTCTCCTTTGAATATGCGCCTGGTAAGAAGGTCCTAGACGCGATCAGCCTAAAAGTGAAGGCTGGTGAGACAATCGCTCTTCTTGGAGCAACTGGATCAGGCAAGAGTTCACTGATACATTTGATCCCGAGATTCTACGATGTAACTGAAGGAAGCATATCGATAGATGGACGCGACGTAAGAAACGTGAAACTCCGCTCGCTGAGACAACAAATCGGGATAGTCCTTCAAGAAACTTTCCTATTTTCCGCCTCAATAAGAGAAAACATAGCCTACGGTAGGCCTGACGCGACCATTGAAGAGGTTGAGCGCGTAGCCAAAATCGCCGGCGCTCACGATTTCATACTGTCGTTCCCAGAGAAGTATGACACCAAGGTCGGCGAAAGAGGAATCACTCTTTCAGGAGGTCAACGCCAAAGAATAGCCATAGCAAGGGCGCTCCTTCTGAACCCACGGATACTCATCTTCGATGATTCAACCTCCAGCGTGGACATTGAAACAGAACACGAGATCCAACAGGCACTACAGATCCTCCTGAAGAACCGCACCACATTCATAATCACACAGAGAGTCTCAACAATAAAGAATGCTACGAGAATCGTGGTTTTCGAAAACGGAAGGATCGCCGAAGAGGGAAATCACGAAGAGCTGCTTGCCAAAGACGGGATCTACGCAAAGATCTACCGCACACAGTTCAAGGAACAGGAAGAACTCCTAGAGGCCAAAGCTGTACAGCGAAGGAGCGAGTAGAAACATGGCCCATTTGCACGTTTCAGATCTGCTGGGAGGAGAAAAGGCGGAGAGAAAGGTTCCGGACACAGTCATATTGAAAAGGTTGAGCATATACGCCCTTCCGTATAGGAGGCCACTCACCGCCAGCATTATCTTTCTCTTGATCACAGCAGCAACTAACCTAGCAGGCCCCTACATTCTCAAGATGGCGATTGATAGATACATCACGGCAAAGGACTTGGCCGGCCTATCGAATATCGTGCTCGCATACGTAGCAATCAACCTTGTGAACTTCTTCTCAAGTCACAGGCAGCTGTACCTAATGTCGGCAATAGGGCAGAGGATGATCTACAAGTTCAGGGAGGAAATGTTCTCTCACCTTCAGAGGCTTTCGTTGAAGTTCTACTCGGAAAACGTGACTGGCAGTGTCGTGTCGAGAGTAACAAATGATGTGGATTCACTTCAAGAACTGTTGACCTCAGGAATCCTCACGGTAATAAGTGATGTCGTCACCATTGTCGGAATCCTCATCATAATGGCTTGGATGAGTCTCCAGCTTACTGCTGTCTCAATGGTCATAGTGCCGGTGCTTCTCGCGCTCATCTACATCTTCCAGACAAAAGCAAAAAGCGCACACCTAGCAACTAAACAGAAGATGGCAGGTGTGACAGCAAAGCTCGCCGAGAGCATTATGGGAATGCGAGTCATACAATCCTTCACCCGTGAATCAGACCAACAACAAGCATTCGGCCAAGTCAACATCGAGAACCTTCAGGCGAATCTGACTGCGGCAAGACTGTTCGCAGTATTCCCAGCAAGCGTTGAATTGATCTCTGCCGTCGGAACGTGTGTCGTGCTCTGGTACGGTGGACTCCAAGCTGGCTTAGGCGCGATTACCATAGGCACGATCGTGGCTTTCATGTCCTACCTGACAATGTTCTTTCGGCCGCTTCTGCAATTGAGCGTATTCTACACGCATTTCCAATCCGCCATGGCTGGTGCCGAGAGAATGTTCGAACTGATTGACGCCCCCATGGATATAGTCGAGAGGCGCGACGCGGTCGAACTCCAAACGCTCAGAGGGGAGATAGGTTTCGAGGATGTTTCTTTCGGCTACGATCCGAGATTCCCGGTGTTAAACAACATAAGCCTGACAGTCGCTTCCAACGAAACCCTAGCCATCGTTGGCCCCACAGGCGCCGGCAAAACCACTCTCATGAATCTTGTCTGCCGATTCTATGACCCCACGGCGGGATCGATCAAAGTTGACGGATACGACCTTCGAGACGTGAAACTTCAATCACTCCATAGACAGATTGGACTCGTTCTCCAAGAGCCGTTTCTCTTCGCAGGATCAGTGAGAGAAAACATACGCTATTCACGGCCAGAGGCATCAGACAGCACGGTCATCCAAGCAGCGAAAGCCGTCGGGGCCCATGACTTCATTGAAAGGCTGCCTGAAGGCTATGACACAACTATACGAGAAGGCGCCACAAACCTATCGATTGGTCAGAGGCAACTCATCTCCTTCGCAAGAGCACTCTTGGCTGATCCTCGAATCCTCATAATGGATGAGGCCACATCAAGTGTCGATCCCTACACGGAGCTGTTGATCAGACGGGCCTTGGAGAAGCTTCTCAAGAACCGGACAGCCCTCATAATTGCACATCGGCTGTCTACTGTGAGGAACGCTGATCGCATAATCGTGCTAGATGAAGGGAGAACAGTTGAGGAAGGCACACATGATCAACTGATTGCGAAGAAGGGCCTCTACGCGCGGCTATATCAAATGCAATTCAAAGAGCCCGAGGAAACGATAGCCGAAGGAGCACAACAGTCAGGTTCTAAGGATTAAGAGCAGACTATCTCGTTCACTGGAGTAACCTCTTTTCTCCTTCCAGCTTCTTGATTCCGGTGATGTCTTCGGAGACCTCTAGACATCCCAGATACTTACCGTCACGATTCCTAACCGGAAAATAACGTATGAAGACCATACGGTCCTTCACTTGAATCCAGAACTCTGCGACATCTCTCTTCCCATTCTTGAACTCGCTGAGAATCTGATTTACGGGTGCTAGACTCTTAGGTGGATGGCAGTTCTGCACTTTCCTGCCAATAACAGCAGGGGTGCGGACAAAGATCCTCTTGCCGTCTCTGTTGTAGTACCTCACTGCATCGTCACTATCAACAAATGTAATGTCAACTGGAAGCGACTCTAGGATTGCTTCCAACTGTTCTTTCGAGAGATTCTCGAACATACTTCCCACCAGACTCAGTGCCAACGAGGTAGAGTTGGCTGCTACATAAAGAGTTACGTTTGAAAGACTGATGGCATGACCAGACAAGTTTCGCTATCAATTGCAGGTTGTAACTGAGAAGGCATTAGGAAGGATCAAACTGACTATGTGAAGCAGTTCACCTGAACACCAAGACAGGGCACGGTGCCAGCTTCATCACTTGGTCCGCGACGCTTCCTACGATTAGCCTCCTTAGGCGACTGTAACCTCGCGAAGCTATGATTATCAAATCGAACTTGTCATGCTCGGCAATGTTGATGATCATTTCAGCCGGTGACCCAACTTCGACTCTCGACGAAGCTGACAGCCCTTCACTGGTAGCCGTCCCTTTACACTCGTCCGGAATCTTCGTGCCCGCTGCCTTCTGCTTTTCTATATCGGAAGCCGACGCTGTCGGGGGCATATTCACAACATATACAAAGGTCAGAGAACACCCAATCTTCTTCGCGAAGCCTATGGCGTACGCCACAAGTCCAGGAGTGAACTGGGAGCCGTCAACGGGGACCAAAGCCTTTTGAAACATCTTGCTGATCCTCGTCCGTAAGTCTTACTGAGTGAACAATAAGGCTTTCCTTGTCCGACCAAACATTCCATCGCATTCTACTATATTGATCAACTGCTACGGCCGAACAATCATAACCGGGCAGGGCGCGTTGTGAGCCACCACATCACAAACGCTTCCCAACAGGAGGTTGACGATTTTGCTCTTGCCTCTCGCGCCGATCACTATTAGAGTGAATAACTTCTCTTGGGCAACTCTGACTATCCTATGACCTGCATTTCCAAAATCAGTCTCAAGAATCCCTTCGGCCTTGCAGCCTTCCTCTTCCGAAATCCTTTGTGCAGCCTCCAGAATCCTCGCCCCTGCCTGCTCTAGTGGCGTAGGATCGATGGGCACACCGGGCTCCATAGAAGCTGGCAGGCTCACGACGTGAATCAAGGTCATCGTTCCTCCCAAGGTCTTGATGAGATTGCAGGCGAATCTGACATTTCGATCCATCACCTTCGAACCGTCAACTGGAACAAGAACTTTCTCAACCATTCGCCCTTGACTCCAAATTCCCGGAGTACAACTTCTCTAATAAGAGTTGTTAGGATGCATAACGAAACCACTCGATTTGAGATGCTCAAAAGGCTCCGCATAAACGCTTAATAGTGAATGAAATAAGGCGCTCCTAGTGAAGCTCATGCTGCGCTCACCGCTTGCCATGGTCCCACTCTTAGTGATTACGCTCATCATTCTTGATGTCAGCCCTTCCTATGGACAAGCAGCAGCCCCGGACTTCACACTGACTGACATAAACGGAAGACGTTTCTCACTGTCCCACTTCAAAGGTAGAATTGTTCTGATTGACTTCTTCGCCACTTGGTGTCGAACTTGTCAAGAGGAAATGGCACACCTCAAGGCACTATCTAACCGCTACCGCAACGATACACTGGTAATAATCTCAATCGACATAGATCCCATCCTCGACACAGAACTGGACGTTAGAAAATGGATACAGAAATACGAATTAGATTGGATAGTCGTCCCCCCATCTATGGATAGCGCTGGCGTCGCAAACAATTACCAAGTCACCGAACTTCCAACACTTATTCTAGTCGACCAGGAGGGTCTTATGCGCGGCAGATATGTAGGAGTGACTGAGGAAGAGGTTCTCCGTTCAAAAGTCGAAGTGATAATACCGGAGTTTGGCACGGTGCCCCTTGTGACGACTATTTCACTCGTAGTAGCCTTGCTCTTGCTGAACAGAAGAAGACAACGGGTTGCTGCGTCTGATCGCGCACAGCGCTACTTCAAGCTGTAAGGGTTGGATCGCATAAGCGATTCAGTCTTTCTCCGGCTTAGCGGTACGATCATTTTCACCGACCCAGTATGATTCTCCGGAAGTCAGAAACTCTTTCTTCCAGATCGGAACGGTGCTCTTTGTTCTTTCGACAGCTTCAATCAGCGCCGGAAAAACGTCTTTTCTAGATCTCCCCGCCACGAGCACGGCCATTATCAATTCTCCCTGTTCGAGCTTCCCTACAACATGATGTATGTGGACATCCACTATCCCGCTTCGGCTGGCAATATCATCAGCTATGGATGCCATCGCCTCCTCAGCCTTGCCTTCGTAAGCCTCTAGCTCCAAGTGTGAAACAGGTTCACCGTCGGCTGAACTGCTCCGGGTTACTCCGATGAATGCACCTATTCCTCCCACATCCTTGAAGCGTTCATGAGTCTTCACTCGGTCCAAGAGATCTTCCAGCCTAAGTTCGTCTTTGGGGTGTATTCCTACTCTTTTGTGCAAATTTCCATTCTCCAGACTAACCTTCCAGCTTCGAGGGTTCGTCACTTGCCCGGACATCTTCCGAATACGCGGCTTTATAGGTATGTAAAAATCTGGGCGTCGCCTCAACTTTGCCTCGCTCGAATCAACAGCAAGTGGCATCTACAACACCCCAATATAGCTCGAACACAACATTTAGGTCGCGGTGAATGGCTTGATCATTGGAATGATTTCAGACACGCATGACAACCTACCTTTGATCAGAAGGGCAGTAGATCAATTGAATCGGGCCGAAGTATCACTTGTTCTCCACGCCGGGGATATCATAAGCCCATTTGTTCCAAGATCGTTCAGCGACCTGAAAGCGCCAATGATAGCAATCTACGGAAACAATGACGCTGAAAAGGAGAGTTTGAGAAGGAGGTTTGCCGAGATCGGGAAGGAAGTTCGTGGAAGCTTCGCAGAAGTTGAAGCCGGCGGGATGAGAGTTGCCTTGACCCATGGCGATGAACTTGACCTGCTCTACTCGCTGATTAGAAGCCAGTCCTACCATCTGATCGTTTGCGGACATACTCATGAGGCAAAATCATACGTTTCAGAAGGAACTCTCATCGTCAACCCAGGAGAGGTCTGCGGATACCTTAGTGGACAACCCACAATCGCGACGATGGATACCGAAAGCAGACAAGTGGAGATCTTACGCCTCTGAACCCAACGTGACTCAGCGGTTGACGAGAGCAGAGAAATGCCTGAGCTAGAGGCGTTAGCGAAAAGATTCCGGTTCTCACTGGATACACTCTCTGAACTGGAAAGGGTCTACGGCGACGATCTGGGCAAAGTAGTCCAGTCGCTAAAGCGGCCAGGGCGACACTACTACTTTCGAGTGAACACTCTGAAGACAACTGTCGATCGCATTGTGAGACAATTTGAAAACAGGGGTATACGGGTATACAGGCATCCGCTGATCGATGAGGCACTTTACTTTGAGGTTGAGATCTTAGGATCTATTCAGAACTTTGAGAAGAAGATCATCGTAGACAAATTCACGGCTGAATCTGTTTTGCAGGGTGCGCACGTCTATGCCCCTGGTATCAGAATATGCCGAGGGTTGAGGAGGGGGGACAGAGTTACGATCATGGACGACCAAGGTCAAGTTGTAGGTGCAGGCTTGGCTCAAATGAACGAAAATAGCATACTGACCTTTCGGCGAGGACTTGCCGTTGAAGTTGTCTTCCCTTTATTCAAAGTTCCGAGCCTTAGAGAGATGCCGGAGTACGAGCAGGGCCTCGTGTATCCCCAATCGTTGCCGGCTATCCTGACAACGAGAATCCTAGACCCGCAGCCAGGGGAAACTATCATCGATCTCACTTGTGCGCCAGGCGGCAAGCTTTCACATATCAGCCAGATCACAAAGGGGCTCGCGAAAGCATTCGGTTTCGATCGGAACGAAAGGAAGATCGGTCTTACTAGAGAGACAGTTCAACGGCTCGGCTGTGGGGGGGTGGTCTTGATCGCGCATGATGCGAGGTACTTGGATGTAGACTTTCAGGAGCTTGTTGCTGATAGATGCCTGGTGGATCCTCCCTGTTCAGCATTAGGTGTGAAGCCAAAGACGTATGAATATACGTCACGTGAAGAGATCCAAGCGCTCTCTCGGTATCAGAGGCAATTTCTGAAAGCGGCTTCCAAGATACTCCGTCTAGGGGGCACCTTGGTTTACAGCGTCTGTACCATGACCATGCCTGAATGCGAGGAAAACGTCAAGTTCGCTGTTGATGAGTGCGGACTGAAGGTGGAAAAACAGAGCTTGATGCTTGGTTCAAGCGGGCTTGATGCTCTATTCCCAGAGGGAGGGCTCACTCAAAGATTTCATCCGCAACTCCATGACTCGGGCTATTTTGTTGCAAAGTTCCGAAAGGAAGGCTAGCTCTTCGCCATGGTGAGCAACTGGATCAGCGCCTTCAACGGAACTCCGTCTATGCTGTCTTGATTGCTTTTGTTTATGAGCACAACTATACCGATAGGTTTGGCTCTGACACTTCGAGCAGTCTGAACTGCAGCCTTGGCTGCTTCGCCCTCCATCAGAACCGCGTCAACCACCAACACTTTCTTGCTGTCGATGGATGCAAATGATGGATTGATTGCTCCAGATAGCTTCCTGTCTGCAGTCCTTTGCGGCCTGACGGCTGCAAAGGGCTTCTCAAGCTCCTCCGCCACGGTCATACCCAGAACCATACCGCTTCCCTCAACTGCAAGAACCGCATCAGGCGATTCGAATTCCTCGTTTTTGATTGATTCTCTTGCCAGATCGGCGAGTGCCCATCCAGCGAGAGATAGACGTCGTGCGTTGGAGCCTATTGGGCTCCAGTCCACGAAAAGATCAATCGGAGTTGCCTTTCTGAGACGTTCCTTTCCGCGAAGAAGAAGCCAGACAACTGTGTCAGCTTGAACTTTCAGCTCTTCAGAGATCTCTTGAGTGGTGAGTCCTCCCGATTTGAGTTCTTGTGCCTTCTTTATCAATTGGTCAAGCGATCTCAAAGCAAACCTCCTAGAGTTTCTTCTTTGCCTCAAGCTTTCTTAAAACCTTCCTCTTCAGCACGGTTCCGCAGACCTGACATTCGGTATAGGGATGAGTTTGAGGGTAGCGCCTGAAACAGGCAGGGCAATAGGAAATCCAGTTGAACTCATATGATATACCGAAGGTTGCAAGCGAAGCATAAGCAATAGACAGCGTCTCCGCCACGTTCTGAACGGCATAGTCGTCGCTCACCACCACAGGCTCCAGGCCGCAGTCCTTCAGATCAAGTGCCAACGCCAGAATCTGAGAATCAGCTTCTGAGAGCACCAGTTGTTCTCCTAATTTCAATGATTCCTCTTTAACGCGCGACTGGGAGGCTGCACTGGGTTTTTTCATATCGAGTCTACCTGAGTCGCGTGCAGCAGAGAAACGAACCATAGCCATGCTCGTTACAGAGATTTCTCGCTCAACTGCAGGCACCGTGAATACTCTTTGATTCACGGAGAGCGGATTGAAACCCACAAGAAATGCTGAAGTGTCAAGAACCAGCACTCTCACTTCTTCCGATCCCCGCTGCTGGAAAGCGTACTAGGCTTCTCTTGATCTTCGGCCGATCGAACCTGACAAACACGGCCTTGTGCTTTGACTTTCTTATCAGGATCGATGTTCCCGGCGCGAGGTCCTGATGGTGTCTTCCATCAACAACTACAGAGGCTCGGGAGGCCGCATTACTCAACTTGATGGAGATCTCCTTCTTCGCTGGAACAACCACAGGGTGGATTGGGTCAACAGGGCAGATGAAGACCAGCACGAAGGCATCAAGCGATGGATCCAGGACTGGCCCTCCGGCCGAAAAAGCGTGAGCCGTGGAGCCGGTGGGCGTAGCCACTATCAATCCATCTGCACGACAATCAACAAGATCGTGCCCTCCAACCTTTATGTTGAGAGCCATCATCTTGTGTGGAGCTGTGGGTGCTAACAAGGCCTCGTTCAAACCGTCAATGCTGGGTCCACTGCCGTGAACCACGGAGAGCTTCATGTGTTCCTCTAGTCGAATTCTTCCTTTCAGAGAATCCTTGATGGCTTCTTTTCCCTGTTCAGGTGACACCTCAGTGAGGTATCCTCGTCTTCCCATGTTTACTGCTAGAATTGGGGTCTCAGATTCAGGAATAAGCATAGATGTCTTTAGAACCGTTCCATCTCCTCCGACGGTAACTATCAGGTCAGCCTTTATCTCAGAGAGAGGCTTTCCGCCGCCAAGGCGCTTCAACCTTGCAAACTCTTCTTCAGGTATACCAGTAAGACCTCTGCCAAGAATGAACCTGAAGAGATCGGCTGCAGTCTCCAAAGCATCACTGTCGTCGAGCCTCGAAACCACACCGACTCTCCTAATCAATGACCAAGCACCGGCACTTACTATCGGCCTGTTTTGTTATAAACCTGAAGTGGATTCGTTTGTCATTTAGAAGGGTGGCAAGCCTTTTAGATTTAACTTGGCGCTTAGTGTAATCGGACCGGTGTGAAGATTGAGCAGGCCAGTAGATGTCGGTTCACTCAAGATCGGCCAGTACATTGTCATAGACGACGAGCCATGTAGAATAGTGGAGTATGAGAAGAGTAAACCGGGAAAGCACGGAGCCGCAAAGGCAAGAATCGTCGCGATAGGAGTTTTTACGAACAGCAAGAGAACTGTAATCAGCCCCGTTGATGGAAAGCTCGACGTCCCAATCATAGAGAAGAAAACAGCGCAAGTGATCTCACAGACGGGAGATAACCTTCAGCTAATGGATGTAGAGAGCTACGAAATGTTTGACACGCCTCTTCCTAGCGAGGAAGACGTAAGAGGAAAGGTCGCTCCTGGCCAAGAAGTCGAGTACTGGCGGATGCTCGGCAGAAACAAGATCGTTAGAATAAAAACCTAAAGTCCTAGGACCACAGCTTGTCCTGTCAGCGTTCAGGAAGCAAGAACCAGTGGAGAATATGAAAACTGTTAAGCAGATGACAGTCCGCCCGCATATGACAGTGAACCAGCTTGTTCAGCAGATGGATGCCTGCGGAATCCTCGGAGCCGGAAGGATCGGGCAGGCCACCAGAATACTGACTGAAATGTTCTCCGACAAAGAGTGCACCGTGTTCCTTTCCTTAGCCGGACCACTCGTTGCAGGAGGACTACGACAAATCCTCGCGGAGCTTGTCGATCAAGGATTCGTTGACGCTATCGTAACCACTGGAGCTAATATTGTCCACGATATCATTGAAGCATTAGGTTATCGACACTTCGTTGGATCGTTCTCCGCCAACGATCCACAACTCCGCAAAGACGGAATCGGCAGAATAGGAGACGTTTACGTTCGGCAACAGGCATTTGAAGCTTTGGAGAAGCTAGTCTTTCAAGTCTTGGACGAGCTCCCAGAAGATAGAAGACGACATCTAACCCTGCAAGATTTTTTGAATCAGATCACAGCCAAACTGAGTGATTCCTCTTCCATATTGGCAAAATGCAGAGCCCGGAATGTCCCTATATTCTCGCCCGGATTCCTTGACTCAATGGTTGGCCTGAACCTTTGGACCTACAGCCAAACGAAAACACTTACAATTGATCTATTCCAAGATCTGAAACGTCTGATGCAGCTAGGGCTAGAGGCAAAGAAGTCCGCAGCCATAATCCTAGGAGGAGGCAGCCCTAAGCATCATGTATTGATGGCCAACATCCTACGGGAGGGAGTTGATCTTGCAATCCAGGTCACGATGGATCGTCCGGAAGCAGGTAGTCTTAGCGGCGCATATTTGGAGGAGGCCATAAGCTGGGGCAAGATACGTCGAGGAGCCAAGTATGTGACAGTTGTAGGCGACGCTGTTGTATGCTTTCCACTTATAGTCGCAGCAGCCCTTGAGAGATTACCTGAAGATAAAAAGCGGTTGCCACGGCACTAGTTCCTAGCGTAGCTTGGGTAAGCGTATCTCCAATATTCCACGCTTCAAACGATGAGTAGCCCTAGCACCGTCAACAGGTCCAGGAAGATTCACTAAAGCACGATAGCATGTGAACTCTCCACTTCTATGTTTGATGCCTAGGTCATCAAATCTAACAGTCCGCTTCGTTTTGGCGTAGACCTCGAGAACATCTTTGCCATGAATCTGGACCCTGACCTGCTTCTGGTCAACGAAAGGCACGTCCAGCGTAATTGTAATTTCTTCTACGCCGACCGTGACATTTGACAGGGGCTCAATGGAACTCGTCACCTCGTCCCAACCAGACCCGAAGGTTTCATCTCTGCGTCTTGTCAGGTCTCTCTCTACGTTGAAAGCTCGACGCCTTCTCGGCTCGGGCATCTTGACGGCCACCTATATGTAGAGGGGGGGAACTTCATACTCTTGTGACTTGCTCATCTTAGACATTTCTTCTTGCGTACGCCGCATGATGTCCTTTGCCTTCAAGCGGATCTCCTCTCCCTTCTGCAGGAGTTCAGAAACATCTAATGTAACTCCGGTAATCTTCTCTAAGGATTCGAGCACAGCCGCTGCAGCCTCTGGATCCGGATAGTTATAGAACGACTGGGCTAGCAGGGTGACTGCACTTATCTTAGAATCGAAGCATTTCTTGAGGATCAAGGCATATGGTCCAACCATATATCCCTCTTGGAGAACCTCAGCAGAATGTCCAAGTATCTCGACCAGACTCTCGTCAGTTAACGCGGCAAAAACCTTGGGCTTCTCAATATCCTGACGATTCTGAACAGCCATCCCTCCGACCGAAATGACCATCTTGGCCTTCTTTGAACCCGCCCATTTCACAACAGCGTCGGCAAGGCCATAAACTGTATCCGATGGGACAGCGGTTTCAGAAACTATTGCGGCAAGCGACTCCTTGAAGAAGATCCGTATCGGAGGCTTCGGCAGACCCTTGTGAAGAACAACTAGCGGCGGAAGGGCCTCTGACTCAATCGACCCGACTTCCTCCATCTCAAGGGAGGAAACCAAATGAGACACCGCCAAGACGCCAACTAGGCCCACATCCGGAAGGCCGTTGATAAGTGTAAAGCCTTGAGGGATCTCCTTCCTCTCAACAACAAGGACAGATTCCAAATCTCTTTCCTTGACGTCAATTCATGCCAGTTCAAAAAAGACTTGTTGCATCTATGCAGCTAATGTTTAAGAGAGGAAGGGAAATAATCACGTTGAACATATCAAGAATACTCGATCAAAACAAGGCGGAGACCGAAAACTGAGCGCCCTCGAGAATATCGGCAAGTCCCTGAACGAAGCCATAAGAAAACTGTTGAGACTCCCACTGGTTGATGAGGCCGCAGTAAAAGAACTAGTCAGAGACCTTCAGAGGACCTTGCTTCAGGCCGACGTAAATGTCGATCTGGTTCTCCAGCTCTCCTCCAAGATACAAGAGAGAGCCATCGAGGAAAGTCTCCCACCAGGAGTCTCAAGAAGGGAACACGTGATCGAAGTCCTGTACGAAGAGCTTACGAGATTCTTAGGTGAAGAGCCGTTAGAAACACTGGTCCAACCCGGAAAGACCTTTGTTATGATGCTAGTTGGAATCCAAGGCTCAGGCAAAACCACTAGTGCAGTCAAGATTGCAAGATTCTACCAAAAGAGAGGCCTCAAACCAGGACTGATATGTGCCGACACTTTCAGACCAGGCGCCTTTGAGCAGATGAAACAACTCGCAGATAGGATAGGCGTGCCAGTGTACGGAGAGCCTTCCGAAAAAGTACCATGGAAGGTAGCTAAGAACGGAGTCGCACACCTTGGAAAGGAGAAGAGCAACATCGCAATCATCGATACAGCAGGACGACATAGAAACGAGAAAGACCTCATGGAAGAAATGAGGGAACTGGCAGAAGCAATACATCCAGATGAGATCGTACTGACAATTGACGGCACAATTGGCCAGCAGGCCATGGCTCAGGCCAGAGCATTCGCGGAAGCCACAACCATCGGCTCAATACTCGTCACCAAGCTAGATGGTTCAGCGCGCGGCGGTGGCGCACTCTCAGCCGTCGCAGCTACTAAAGTGAAGATCAAGTTCATAGGGGCCGGAGAAAAGCTTGACGATCTTGAGGAATTTGTCCCTTCAGCCTTCGTCGGCAGACTTCTCGGCATGGGCGACATCAAAGGCCTAGTGGAGAAAGTCAGAGAGGCAGAAACGAGTGTCTCCGAAGAAAAGGCGAAAGTCTTCTTGGAAGGAAGATTTTCGCTGAAAGATATGTATGAACAGATGGAAGCCCTAAGAAAGATGGGGCCACTTAAGAAAGTATTCAGAATGCTTCCAGGAAGCTTCAACATACCAGATGACGCCATGGATACAGCTGAGCAAAAGCTTGGTGCGTGGAGAGTCATCATACAGTCGATGACGCAGGAAGAGGTTCAGGAACCTAAGGTTATCGACTCATCAAGGGCCAGACGAATTGCAAGGGGATCCGGAAGAAGCGAGAAGGAAGTGAAGGAACTGGTCACTCAGTACTCGAATATGAAGAAGATGATGAAGATGATGCGACGACGGCAGCCCATGATGCTTCGAAAGGGACTCTTTCAGATGAAACCATAGGGAAAAATGTATATGAAAGGCGGCCCGAGAGGGGTGCGCCTGAATCTGATACTTGGTGAGGCTCATGGTCAAGAGATCAAAGGGGTATCGTTCTAGGACTAGGGCTCTCTTCCGGAAAGACCGTAGGAAGAGAGGTAAGATAGGTATAGGCAAGCTACTGCAAGCCTACAGCGTTGGAGACAAGGTTTGCATAGAGATCGATCCTAGTATACACAAAGGGATGCCGCATAGGCGGTTCTATGGAAAGATAGGGGTCATAGCTGGACGGAGAGGAAGAAGCTACATAGTCAATGTTTCTGCAGGAGGTAGATCTGCTATGATTCTAGTTAGACCCGAGCACCTTGAGGGCCGAGGAAGATAAGGCCATGCCAAGGAGGATAGTAGATCAGAAAGATGTTACGATCGTGGAAGCGAAGCATATACTTGAGAGGTTCAAGGAGGAAGAGTTAGGAGAATTTCAACGAAGAACCCTGGCCTTTACGACGAAGTTCAGCAAGACAAGCTCCTCGAAAGCTGACAGACTCCTCAAGGAACTCATGGGGAAGGGTAAGCTAAGTCAAACCGAAGCGATCCAAGTCGTAAACTGCCTGCCCAAGACCAAGGAGGAACTCCGAGCCATACTAACGACAAAAGGCAAGGTAATCACAACTGACCAGCTTGAAGAAATACTAAAGCTGGTGTCTCACGCCGCAGGGGAGTAGATCCCTTGGGCCGCCAGGGATGACCAGACTGCTTCCAGAACAAGGATGTCACATATCCTGAACTACGGGCGATTCTTCTCAAAAGCATAAGGCCACAGCGCGGAGCGTACTGGATTTCGCATGTAGGACATTGTGGCTATGGAACACAAATTTCTAAGGAAGGTTTATAACGTGAAATTCCAAGTCCTCTTAGAGACGGTTTTGGTACAAATGAGGCCTTTTCCTCCATCGGCGATTTCTACGCAAGCTTCTGTCGAGAGAGAATAGCTAGCTAGGCCTTAGGCAGGGATCTCATTCTTGACTCAAACAGATAGACCGCCCGAGAGAGGGGCAGGCATCGAGGTACCGAAGCGACTCTATGAGGAATATGCCTATGTGCTGGACTTTCTGCCTACAGGTAGGTCATCGCCGGACAGACTCAGGCATGTTGCAGCTCCCACGATCCAAGTTTTGGGGGAAGACTACTTTACGCTGCTTGAGGCGGAGCTTAAGCTTGGCTGCTCTGTGGAGACGCAAGAAAGGATCTATGTAGGAAAAGAGAGAAGAGAGAAAGTAGATCGCATAATAGGCAGAATCAGCTACGAGGAACTGACCGCTTCAGCGAAGGCAGAGCTCCCCGTAGTCTTAGAGAAGTTGATCGAGAACCAAGAGAAGAAATTCGTGGATTTCTTCAATAGGGCTCAGGCAGTCACATCAAGAATGCACGCATTAGAAATTCTTCCGGGAATAGGTAAAAAATCCATGTGGCAAATCGTCAACCAACGTGAAAGGAAACCTTTTGATAGTTTCGCAGATATTCAGGCGAGAGCTGGTCTAGCTTACCCAGCGAAGACTATCGCAAAGAGGATTATTGAGGAATTGAGTGAAGAATCAAAGTACAGACTCTTCACGAGGGCTATCTAAGGCACTATGTCGGCAAGGAATGACAGTCGAATCCGCAGCCCTAGGCGGTGGGGCCAACATTTCCTAGTCGACGCAACGGTCCTTCAGAAAATCGTCGACTATGCTATGTTGCGGAGCGGGGAAAAGGTCCTCGAGGTAGGAGCTGGCACCGGTAACCTGACAGCTGTCCTTCAACATAGTGCAAGCAAAGTCATTGCCATAGAGAAAGACAGGATGCTGGCAAACCTACTGCGGCGAAGATTTCATGGCAAGAGCCAAGTGGAAATAGTCGAGGGAGATGTTCTGAAGATTTCATTACCAACTTTCGACAAGGTGGTTTGCAGCCCTCCCTACTACATCTCTTCAAAACTGATATTCCTCCTTCTGAAAAAGAGTTTCAGTTCCATGATTATGACTTTGCAGAAGGAGTTCGCATCCAGACTCGTTGCAGAACCTGGGTCAGCTGACTATGGGAGACTCACTGTTGCAGTGCAACATAGGGCCGATGTGGAGCTTCTTGACCTCATACCAAGAAAGGCTTTCCGGCCAGTACCGAGAGTAGACTCATACATTGTCAAAATCGTTCCAAGAGCCAGAACAACCTTTGTTGACGAGAACTACCTAGATCGAATGGTTAGACACCTCTTCTCTCAAAGAAAGAGAACTCTCAAGGGGGTCCTGAAACACGCCATGAACCCAGTGATGAAGAGATCTCTCGAAGACGTTGTTAGGCCAAGTGCCCTCCTTGAGAAAAGGATCTTCCAACTAACCACATCTGAATTGGAAAACCTCTCGAATTGCCTGTGTTCAATCCAGAGCACATTCAAGTTCTAAGTGAAGATTCATGCAAGTCAGAGTCGTTCTCGTAGAGCCGGAGCATGAAGGAAACATAGGTTCAATGGCAAGAATCATGAAGAACTTCGGATTCACCGACCTGTGGATTGTAAACCCCAAGACACAAATCGGCTCAGAGGCGAGAGCATATGCATCTCATGCAGATGATATCCTCCGAAGGCTAAAGATAGTCACGACTCTCGAACGAGCACTCAAGGGTTGCAGCCAAATCGTTGGAACCACAGCCATTCCCGGTCAAAGGCCATCAAACGTTCTCAGAGTTGTTCTTTCTCCGGAGGAATACGCACAGAAAACTCGATCGAGCGATGAGAGGGTTTGTCTAGTGTTTGGAAGGGAGAGCACAGGCTTGTCCAACAAGGAGCTGGATCGATGCGACGCAATCATAACAATCCCGGCAAACAAGGATTACAGAACCCTCAACATAGCTGCTGCGTCTGCAATAGTACTCTATGAGCTATACAAGCACATGCATAGCGCTAAGAAAGCCTTTCAGCCAGTTGATTCTCATAGCAGAGCGCGGCTAATTGACTATTTCGAGAAGCTTACCCGTCTAATTGGGGCTCCAAGTCATAGGCGAACAAAGGCGGTAAGAGCTTTTAGAAACGTGATCTCCCGAGGACTTCTCTCCAACAGAGAGGCGCTTCTTCTGATAGGGATCATCCGTCGAGCTTGTTGTCGGACAAGAACGAAGATCGATGAGGCTTGATGAACGCTTAAATATTTCTCAAGGAACGGTATGCTGAGCCGACGTAGGAATCGATCCCATTGAAAGGCCGCAACTACAGACAAGCAAAGGGGCAACCTTACACTAGAGGAGAGTATATTCACGGGTCACCCTCGCTGAAGATTAGCAGGTTCATCATGGGCGATTCCAAGACACATTATGAACACAAAGTCTCTCTTCTGGCTGGATACGCTGTTCAGATTCGACACAACGCATTGGAGGCAGCTCGCGTTGCAGCGAACAAGGTGCTTGCTGACAGGATGGGAGAGACCGGTTACCTTCTGAACCTTTGTGTCTACCCGCACGTGGTTCTCAGGGAGAATAGAATGATAGCCACTGCGGGGGCGGATAGGCTCCAAGAAGGAATGAGAAGAGCATTCGGAAAGCCTTCGGGAAGAGCTGCTAGACTAAGAGCTGATCAAGCTATTCTTTCAGTATATGTGAACAAGGATGCAGTTGAACACGCAAAGAAGGCTCTGGCAATTGGTGCAGGAAAACTTCCAAGCCAGTGCAGAATAATTGTCGAGAAGCTCGCTTGAGAGAGACGACGAGCCTCCGTATTAGCGCTATTCGTTCATCTCAAGATTCTGCGAGAGCCTTTAATATGACCTGTTCTTCCTACTAGGGAGGCGATGTCAAGTTGCCTCAAGATAAAAATCCTCCACTCGTGATCTGGTTTGATGAGGTAGGTCGTAAGGACATACCGCTTGTGGGCGGGAAGAATGCGAGCCTAGGTGAAATGATTAGAAAGACCCGCGTTCCTGTACCGCCTGGATTTGCAGTAACTGCATACGCATATCAACTTACCATCGAGAAGGCAGGCCTTGGTGACTTCATCGGAAAGCAGCTTGAAGGCTTGGACACGCACGATGTTGGTGAACTTCAGAAGAGGGGTGCCGCCATTAGAGAGGCCATTGAGAAAGCTGAGTTGCCGGAAGAGCTGGAGCAGGCGATCGCAGAATATTACCAGAAACTAGGTGAGAAACTTGGCGAAAAGGAACCTGATTGCGCTATCCGAAGCAGCGCAACAGCTGAGGACCTGCCTGACGCGAGCTTCGCAGGTCAACAGGAGACCTATCTGAACGTCCAAGGCCTCGACAACATAATCGAATCAACGAAGAAGTGCATGGCAAGCCTCTTTACCAATAGAGCGATCAGCTATCGAGTTGACAAGGGATTTGACCATTCAAATGTGCGCCTTTCGGTTGCAGTTCAAAAGATGGTTCGTTCCGATCTAGCAAGCAGTGGTGTAATCTTCAGCATAGATACAGAATCAGGTTTCAAAAACGTTGTATACATCACTGGTAGCTGGGGCCTCGGTGAATATGTCGTCCAAGGAAAGGTGAATCCCGACCAACTCTACGTATTCAAACCCACTGGAAAAGTGATTAGCAAAAGGCCCGGAGGCAAGACCATCAAGCTGATCTACGACGAGAAAGGAGGAACCACACAAGCCTCAGTACCTCCGGAACAGCAGCTCAGGTACGTCATCACAGATGAAGAAGCAGAGCAACTTGCCCGATATGCCGTCGAGATTGAGAAGCATTATGGTTTGCCCATGGATATTGAATGGGCTCGCGACGGAAGGACTGGAAAACTCTACATCGTGCAAGCTCGCCCTGAAACCGTTCACTCTGTAAGAGATCGAACAAAACTGAAAGACTACGTTCTAAAGGAGAAGAGCAGAGTCCTAATCGAAGGCGAACCTGTCGGGCGGATGATAGGTCAAGGCCGTGCTAGCATCATACAAAGCTCCCGTGACATAACGAAGTTCGGGAAGGGGGAAGTCCTCGTAACAGAGATGACTGACCCCGATTGGGAACCAATAATGAAGATAGCATCGGCCATAGTTACAGACAAAGGGGGACGTACATGCCACGCTGCGATTGTAAGCCGCGAACTGGGGATACCGTGCGTCATAGGCACTGAGCGCGGCACAGAAGTGTTGAAGTCAGGACTCGACGTGACAGTGGACTGCAGCGAGGGGGCGGGCAGGATATATGAAGGACTCCTCAAGTTCGAAGTTGAAGAAACCGACTTGTCACATTTCCCAAGAACAAAGACCGCCATAATGATGAACGTGGGCATTCCAGAAAAGGCATTCGACCAAGGACAAATGCCGAACGACGGCGTGGGCCTCGCCCGGCTCGAATTCATCATAAACTCTCACATTCAAGCCCATCCACTTGCTCTGCTTGACTTTGAGAAGCTGAAACAGATGCTGCAAAACAAGAGCGAACTCGAACAAGTTGCTCTCAGACACAAGACGCCTCCGGAGCAAGTGCGGCAAAGGCTTGAGGAAGATCTCAAGAAGATTGAGCAGATCACAGCGGGATACGACGACAAACCTCAATTCTTTGTCGACAAGCTCGCATACGGAGTCGCAACGATTGCCGCAGCATTCTACCCCACCAAATCAAGCGATAGAACCATCGGGGGAGATGTCATAGTTCGCCTCTCGGACTTCAAGAGCAATGAATACGCAAACCTCATCGGCGGTTGGCTATACGAGCCCACCGAGAGCAACCCCATGATTGGATATCGAGGCTGCAGCAGATACTATGGAGGAGACTACTCTCGAGCCTTCCGTCTCGAATGTAAAGCAATGAGAAAGGTCCGTGACGAAATGAAACTGACGAATGTGAAGATAATGTTCCCGTTCTGCAGAACCATCGAAGAAGCTGACGAGGTCATAAAAGTGCTCCAAGAGGAAGGACTCCAACGAGGCAGAAATGGTTTAGAGCTATACTGCATGGCCGAGATTCCCAGCAACGTTATTCTCGCAGATGAGTTTTCCAAACGATTCGATGGATTCAGTATCGGAAGCAACGACCTTACACAGCTGGTGCTAGGCATAGACAGAGACTCAGAGCTATTGGCTCATCTTTTCGACGAAAGGAATGAGGCGGTCAAGAGGTCGATCGCGCAGCTCATCAAGACTGCACACTCAGCGAAGCCTCGTGTCAAGGTGGGAATCTGCGGACAGTCACCTTCGGATTTCGAGGAAGTCCGAGTCTTCCTCGTAGAGAACGAAATAGACTCGATGAGCCTCAACCCTGACACTGTGATCCAGGCATACATAGATGTTGCTAAGGTGGAGGAACGACTGAAACCCTCAAGAAAACGAGGCGCTCACCGAAAGCAGAAACGACGAAAGTAGACGACTGGAAATCCTACGCGGCTAGGGCTCAGCTGCCATGAGTTCGGCAAGGATCTCAAAGTGAATTGTTGGACCTAGAGCCGGAAAGAATCATAAGCGAGATAACTAAGCGGAACTCAAAGCGAGTCCTGCTACAAGTACCCGATGGGCTTAGGCCAGCTGCGTTCCAGCTGTCACGATTACTTGAGAACCAAACCTCCGCCGAAGTAATAATCTCCGCAGATCCTTGCTACGGTTCCTGCGACTTAGCGCTGAGCGAAGCACCAACCTTAAAGGTTGACCTCATAGTCCACCTCGGCCACTCTGAGACATCTGGAATCAAGAACGAAAAATGTGTCTTCATTGAGGCAAGAGCCTCACTGGATGTAGATGGAGTAGTCTGGAAGGCTCTGGCAGAACTCAAGGAAGAGCGAGTTATCGGGCTTGCGTCAGTAATCCAGCACATCGACAAGTTGAACACAGCCAAGCGCATCTTGGAAGAGGCAGGAAAAACTGTCCAAATAGGTAAGGCAGAAGGAGAGCTGAGGTATGATGGGCAAATCCTTGGATGCCAGTTTGGAACGGTCGTATCTATCTCACCTAAAGTGGATGCTTTTCTTGTCCTCTCTGGAGGAGACTTTCATGGACTCGGCGTCAGAATTGCGACAGGAAAAAAGACCATCGTGGCAGATCCATTTCAACACCAAGTGCGGGACATGGAGAAGCTGGCCAAGATATTCTTCAAGAAGCGATATGCGGCCATAGACTCCTTCAGAAAAGCGAGAAAAATAGGAGTAATCATAGGGCTCAAAACAGGGCAGTTCAAGCCAACCATAGCTACAGAGATGAGAGCTCTTCTAGAAAGCAGAGGGCATGAATGCATGTTCCTCGCCCTGCGTGAGATAGATCCGACCGTGCTGGAGAACTTTAGCGAGATTGAAGGTTTCGTAAACACTGCCTGTCCAAGAGTCGCGTGGGATGACCAAGATAGATTCAGAAAACCAGTTCTCAACCCAGACGAAGCTATGATAGCTGCAGGCGTGAAGCGTTGGGAGGACTATGCACAAGAGGATAGTGCCTCGAAGAGAACTTGAACTCTTCCTCCAATCGCTTAGGCCGCACGCCGAACCTAGACCGAGCCTTGAACAATACACAATTCCACCAAAGACCGCTTCTGAGATGCTATTTATCGCAGAATACCGGCATCACGACATAGACGGCAGAATCGTTGCAGATCTTGGTTGTGGAACTGGAAGACTTGCGCTTGGAAGCGCCTACTTAGGCGCTGAACTAGTGGTAGGAGTGGATCTAGACAGAAGAGCAATAGACACAGCCAAACGGAACGCAGCAATGTCAAGCCAGCAAGAGAAGGTTCAATGGATACTTTCCGATGTCAGAGCAATCGTTGGTAAGGTAAACACGGTGATCCAGAATCCCCCCTTTGGAGTTCAGCGGAAAGGGGCGGACAGGATATTCGTAGCTAAGGCATTGGAGATCGGAAATGTCGTCTATTCTCTTCACAAGAGCGGTGTCAAGAACAGAGCCTTTATAAAAAGGCTGGCCGAAAAGCATGGAGGCACCGTCAGTGAAATACATCAACTTGAATTTGAAATTCCATACATGTTCACGTTCCACCGCAAAAGGAAGCATTTGGTGAAAGTCGATCTCTTCAGGATGATAAGGGATGTCTAGCAAGATTGGACAGAGCGTACAATTCGTTGTTCCGGGGGAGAAACTGGGCGTCATAGAGGAATTCGTCCCTGGCCGTGGCACCTATGAAGAGAACGGAACCATATACTCAGAAGCCATAGGCCTCGCGAAAATAGACAAGGTAAACAAGATCGTTGAGATCCAGAGAAAGACGAAGAAGCCGTTGATCCCTGAAGAGGACTCTACTGTGATCAGCATCGTCACAAGTACACAGGACAAAGTTGCCCAAGTCAACATCCTTGAGATAGACCAACTGCCCGTTGGAACGCCTTTCTCAGGCATCCTTCACATATCGTCGTCAAGCCCTCGATATGAGAGAACAATGAAAGAAGTATGTAAGACGGGTGATATCGTTCGCGCGAAGATAGTAAGCACGAGGAATAGGGTTCCTCAACTGACAACCATAGGAAGGGGGTTGGGTGTAGTGAAGGCTTACTGCTCCCAATGCGGCCAACCGCTCGTGCAGCGAAATCACCTCTTGCAGTGCCCCTCATGTGGAAAAGTGGAGCGCAGAAAGATCTCAGACGATTATGGCAGATATGCCACATAGAGGAAGAACGCAATGAAGATAGCCATTTTGAAGAAGACGAAGAACGAGTTGAAAATGGAGATTGAAGGTGAGGGACATACCTTCTGTAATTTGCTGCAAGACGCTCTTCTAGAGGACAAGTCTGTGGAGATGGCGGGGTATGACATTCCTCATCCTTTGGTAGCAAAACCTGTCTTGCATCTGAGAACCCGAGCGGACCGATCACCCGAACGCGCTCTGTTAAAGGCGCTGGATAGAATCTGCCACACAACCAACGATTTCCTTAAGGAATTTGAGAAGGCTACAAGGCCTCGGTAGATGTGGCTTCCATACGATTCGCTTGGTCTCTCCGAGCAAACTTTCTGAGGATAGGCTCTGACCGGGGCTTCTCTCGTCATGAAAACACAAGAACTGGTCCAGATCCTTCTGGACAGGAAGTTAGCTCAGTTTGGAGACTCATTCGTCAACTTTGCGTATTCTCTTGCCCTAACGCGAAGTCTCAGGCAACCCGTGGGGACTAAGGTTAGCGACAAGGCTCTGGCAGATGCGGCGCGTAAGGCAGGGATCCGCGAACTCCTCCCCAGAAGGATGAGTAGAGGCGACGTATCCAACGCAGTAGAATCGCTTGTCGCCTACGCTTGGCTCCATCACTACTTAACGTTAGATGAAGTTACGGCCATTCTTGAGAGACAGGCAGATTCCCCCTCTGACGCGTTCGCAAATCTCTCAGAAAAGATCCTTGAAAAGCTGATGAGCAAGTGAGGCAATGGGTTTGAAGGTGGAAACCAGAGTCATAGGTATGGACGATGGAACCACGCAACTGAGGAAAAGAGTTGTCGTTGGAGTTGTCTTTAGGGGTAGCCTGTGCCTTGACGGCATGGTAACGTCCATCATCGATGTCACCGAGCCTCATGTGGCGAGAAAGCTCGCTACAATGGTCACTAGGTCAAAGTTCTACAATGAGTTGAGATTCGCCATGTTGCACGGGGCAATGTTGAGTTCTATGAAGGCAACGGGTTTGAGGGAGTTCAATGCTGCTACGAAACTCCCGACGATTGCAATCCTTCAAGAAAGACAGACCCAAATTGCGGGTCAGATACTGAAAAAAGTAAGAAAAACCGTTCACCTGAGCCTACAAAAGGGAGTCTCGGCACTTGGCATCGATCTAACAACAGAAAGGGCTATCGACATTCTTAGAATTACCAGTTGCAGGAGCGTCATACCTGAGCCTGTGAGGGTTGCTGGCTTGATCGCATCAGCCGCGAATAACCCAAAAAGATTAAATTGGACACTCCGTCAATTTCGGGGCGGCAGTTGAAGCCAAGATGCAATTCTGCCCTAAGTGCGGAACTACCCTCACGCCCCAGATGAGGGAGAAGAAGGTCGTACTTAACTGTCCCAAATGTGGATACGAAACCAGAAAAGGTCAAAAGAGTCTAAGCAAGATTCAGCACGATGAAGAGAAGATAGTAGTCATAGGACAAGAAGAACAGAAGATTCGAACTCTCCCAAAGACGAGGGTAGAGTGCCCGAAGTGCGGCAACAACGAAGCATTCTACTGGCTGGTTCAGACAAGAGGTGCAGATGAATCCTCAACACAGTTTTTCCGGTGTACTCGATGCGGAACAACTTGGCGAGAAAGTGCTTGACTTGTTCTAAGACACCTGTAGTCTTTTAAGGCTAGAATGCATCTGAGGATACAGTCAAAGGTTGTTTGCTGAAGTCAAGGCAACGGTATGAGTTGGGAAAGTATATGTTCAAAGCGGCATTCGCAGACGCAAGAGTCTGGAAGAATCTACTCACAGCAATCTCCACACTGATCGAAGAGGCTGATTTTGAGCTATCGCCGGACACAATCAAGCTCCGATCAATGGATCCGTCTCATGTGGCCATGGTTGACTTCGAACTCCCAAGTTCCGCCTTCGAAAGTTATTCGTGTAGTGCCCCCCTCAAGATCAGGATGAATATGAACTCAATGCTTAAGCTGCTTAGAAGAGTCGGACCAGATGAGCGTCTTGAGATCGCTTATGACGAAGCAACGAAGAAGATTGAGATGACATTGAAAGGAAAGATGATGAGAAAGTTCACTATGCCAACCCTTGAACCAAGCGAGGAAGAGGTGCCTACTCCCAAATTGAGTTTCAATGCACGCGTCAAGATGATAGCAGGTAGCCTAAGAGACATGATTGAGGACTCCCAAGCAATAAGTGACAATGTGAAACTCGAATCTACTGGAGAGAAGTTCATAGTTAACTCATCCGGCGAGTTGAGTAGCGCCACAATCGAGTTGGAGAAAGGAAGTGAAGCCCTGCTAGATCTAGAGGTGAAGGAGCCTTCGAAGGCGACCTTCAATCTAAACTACTTGGCCGAGATCATAAAGGCTGGAGCCACGACCTCAGAAGTTGTCACTGTAGAATACTCATCCAATATGCCGGTTCGGATACAGTTTGAGATGCCACAGCAGGGACGATTGCAGTACTATCTTGCGCCGAGGATAGAAGCGGAATAAGCAATCCGATATGCTTAGCAAAGTTGATCAAGCGAAATATCCAGTCGTTCCTGAGGCAGTAGAATACGTAAGGCAACGAGGTTTAACAATAGATGAACTATCCGACCAGAGCTACGCGACGATTCTAGATAGAGCCGAGGAGAGACTCAAACAGGCAATAGTAGATGGCGCAGTTTCATCAGAATGGCAAAATGATGAAATAGAAATCCTATCATTTCCCGTCGCAGTTTACCTAGCGACGATTCTCCAGGATGATTGGGTCCGAAGACGCTTTGCGTTGGCTGAATCTAGGAGGGCATCCCAGTTCCTGCTCAACGAGGATACGAGCAGAGTCGCCGAAGTAGCCTTGAAGGCTTTCAGTTGGAAGATTGATTTTACAGAGAGGGAGAGTAGCAAGGGAGCCCCAATTCTCAGAGTGGACTTCAAGAACTACATTAAGAATGCACTCAGGATCAAGGAATCCAAGTGGAAGCTGACTAATCGCCTTCTCGATCATGGATTAGTTGAAGTAAGTAAAGACGAAGCCACAAGGCTTCTCCAAGAGGAAATTCAAAGCAGAATTCTCAGCAGGATGAAGGATGTCCCTCCTGAACAGCCAGATTTTCTGAGAAGCAGGATCGAAAGGCTAAGGAGACTAGTCTCAGAGAGGAGGACCATCTCTGCTTTCTCAGAGTTGCCTCAGGCCGTTATCCCCGAGGCCATGCCTCCGTGCATACGCAACCTGTACCATTCAATGCATTCCGGCAAGCACATTCCTCACATTGGACGCTTCGCTTTGACTTCCTTCTTGGTCAACGCCGGCGCAAGTCAAGAGAGCATTCTGCTGCTATTCAAGACCGCAGCCGATTTCGATGAAAGGAAGACGCGATACCAAGTTGAGCATATCGCCGGAGCAAGAGGAGGCAAGACCAAGTACAAGCCACCGAAATGTGCCACTCTAAGGACTCATGGCTTGTGCATCTCCCCGGATGAGCTGTGCAGACGGATTAGCCATCCACTCTCTTACTATAGAATGAAACTTCGCAGAGCTTCATCCAGAGGTCGAAGATATGCCGGGAAATGACGAGTATGTGAAGCGAAAGTTCGAAGAGTACTATCGAGACAATGCTGAGAAGATAAAGCCGCCTCCTGAAATGGAGAAGAGAGAATATGGGTTTCTGTTGTTCGAAGGAGGAGTGATGGTAAGACACAGAGCTTTCAAGAATGCGACTGATCTCCGCGCCTTCATCAGCACGACTGTGCCTGCACACGCATACAGTTCAACCGCATATTACCTTGAGCCGGAGGAGGAGATGGATCAGAAGAAATGGCAAGGCGCGGATCTCACCTTCGATGTGGACGCCGATCACATAAGCACTCCATGCAAGTATGTGCACGATCTTTGGATGTGTAGGAACTGTAACACGCAAGGAAAAGGGCCTGTCCCCGAAAGATGCCCGAAATGCCAAGGAGAAAGAATAGACGAAGAGGCTTGGCTTTGCGAAGCATGCTTAGAAAGGGCCAAAGAGGAGGTAATCAAACTCCTAGATTTTCTGATGGAAGACTTCGGCTTCCCGAGGCATGACATGACTGTATGCTTCTCAGGACATAGAGGATACCATGTGCATGTGAGAACGGGGGAAGCTAGGAATCTTGACAGTGACGAACGAAAGGAGATCGTTGACTACGTACTGGGCCTCGGATTCAACCCGGACATTCATCAAGATTTCTTAGATAGAAGAGGGGCGCCAGAAGTCCAAATCGGAGCCACGGGCTGGCCAGAGAGGGTTGCCAAAGGTCTATATGAGATCCTGACTGAAACGTCAGAAGACGAGTTAGCGGGTTGGAACATCAATCGGCGAGTTGCGAGGACTATTGCTAGGAGCGGACAGGAATTTGCTTCAATGTGGATCGGAGAGAAGGTCAGAAAGCTTCCAGAGGGAATTGGCCCGGCGACATGGAGAATACTAATTCAAAAAGCTGTGGAGAGGGAGTCTGCGAGAGTGGACACCGTGGTCACAACTGACATCCATAGATTGATTCGCATACCTGAGACATTGAATGGAAAGACAGGGTTCAAGGCGGCAGAAATCAGTAGCATTGAAAGCTTCGATCCGTTTAACGACGCTATTGCTTTCAAGGGAGAAGAGACCGTGCACATAAGAGAGGCCCCTCAGTTCAGGGTTGGAAATCAGAGTTTTGGGCCGTATGCAAACCAAGTTGTCACGTTGCCTAGCGCAGCTGCACTGCTTCTTGTAGCCAAAGGAAAGGCATCACTCAGGTGACTGACATGCATCAGGAATTGTACGATGCTTGGAAACGAGAAAAATCATCTAAGGATCTACAGTCCCTCCCGAAGAACTTCTATGAAAAGGCAGCAGACGATCTAAGAAAATTGAGAGAAGGTCAGAGATTGATGGATAATAAGACGATGAAGGCCAGGCTACTTAGGCAAGAGCTAGAGATTAGCAGAAGATTACTGTCTGAAATCGTAGCGAGTAGGTTTCATAAAATGCTTGACTCTTTGCTCGGGAACGAGACACCAATTCCGACTGGATTCCTGACACGACAAGAAGAAGACATCTACCAAACATTGCTTCAGGCATCGAGCCAATGTTCGCGATTGAAGAAGAACCTCTCAGAAGGAAAGCAGGTTGATGCCGTCCTATCGACACCAAGAGATGCGCCGCAAAAAATATTAGTGCGATTTGCTTGTGAGATCCCTGCAATAGTCGGCGTTGACTTGAAGACTTACGGCCCCTTCAAGCCTGAAGACATAGCTTCGCTGCCAGCCGAAAACGCTCGAGCCCTAATGCATCAAAGGGCGGCCGTGAAAGTAGAGGTTGAAGAAAATTGAAGATTCCGAAAACGATGACCATTTACTGTCCAAAGTGTAAGAAACATGTAGAGCACTCTGTCTCGCTCTACAAGGCTGGAAAGCAACGATCACTTGCATGGGGCGCAAGAAGACATGAGCGAAGGCGACATGGCTATGGCGGACAGAAGTACCCGGAGCTGAAGCGAACTGCAAAGACGACTAAGAAGCAGTCCGCCAAACTAGAGTGCAAGACCTGCGGCTATACAGTCTTCAGATATGGAATCAGACTGAGAAAGATGGAGACAGGAGGTTGAGTGGCCGATGCCCCGGAGAGAGTTGATCCCTCAGCCTCGGAGTACATTCCTCAAGATCAAATGCCAAAAATGTGGGAATGAGCAGGTGGTTTTCGAAAGAAGTTCAACCACATTGAAATGCGACGTCTGCGAAGAGGTCATCCTTGAGCCTCGAGGAGGAAAAGCGAAGATCAAAGGGGAGACAGTGCAGCCCTTAGGTATGTGAGAAAATGGCTACTCCCGAAGAAGCGTATCCTGAGACTGGAGACCTAGTCGTCGCGACTGTTAGAAGTACAACTCCTTACGGAGCATACGTTGCCCTAGACGAATATAGAGGAAGAGAGGGACTCATACACATATCCGAGGTTTCAACGACTTGGGTGAAGAACATCAGAGATCACGTTAGAGAAGGCCAAAAGCTCGTTCTGAAGGTTCTGAGAATCAATAGGCAAAGAGGCGAAGTCGATCTCTCGTTGAGACGAGTGACTGGACGCGAGAAAGCCGAGAAGATGCTTCAATGGAAAAGAGACAAGAAGGCGGAAGCCATACTAAAGAACACGGCAGAAAGACTCACGGCTGACGAGAATACACTCGAGGATGTTAGAGGCAAGATAATCCAACAGTATGACTCAGTCTACGACGCATTGGAGAAATCGATCGACCAAGGAGAAGAAGTCTTCACAAAGTCAGGGCTGCCACCTGAATGGTCAAAAGCTCTGGCAGAGAATGCAAAGCTCAAGATCAAGATAAAGAAGACCATGTTGACTGGCACGATCGAGCTCACCTCACCTAAGCCAGATGGGATCGCAGGCATAATAACGGCATTGCTAAACGCGGAGAAAGCCAAACCTGAGGGAACCGATATTAGGATCTACACGATAGGGGCGCCCAAGTACCGTCTTGAAGTTGTCGCCTCAGACTATTCAGATGCCGAAACGATTCTAAAAGAGGCTGTAGACGAGGCGATTTCCCATATCAAAGATGTGGGCGGCGAGGGGCGCCGGATCGATTGAAATGGCAAATTAGAAAATGTAGAAAGTGCGGAACCTACACACTGAAGACCACTTGCCCCAGCTGCGGAAGCGAAACAGTGATCCCTCACCCGGCGAAGTTCTCGCCTGACGACAAATACGCCAAGTATAGGAGTGAACGTTCCAGTGGAAACCGTGATTAGAGAACGGGGACCGAAGCCACACAACCCCACGGTCATCGAAGGACTGCCGGGGCTTGGATCCGTGGGAGGACTGGCCGTGTCCTTCCTCATCGATGAACTGAAAGCGCGAAAGATTGCGGAACTCTATTCCCCATATTTCCCATACCAAGCTATTGTGGATTCACGAGGAATAGCCAGGTTACCACGAAGTGAATTCTACCACTCAAGCAATAATGGAAAGGAGTTGGTGATGATAACCGGTGATTGCCAACCGCAAACCAACTACGGTCAATACGAGGTGGCCACGAAGATAGTTCAATATGCCATCAGGCTTTCGGCTTCGCAGATCATAAGCATCGGAGGATTTGTTTCACCCCAAAAGGAAGGAGATCTAGTCGTCGGTGTTGCTACAAGAGGTGACCTAGTGTCCAAACTAGCATCCGCCGGAGCCAGCGTAGAGAAGGTTGGCATTCCGATCGTTGGGATCGCCGGGCTCCTTGTAGCTCTTGCCAAGACCATGAATCTCGATGCCATCTGCCTTTTGGGACAGACCACAGGCCTTGGGCCGGATCCGGTTGCTACCCAGAGAGTCCTCGAAGTCCTTGCAAACGCATTAAACTTGAAACTGAACCTCTCGAGTTTAGAGAGGCAGGTGGCGAAGATGCGGAAGGTCGAAAGAAAGGTTGGAGAAATCGAAAAGAAACTTACCGGCACGTTCAGAAAGGATCAGACGATATACATAGGTTGAAGTGTCTTCTTCCTGTTCTCTCACTTTACTATTACTAGGAAGTTTTGCACTGGTACTTCGAAGTAGTTTTTGTCGCCAACCCACACTACTCGGATATAGTATGTGCCCGGTTTCGTAGGTGTCCATTTGAGAGTGAAGGTCCCGTTCTTGATTTCTCCGTGGCCTGCCGTATTCCAAGTCTTGTTGTCTAAAGAGTAGTCTATTGCAATTGTGCCCACCGATATCGCCTTAGATAGTTTGCAAGTAAACGTTATGCTCTGATTCACTGGCACTTCCCTTGCAGAAAGCTCGGCCGACATTGTTACCCGCGCCTTGTTGACAACCATATCTAGGCTCGGGCTCTTGGCACCGATGAACTTTCGTTTGATTCCATCCCAGCGGGATCTGACGAGATAGGAACCTGCGTTGGGCGTCCATTGATACTTGTATGTGCCATTCGTCCCAGATCGAACTGTAGTTATCTCCATCCACGTTTGGCCTTTGTCTTCAGAGTACTCTAGGGCCACTGTCATGTTGAACAAACCTTTGCCTTTGGCCGAAAGTCGTCCAGAAAACTCGACGATAGACTCATTGTATACGATCTTCTTCGGGTTTACGAAACAGTCTAATGCTGAAGGTTCGGGGTAGATTACCGAATAGACTGCTACCCAGCTCTTCTTTGAGGTGAATTGAGATGTGAAGTACTCAGACTCGGTGTATTCCAGCCCAGCAGCCTTCAATATGAGAGAGCCGACCAATGTGTTCGGTTTAATTCCTTGCTTGTCTGCAATCAGGTCTGTGGATATCACCTTGCCGTCCTGAATGACCTTCCTGTAGTAGGTTGTATCCGATTCAGTCCTATTCTCGGTGACCAAAATCCTCTGGCCCCGAAACGTCGTGCCATTACATATCTTGGCCATCCAGAACCATTTACTGTCCTCTCCAACACCATAGAACTGGACCTGCTGCTGTTGTGATCTATCCCATGCGGCGTAGACAGCCACGTGAGAGACATTGTACTCCTTCAGGACCGGAATAGCCATGGTCTCGTTTAGTATGAAAGCACGTGCTATCATCGCGATCTGCGTCGAATTGATTGTTCCGTTGTCTGCGAGAGTCCGCTTCTCTGCCAGAGTAGTGATCCAATAGCCGTAGTCCCACCATGAGAATACCACTGCATCTCTGGGCAGACTGTCCCTCATCCAAGATAATGCTTCCAACCAATCCTGATAGTTCCGCTCTTCGCCTGCTTTTGGAGTGGTGGGAAAACTTGATGTCGCAATCGTCGCAGGTGAGTAGGCTTCTGTGGTAACCCTTGCAAAAGTGGGCAAGATAATCAAGATGAGTATTAGGAGTATCGCTACTCCGAACTCTCTTCCAACTCTTGCTGCGAACCTGATCTTTCTCCGTGGAAATATGACTGCTTCTCGAGCAATGTCCACTGATGGCTTGCACAGTTCAACCATTGTGACTCCGGCTAAGAGTGAGATGGCTGGCGCGAGGATCAAGGTGAGCCTGACCAAAGATCCAGCAAAGTAGATCGATGACAGGCCGAAGAGCATCAGAAAGATGTCGCTGTCTCTTCCCCTTTGAGCTGCGAAGACAAATCCGAAGATGCTTAGGAAAAGGAGTATTCCAGATTCATGGAAGAATGATGCCCAAGTAGCTGGACGATGTTCGGCTACAGACTCAACCAGAGGCATGGTAAGTCTTCTGGCAGGATCCATTACCGCGAGAAACTTCGCAACTAGAGGAGTGGCAACGCCCTGATACCAAAGAATAACAAAGGCCGCTCCAACTATTCCTCCCACGCTCGCAAATACAAGCAGCCTCATTCGTGCAGTGGTCACACGTCTAGCGACCTCAACCGAAACAAGGAGGGCTAACACGCCGAAAACTGCTAAGGTGGACCATTCGCTCAGAAAGCGCGTACCGAGATACGGGAGTTGAGTGACCGTTGCAAGCTGGATTCCATAAGTTGCAACATATGCGATAAGCATCTTGGTGCTGTATCGCTTCATCAGAACCATAAGCGCGGTGAAGAGATACAATAGCACCATAGGGTACCTGAACGCACCCCACCCCCAGCTAAGATACGCCAACATCAGTCCGGACAGGATTCCGTAAGTCAACGAAGACTTCAATGTTCGCTGCGGAGATATTGCTCTCAAATACAATAGAAAGATCAGAATCATTGAGAAGACGCCGATGGTTTCATCGTCGAAGAAGCCCAGCGATGTGCGGCTTATGTGAGAACCGTTGATTGCCAAGAATAACGCGGCGAAGAGGCCTACGCTTCTGCTCCAAAGATCCTTTCCGAATAGATAGATTGCGACAACTGTCAAAAGCCCCATAATGACTGGGAAGACTACGCATACGTCCATCAGTGTGACAGTTGCGCCCATGGCCTTGAGAAATGTGAAAAAGCTGGCTGCGGTGAACCCCAGCGCCGGGAAAGCTGACATGTACACATCTCGGCCATAGGGATACCAACTCATGTTATCGTGCCAACGGAACCATGCAGCATAACCGTTCTTAACCACGTAGTCAGCGATCCTATACTGAAAGTATGGATCGAACTCAGATAGGAAAAAGCCCCACCTCAGGGGTAATATCCTCAATAACGTTGCCACGGAGAGTATGCATAGGAAAGCAGCGAATAGGGCCACTTGAGCTCTTGACATTTCGGAAAGGTATCCTATGGCTGCTCGGATCCTTGATGAGAAGACTTCTCTGCGAAATCTCTCTCTGAGGAAGTCCTTGATCGTTCCACCGATACCCGAGACTAATGGCATGCCTGATGCCTCGACCGAATCCCGACAATATTCAAACAAGGTCATTATAAATGATATGCACTCAGAATGTTGTTATGAGAAGCATAACAAGTCGTAACAGAGAACTTCCGTAGACAGACCTTGCTTCATCAATTCCTTGCGGGCAGAAGCGAACAAACCTAATATAGCCGGCACGCGAGAGTGAGGACGTTGCGTGGAAGGACATGAGGGATCGGAAAATTCCCTTTGCTAAGATCGATTCCTTCTACGAGATTTTTTAACAGGCGAACAGGAGTACATTCTCATTCCGTTGCCTGCAACACCTGAAGATGGGTGAGGATGAACGTTCAAGGAAGTAGCCAGTAACCTCGACCTTCCGAAGATGGAGCATCGGATCTTACAGTTCTGGAAAGAAACGAAGGCCTTCGACAAACGCGTGGGCCTCAACAAAGGCAAAGAGAAGTGGTCGTTCATCGATGGGCCGATAACTGCGAACAACCCTATGGGTGTCCACCACGCTTGGGGACGAACCTACAAGGACCTCTTCCAACGCTACCAAGCCATGAGAGGACATGACCTCCGATATCAGAACGGATTTGATTGTCAGGGATTGTGGATTGAAGTAGAAGTCGAAAGGGAGCTTGGGTTCAAGTCAAAGAGAGAGATCGAGGCGTACGGAATAGGGGAGTTTGTAAAGCGCTGCAAGCAACGAGCACTGAATTTCGCCGCAACCCAGGTGGAACAGTCGATCAGACTTGGATACTGGATGGATTGGGACGATCCCGATCTTCTAAGAAGGCTTGGCAGCCTTCTGGATGAACCGAACAAAACCACATCGATCAGCAGCAAGACAGGTTCAGTCACAGGAACGGCTGAGCAACTGGTTGGACAACTGGGAACGCCCCAGATCGGCGGATCATACTTCACGCTATCTGATGAGAACAACTACACAATATGGAGCGCCCTGAAGAAGTGTCATGAGAGAGGATGGATACGCAAGGGTACCGATGTGATGCCTTGGTGTCCTAGATGCTCCACTGCCATCTCTGAACATGAGATAGCTACGGAAGGATATCGCCTTCTAACCCACCATGCACTTACAATCAAGTTCCCACTAAGAGAAAGGAAGAAAGAGTTTCTGCTTGTATGGACCACTACGCCATGGACTCTTTCCTCCAACGTCTCTGCCGCTGTTCACCCTGACCTGGTCTACGTGAAGATTCGCAAGAATGACGAAACCTTCTACCTTGCAAAAGCTACTGTTGACAGAACTATCTCGGAGAAACACGAGATCGTAGGTGAAATGTCGGGACGAGACCTTGAAGGTTTAGCCTACGATGGCCCCTTTGATGAACTCGAAGCAGAGGAGCCTTCTGGAGCCGTCAAAGCCCACAAAGTGATCCTGTGGGACGAAGTCAGTGAGACCGAGGGCACAGGAATAGTTCACATCGCCCCAGGCTGCGGCAAAGAAGATCTTGAACTCGGCCGCAGGTACGGTCTCCCAAGTCCGGCACCTCTTGATGAGTACGGAGTCTTCATGGAAGGGTTCGGGTGGTTAACGGGGATGCATGTCTACGAAACAGCTGAACCGATCATCGACGACTTGAAGAAGAAGAATCTGCTCTTTGGAGTAGAGAAATATA
>Ga0209725_1000134_pt1 | contig 44542 bp, 39 predicted proteins | sample I18A1metaG_FD_184145 | JGI IMG/M metagenome (GOLD analysis project Ga0209725, IMG submission 184145) | Lake sediment bacterial and archeal communities from Gulf of Boni, Indonesia to study Microbial Dark Matter (Phase II) - ​I18A1 metaG... | ecosystem: Environmental > Aquatic > Freshwater > Lake...
CTCTTGGCATACAACATAGTACGGTTCACGCCTGGAGCAATAACGTTGTATCGAAAGACCGGAGATGCCGCACACTGCATCTTTGTTCCTTTCCTGAGATTTGTTAATGCACTGGCCTATTTTGTCGGGTGGATTCATTGGTGCCTCTTGGAGAGGATGGGTCGAGCAAAACGTCTCAGGCCTTTCTTGCCCTGCGTGACTGTCGATGCTTCAGTCTCACTTGATCTTCCTCGCTGATCCACGGCACTTCAACCTCCTCTATGCGCCATCTGGGTTTCACGAAGCTTTTCGCTATCGGCGTTGTGATGCCTGCACGGTGGGATAGAATCCCGGTCCACGCAATCATCACGCCGTTGTCCGTTGCGAACTCTGGAGGGACAACTCGGACCTCTCCGCCTCGCTCTTTCGTCATCACCTGCAGCATTTCTTGGAGACGCCTGTTTCTGGCAGATCCGCCTGTCAACAACAGGACGTTCTTTTCCGTATGGGCCATCGCTCTCTCGGTCACCTCCGTCAGCATTGCGAGAGCCGTCTCTTGCAGACTGTAACAGAGATCTTCAATTCTCTGACCTTCCTTGAACAATCGGAGCGCATGAGTCACCAAGCCTGAGAAGGCTAAGTCCATACCCTTCACAAGATAAGGGAGTTCAATGTACTTACTTCCTCTTGCAGCAGTCTCAACAAACTTGGGGCCGGGCCACGGATTCGTTGGGTCATGAATTCCTGATTCTCTTGCAAAGACATCGAAAGCGTTTCCGATTGCGATATCCAAGGTTTCCCCGAAAACGCGGTATCTTCCCTTCTCGAAGACTACCAGTTGGGTTGTACCTCCGCTCACGTTGAGCACTACTGGGTCAGGTGCACCTGTCACAAGTCGTGCGATCTCGATATGAGCAAGAACATGATTCACTCCTACGAGTTCAATCTCTAGGTACTTGGCCAATACCCGGGCAATGGTAGCTGCTGTCCTGAGACATGGTCCCATGCCCGGGCCCATCGAGAAAGCTATGAGATCTATGGCTGAGGGATCCACCTTCGCTTGCTTCAAGGTCTCATGCAGAGCCTTGCCTGAAACCTCTGAATGATGCTGTGATGCATCCCGTGGGTGGATTCCCCTTCCTGAGGGAGGAATGTACGAATGCCTCACATTTGCCAGTACTCTTCCGTCAGAATCGACCAACCCCATTCCAAGTGTGTGCGCTGTGCCTTCTATGCCAAGACACAACAGTCTTCTTCCGCTCATTTTCTGCTTCTCTCCTTCCCGAGTGCCCGCAGGATCATTGAGGCGGCGATCGCCCCCTCCCTTGTGACAATGGGTTCACCCTCCGCAAGATCTGCAATTGTTGAATACTTTCTCCGTCTCAAAGCACCGGCATCCAAGATGAGATCTGTTGCAAGAGCCAGTGACTTGGGAATGCTTCCAACACTGTAGGCAGGAGGCTGGCCTGAGATGTTCGCGCTTGTCGACGTGATCGGATAGCCCGCCTTCTTGACCAATGCCAAAGCCACAGGATGCCCCGGTATCCTCGCAGCGATCGTTGATGGGCTCAAGACATCTGGCACCGAGGTTCTCTTCCTAAGAACCAATGTCAACGGCCCTGGCATGAACCTCTTGACAAGCGTTTCTGCGTCTCCGCTGAAATAGGCGTATCTCTTCCACATCCTGAGGTCCGCAACGATCACTGGGATGGCCTTGTCCGTAGACCTTCCCTTGATCTCAAAGACCTTCAGAATGGCACTTGACTTCAGCGCATTCACACCCAAAGCATAGCTGCTCTCAGTGGGATACATCACTACGCCTTCAGCATCCAGGACTCTAACAGCTTCTTCAATGATTTCGGGATCGGGTCTTCGCTGATCTATTCTCAATATGCTGGTCATCACAGCAGCCTCACGCACGTCTCGCCTCTAGGGTAACCAGTCAGATCTCTCTCCTTCGTGCGCTTGTCTCCCTGCCGCCGGTCTGGTCCCTCCATACGACGGCATGTCGCACAGAGTGTGTCTAATGCTGACCGCAATCCTCTTGTTAAGGATTAAACAGTGGCGAACAATCTGACACTAGCCCATTGCTGGGAATCGCGATGCCACCTCTGAAGAGTATGATCTCGAGATGGTCACAAACCGAAAATCAGTCCGGGCTGCGATCCGTCCACTCTTCTTGGCCGATGCCAAAAACCTTAAATCAATCATGACACAGGCAAGATTCAGCTCGCAATTTTGGGAGGACCAAATATTGCCCGCACAAGAGCCAGTTGAAGACGAAGAGGAAGAGTGGGGCGAAGACGAAGAGTTCGAGGAAGAAGAGTGGTAATCGCCTCCATTCTCTTTCTTTTCATAGACCTTACCGAAGTATGCTTCTTGTTTTCCTGATCGATTCCTGAGTTGTCCGCAATGGTTCGGGTGGCAGTTATCGACAGAGAGAGGTGCAAGCCCAAGGAATGCAACCAACCGTGCTTGAGATTCTGTCCTCCTGTCCGTTCCAAGATTGAGGCTATCAGGTTTAGTGAGGATCAGGGAAAACCGATAATCGTTGAGTCTCTCTGCACCGGCTGCGGGATCTGCATCAAGAAATGCCCATTCCACTGCATAACCGTAGTAAACCTGCCTGAAGAACTGGAGGGAGAATGTAGCCACAGATACGGGCCAAACATGTTTAAGCTCTACCGACTCCCAATTCCTCAGGAAGGAATCATCACAGGTCTAATAGGTAGGAATGGCGTAGGCAAGTCCACTGCACTCAAGATGCTCTCGGGAGAGATAAAACCCAATCTGGGACGATCTGATTCCCCCCCGGACTGGCCTGAAGTAGTCAAGCATTACCGAGGATCAGTTCTTCAGGAGTATTTTCAACGCCTCAGCAAAGGCAAGCTGAGGGTCGTGCACAAGCCGCAATACGTTGACGCGATACCGAGAAAGATCAAGGGGAAGGTGTCTTCCATCCTAAAGAAAGTCGACGAAAAGGGGATACTCGCCAGAGTCCTACAGGAGCTTCAGATCAATAGCATAAGTGAGCGGCAGATAGGAGTTTTGAGTGGAGGAGAGCTTCAAGCAGTCTCAATAGCCGCGGCAGTCTGCAGAGACGCAGATGTATATGTTTTCGATGAGCCCTCCAGTCACCTTGACGTCAGCCAAAGGATGAGAGCTGCGAAGCTGATCAGGTCAATTGTCGATGAGAAGAAGATCGTTATCCTATCTGAACACGACCTAGCAATGCTGGACTACTTGTCAGACCAGATCTGCGTCCTTTATGGAGAACCTGGAGTATACGGGATTGTTTCCCATGTTCACGGCGTAAGAGTTGGGATCAACATCTTCCTGAACGGCTTCATATCCGATGAGAACATGAGATTCAGGTCCGAAGCAATAAGATTCCATGTCAAACCCCCCAGAGAAGCTGCAGCCTCCCAGCCATGGGGTATTGAATGGACTCCCATGGAGAAGCGCTTCAAAGGATTCTCCCTCCAGGTCGAAAAAGGAGACATCAAACGTGGCGAAGTAATAGGCATAGTCGGACCTAATGGCATTGGCAAGACAACTTTCATCAAGCTTCTCGCGGGCCTAGAGAAACCAGATCAAGGCACTGCCTCAGGTCTCAACGGATTTTCCATCAGTTACAAGCCGCAGTACATCTCAGCCGAGTACGAGGGTTCAGTGGACGCTCTTCTTCGCAACATCGCAGGTGAAAGATACGACTCCGAATACTTCAAAGACGAAATAGTGCGCCCGTTGGGACTCGAAGCATTCATGGAGAGAGACGTCAAAGATCTGAGTGGAGGAGAACTGCAAAGAGTTGCTGTCAGTGCCTGCTTAGCAAAGAAAGCCCAACTATATCTCCTCGACGAGCCAAGCGCGTATCTTGATGTGGAGGAAAGACTATCTGTCGCAAAAGCGATACGAAAGGTAGTTGAGGGAAACGAGGCTTTTGCATATGTCGTGGAGCATGACATAGCCATTCAAGATTTCATGGCAGATCGACTGATGATCTTCTCTGGAACACCGGGCATCTGCGGCACCGCAGCGTCTCCCTCATCTCTGCGCGATGGTATGAACGAGTTCCTGCGACAGATGGACATCACATTCCGCAGAGACCCAGAGACAGGGAGACCCCGCGTCAACAAGCTAGGAAGCAAAACCGATCGGACACAAAGGGAACTTGGGGAGCACTACTACGTTCCAGAACGAGGCAAAGAATAAGTCCATCGCCATGTTCGGAAGGCAGTTCTATTGTGTCGATGTGGCGCAATTGCTTATATCATGCATTAATGGTCTAGCAGTCTGGTTCAGGAAGTCAAATGAATGGAAAAGCTCCTTCGACTGCTCCTCACCGTAGAACTAGTTAGTCTGATCGTTCTTGCATCAGGAATCCAGCTCCATGCTACAGGAGCGTCCGGCAGAAACATTGAGACCTCCCTGATCGCAACCAAAACGGTGCCGCTGACCGTCAAGATCGTGTTCATTGGATTCAACCAATCGAACATCAACACGACCTACATGCTCTGGAAAGAAAACATTCCTTTCAAGCGAGTAAACCAGATTCTGACCGAACCAAAAGACACCGGAGTCACGTTCAAACTCGACTACAGCTTCCTCTTCGCCAGCGCCGACTTCGAGAAGGACTTGGTGGCCTATCTGAAGAAGATAGAAACCATCAAGGAGATGCCGAATCCTTGGTTTGGGGTCTCCATTCGCAACTTCCTCTATGACGCAAACAAACTGGAAGACTGGCTTTACGAGAATCGAGCAAAGTACGGGGGATTTCCAAGTAATGGTTACACGTTCTTCATCGCCAACATGACTCAACTGCCATCAATTACATATGATCAGATAGCCAGACCTTGGCTAAAGAAGCCTCCAACTCCGCACTACTTGAACGTTGAATACTATGATCTAGACTTGGGGTATAGAGTTCGGAACAGAGAGTTCATGACGGCTTGGGGAGGTCATCACGGATTCTGGTTCCTCGATCTGAGCGCCGGACCTTCATTCAACACGCCCAATGACGCTCCTCTTCAAGCTGTGACCACGGCGCTGGAAATCGACGTACGCACGACCTATGGATCGAGATGGCTCACCGAGTACCTATCTGACTACATCTGGGAATCGGTGTGGAACTTGGCGGTTCCACAATTCACATATGCCCCAAAATACTCGGAGAAGTATCGAATTGTTGTCACGGTTCTGGACAATCGCACAAAGGAAGAAAAGGAACAGAACCCGATAACCAAAACCGTCAAACCAGATCTGATTGAGAAATCCTACAGGAATCTGCTCCCGTACTCAAACATCGAAGTTGTCATCAAGTTTCAGAACTGCTCAGATGACAAAGAGCTTCTGCAAGAGATGGCCAGCTCCTACAAGCGTTCAAGGGATGCGACTCAATCCTTCATCGATCTCCGGCCGATCTACAAGTTCCTGCAGACGAGGCTAGGTCGCTACGTAGCGAACATGTCTCAAAACGAGAAGGAGTATACGATACCTGTTTTCTGTTTTGCTTTCAGCAAATCATACTTGGGATACACGTACAAGTGGGATGTAACCGCTCCATCTCCAGGAGAAGAGACACTGTGGGGCCTAGCTCAAGAGGACATGGTGATCTGTGCACTCACACAGGAGAATGAATTTGACCGTGGGAATATCGTGGAACCTCCCCAGCCAGGCAAAGGAATAGGTTTTAGTCAACTCATTATCCATGAAGTCGGCCACATCTTCGGGCTCATGCATCCCCACCAGTACGGAGACACACATGACTTCGTCTCGTCGGCGATGAGCTACTTCTGTCATGACTACAATTTCAGCCAGTTCGACAAAGATGCGCTCCGCAGAATGCACACTGATCAGATTATGTTCGAGACAACCGTCAAGCTCTCTGAACTAAGAAACACCGCTGCTGCGAAAGTCACAGGCTACGCCACAATCTCCGAGCTCAACGAGGTAGAGACGCTCCTCGCACAAGTAGACAAGGAATACTCATCAATGAACTACACGTCTGCACTTCTGCACGCCCTCAATGCTAAGAAACACGCTCTTCAATCCTCAACAAAAGTCGCTGGCCTCCCTAACATGACCGTCTTCCTAGCGCAATGGATTTTCATACTCGGAGCTGTCGTTGGGTATCTCATCAAAAGGCGCCAAGACAAGGTCCCACCTGGAACCAGATCACAAACAGACCAGAACTGACCAAAGAATCTTTAACTAGATCAACCGGACGTTCTATTGGCGGATGTGGAGAATGCCCAACTACTGCCTTGAGTGCGGCGGCGATCTTTCATACGACTCCGTTCTCAAGCAATATACGTGCCGAAGTTGCGGAATGACCTTCACGAGCCAGGATCTTATGGAAGGAAGAGAGAAACTGTATGAACACCGGGTCACAGCGGACGAGGAACGTAAGAAGAGACAGAAAGAATACCTGAAATGGTGGCTTTCGAAAAAATAGTTCTCTACCTACCTGAGATGCCCGAAATTGGCTTGTGAAGTCGAGCTACTTTGTGTAGGAAATGAGCTGCTGCTCGGCAAGACTGTAAACACTAACGGAACTTGGCTTGCAGGCAAGATAACTCTTCTGGGAGGAACAGTTGAGCGAATAACCACGGTGCGTGATGATGTGCGAGAGATCCAGGCGGCGATAGAGGAGATCTTGGAACGGAAGCCCGATTTCCTGGTAACCTCCGGAGGCCTAGGGCCGACTTTCGATGACATGACTATTCAGGGAGTGTCCCGTGCCACAAAACTACCTTTGAGGGTCAACAAGGAGGCTCTCAGCCAGATCAAAACCAGATACAGAGAGATCTTCTCTTCACACCGGTTCACGCTCACCAAATTCCGACTCAAAATGGCCACCTTCCCTGTGACGGCCAAACCTGTTCTCAACCCGGTGGGCACGGCACCAGGTATGTTGGTTGAATTCAGGAAAACCGCAATAGTATGCCTGCCCGGTGTACCTAAGGAGCTGCAAGCGATCTTCTCTCAGCACATTGCGCCTATGATCAGGTCGAAATCTGGAAGCAGTGGACATGTTTCTCGAACAGTGGAAGTGTCTCGTGTCTTTGAGTCGGAACTTGCTCCTTTGATAGATCGAGTCATGAAGCAGGAAAGAGAGATCTACATAAAATCGCACCCACAAGGGGGGGAAGGGCGAGACAGGTCTCATATCCGACTCGACTTCTCATACACAGGAAGAGACCTTGAAGAAGGCCGAGAAGCAATATCGCGAGCAATCTCCCACATGAAACATCTCTTAGCCAAAAGTTCGAAGTAGCACACTTGCTCTACAAGCCTCGTGCAGAAAGCTTTTCATTACCTCACATCCTACGCGATAGTGGTTGGCGTGGCGATGAGGTTTCAGGCTAGACTCTGAAGAGGCCATGTGGAGGAATCTGGGTTTCGAAGCTACGCCGACCCATGACGGACAATGCTGGTGAGCACTCATTGAACGTGATCTTTGTGGTAGGGATGGCAGGTTCAGGGAAATCGCTACTCACCGCTAGCCTTCAGGAATGGTTAAGGCTCCGCAGACAGAACGTCGTCGTACTGAACCTAGACCCTGGAGCTCAAAACCTCCCATACACGGCCGATGTGGACGTACGCACCCATGTAGACATTGAGAGCTTGATGACGCAGTACCGACTAGGTCCAAACGGAGCCCTAATCATGGCAACAGATCTAGTCGGAGAATATATCGAAGAAATCAAGGAAGAGATCGATGAAAGCGGAACAGACCTTCTCCTAGTTGACACGCCAGGCCAAATGGAGCTCTTCGCCTTCAGAGAAGGTGGATCTTTCATAACCAAGGCTCTTAGTGACGAAGCAACAATTATTCTCTATCTGTTTGATGCCCCATTCTGCCGAAACCCACTGAACTACGTGTCAAACATGTTTCTTGCAACAGCAATATACACTAGACTGTCGCTCCCTCAGGTATACGCCCTAACAAAGATCGATCTTGTCCACCCAGAGGAGTTGAAGAATATCCTGTTGAGGTCGGAGGAGCTCGATTCCTTGGAATCGGAGATCGAAACGAAATTGAGCAGAACCGCTTCAATCGTAATCAGAGATCTAGCTCGGTCAATAACAACCTCAGGACTAGAATTCGATCCGATCCCAGTATCCGCCAAGGACAATACAGGATTGGTCGATCTCTACGCAGAGTTGACCCGAGTGGCCACCAGGGGAGAAGAGCAGATCCCCTAGCAACAAATACTTGGAATATCTGCGCAAAATGGATCGATATGATATCCCCTTGTCGCTGACCGGCATCGTGTTTGGAGTGCCGCTGGCTGCATGGATAGTTCTCGCTGTGGTCCTGATGTGTCTGGCCCTGATAGTAGTAAGGAGAAAATCGGATACGAGAGAGATCTCCATGATCACCATTCTAGTAGCCGCCTGCCTTGCGAGCAACTATGCGCTGATATGGTTGCCAAACGTGAAGCTAATGGATCTAATCGTCTTTGTAAGCGGCCTGCAGTTTGGGATGTATGTTGGCTGCTTGGTTGGTATCTTGGTTTGGGCAGTCTATGGGTCCATCAATCCGTACGGGTTCATTCTACCTATATGGGTAGGATGCATGCTTTCCGAGTCGCTCTTTGGCGTTACAGGCGGTCTCATCGGAAAGTGCACCAGAATCACTTCTGGAAGTCCAAAGGTATTCGCTTGGGAGATGGCTGTCACAGGTTTTATTCTGAGCTTCATCTACGATGTGGTAACCAACCTCCTAAGTGCGGTGACAATCAGTTGGTTTGAAACGACCCATCTGACCGTCCTCGCAGTCATGGTGTCTGGAATCCCGTTCGCATTGATTCATGAGATCAGCAATGGGATTCTTTTTTTTCTAGGAGTCGGTCCCCTCAACCTCTCCATTCAGAGAATAGTCGGAGTGAGATCACATGTTTCCAGATAGAAAGCCTCCTTGGAAGATGTTGGCTGTGGTGCTCTATTGTTGGGCCTTGATAGCCTCGATGCTCTCAGCGTACTATGGATATCAGTACTCTGAAACGCTCCGTCGATACGAGGCAACCGTTCTCAGAATAAGTGTGATTTTCGATTACGGGAATGGATCTGCGCATCGTAGACAGCATAGAGATATGATGGTTCTTTCTGGAGAGTCACTTCTCTCCATAACAATTCGCTTGGCGAAGACAAAAACCGATGTGTATCCTATCGGCGCGATGGTGACATCAATAGACGGCCTAGAGAACACGAAGAGTAGGGCATGGCTCTGGTACAGATGGAGTGTGTCATCCAACACTTGGCTTCTCGGTGAAACAGGAGCAGACCAGTTCAAGCCACGAAACGGTGAAATCGTCCTGTGGTACTATGCATCCCTAGCTACATGGCCGCCCAGCCCGCCTCAACCTCCCTCTACCGTGGGAAATACGAAGCTCTAATTTCATCTGCCGCAACCTCTGCAAAGCTTAAGAGCATTTGTCTCAAATCTCTTTGAGACGACCATGACTCTGCAATCTTGGGTATCGGCAGCGGGGTGTGAAGGAGACGAGAGAAAAAACAGGCAGGATCATTCAAACCGCATTGAATGAAGGTCGTCAAAACCTGCTTGAGACTGAAGCCAAAGAAATCTGCGGTGAATATCACATGCCAATCCCTCCGTCTGAAGTTGTGAGAACCGCGCAAGAAGCCTCAAGGGCTGCAAATAGAATTGGGCTTCCAGTGGTGCTGAAGATTGTGTCGAAGGATATCCTCCACAAGACAGAAGCTCACGGAGTCCTCCTTGATGTGAGGACTCTGCTTGACGCGGAGAAAGGATTTTCAAAAGTCATAGAAAACGCAAGAGAATTCAACTCCTCGGCGCGAATCGAAGGCGTCCTAGTGCAGAAGATGGTCCCTCAGGGGATAGAGGTGATTGTTGGAGCTCTGACTGATCCCCATTTTGGACAGACCCTAATGTTCGGTCTTGGTGGAGTATTTGTTGAGATCCTAAAGGATGTGACCTTCCGAATAGCGCCAATTTCCAGCCAGGATGCTCAAGAGATGATACGCGAGATCAACGCGTATCCGATCTTGAGGGGCTACAGAGGGAAGCCACCAGTCGACGAGGAGACATTAGTTGACATAATCCTCAGGGCGTCAGAGATGGTGATGGAGAATCAGGAAATCAATCAGATGGATCTTAATCCAGTCATGGCCTATGAAAAAGGAGCCAGCATAGTGGACGTAAGGATACTTCTGCAGAACAAGTGAGCCCCAGAACCCGGAAGAATCGATCGAATCTGACCTGACGAACACTATTTGTCAACTGAAACAAATCCAGGTGAGATCCGGCGCCCCGAGTCCAACCCCTCTGGAGGCGACGTTATAACGATTCGCCAAAGCTTAATTAAGAAAGTGGTTCTCCGTCTTATCCAAATGCCCGTCAAGTGCTGAGGGCTAAGAATGGCACAGATAACGGAGACTGTCGAAGATCTCGACGAGAGGATCTCTTCATTGAGAATCAAACGCAACCATCTCGACGGTCAAGCACAGGCGCTGGCCAAGGAGAGAGACGAATTGAATTCTCAGTTCCAGAAACTGAGAGAGCAGATTCAGGAACTGAAGAAGAGGAGAGATTCACTGAACCAGCAGGTTCGAGAACTTAAGGCGGCGCGAGAGGAGTCCAGAAAACATCTGGTTACACGAAAAGGGAAAACAGACTCGGTCAAGAAGATTATTCAGAACCTTGAGACAAAAGCCTCTGGCAGCTACTCAGAGCTCAAGAGAAAGATGGACGATCTAGAATGGCGGATCCAGACAAGCGCCCTGTCTCCAAAGGAAGAAGCAAGACTGATTGGCCAAATAAAACAGTTCGAATCTCGAGTTGTGGTCCACGAGAAGATTCGTGAACTGAAAGACAAAGCCATAATGCTTCAAGCAGGCATAGGGGCGGCTCGATTGAAGGCAAACGAGGCGCACGAAAAGATGAGCGAGCTGGCGAAGGAAAGCGAACTCTATCATGAGAAGATGCTTGAGGCGGTGAAACAGGCATCGGAGGTAAAGGAGAAGGCCGACGAGATACATCGAGAGTATGTTGGGCTCAAGAAACAGGCAGACGAAGCCCATCTGGAGTACATCAAGGTCAAGGAGGCAAAGCAGAGAATCGTGGTTGAAGACCAAATGAAGCGCCTCAGAAAACAGCAGGAAGTCAAAGAAAGAATCGAGTCTTCAGCTGAAGAAAAGCTGAAGAAAGGCGAAAAGCTCTCACTTGACGAGTTCAGAACTCTTGTCGAGAAAGGACTTGTCTAGATTAGGAAGCAAACCATGTCCGGCTCGGATCCAACACTGTCCGATACTTCTGAACTGCCTTACAAGGAAGGACTCCATTGGCCAAGATAGCCATCGTAGGCGGATCAGGACTAGAAAAGCTGATTGAAGAGAAAGATGTCATCGAGATCGAAACTAAGTACGGCAAACCACCAGCAATAACGGTTGGGACGATCAATGGCAGCGAGATATCGTTCGTTTCCAGACACGGCCCCAAGCACGAAGTTCCACCTCACAAGGTGAACTATCGAGCACTCATCATGGCCTTGAAGGATCTAGGCGTCGAAAGAATCATTGCTACAAACGCAGTCGGCGCCATCAACAAGGAGTACGTACCAGGCGACATCGCTGTGCCCATTGACATTATGGATTTCACGAGAACCAGACAAGCGACCTTCTACGACAGCGGCCCAGTCACTCATGTAGATGTTACCGCACCCTATTGTCAGAGCCTAAGGAAGATTTTGATCAAGTCGGCAAAGAATCTTGTAGCAAGAGTCTGGACTGATTCAGTGATGGTTTGCACGGAAGGCCCGAGATTTGAGACTCCAGCGGAGATAAGGATGTTTGGCCTTCTGGGAGGCGATCTGGTCGGAATGACTTCCGCTCCGGAAGTCTTCTTAGCCAGAGAAGCAGGACTGTGCTACGCTTCCATTGCCTTCGTATCAAACAAGGCTGCAGGTATGCAGAACCAGATAAGCCAGAGAGAGGTCGAGGAAGTAGCCTCCAAGACCGCTCCTGCAATTAGATCCATTCTCTCAAGATCCATCCAAATGATGAGCAACATGGAACCTTGTCATTGTAGGGAGCGAAGCCCAAGAGGATAGTGCTCAGAAATGCTGCGTGGCCTACTGGAGACATCTGGAGTATACAAGATCTACGAAAAATGGCTCTTTGACCAGGTGAAGAACGGAGAGAAACCTAAGCACATTGCCGTGATTCTGGACGGAAACCGAAGATGGGCTGCTGAGCGTCTACTCCCCCAATGGAAAGGACATGAATCAGGCGCACAGAAAGGAATGGCCCTCGCAACCTGGTCTCTTGAACTTGGGATCGAAACGCTGACAGCATATGTTTTCTCAACCGAGAACTTCCAAAGATCTCAGAGCGAGGTTGATCAGATATTCTCAATTGTGGAAGAGACGGCGAAGAAGCTTGTGAATGACAATAGGCTGAGGGAGAACGAGGTTAGAGTCACAGCTATTGGAAAAATAGAGCTTCTTCCAGAGAAAGTGCAAGATCTTCTCAGGAGAATAGAAGATCAGACAAAGAACTACAACAGACACTTTCTCAACATCGCCATTGCGTATGGCGGGCGAGCTGAAATAGTCGACGCCGCGAAGAAAATAGCGCAAGACTTGGGAGCCGGAAAGATCACGTCGAACGATATAGACGAGGAGAGCTTCGGCAGATACCTGTACACAGCACATCTGCCAAACCCTTACCCAGATTTGATCATACGAACATCTGGAGAAGAGAGGCTCAGCAACTTTCTTCTCTGGCAATCTGCATATAGCGAACTATGCTTTGTCGACGTATACTGGCCTGAATTCCGAAAGATTGACCTGTTGCGAGCTATTCGAACCTACCAGAAAAGAAGACGAACCTACGGGTCCTAGCCCGTAAACAGCGCGCGCATCTGAGACAGATCTGTCAAAGAAGCAAGGCGACCGATCGAACTGCTTGGAAGGCCGAGAGTCTGAGAAGATAGGTCATTCAAATGCGAAAATGTGTCATGATGAGGTCGGGCCTGGATTGAGGCAAGAAGAGACTGTTGTGTCAAATGAAGCTTCGCCTTTCAAGGCACAAGCCTACTTTCCTCGGTCCTCCTGCATCTTAGCCGTGATACTATGCCTCACATTTGTGACTTCGCTTGTCTCGAGAGCAGCATACTGTCTTACGGTTAACGATTCCATAACACTCGGTCCCGGAGAAAACAAGATCACATCTCTTGCCATGGAAGGGACGACGCTCTACGCCGGGATGAACACCTTCCCAGGCATCGTAGCAAGAATCAATACGGTTTCCATGAGGACTGCTGGTCCTTCGTTGAAGCTGTCCGATGGAGAGAACTCAATCTACTCTCTAATGGTTGTCGACGGATACCTGTATGCTGGGCTGTACATGTCTCCTGGAAGAATTGTGAAGATTGACACGAGCAATTTCTCCAAGGTCGGGGCACTGACTCTCCGGGAAGGTGAAAACTGGATCACCTGTCTCGCTGCTTCAGACGGTTTCCTCTACGCAGGTTTGAGAATGTTCCCCGGCAAGATAGTCAGGATCGATCTCAAGACCTTTCAGCGAGTCGACCTTCTTGAACTGGCACCTGGCGAGAACAGCGTGTACTCTATGGCGATCAAGGATGGATACCTCTACACAAATATCGCCATGCGGCCTGGAGGAGTAGCGAAGATCAAGCTAGAGACTTTTCAGGAAGTGCGATCACTCCGACTCCAGCCCGGAGAGGACTACTGCTACGCCGTCGCTATTTCAGACAACCTGCTGTTCTCAGGGCTTTACTCCAAGCCTGGAGGAATAGCAAAAATCGACCTGACCACCTTTGAACAGGTCGGATCCGCGGCACATTTCTCGTCGGGAGAAGACAGTGTCTGGAGCCTCATAGTTCATCAAGGGTTTGTATATGCTGGTCTAGACTCGAGGCCAGGAAGAGTTCTCAAATTGGACCGGGGCTTGAAGCGTCTGGACGTTCTACGTTTCGACGAAGAAGAAAGCGCAGTATATGCACTTGTTCCTCTGCACGAATCCTTAGTCTGCGGCCTGTACAGCTCTCCAGGGAGGATCACCGTACTTCGAACTCAGACGCTGCCGAGTCAGACCGTGTATCCCATGCTGATACGTATTGCCGTCTTGTCTGCCATTGTTTGCTTCGTGTCTATTGTGGCGAGAAAGATCTATTCGGCAAGGAAATCCAAGGATTTGCTCCGCACGCATCGCAATTGAGATCTGAATCGCTGATTACGAATTCCGAAAGCCTTCGAAGTTCTTGTAGTACCCGGCGTCTCAGATTTTAAGTCGTTCTCCGTCTTCTTGTCAGGATGATGAGTAATGCTGCCGCCGAGACGATCGTAGAGGCCACAGGATACTTGAAGTGAGGGAACTCTGGAATGTCTATTGTCATTGCGTGAAGCATAGCCTCCACACATTCAGCGGTTATCTCGGTCGTGGATTCAGGATCTACATAGGTAGAGTTCTGCATTCCGGAGGAGAAACTGCCTCTCCATGCCATATGCTCGTTCATTTGTTGCATGTCTCTCTGCATCTCATTCTTTCCGACAAGCCAGTTGTATGTTAGCTCAGTGAGGGACCAGTAGTAGGAGCCTCCCAAGTCCACCCAGATAAGCATCAGGTCCCGGACAAATTCCGCTGCAACCAAAGCCCTCTTTGGATAGAACGATATTAGTAGCTCTGTTCGGTTCTCTCCAGGGCCACCATGTTGATCAGTCATTCTCACGACAAAGCCATCTGTCCAAGCTATCATCCTGTTTCTCAATAGGTTGTAATTCGGTTCCTGCACTGTCAGCCCTATGAAAGTCCAGTATGAGAGAAGGCCGAAGATTACTCTTCCGTTGGACAGACTCGCCTGAATCGTCCTCGATTGATCATCATAGTAACCACCGTATCCCCAAGAGCTCTGGCTCATCTCTTGCTGATTCAGAATCCAATCGCAAGTCTTACTGGCGGCTCTGGAGAACTTCTCAGCTCGACCACTGTCCCCCCACATCTTTTCGTACCCGGATAGACATGAGAGTGCGTTCAGCATCATTCCCACATCCTCTACGCGAACTGGGCGGGACTCAGGATAGGATATTTCCCAGCTTCCATCTGCTTTCATCGCTACTCCTGTCCATGAGTCGATACATGCCCCAATCTTCTGCATGACCTTGTCCCAGAATGTGTGCTCGATTGATCTTTCGGGAAGCTGCCGCATTGTGAAAGCGGTCTGCGCCAGCAGAGCGATCACATGAGCATTCCAGTAGTAGAACGATCCAGATCCAACCCATTCCCCTCGCTTCATGTCGTAGTATCTGTTAAAGTCAGAATTCTTGGTCTGGCCTTCCAAGATGAATTCGACTGATGCCTTGAGCCACTTGTCGTGTCTTGTCGAAGTAAGATCCTTGTGATAGTTGGCCAAGGCCCACGCAGTCCTTGCGTTGTCCTCTAAGTAGATTCTCGCTTCATCTGATTTTCCGACCCCTCCCGAGAAGGCGTATCTGCCCTTCTGGTATTCCACAGCTTGTTCAAGAATCCAATCTGTACCTTTCTCGATCCTGGTTACGATGTCTATCTCGGAACCTGACATCTCCTTGGAAACCGAAGCCACGCTCACAATGGTTGTGAGAATAATGACTGAGACCAATACCCTTCGCCGGACGCGCAGACCAGACAAGTCAGATGCCTTCCACATTCTGTCAGTCCGAGATCTCGATCTAAGATTTGGTCACTTCTTATGTGGCTTTTGGTCCGCGGTGCACACTATCCGACATGACATGCCTTTCGAGACGCGACGATGAGCAATCCTTATTCCCTGAATGTGTCTAGAAAGCGGACCAGAGCAGCACCTGATCTATATTGATCGCACGCAACATACAATAACACCAGAGTCACTCGGTTAGAAACCCAGTCACAGGGCGTCGAATCATCTTTTGCTGGTATTGAACACCGGGTAGAAGGGCACCAATCACGATCTCCTCAGGCGCTGAAGTCACACTTCGAGTGCAGTCGCCCGCATCAAGACTATTGTGAATCAGATTCGATTGTGACAACTGCGAATGGCATGCCCCTTGGGTTTTATGCGTACTTGCGTCAAAACATTATACGAATCGCATCAGGCTACATCACGTCTGTCGGAGAACTCACACCTTGAAGTTGCGTACGGAGTCAGTACTCGCACTACTGTTTGTCAGCGTGATCGCGGGAGTATTTTGTGAAGCCACAGCCGCCAACAGATTCAGCGGGCAGGGATCATTGCCCCGGCTTCAAGCGCCAGCAGCTTTGTCTCCCGGTATCCCGGTTCCAGGCGTTCCATCGACAGGGGTTTCACCTCTTCTTGGCCCTCCATTGTTGTCAGCTGTGGAATTCTTTGTCGATGCGGAAACGAAGAGCGGAGACTATGTGAAAGCTACCAATGCGGGAGGATTGATCTTCATGAAGGGCAAGTACTTCAGAGTTGTTCCCTGGAACACAGTGTACGATGCGAAGACAAATACGTGGGTAGTATTCCTAGCAAATGTCACCTCCGACAACTTCAGGGTAATGTATCTCTACTTGCGCAATGGAACCGGCTATTTCACTCTCTGGCACTACGACTACGACTCTTCTCTGCTCGATGGTTACATATTCTATGGCGCGGACTACGTCAAGAACAAGACAAGTTCCACTCCCGCTCCTAAGATGCCAAGAATGTCAATCGTTCCTCAGGCGAAAAACCCGAGCGGAATATCTGCTCTCGGTCCAACACTCTTCATCAACAGTGATGGAGGCCTCTACATGAACCGAACACAAACCTTGTCTCTTTATCCTCTCCTCTATCGAACTTTTCCCGGGACAAGCGAGCTCTGGCTACTGATCGACGATCATCAAGGGCGATACTGTTACTCAATCTTCTATCTGTTTGACTCCGATCGTGATCATGTGCTCCGAGGACACACACTGTGCTTGAATGATTTCACTCTCGCTGCATTTGAGAGCATCTCAGCGCAATGGATGCCCGGCGTGTTCCCTTATGCTCTGACAGTGGTCACTGATCAGAGCAATATCACAACCAAGATCAATGGATTTCCGTTCCGCACTGACCGCTTAGGGAGGATCGAACTCAAAGTTCCTGGCGGAGATATTCAGATCGAGGCCCAAAAGGAGGCATCAACCACAGTCGGTACGAGACGAGTATTTAGCGAATGGAAGTGGCTCACAAAATCGAACCCTGCCTTGGTAAGAATCTCGCAGAACACGGATCTATACCCACTGTACAAGACGCAGTTCTATCTGTCAGTCAAATCTCCGTATGGATCGCCTGCCGGGGAGGGATGGTACGACGAGGGCGTGACCGCTAGGTTCTCAGTACACCCCGCAATTGATCTCTCGAACCGCACAAGACTCGTCTTTTCCAGGTGGACCGGAGACCAGAACACCAACAGCCATGAGGGCACTACCACTCTCGATCGGCCTAAGACGATGTCGGCAATATGGAGACGACAGTACGAAATCAAGGTCTCAGCAAAGGGGGTTCCACAAGGTACCTCTTTGGGTCTAACGGTGAATGGTAATCAGACAACTGTCACCGTGCCGTTTACTCTTAGCCAATGGGTCGATGCAGACTCCACGCTGACGATGGTAGTGGATCCTGTCAGGTTTTCTTCTTCGAGGAGCAGATTCGCCTTTGTGAGATGGCAGACAGAATCCGGATCAGCCATCAACCTTCCAACCGTTGTGAACGGACCGCTGCAGGTCGTGGCAAGATACGACATGGAGGAGCCCTTCAGTGGTCGGGTGACCATACAAGCAGATCCAGCAGTTCTACTCCTGAAAGAGACAATTACGATCAAGGGAACAACGAGCCCCGCCCAGTCTCCAACAGAAGTTGTCCTTCTATGGAGTAAGGACTCGCTGGAATGGATTCCAGTTGCCACAGTTGCGACAGATTCTCAAGGCAACTACGAATATGTTTGGAAGGCCGAGAGTGTAGACAAGATCTACCTCAAGGCGAGATGGACATATGAGCCCGACTACGAGCCTATCGAGAGCTCAGTGGTCGTAGTGACGCGCATTGATTCAACCGCAAATCGCATATTCCAGTGGTCCCAGTTTCTGCGTAACCTTGCTGGCTTTTTCGAGAACTCTCCATTCTTGACTCAGCTTCTCGCGATGACGTCCAGCCTCATTGCTCGAACCTACGAGATAGTCATGTGGACGATGTCAAACGCAGCGTTCATTCCCGTCTGCTTGGGGCTGCTAGTCCTTCTTATCTATCTAGTCTGGAGAAGAGCGACACGTCGATCAACATCATCACACTAGAACGTAACCGGGACCACTCGCGAGCAATGCTTGAATGACACCTGCTGCTGACAAATGCAGGCTAGGCCGGTCCGATCTGGAACACCATCGCAAAACTCGAATAGCTCCAGATCATCCAAGGTGTTGGTCAGAGGAGATGCGCTTCGATTTTCCAGGAAAGAAACTTGAGTCCATCGCATCAACCGCCGCTCGCTCTAGTTCAACATCATACTCGAGTACTTCGAGAGAAAGGGCCCGAGAAATTCTCGCTCTCTTGAAGGGCGTGGTTCTGCAAGGTAGGACGATCTTGGATATTGGGTGCGGGCCTGCCCCGTTGTCAGACAACTTCAGGTATATGTCGTCTCGTATAGTGGGCCTTGACAGAGAACATCGCTACGTCAAGCAGGCGCGAAAGAATTTCTTGCTAGAGCTTGTTCTTGGCGATGCAACAAATCTACCATTCAAAGACGAAAGCTTCAACTTTGTTCTATGCAACGATGTGCTTGAACACATCGCGGATAGCGAAAGGTTAGCTAACGAGCTTTCGAGAGTACTGGCCCAAGGTAGTGCGACGTATGTTCAATGTGCAAGCAAATACCAGATCATAGAGCCACACTTCCTGTTGCCATTTCTATCTTGGCTTCCCCAGCCATTCGCAGACCTCTATGTTCGACTGTCCCGTAGAGGAGAAAGCTATGCCGGGTATCATCCAAAAACCCGTAAGGAGCTACTTCACTTATTTCGCGGCTACCGCACCATAGACCTCACGTACGAGAGGACTCTTATGAAAATCAAGACACTCAGCATCAAATCGAAATCGCTTCTCTGCACCGTCTCATGTCTGCGGAAAATCCTGCCCGATCAGATCATAGCGGCACTCACAGAGAAATTCAGCATACTGGCGATTCTGGTTTTCAAAGATTAGGTAGCATGGCTAGCACGTGTGGGCCACGCGCGATCAGAGGACGCTTTGGCTCTCACCTACTTTTAAAGAGCCGAATCAGCCGCTCGGAATGGCATGTGTTCTTGATCGTATGCACACTAGAAATGACCTGCGCATGTTGATTTTTCGGGGTATGTGGAGCCTGCTCTGCATCATATTGTGCTTGAACTGGTTTTATGCAGCAAGTTCTCACGGTACGGAGCCGAGTCTTCATACATGCAGTAAGGTGGAAATCTGGTGAGAATAGTCACGATAAGAACTCCTAGCTTGCTTGTTCTTCTGGGCTTTGCGCTTATTGCATCGAACAATACCATCATTCCTTTGCCAAGCGGGGCGTTGAATGCAAGATCTTTCTCTGCAAGTTCTTCACCGCCATTGAACGAGTCTGTTCCTGTGCCACTTCCATTTACAATCTCCACAGTCTCGTACGGATACCCCCTCGCAGCTCCGGGGCCACAAACCGCAATGGTGCTCTGCGTTGAGTTCACCAATCAAAATCACACCAAGGGCAGGAATGAAATTCAAGACACGGTGTTCAATCGAGTCAGCCAGTACTTCCGAGAGGTCTCATATGGCAAGATTTCCTTGACTGGAGCGGTCTCTCGATGGTATCAAATGAACAAGACCATGGGCGCTTACGGGCGAGACAGTGCTCTTAACATTGACGATCCTGACGGAGATGGGGCTCCAGATAGTTGGACACTGATCCAAGAGGCAATCTATGCTGCAGACTCAGAGATAGACTTCAGTCAATACACGTATCTCATCTTGCTTCACGCCGGTCTCGGCCAAGAAACCTCCAACAATCCCAATGATATTTGGTCGTGCGCGTACCTGATGGGAATATGGTTCAGAACCCATGACGGGATATCATACTCGAAGGCGATGATCGTTCCGGAGCTGGAGAGTCAAGGAGCGGATACTGTCGGGGTAGTAGCGCACGAATTCGCTCATCTTCTCGGCCTCCCTGATCTCTATGATCCATATCGGAGAAGTGACTACTGTGGTCGTTGGGAGTTGATGGGAAAAGGACTCTGGAACGGCAACCCTCCAAGCAGCAGCCCCGCCCATATTTTAGCGTGGGGAAAGATCAAGCTAGGATGGATATCCGAGGGCCAGGTCGCAGTTGTGCCAACGGGTGTTGTCCGAAACATCACACTGAGCCCTCTTGAGACAAATGGAACCACTATGGTCGTCAAGATTCCAATAACTGACAAGAGTTACTATCTCATGGAACTTAGGCAGAGAATCGGATTTGACATTGGTCTGCCTGATAGTGGTCTTCTTCTGACCTACATCGACGGGGATATCATGGGCCAGGGAAGCGTTAGGGTCGTTGACGCAAACGCGTTGACTGCCACACTTGATGATGCTGCATTCAAGCCGGGCAAAACCTTCACCGACACAGCCACCAAGCTGTTCTTCTCTGTACTAGGGACAAGTGAACAAAACTACCGGATCGTTGTCAACCGTATTGGCCCTGCACCCGACGTAGCAGCCACAAGATTCGAACTCACACCGTATCCCGCACGCTCTGGCCGAATGACGACACTTACATTCCAGATCACTAATCAAGGCACGATGTCAGCATCCAATTTCACAGTTCAAGTATACCTTGACACAAATCTCATCTACACTGGTTCAATGGTGCTAGAGGCAGGTCAGAGCCGTTTCATATACGTCAATTGGAACGCTACTGTGGGCAGGCACGTAGTAAGATGTCTGATTGACTCGGCTGGACAACTCAACGATATCAATCGCCTCAACAATGATATGATCCGAGAGTTCCTCGTAGGATCGATTCTCTCGATAAGACTACCATGGTCAGGGGGATCGGTCAAGGTCAACGGCACAACCTACACAGCAAACGGGACTTACGCAATTGAGATACCTGTTCTGTCTGCAATCCAAACGGTCGAGGTTCTTGCGGAACGCCCTCTGCAATCCGGAGCACGCCTAGTCTTTTCTCGCTGGAGTGATGGGGACACAGCCAATCCCCGGATCTACCGAACTACAGGAGACGCGACGCTTTCTGCTGAATACAAGACTCAATACCGCCTCACAATAATACCTGGGAGAGGTGAGACTTCAGGAGACGGCTGGTATGACGAGAACACAGGTGCCACAGCCAAGGCAACTTCTCCATCCCTCACGAGTGGCGGAAAAACCCGACTAGTATTCTCGCGTTGGAGTGGCGACTACACATCAAACTTAACCACAGTTCAACTGACGATGAGTCGTTCCTATAATCTAACAGCCAGTTGGATTACTGAACACTATCTCACCGTGACTTCTCCAGTTGGCATATTTGCTGAGCAGGGATGGCACAGAGAAGGAAGAACTGTGCAAGTCAAAGCAGTCTCTCCAATCGACCAAGGAAACCGCACCAGAAGAGTATTCATCAGCTGGTCAGGAGATCTGACTTCGGAATCAACAGAGATCACAGTCACCATAAACGGGCCAAAAGCGATCGTCGCGAACTGGAAAACAGAGTATGAGCTTTGTGTACTAAGCGAATACGGCAGACCGTCAGGATCGGGCTGGATAGCCTCAGGAGAAACAGCAAGATTCTCAGTAGAAACAACGATCAATGCAGCAGAGGGAGTCCGCTATGTATTCATCAAGTGGACAGGAGACCACGAAAGTGCTTCCAGCGACAGTTCAGTGGTAATGAACGGTCCAAGGACCATAACTGCGAACTGGAAGACGCAATACCTGATCAGATTGAGTGTATCTGGACTTCCCAACGGAAGCACAGTTGCACTAAGATTGAACCAGCAATGGTGGAACGGGAGCATGCCATTCAGTTTCTCAGAGTGGATGGACGCTGGTTCAAACATGACGATTCAGGCACTGCCAAAGGTCCAGGCAGGTCCAGACCAATATGTGCTTGAAGGGTTCAGAGACTCTGAAGGGAAAGCATTCGTCTTGCCCTGCCTGGCCAATGCACCTCAAAGCCTTGAAGCAAGATACTTGAGAAAACCCAAAGGCTTACTTCACATACTGGAATCCGCATACGATCAGGAGGCTACCGCTCAACTTGGACTTCTGGAAATCGTCAGAGAACGATATCTTACCAGCACCTTCGCTGCGAATCACTGGTCTGACATCTTTGGCAGGATATTTGACTCTCTGCTTCCTGACATATCTACAACGATGGCTGATAATTCTGTCCTGAAGATGTTTCTGCGAGTACTACTGTATCCGATTTTGCAGATTCTTCCTCTATCTGCTTCAGCCTACTTCATGATCGGCTCAGGCTCAGACCTCGCCTTCTTCGGCGCAGGATTCATAGCTTCGCTGCTTGTGGGCATAGCCTATCTTCTGCCCCTACTCCTTCCGCTGCTGCTTGTAATGAGAAGGAGAAGGCCGAATTTTGGAAAAAGCACGCCAAAATACGCTGCAATCGCTCTCATGATCAGCATCGAATTGATAGTTCTCGGAGAGATAACTCAAGCACCAATAACCACGACAGCTGGAACCTTCATCTTCCTAGCCTTGTCTGCATGTTTCTCAGCCATGACAATGGCTCTTGCCGTCCATTGCCTGATCAGACAGATCAGATCGTATCGCATCAAGGGAAAGAATGCAGGGTCTCCGAAATCCTTAATGGGACTGAGGCCAAATGTGTCTACCGCAAGAGGGGTAAGCCCATGAAGAAGGCGATGTGCCTCACATCTCTGCTTCTGATTGCAGGCGTGACTCTGCTTCTTGTGGGAACCTCACACACGAAGGCGATCAGGCCTGTGGGAGGCATGCTAAGCGGCAAAGTCTACGGGTACAACATGTACGATGAGGTAATGCCGCTGGTGTGGGCTAGGGTCTCAGCGTACTCTGAGGGTGTCTTGGTGGAATCAGTCTCAACAGGACTCAATGGTAGCTACGCGATGTTCGTGCCGGCTGGGCTACTGAACGTAACAGTCCAGCATCCGGGGTTCAAGACACAAGCCAAAGTGGTTGCCATTTCCGATGGTGGTGCAGCTCAGATGAATTTCTATCTTGAGCGGTCAGAGATCCCGATACCTGAGTTTCACACATACTTCCTGTCAATAGTAACAGTGTCGTTGCTGGTTCTTGCTGTAGCTCTGACGAGAAGGAAGCGTCACTAGAGAACTCCCTCTGTATCTTCAGCTGGGAAAGGATGCGCGGAGCCAGAGATGTCAGCGTAGATTACGAAATCCTATCCGCAGCCATGTCAAAGAATGTTTAAAAATTCTTTAAGACTTGACTTGTGATCCTACGGAACCTTGTCCATCATGTCGCAGGAGCAGAGCTGGCTCTGGTTTACATCAAGAAGATTGAGCTTAGAGGTTTCAAGACATTCGGCAAGAAAGTCTCCATCTCACTAGACAAGGGTCTCACCGTCATAACTGGCCCCAATGGCTCTGGGAAATCAAACGTGCTGGATTCGGTGAGATTCGCTCTTGGCGAACTCAGCCCTAAGGAGCTTCGAGGCGCGTCATTCAGCGATATCATTCACAAGAATTCCCCCCAGCTCCAAGCTCGGTCGGCATGGGTAGGCATCCAGTTCGACAACTCCGATAGGAGAATTCCTGTAGAGGCCACTTTGGTCACGATATCGAGAGAGTTCCGCAGAGGAGGGGAAGGAATCTACCGTCTGAATGGACGAAAGATATCTCGAAAGCAGTTGACCGAAGTATTGTCATCAGCGGACATTCAGGTGACCGGCTACAACCTGATTCCTCAACACGCCGTAACCCGACTCGCCGAGGTCACAGCGGAAGAACGCCGCAGAATAATCGAAGACATGATTGGCATAGGCGTCTATGATCTGAAGAAAGAGGAGGCCCAGAAGCAGCTAAGCGCAGCTGAGACGAATCTGAGAGTAGCATCAGCGAGAACCGATGAAGTCAAGAATCGAGTAGAATCGCTTGAACGTGAGAGAAACGATTTTCTCAGATATACCTCTCTGAATCTAGAAATCAGAAGGCTGGAAGCCAGAATCGTTTCAAAAGAGCTCAGCAAGCACAGACAGGAGCTCGCCGCGCTTCAGACTGACACCGGAGGACTGCAGGCAAGAATCGATGAGATAAAGAAGAAACGAGAAGAACTTGGAGCTAGAAGAGAATCAGTTGAGTCAAAAAGGAAAGAATTCGAGCGGGAACTGGATGAAAAAGGCAACAATGAGCTTTTTGAAGTAGAACGTAGTGCGAGCAACCTCAACGCAAGACTGGCAGGCCTGACAGCTCAGATACAGTCAAAGAAAGCAGCTTTCAGAACGTCGGAGAAACAGAAGGCAGCACTCCAGCTCCGTCTGGACCAAATCACCTCCTCCATCAGAGGAATGAAGGAAGAACTCGCTGCACATCAAAAAAGACATCGAGAGATAGTGTCCTCCCAAACAGACATCCAAGAACGGTACAACACGATCTCCGAGAAGGTGAAGACCACAAGGGAGAGGCTGGGAGAGAACACAGGGAAGATCGAACAAATAGATCAGGAAATTGAAAAGACCTCAAAGCAGCTATTGGATGTCGAAACTAGAGTTGCAGGCAACTCCACCAGAGTAGAGCTGCTCAGAAATCAGAAGCAGTCTCTCGAAATGCGCAACGCAGACTATTCCAGACTCCTAGAAGAAATGGACAATCGGCTGAGAGAGATTGCTCGACTGCGCGAAGAAGAGGAGGCAAGAACCCAGAATAGCAGCACAAAACTTCAGCAGTATCAACTCCTGATCAAGATGAAAGAGAAGGAGATCGCAGAAGCAGCAGAAATAGCCAGAAGAGCCTCGGTATCACTGGCGGAGTTCCATACCCAAGAAGAACTTGTCGAAACGATGGCCCCAGATGTTAATGCTCTTCGAAAAATCGAAGAGATGGCTCAAGCAGGGGCTATACCTGGAGTCTACGGCAAGCTCGGAGAGTTGGCTAAAGTCAATGAGAGGTGCCTGAGAGCAGCTGATGCAGCGTCAGCCGGATGGATGTCCGCCCTTGTAGTCAAAGACATTGAGACCGCAATGAGTTGCGCTGAGATCCTCAAACGAGCAAGACTCGGTAGGATCAAGATAATCCCGGTCGCCAGCGTAGCTCCGCTCGAGCCGATCGAGGATTGCCCGGCGATTGCTGGAATAATCGGTCGTCTCTTGGACTTCATAGAATACCCGGACGAGATCAAACCCGCAGTGCACTTTGTCTTTGGTGATACAGTTCTTGCAGAAGATCAAAAGGCGGCATTCCTCGCGTCAATCGAAGGCGTCAGATCAGTTGTGCTGACTGGAGACGTCTATGAGCCAGGTGGAGGAATGGAGACAGGATACTTCAGAGAGCCTTTCGATTTGACCTCCATGATGCCCAAAACCTCTGCGATTCAAGACCTGGACCAGACACTGCATTCCTTAGAGACATTGATCGCGCAAGGAGAACTAGAAACGCAGCGGCTGACCAAAGAGATCACTGACCTGAGAACGATTGAGACTGACGGAAAGAACACTATCGACAAGGCCACCAAACAGATAGAGGAGATCCAACAGAACTTTAGCCGTGCCAAGAACTCTCTTGAGTCGACAAGACTAAGAATCAAGGAAATATCAGACGAAATAGAAACTCAACTTCAAAGCCTATCTCCACTCAAGAACTCTCAAGACGAATGCAAACGGAGCCTATCGCAACTACAAAAGGAAAGGGCCTCACTGAAGCTCTCCGTCAAGCCAGCATACCTTGTCCAGATCGAGAACGAGTTGATGACTCTCACCAAGACTCTCAATGAGATGAAGCAGGAGCAAATACACTTTGAAGGGCGAATCTCCTCCCTCGAGTCATCAATCAGCACACTGGATCCAACTCTGGATCAGATCCGCATTCAATATCAATCAATATGCCAAGAGATCGAGAAACACCAGAAAAGCCTCCATGAGTGCGAGCAAGATCTCAACACAACTCAAACAGAGCTAAAGACTCTTGAAAGAAGAAGAATGCAACTAGTGGAAGCAGTTTCCGCCATCAAAGAATCGCAGGCCGAAGTGGACGGCGAACTAAGAACGATACGGGACGAAATCGACAAAACATATGTTGAATACGAATCAGTCGCTCAGGACAACAATCAGATTCTTGCACAGATCAAAGAGGAGGAAGCGATGATAACGTCCCGCTTGGCCAAGCTCAAGGATCTGGGACACGTTGAGTCAGAAGAACCTGAGGCGGAAGAACCCAGAAGAGTGGAGACCATGCTCGAGGTCTTGCGACGGGAACTGGAGAGCATCGGAGCTGTGAATCAGCTGGCCCCACAGCAATACGAAGAAGTGATAGGCAACTACAGGCAGTTGTCTGTCAAGATAAGCGAACTCGAGAAGGAAAAGCTCGCGATACTCTCATTCATAAATGAACTTGACAAGAAGAAACGCGACACATTCATGGATGCTCTGAACCAAGTAAACAGGAATTTCCAAGAAACATTCTCAGACATCACCAACGGTGGTAGAGGAAGACTGGTTCTGGAGAATCCGGACAAACCATTCGAGGAAGGCTTGGATATGCTTCTCCAGTTTCCAGACAAGGCAGAACTTGGTGTCACCTCAGCTAGCGGAGGCGAGAAATCAGTCGCGACCGTGTGCTTCTTGCTTGCTCTTCAGGACATACGTCAGCTTCCGTTCTACATCTTTGATGAAATAGATGCTCACCTAGACGATTTGAACTCTCAAAGACTAGCTGATCTTCTCAAAACGAGATCAAAGAATTCGCAGTTCATGGTCATCTCCCTTAGGGACACGACCGTGAGCAGAGCGAACCGTGTATACGGCGTCTTCGTGCAGAACGGAACATCTCAAGTCGTGTCGATTCCTGCAATGGTGGCAACCAAGTGACCTACGAGGATAACAGCAAACCTTTCTGGTTAAACCCGCCTCATTCAATTCTCTTTGACCTCATAAGGCTACACAGGATCAGGCCATGGGATGTCAATGTCTCATTCTTGCTGAACTCATTTCTGACTGAAATGAAAAGAAGTGGGCACATAGATTTCACTGCGTCAGGAACAGCCTTGCTTTCCTCAGCCATAATACATCGCATGAAGTCCGAGCTCGTTCTCAGACTTGAAGAACCGCCGAAGCCTCAAGTGCCCAGACCAGATGAGCAAATCCCACCGCCTCTGCCAATTCCGATACGATATGAGTATATGTCCGCCTCCATCGAGCAGCTACTGACAGCTCTCGAGGAAGTCCTACAGGCCGAAAAGATAGTAGCACTAAAGCAAAGCAAGCCGATAGTTCTTCCATCACAACTCACTGAAGAGTTGGATGAATTCCTCACGAACATTGACGAACGTCTAGATGAATTGTATCTGCACCTCAAGAAGCTATCCAAGAAGGCCTCTGCCATCTCATTTCTCACTCTCACAAAGGGGCTCTCCGCTGTGGAGATGGTGAGGCAGTTCATTCTGCTTCTTTTTCTCGCTTGCCAGGGCAAACTCGTCCTTATTCAGGAACAGGAGTTTGGCGACATAATCATAAGACTGCTGGAGATGATTCCTAGGGTTGGAGCAGACTAATCCCGTCACGCCTCCAAGCACCACGAACAAGGCCAAGATCATCGAGGGAGCGCTCTACGTGGCAGGAAAACCGCTGGACCTGCACACGCTTGCGTCCGTCGCCAAAATGAGATCCGAAGAAAAGGTCAAGCAGATAACACGGTCAATTGTCGGAAGATACGGGCAATCTGAGACATCGCTTCAGGTTCTTGAACTCCAAGACGGAAGATTCGTCATGCAGCTAAAACCGGAATATGCCAATTCAGTCAAGAAACTCGCAACAAGAAAACTACTCACTCCAGGTCCCTTGAAGACACTCTCATTCATAGCCCTCAAGCAACCTGTGACACAGTCATACGTAGTCAGAGTGCGAGGAAAGCTTACATATCAACATGTGAAGCAGCTTGAGGACTTTGAACTTGTCTCGGAGGCAAAGCTGGGCCGAACCAAGGTTCTGAGAACAACACGGACATTCGCCGACTACTTCAATCTAAGTCAAGATACCAGACTGATGAAGAAGCAGCTCGAGAGGCTCTTCAAAGAATTCGAACCTGACAAAGATGGAGAGAAAGAGGAAGATACCTAGCAGACAGGAATCTTTCCTTCTGCCAGGTCGCTGCAGAACTCATTCAGCCTACTGAGTTCATCGTCCAGAATGTCTTCCACCTTCGATGATACATCTTCCAGTCTCGTCGTTGCAGGTAGCACGAGTTGTGTTGAGGCTATCGCAGGCTGATCAATCGGAACTCCAATCTTGCTCAAAAGCCACACATAAGCCTCGTCGACTCCTGAAACTTCTGCAACTATCCTGTTCGCTATCCTGAAGCTCAACAGGTTGTAGATCTTGCCAACATGGCTGACAGGGTTCTTTCCGGCTGCCGCCTCCGAACTTGATGGTCTGTTCAGGGAAATAATTCCATTGGCACGGTTTCCTCTTCCTACTTCTCCACTATCTGCCTCCTCAGCAGATGTCCCCGTGACTGTCGTGTAGATCCCAGACAAACCTCTTCCCTCGACATCCAGTGTATTGAAGTTCAAGTCAACTTTGATGCTCGGTCTTGAGTCCACAAAAGCCTTCGTTGCCTCAAGAACAGATTTCTTCTTGGCGAAATAGTCGCTCTCGCTCTTCACGAACCGATCGACGAACGCCATGGCGATCGTCAATTCAAGGTGATCATTGCGTCTCAAAGCCATGACCTTAATGTCTTCCCCGCTCTCCGGAAACTTCCTTTTGAAGTCAGGCGAATTGAGATATCTCTCAGTTTCGAGCACTAGAGTCTCGGTTGGAGTCAGCGGCGCATATCCAACTGCCGCTGAGGTATCGTTTGCTCCTAGGAATTCTCCTTTTCTGCTGAATATGTCTGTAAGCTCCGCAGATCCTGGCTTGATCTCCACCTGATACTTCACATGCTTCTCTGGATCCACAAACCTGAGCTTCTTCCTGAACCAGTTCTTGGCCGTCTCAACAGCGACTCTGTCAACATCAATCCGTTCCTTTCCGACTTCGAAGGTAGCCCGATCTCCGAAGACAAGTAGCATGGGTTTGGTGATTTCTCCTCCACCGAAACGTCCATGCGTTTCACCTGCCACGAGAAGACCTTTGTCAATGTTGTGGTGGACGATCTGCCCGAATTTCTTCAGGTATTCTTTGCTGAGAGCTACTGAGATCTCGTTCATTATCGAGTCACAGATGTAATCAGGATGCCCCAATCCCTTTCTCTCCACGATCTCTATTCTCTGTTTTGCAAGAGGGATTTGATTCAACTCGTTGACAACGATCTTTCGCATCATTATCCTCGCCGCCTCACCGAGAGCGTAACTCACCTATTAATGGCTTCGGGTGCGAAATATTCCTAAAGGAATTGCAGCCGAATAGATGGCAACAGCGCGGTCTCCGTTGATGTCTGGCAGTCCAGTATGACCAAGTGTGCAATCACGTAATCTCGGGCTTCTGTGCCGCATGTCATCGCGCGGCAAAGTTGTCCGACCCCGGCCACAATAAGGAATATGCTCTCGCATTCCAGCATCCAAAGGAATATACCAAGGCCCCTCTGGAATCCTAGTCTATGCTTCCTCGCCTGGAAGAGATACCGAGACGAAGGAAAAGCCTAGGCCTCAGCCAGAAGGAACTGGCACTTTTGGCCGGCGTAAGCCAGTCCATGATCGCTAAGGTTGAGGCGCTCAAGATTAGCCCGTCCTATGAACGCACCAAGAAGATATTTGATGTCCTTGAGGACTTGGAGAGGAAGGTCGAAACAAAAGTTAAGGAAATCGCAAGCAGGAAGGTCGTGGGAGTCCGCTCTCAAGACACGGTTTCCCGCGCAACCGAACTAATGAGAGAGACCGGTTTCTCTCAGCTTCCTGTCCTAGACGATCGCGTCGCAGTAGGCAGCGTTTCCGAGAAGACGGTCTTGGGACAGATACTGAAGGGAATGAATCTGGCTGAGCTCTCCCGCAAGCATGTTGAGGACATAATGGAGGAGCCCTTCCCACAGTTGGATGAGGATTCGTTACTCTCCGCCATTTCACTCCTTCTACAGTACAGCCCCGCCGTGATCATAACCAAAAGAGGGAGATTGTCCGGAATCGTGACCAAAGCAGATCTGCTTAAAGTGGTGCGAAACAAGGTCTGAGAAGGATAGACAAGACAGCTGCCTCCTGCTGGCAACAACGTTTGGGCCTGTTCGAGACCAAGCATCTTGACTCGACTACTGCGCAAGCTTTCCGATCAGGGGTTGACCAGCTGGGTCGAAACATGCATCCCGATCCATTTCGTTGCTTTGCGAAAACGTCAAATGCTCTCTACTGGTGTTGAATCTGCAGGAGCTGAATGGTTGTGGCGGTCAAAGCAGATTACGTGTGGATGGACGGACAATTCGTCAACTGGTCCGACGCAAAGATCCACGTGATGACGAGAGGACTACACTACGGGATAGGAGTATTTGAGGGAATCCGAGCCTACCCTGTGAATGGAACTGTAGGCGTCTTTCGGCTGAAAGATCACATGGTGAGGCTGCAGCATTCAGCTCGCATATATCGGCTCAGACTCAACTTCACAATTGAGGAACTCTGCAACGCAACCCTAGAACTGCTCAGAAAGAACAGGATCCAATCATCCGCATACATACGCCCAATTCTTTACTCATCTGATATAGCAGTGAACTTGGATACTCTAAACGGCTCCTCATCCATTGCAGTCATCACCTTCCCTATGGAAAGACTCTTCGAGAAACCCGGTGTGAACGTGTGCGTCTCCTCGTGGAGAAGAATAGGCGACTCTTCAACTCCTCCATTAGCTAAGGCATGCGGCAACTACATCAACTCAATCCTAGCGAAGCTTGACGGAACAGCCAGCGGCTTCGATGACGCAATTCTGCTAGATCAGAATGGGATGGTGAGCGAAGGCACCGGAGAGAACATATTCATCGTCAGATCTGGCAGGTTAGTCACCCCGCCCCTAACAAGCTCAGTCCTGCCAGGGATAACCAGGGACACAGTCATAGTGGTAGCCTCAGATATTGGAATTCCTTTGGAGGAAAGGGAGATCAGCAGAACCGAACTCTACACAAGCGACGAAGTGTTCTTCACAGGATCGGCAGCCGAAATAGAACCCATCCTAACAATAGACCGTAGACCAATCTCAGACGGCAAAGCTGGCCCGATCACCTCGAAACTTGTCGAAACATACAGAAGGATTGTGCGCGGAAAGGAGCTGAAATACTTCTACTGGATCACGAAAGCCTAGAAACCTCAGCTCGTTCGCAGCTCAATGTGCGCCTACGCAACGTTTGTCTGAGTCATCTACAGATGCGCCCCGCGCAGACTAAACCGAAAACAGCGTGCCGGAGACCTGAAAGAATGACTCTCCGTATCTTCAATAGTCTGACTCTCAGCAAAGAGATCTTCAAACCTGAAGGGAGACCAGTCAAGATCTTCCTTTGTGGCCCAACAATATACGACTACTGCCATCTTGGCCATGCCAGAACGTTCGCAGCATTCGACGCGATAACCCGATACTTGCAGTATTGCGGTTACAGTACAAAAGTCGTCATGAACGTGACCGATCTGCATCGAGATATTTCCAAGAACGCTGAGAAAGCAGGTCAGAACTCTAAGGATTACGCAGACTTCTATTTTCAACGTTTTCTTGACGATCTGAAGACACTGGGAATCGACACTGTAGGCACGTTCACCCGAGCGTCAGATAACATACCAGATATGATGGCATGGATAGGGCGGCTCTTAGAGCAGAGAGCTGCATATGTCACTGAAGAAGGCGTCTACCTCGACACAAGATCTGTCAAGGGATACGGGAAGCTGTCTCATCAGTCAAGAAGCCAGTTGGCGCTGCGAAGGCTGAACCTAAGTCCTCTCAAGAAACATCAAGAGGATTTCCCAGTCTGGTGCACAGTCAAAGGAGAAAGAGACGCATTGGATTCTCCTTGGGGGAGGGGCAGGCCGGGAGAACATATCGAAGACGCAGCCGCCTCTACCAAACACCTAGGTCTTTCCTACGACATCAACGGCGGAGGAGACGAGCTGATCTTTCCTCACCATGAGGCGACCAATGCCCAGATCGAAGCCGTAACCAAGAAGCCAGCATGCAAATACTGGTTACATACGGGCCTTCTATACGTTGGAGGGAGAAAGATGAGCAAATCACGCCGCAACTTCATAGCCATCAACGAAACCTTGAAACGATGTGATCCACGAGCTCTGAGGCTCTATTTCTCGTTAACTCACTATCGAAAGCCTCTGCACTTCAAACAGAGCAGATTGGAAACGGCTTCAAGACTTTTCACCCGTCTGAGCAAGAGATTGGATGAACTCAAGAAAGCGGTGAAGCACTGTGATGAGCAAAGAAGTGCAAGATTTCTGGAAACATTGACTTCAAGATTCAAACTTGACTTCGTCAAGGCCATGGACAACGACTTTGACACGGAAACGGCCACGAGGCACATCATCGACTTCGCAGAAAGTTTGATGAGGACTTATGACCTAGAGAAATGCCAGAGGAGAGCACTGTCAAACGCACTACGAGCGTTACAGGACGCGTGCGCTGTCCTAGGAATCCTGTAAGCTTGACCTGAGCACAGCTAATCAGTAGATCCACGCCTGAACAGGCATCTTCACTCTCAACCTAATGAACCCCCAAGCTTCATCGAAGGAGCCGAATTCGTGCCATTCCTCCCCTTCGCCAGCCGTGTAGTTCCTGTCCTTCCTGTTCCAGATTCTGTCGCAAATGCTGATCCGATACTTGCCTTGACGAACTGCTACGAACATGAATCCCCCGTGAGAAAAATCCCGCATATTTCCCACAATACGAAGCCCTTCGTCTTCCTCCAAATCCAAAAGCCGCCTTCTAAGGCTCCGCAGATCGTGAATCGAATCTTCGATGGTCGAATACATGTCTCCGTTTCTCCAATCGACTCATTCCCTGAGTATTGGTGCTGTCATGCAGTGGGGGCCACCGCCGCCCCTTAGAAGCTCGTTTCCCTCCAGTTCCAGGACGTCAACACCGCGCTCCCTTAGGCTTCTAATGACCTCATCATTCCACTTGTACACAATGCATTTGCGTGGCGCCAGGCACACTGCATTCGTCCCTCTCATGAATCTCTCAAAAGAGTTCACCTCGATTATCTCGATCCCTCTCTTTCTGAGCCAAGGGAGCAGCCTTATTCTCTGAGGTCTCTTGTCTTTCTCGAACATAGTTGCAGGCTCTGCAACGGACTCATGGTGAGCCAAGGCTAGATCCCAATCAATGACCATGAATGCTCCATCGAGGTGAACGTTCCAGGGAAAGAGAGGAACCATAACTATCTGATTTAGGCATTTGCCTAGAGCCGACTTGGCGAGTTGAGCAACTCCCAGCTGATTTGATCTCCTTCCTACTCCAACCAGAAGAGTCTCTTCATTCAGGTAGACAAGGTCTCCTCCCTCAAGATGACCGTCACCTGAAACTCTAAGGAGGCATGAGATTCCTAGCTTTCTGGCCGCTCGCTCCGAGATCTCAGGCTCGGGCCCTCTGATCTTGGAGGCCATTCTCATCCTGACGTATCCATTACTCGTTATCGTGATCGTGTCTCTGACATACGTGAGATTGGGCCGACCACGTATACGCGCCACTGCATCATGATCATCCCTCAAAACATCCTCAAGAAGTAATACCTCTACGCCTTCAGACTCCAATAAGCGGACAAGCTGCTCATGCTCCTCAATGAATCTTCTCCTGAAGACAGGAGCCACGAAGAGATGCCGCTCATAGTTGCTTTCATTGATGAGTCCAATTGACTCTCTTGGGGTATGCATCAAGACCTTTCTCAGCGGCCCGTATTCAGACTGGGCGCCGAACATTCTGACACTTCCCGACATATGCGTACAATAGTCGTACCTTCATCCAAAGGTTTTGCAGTCACCTAGTCCTCATCAAAGATTCTGGAAGTCAAAAGAGTGGGAATTCTCAGCAACTGGAGCAGCGGAGGCCTGTGAACGGGAAGCACGGGCGCGGTCATTCTGTGAGCGAACTAGAGTTCGATTATTTCCACGTTGGCTCTCGGTACAATCGCCTTTCTTCCGTCTTCCAGCTCTGCCTCCAGGATCCTAACCGACGACTCGGATTCCACTTCTTCGAGTTCTGGCGGTAGGGAAACGATTGTGCCAATTGCTCCGAAGTAGGGTTCAGCGATAATCCTGACAGTCATCCCTGGCTGCATACCTTTGCTGACAATGGTTTTCTCTGCCTCAGACTCTCCTTTCGCAGCGGTTCTGGGAACGATAATCTCAGGCCTTATTACGCCGGCTCGAATTTGTGTGGCCCCGTTCAAGGCAGCTTCCATGCCTTCGCATGATTTCAGGAGTTCAAAGGTCCTGCCTGACATTCGCATCTTCCCAAACCCCTCAGTGATGATAAGTGTCACAACAGATTCCTCTTGGCCAGTGATCGCGACGCCAATCTCGTATCCCAGCAGATCTCTCAGATCCCTGTCTTGAACTCCGCCCGCCACCATGCCCCTCACCCCCACGCTTGCCGCTTTCTTAAGCGCCTCTGCCGTCACCAGTGATCCTCCTATCAGAACCTTGCCCGCATCACCTGATTCGACAAGATCATCGGTCAAAATACCCTCAGGAGACTTCACGGCCATTCTAATCTTGCCATGCGTCTCCCCGCCAATGCCGAAAATGCCCTGAATGAGTGTAGCCACCGCCTCAACGATCACTCCTTCTTTCGGAATCACTGAGACCACTTTGCCTGGAATGTACGACTTGACTTCCACCGGCACCGGATCCTCTCGGATCGTCACTTGGCCTGTGACATCTGAAACATGCTCTATCGTGCCATCAATGGGGGACTCAACGAAAGCCTTGGAGAGCCCAAAGAACGCAACTCTTCTAGCAATGAGTTCGCCCTTGCGCACCGCTTCCCCAATCTTCTTCAGCATGTACTGCCCCAACTCCTCCATGTCGTCTGCTTCTATTCCCAAGATCTGAGAAGCTCTGATAGTCTCTACATCGCCTGGCACCTTGGTCCTTGCGACTATCGTGTCAAAATCCACCGCATCGTCTTTCCTTACCAGAACTTCACCCGGTATCGGGAGTCTCCGAGTCTTCTGAACGACTGTTTCCTTCTTGACCTTGAGGCCCGGGGTGTATGCTAAAGCCAATTCTCATCACCTACCCCAGAGCGCTTTCGTATCGATCGAGAGCTGCTTGCGGATAGGCATCTGTCGCTCTGAACCATCTGACAAGCTGTCTGCGTCTGGCCACGTCATCTTCCGGCAGGGCAAGAGGCCTTCCCCTTCCATCCAGCATTATGCCCACAACCCCTCCCTCTATCTCGGCCTTCAGTTCCTTGCCTGGCCCTGCGCCAACATCTAGGCTCGATCTCGGCTTGATCTCTGCCTCCGCGAACTGCCCTTCTCCCAGTGGAATCACCCTAATCTCTCCTTGCTTGATCTCCTCAGTGCGGCTACTGCCCTCAGGCAGATCCAGTTTGACTGTCGCAGCCAGACTTCCTTCCGCTTCCATTGGTCCCTTCGGCGCGATACATGTTCCAATCCGAACCAAGCAGTCTTTCTCGAAAATCTCCATGGCTGCCTGAGCATGAACAGTTGACAAAACCCCCAGATGAGGCATCATGAAGACACTGTCCTGCGCCAGCTTAGTCACTCCTTCTGGCTGAAACGCGTCAGTGAGTATCAGAGCCGTCTGCGATCTTCTTGGTGCATGAGATAATAGGCCTCCGGTTCCCGCGATTATGTTGATCCTCATCATGTCTATGTAAGACTCATCCTCCAGGGACTGCTCGAATAGATCACTCACATCTCGCTGCCTCTGAATTCCACGCAGTCCTCTGGCCAGGGATTTGTGATGAGCGAACCCCAGGCGAAGCGCTTCTCTTGCAACCGAATGCTCCAGCACAAGTGCATCGATCAATTGCGGAATAATGGTGGGCCTGATCATCTTGTTCCTTAGACGGTTTCTGACAACGACTTCGTCCATTTCAAAAGGAAGCCAGCGCATGATGTTTCTTATGCCAGCTTCCTTCAGGACATTACAGATACTGTAACTCATCCCCAGATTCGCGCTAACTGTCCTCACAAACTTCCTATCATAAACAGAGTACACGTTTGTTGTGGCTCCGCCGAGGCCGACGCCTATCACATTCACATCCCTAATCTCCGCCAGAGTCCGGAACATCTTGCCCTCTCCCGCAGGAGTTGGCATTATCGGAACAGAGGTCCATTTCATGAGTCGATCGTATCCAGGAGCGTGAGACATGACGTGCTCCATGAAGAGCTCGTGAATGGCATCCCTAGCAGGTTCTGGGTTCTCATGTGAGAGAGTGGGACGAATATTGTCCACGATCTTCAATGCGAACTTGCTGCTCAGAATCTTCCTAGTCTGCTCTCTGGCCTCCTTGTTCCCGGCGTAGACTATGGGCAGATCATAGCCAACACCTAGTCTAGCCTTGGGTTCAGCGGTGGCGATCAGTTCAGCAATACCAAGTACGTGTCGCACCGTTCCTCCATCAGTTCCCCCTGAGATGAGGATCATGTCCGGCCTAAGACGACGTATCCTGTCAATCTTCTGGTAAGTCCGTCTACCGTCATCCACAGAAATTATGTCCATGACTATGGAGCCAGCTCCGAGTGCGGCACGTTCCGCGCTCTCCGCAGTCATGGTCTTGATGACTCCAGTCACCATCATCTGCAGCCCTCCCCCAGCGCTACTTGTAGTGACATAGAGGTCTGTTCCAGCGTTTCCTTGCGATGGTAAGATAATCCCCTCATCTGACAGAAGCCTGTGTCCTGTCAGTTCTTCAACTTCTCTCACTGCGTTCCGCACACCCAGTGTCACGTCTTCATAGGGCGCCTCGACTGTCGTGGGTGCCTCGCCGCTCGCCACAAATCGATACTCGTTCCCAAGTCTCCTGAAGAATCTCGCCTTACTTGTCGTGCTTCCACAGTCCGTCGCAAGAATGATGTTGATCTTGTCGGGGTCAAAAGCGGGGGTCTGGCTCATCTCATTCATCACGCTATTGGAGCCCAATCGTGATATATCGCTGCCCGCATAATTCAGTGCTGAGGATTTAAGATTTGCAGACTCGTCCAAGTTTCGGCCTCTATTTCGCGTCAGCCGCACTTGCCAATATTCCATTCTGGATCACAACCGGCTTGGTAAGCCTGCTTGGTGTTGAGGGGTTTCCTTACGCGGTGCTCGCGTTTGTGCTTGTTCTGCTCGGAGGAATGGCTGGAGGAAGGTTCCTTGTAAGTCGGATCGGTGGAGTTCCTTGGATTACTGGATTGAAAACTGCTCTAGCGGCCTCTCTTGTGAACATTTTCTTTGGCATAGGAACCTTCTCTGCCGATTATTCCAGTGTGCTGATTCTTGTCATGATCGGCTTTCTTCTGGGTGGACCAATTGGTGCACTTATTGGCGCGAGGCACGAACACTCGGCGCACATACAACATCCAACATAAGATCAGTTGTTGAGGCATCACTTGAGGCTCCGGATTCCCAGCTCCTGTGCCTGCACCGTCATCCGTGCTTTGTGAATTGCCATCTTCTCAAGATGTGACTCAACAATCGCGACATTGGTCTTCAGACATTCAACATATGATTCAGATAGCCTATGGTCAAACTGAGCAAATCCTTCACGCAGCCTTCGGCCCACGGCGCCGGCGTTCTCACATACAGGTGTACAAGGAAAGAAGTCCTTTGAGAAATATGCGTGTGGGTCTGGCTCAGCGCCTTGCTTTCTCATGGTCCTGATCTGGTTCGAGGCCCTCTCTTCCGCCAGCACATTCCCCTGTCTTCTTCCCTCCACGTATGCCCCTATGCAACATTTTGGGTAGCCTAGCAACTCTCCGATGCGTAGAACATATTCCGGAGAATACTCTGCTGCATAAGCGAAGGCGATCTGTGGCAGGGAGCCTCCCGAACTCCTAATGAGTCTCTCGCGAAATGAGTCTCTCTCCTTTGAGAGTTTTTCGATTGCCCTTCGTATGCCCAACTCTTTGTGCAAGTAGAGTTCTCTCACTGTCGGCCTGACTTCGACTTCAAGGACCTGAAGCCCAAGGCGATTGGCCCATGCAACATGGCTATTGTAGGAGGAGAATGTCACAATGGTCTCCTCGTAGGTCTTCCGCAGCTTGTCCTTGAATTGCTGGATCAGTTTTCGCTTGCGTGCGATGTCTCTTTCTGAGACGACCCTGCGATAGTCGGAAACGCAAACTCGATCAATACTCTTCGCCACTGCTTCGCCATCAGGAAACTCAGCAGGGATCGTGACTAAGGAACAGTTGCGCAGGCCTAGTGCCACACTCAGATAGTCCTCGAGGAGGATCTGTGTCCAAAGATGTGTCTCGCCAAGCAAGTCGAGGGCGACCTGTTCCCTGCTATCGCCAATGAAATCCTCGTGCATCTTCATGTATGGTGCCAATCCTAAACTTGGTGTCAGATGACCTGTCGTATCGTCCACTGGAAGAAATGAGAAGAAAAAGAATGGGAGTTTTCTTGGCGCACAGTTCTAGCGCCAGGGGATTATTCCGAAGACTTTGAGAATCTCCTCGACTCTGCCTGAAAGCATAGCCATTCTGAAGAGTATTGTGTTTCCGAAGTATGATCCGAGCGCCAGCATGATCATGTACCTTCCGATTTTCGTTGGAATTGCCATGAACCCTGTGTGTTCTCTTGTGAATATGAAGTAGCTTGTTGATGTCAGGAACGCTATGAGGGCGAAGAAGAAGTTGAACCAGTCGACGGGTTGAGGTGCCTTGGGAAGCGTTATTGCGGTCAGGACTTGGGCGACCATCTGTGCGTGTACAGCGCCTCTCATTGCGAGACCTGTGCCTACGCCGACAACGAATGCGAGTGGGTATCTGCTTATCCATCTCACCTGCCTGAAGGGCAAGGTGAACAGCAGTAGTCCAAGGATTATCGGAATCACGTATGATATGTCGCCTTTGGACAGAGGCAGAAACGCGTTGCTCGTCAGGGTCTGTGAGGCCACTACTACCGCTATTGCCAAGGACGTCGATATGTAGGTGTGTTCAGTAAACCTGTAGGCTAAGTTCTCCTTGTAAAGCACGTAGCTGTAGACCATGAGGGTCAGTATTACCGAGGCCCAAGCTCCGGACAGAATCAAGGGATCTGTAGGATATGGCATTACTTCTTCCTCCGCGTTGCTACATAACCCACGTTTGCAAGCGCTATGGCTATGATGAAGAGCAGGTGTGAGATGTTGATAGCGTCCATTCTCACGGTTCCGTCTCCAAGTCTTCCGATCAGTTTCTCGTATTCAGCTCCTCCACGAACTCCGATCATCAGGCCCACGAGGTTCGCCGGGTAGTATACGACCATGTCGGCTTGCATTGCGATTCCGATCTCTGCGACAGGAGTTCCCTTCCCAACGTTCCAGTGCCTGACGTAGTACAGTATGTAGCTGCCTGTGTCCACTGTCAAGACAAGATCGATGTCCTTAGCCGATTTGACTCTCTGTATCAATGGCAGCTTCTCAACCGGTGTGCCGTACTTGTCTGCCTTGAATACGGAGTGGACGTCTGAAGCCAGTGCTGCGACAGCGGTTTCGCCTCCTGCAAGGTACCCCATGTAGACCCAGTCCTCGCCGTACTTGTACTTCGTCTTCAGTTCAGGGACGTTTGATGTGATCATGTCCACCGTGATGTCTTGGTCAGTGAAGAATCCCCAGACGACTATCTTGACCTCCTTCTTGACGAGGTGTCTCATGACTGCGACCATACTTGGTGCTATCTCTGGCCAAGCGCTTACGCCTCCGGCGATTGAGAACAAGGCTATGTTCTTGGGGCCGAGTGATTCTACCTTGTCATAAACTGCCTTAGTCATCTCTGTTACTGGGACGGGCATGCCCAGCGGAGAGATGAATGGAATGGCCAGCGCTATGAACATGACCCAGTACAATACCCTTCTGTCAACATCTGTTATCTTCGACCAAATACTCTTGCTCATCTTACTCTCCTCCGTAGTATCCTCTTTCCATTCCAAGCAGGGTCCGTATGCCGAACACAACTAGGCCAGCTGCCGCAACGAACGTTAACGTTCTCATTCCGCCTACTTGTCCTTTCATCAGCACCCATTCGCCGAGAATTGGGAAGCCTCTCCAGATCGCCTCGCCTATGGGAGCGTTTCTCAACAAGATCAGCACTCCAGAGACTATCAGTATTGTTGCCTCGATGTTTCTTGCTCTGAATGCCCTATATGCGGCTGTGAAAATGTAGAACCCGGTTATCGCATATAGTGTTGTTGCCAGCGCTACGTAGACGTTCTTGAAGGTCCAGTCGTAGACAACGAACTTTGTGTCCCATAAGCCGATGAGGGTAAGCAACACGAAGAACCCCATTAGCCAGGCGCTGAAGAACCACTGTCCTTTCGACTTTCTCTTAACGTGTGCGATGTGAATTCGGAAGGTTGTTATGATTCCCAGGCCGAGGGCGAAGGTTGAGATGATGATTGCCCATTTCTGCACGGTTGATGAGAGTGCGGCTATTTCCTTGACTGCAAAGAAGTATTCGAACATCATCAATCCGCCGACGATTCCTGTCAGGAACAGGATTATCTCTCGTCTTCTCAACATACTGGACATGTTCTCACCACTTTAGTAGCTGGGAAATGACCCCCACATTGGCGAGCTCCAGTACCACGCCTAAGACTGTTACTGCAATCAGAAGCACCTTTATCCAGTCTCCGCTCGCTATGCCGCTTGTCACCAAAGGATCTTTTGTGACATATGCCGAAGCAGCGAAGATTTCTTCTCCGATGAGCGCGTAGTCACATGTTGCGATGATGAACGGCATTTGGTGAATGTTGGCCGTTCCTCCAATCTGTGTTGCTCCTATCACGTTGCCTGCTTCACCTATCACGACCGCTTCATAGTATAGGCCACCGATCATCATGTTCACCGCAGGCCTTTCTCTCTGGAAAGATCCTAGGACTGCCGTAACGTACTCTGATTGGCCGGGCTGGTATCTTATGCTTCTAGCATCAAACGCTTCTGGCTTTCCTTCGTTCCTGTAGGCTACTCTGAGGGTCTCCTCCACAAGCGGCAATGAATCGGCTATGCAGGTGTTATAGATGATAGGGACATCGAACCTGGCGCAGAGAGCTGCAACATAGCCAAGGATCCCCATCGAAGCGAGAACCTGAGGCCCCTGCTCCGATGAGAGGGTCATGTATGAGTAGCCAGGTGAGAAATGCACCGGCTTGCCTTCCTCTGTGGCTCGTCCCACGGCCTCGTCAATAGCATCCATTGCTGTCATCCGACGTATCTTAGGTGCCTTTCCCTTCTTCGCAAGCTGTGTCGCCACGTAGAAGAAGATGAACGAGAGCACCAGAACGACGAAACTGAAACCTCTACCTGTTATGATCAATAGTGTCTCCTCCAATTTTTCTATCGTATAAACGCCGGTTTCAACATATAAGTAACTTTCGACCGATGCTTTCAAGGTTTTTATAGTGGAAGCTTGGCGCTGCCTGAGAAGCTTTTCAGACCCGTCTCTGGCGTACCTAGTGCCGCTCCAAGTTGATTATCCAACATTTTCGTGACAGTTTGGGGTCTGTCATGCCTCCAGGGATCTCAGGATCGTTGTTGGAAGGCCTTTGGCTTCCGTGATGGCCGTTTGGTGCCATGTGCCTCTACGCTAGGTCTCTTACTGAGGCCGAGGGTAGGCTTGTTCAATGCGAGATCCGCCACGGCAGGAAGCTTGTCTACGTGAAACGTTGCCAGGTGATTCTTGCCTCGGCGCAGGGGATGCGTGTCAAAGAGATCGCTAAGCTAACGCTCCTCAGCGAGTACCATATCCGCATGTTGATCCGAAGCTTCAACCGAGGCGGGTTACCCGCTATCAAGCCTAGGAAGCAGAAGGGTCGAAGCCCAACCTTCACCGATGAGGAGCGCGCCACCATAGCCGAGTTCGCAAGGATACCGCCCAAAGTCTTGGGCTATCCCTTCACTGCGTGGAGCCTCTCGAAGCTGAAGATGGCTGTGGAGGAGCGGAGGCTTCTAGGCCGGAGATCCATCAGTGATGAGAGCATACGGCAGATCCTGGATGAGTACGGCATCTCCTACCAGCGGACCAAGACCTGGAAACAATCGCATGATCCAGAGTTTGATTCGAAAAAAAGCGAATCGTAGCCTTGAAGAGGCGGGTTGAACGCGACCGCCAAGCCGGGAAGGCTACGCCTATGGAGAGAGGATACGCGGTTCTATCCTATGATGAGTTCGGACCTTTGGAGGTGAAGCCTGAGAAGGGCACCAACTGGGCTTTGCAGGGTGAGCCAGACCTGGTGCCCGCTACATACCACAGAACCGAAGGGGTCAGACATCTCCATGCGGCTTACGATCTCTCCGAGGATAAGATGTATGGGCATATGAAGTCTCGGAAGACCCATCTGGAGTTCCTAGGCTTCCTCAAGTACCTGCGATCCCTCTATCCCATCCTCGTCTTGCTCTACGTGATTCTTGATAACGCTTCAGCTCACACGGTCACCCGCGTCCTTGAATACGCGAGAAGGCATCGCATCAGACTGGTCTTCACCCCAACCAACGCCTCATGGCTCAACCCCATCGAGCCACACTTCACCCCCTTGAGGAGGTTCGCGATAAGCAACTCGAACCCCAGAAGCCACGAGGAAATCGCCAGGAATACACGCAGGTTCATAGCGTGGAGAAATAGACACCATCCAGAACAGTCTCCTCCTCGAAAACGCAGAACGAAGAAGATGAGACCACGCCTATGCCGAAAATGTGGGATAATCATCTTGGAGGAGCACTAGCATGGCAGCTGATGTGATGACAAGCCTTCGAGGGAACCTCGTGTGCGGTCCTCTCGTTGCCAAGGCAGGGGCGACAACAAGCCCCGGCGGATCCCAGCCCTATCGACGTCTTGCGTGTCGCCCAATCGTCCCGGGTTTTGTTTTCGTTGCTTTTCTTGCTTGGGATATCATCTCTGTCAGCCCGGAAAATGCTCTCCCCACGTCATCCATACGAACCACGAGAATCGTGTCTGTGAAGCAGCTCATGGTTTCCTCGATGTTTATGTGTCGTCTGGAGACTGGGTTGTAGAAGGCCACGGCGCTCCCGGGCACACCGATGATGGCGCGGGGGCTATGAACCATTATGGCTGCCAGTCCGTTCTTCTCGTCGAGAATATCACTCTTTCGGAACATCGAACGAACACTTTCGAACAGTCTCTCATCGAAGATCAAAGTAATGGCTGATATGCCTTCAAGAATCTGAAGGAACTCTCCTCTGAGATCTGCCATTGTGCGTCTGACTACCTGAACAGTCCGTCTGGTCTTCTCAACCGAGATCTTTGCCACATCTGTCCTGAGATTGATGACGCTTCTACTGACTATCCCCGCTATACCGGCCTGGCTGGTGCGAACGATTGATCTCGCTCGTTTCACAGCGGTTATGATGCTCTCAATCTTCGTCGGTCGCCCCAGAACCTCCTCGACTTGCGGCCTAAGAATCCTCGCTATCGCACTGTAGTTGGCATATCCCCGCTCTATGGCGTCTTGCATCGAAACATCGTTGTCAATCAAAGCCTGTACGGCAGATGAGACACTGTCTTTGACCATTTCTTCTCTCTTGAATTGGTTCTTGGCACATAACATAAAAACATTCACCAAACATGCATCAACGAACATTCCTATGAATTCGTCGTGGCATTGCGTCCTTGGTTACACGCCACCTGTTCTTGCGCCGCGAGGAATCCAATAACATGAATCTTCGCAAATGTGCTGTCGCCGTCTATGATCGGCTCACGTATTTTGCTGCGATTCCTTCCTCTCAGGTCGATGCTGCTGAGTTCTGAGATGCCAAATTGTTGCGATTAACAGGGACGGAATCAGAATCTTGGTTGAAATGGGCAGCCTAGCAAGGCAGTAGAAGACTATCCCGATGCCAAGTAGGGCACCTACTAGGAATCTTCTTCGATTGCTGTCTTCTGACAAACCAGCTCTATTCACGGAGGCGCGCAGACAATTGCAATAGAACGCGAAAGCCGCGCATCAGGACACAAACAACAAGTAGCTACTTCTCACGAGAGCCGCGGACTACGTTAGGATGATTAGTCAAGCGAAGCCAAGGATATTCTTATTAGGAGTGAGCCGATTCCTCGATATGACGTGTGGGCCGGTAGCTCAGTTTGGCTATCTTCATATCTGGAGGCCAAGGAGCATCCGGCTGATAGCCTGAAAGCAGAAACCGGAAGGTCATGGGTTCAAATCCCACCCGGCCCACCATGCCAAGATCTCATGGGGGCGGAATTCGAATCGCGCGGTAGGGTTGAAGGATGCCTGATGTGTCGTACAAGG
>Ga0209725_1000135_pt1 | contig 44489 bp, 43 predicted proteins | sample I18A1metaG_FD_184145 | JGI IMG/M metagenome (GOLD analysis project Ga0209725, IMG submission 184145) | Lake sediment bacterial and archeal communities from Gulf of Boni, Indonesia to study Microbial Dark Matter (Phase II) - ​I18A1 metaG... | ecosystem: Environmental > Aquatic > Freshwater > Lake...
TGTCTTTCCAATATTCATGTAAGCCTTAGACTCGTGAATATGTCCGTGTAGGCCTACCAGTGGCTGGTATTTCTCAATCGCAGCCTTGACGGATTTGCTGCCTACATGTATCATCTCGAATCCCCCGCACGAGAGAGAACGGGTCTCAGATCCTTGAGTTCAGGTGCAATGTCTATAGGAGTATCGTATGGTGGAACATGAAAGTTAAAGATGCACTTGTCGAAGTTCTTCACTTTCTGAACGATCTGTTCAATCTTCTTTCCTAGTTCTTCCTCGGGAATGTCGCGGGGGCATTTCCACGGCGTGATGTTGCTATATCCGCTGCTAGCCATCTCATAGTCCCAGCCTATTGTCACAACTTCGCCTTCGGGGTTCTTGACGTACGATGATGCTCGAATAATGTCCTCGATTTCAAACATGTCATCATTCCCTCCAGTCATGTACAACGGAATGCCCGAGTCTTTCAATCGTTCTTCTGCTAGTCTCATCCATTCCTTGAGCCTTTGAATCATCATATCTCTGAACATCTTCTCGCTCTTGTCTTTGTCAGCCTTCATTTCCTTGTACTCGCTTGGACTGACTCGGAGTGGATAAACTCCGGAGTCTCTTAGCATCTTCTCAGTTGCTTCTATCGCATCAGGTTTTATGACGTTCTCCGAGCCCAAGAAGTAGCCCTTGTAGCTACCGTCCAGTTGCTGTATTAGTGGGACCAGAAGCTTGCCGGTAACGTCGCCGCCTAGAATCAGCACGTCTGCCTCATAGAATTTTGCGGCATTTAGAAACTTCCTGAAGCATACTTCAGAACCGTGAACATCTGTTGCGAAGAAAACTCTTAGTAGATTCTTAGCCATATTTTACACCGTTTCTTTACTTGGTTGACCTAACCATTCTGCTCGATCAATTTCCTCAACGTCTCTATACCATTTCTTCCTAGTTCCAACCGTCTCTCGAAGTTTCCAGCTCATCGACTTGGGTTCTTTGTCGATACGCTCAAGAAGTTTGCCTACTTTTGTTCTAACCAACCCCCTCTCTTCATCCGTCAATTCGTATTTCGAGAGACATCCGTCAACCCTCTTCAGATTTGTCGTAAGCGTGTAGTAGAAACCCCAATCATTCGACAGAACCCTTGCAATATGCTCGGCGTTAACCACATCTGTATCGTTATCGCCGATATCATGCTCTAACAACAATACACTTGTATCTTTCACATCCTTTTCATTGATCCGCACAATCTGCATTTTTTCAAGGATGAGCTCAGCCAAAGCAAGTGTTGGTCGATCCTTTTCCAGTCGATTTGAAAAAGATACGGTATGACAAAACTCGAGTTTGTCAAAAAACACATCTACGTGTTTCCCGTTCTTTCCTTCAAATATCTCCCGACCTGTAAATGCTGCTCCAAGGGTGAGGTGCTGTTGTGGCTTGTACCCCTGCCCGGCCAGAAAACGTGTGACCTCATTTTTCTGTTTACGGTATGCACCGAAATCGATGTCCGATATTCTTCTGTTTAGGACCTCGAATAGCTGTCGGTGTTGTGGGCAATGAAGTCTGATGGCAGTAGCCCCCAATACCCTTAAGCGCAAGCCTGCACTTTCAGCCTTGTCCACTAACGTGACCGCTTCGTTCGTAAAACTTGCGTCAGAAGTCAAAGTGCATCTTGTTGTGTAGATAATTTGCTCAATAAAAAAGTTTCATCTTGATTCTTGGATCAGTCTGAATAGTCTTGTTGGGTTGTCGATTTCTGAGCATGGCCGGTGAAGTGGAGATCAACTACGCTGAGCGGTCAGAGGCTGGGCACCCATTGGTCATCTACAAGACGCCTCTTGGAGATCATGGGAAGTTCCACATGCAGGGACAAATCCTTTTCAATCCATGCGCTCAGAATCCACTTCAAGATGCACAAGTCTCGAAGATCAAGGAAGGATTGTTTCACTGAGGTCGCATGGTCGCTAGAATGTAATTCGTTTCTGAACTGACCTCCATATAGTCAATCATGACAGACCGTACTCCCGAGACTGTCACTGTCGAAGATCTGAGAAGAGGCCACGAGGAGTATGCCAAGCATGAGCCCCGTGGCGCCATGGACAGTGTGGCTACGCTCCTTGTCAAGCACTTCTGACGCAATCCTTCACATGACATAGACATCGCTGACAGCCTTGGCGTGCTTCCGTTGACTTGGAACGATGGCTTCTATCGTTACGGCTGACTTGACTTTGACTCTCTCAAGGATTGCGTCGAGAAGAACCTTGAGACGATCGAGGGATTCAAGAGGCGCGACATTAAGACCATGAATCAATGGAGATGGCGGGCCCGGTGGGATTTGAACCCACGACCTCTGGCTGTCTACCCAAGGTTGTCCGCAGGCTTCCGCGAGGAGGTCATAGCTCCGCTCAACGTCATTATCCGTGCTAGACTACGGGCCCATGCGACCTGGGACACGAAACCGAGCGCGTCCTAGGTACTGAGGCTTGCTAGTGACGCGCGTGGAGCTATGTGGTTTTCGGAGACCTGTACGGAGTAGACAAGCGAGTTGGTCTTGCTCTCTACGTATGAGTCAAGTCGTGTAGAGCAGAATTTCGCTCTCAGGGGTAGGGGATGTCTCAGCCAGTCTGGTCAGGTTTTGATGTGGTCAGCACGCGTTCGAGAGCCTGTGCAACGTTCTCGTGTCCCATCGCTTCGATGTACGGACCCAGCCTCGGTCCTTTCGGAGACCCGAGCAGAATCGTGTAGAGTACTCTAAAGAACTCCGGGGAATCGATCCCATGTCTTTTCGCAACTTCGAATATAGAGTTCTGCAGGGCGTCAACAGGTACTCGCGTCCTGATGACTCCAACTAGCTCACGTATCGCATCCTTCTCCTCGACAGAGAGGGTCGGGGTCGTCTCTTTGATCTCGGCGAAGTCTTCCGCCCAGTTACGCGCGTACGTCAATCGTGAATCAAGGCCTCTCGGTTCCTCTTCGCGAATGTAGCCATATTCCTTCAGCTTCGAGAGTACGTACTCTTTCTCACCGCCGCTTGGCGCGACTTTGACGAGATAGACCAAGAGGTTGTACGGGACATGGGTCTCCGGCTGGGTCGGCGGTTTCAGGCGCCATACGTATTCGTATAGGCCTCTCAATTCCGCGAGTTCGCGTGCGTCTTCAATGGTTTTCTTCCCGAAGTAGATGTCCTCAAGCCGGTCAAGCTCGATCATGTAGGTAGGGACATCATCTACGGAGAGGGTCCTCGCTCCCACGATTCTCTTCAGCATCAGCAGGATTAGGGACTCGGGCGATGCGTACCGCAACCACACCTGCGGTGTGAAGATGTTCCCGACGGACTTCGATATCTTCTTGCCGGACTTGTCAAGGAACATCTCATACCTGACATGATACGGTGGCGTGTATCCGAGCACGTCTTGGCAGATCCGATCGTTGACTCGGACCGAGTCAAGTATGTCCTTTCCGTATGCCTCAAAGTTGATTCCAAGCGCCTGCCAACGAGCGGCGAACTCGCTCTTCCAGCTGAGCTTCCCAAGGCCTTCCAGAACGTCTGCTTCGCCTCGAAATCCGCACCCTTCCAGCTCTTGACCACGTATGTCAACATGTCCCTCGCATGCGTAGAGGACCTTGTGCTCCCCGGGGAGGTACTTGTACGCACGGGTAGTGTAAACGCGACCACAGCCACCACATATCGGGAAGTACGGGAGAACTTCGATGTATTTCTCCTGCCCGAGTTCCTCCTTGATGATCCGCGCAACCTTCTCGGCATTGTCGAGGATCTTCAGTATCTGTTCATTGAACAATCCCTGACGGTATGCTTTCGTCGCCGAATAGAAGGTGTACTCGATCCCGCATTTGTCCAAGGCGTCCCGCAGCAAAGAGCTCATGTGATCTCCGTAGCTCTCGTGACAGTTGAAGGGGTCCGGGATTGAGGTGACAGGGTAACCGAGGTAGGTCGCAAGTGAAGCCGGCATGCCTAATGGGACCTTCCTGAGGCCGTCGAGGTCATCGGAGAAGGCTATGTACTCGGATTTCTTGCCGACCGACTCGATTGCGAGCCTGACACCATACGATCTGACACAGTCGCTGAGGCTACCGACATGCGGGATCCCGGAGGCGCCTAGACCACTTTCGGTTCGAATCACTGTGGGGGTTCTGCCCAGTTGTTCCTCTCTCTCGAGGACTCTCTGAGCGACAAGGTCGAGCCAGGTTCCGCGTCCGACGATCTGTCTCGACACAGGATTCGCCTCCGAAAGCCGACATTGTATCAGCCTAGCAGATCATAAAGGTTTGATAGCACATCACGATGGAGACTGAATTCCTCTCGGCCTGATCGAGAAACGCTTTTTAGTGAAGTTCAACGGCTAACTGCGACCGTCCCTCGCGAGAAGGACGAGACGCCTATAGGACAGGAGAAACGAGACTGGAAGACTGAGACGTTGCCGAAGCTTGGAAACGCACGCACTTGGCTCTCGCTTGTCATATTCACGGCGGTGATCGCTGCGATGGACTACTGGTTCCTCAGCTATCTGCTTCCAAAAGGCCTCGAGTCGAAGATGCAGCAAGTGCAGGTTGCTGGTGTGCAGTTCTCGTTTCCGCTGCTTGGTCTCACATTCGTGGGCCTCCTGATCTTGGCCGCCGCTTCTTGGAGCAACATGCTGAGCATGCCAATCGCAACGCTCAAGGAGATGTCCCAGCTTGAAGGCATGCGAATTCTGAGAGCTGCAGGAGTATCGCTCTTCTTCTTTGCTACGATGCTCTATGGACCATACGTTCTCGGCTCGAACGCATTCTGGGGACAGATGAGCGCCTTGAGCAGAGCTGTACCGCAACTCACAGGTTCGCTGCAGGGTCTATTCTACTTCCTGGAACCTATGATGGGGTTGGATGTCGTGGCGAAGTTCGCGATATCTCAGAACGCGGCAGGTGCAGGGTTAGTTCTCGCATCAGGACTCATCGTTTACACTCAGCGCCGAATTCGACGACAACGCTAGCACGAAGGCGCTGCAACTAGCTTTATGAAACGAGTCGCCAAGTAGACGCGCAGACACGTGCATGACCCTATTCACCTGCCGAACAATCGACATCCTCACGGGGCATCGAACCGCCCTACTTAATCGAAGTGACTGTCAACACGTGGATATACGCGCACATGACCGAGTCAACCTGAGACACGCAGACAAGAATGTGACAGCCACGGTCGAGACGACCACGACCATTGTGCAACCCGGCGAAATCGGCATCACGAACGACCTACTCCCAGACCTCAACGTCAAAGATGGCGACCCAATAGAAATTGGTCTTCTTCCTTCTCCAAGCTCAGCCTCATTCATTCGAAAGAAGATATTCGGACAGAAGCTCTCCAAGGATGAGCTGTACGCGATCATTCAGGACACGGTCAAGGGCACACTTACCGAGGTGGAGATTGCCGGCTTTCTGCTTGCACAGCAGTTCTATGGCATGACTGACGAGGAGCAAGTTTGGCTCACGAAGGCGATGGCTGACACGGGCGAGAGGATTGACTTCGAGAAGCCCGTCTACGACAAGCATTCTGTCGGTGGCGTTCCTGGAAACAAGGTCAGCCTTCTCGTGATTCCGATCGTCTCCTCGGCCGGACTGTTGATTCCCAAGACGAGCAGCAGGGCGATCACGAGTCCCTCCGGCACGGCCGACACAATGAGTGTTCTCGCTCCCGTCGACTTCTCCGGAACCGAACTCAAGCAGGTCGCCCTGAAAGCCGGAGGCGCAATCGCATGGGGTGGGAGTCTTCATCTCGCACCTGCGGACGACATCCTGATTGGTGTCGAGCATCCGCTGCGGATCGATCCGGAACCACAAATGGTCGCCAGCATAATGGCAAAGAAGCTTGCTGTTGGCGCAGATTTCATGGTCCTGGATCTGCCAGTGGGACACGAAGCCAAGATCGAGTCATCTCAAGAAGGGCGGAGACTGTCGTTCAAGTTCATTGGCCTAGGAGACAAGCTCGGGGTCAAAGTCAGATGTGGAATCACGTACGGAGGGCAGCCGGTTGGGTACGCAGTCGGCCCCGCCTTGGAAGCCCGAGAAGCCCTCGAGGCACTTGAGGGGAAAGGTCCCACGAGCCTAGTGGAGAAGTCGACCGCTCTTGCCGGCATGCTCCTGGAACTCGGTGGAAAGGCTCCACGCGGTGAAGGCCAAGGGCTCGCCAAACAGGTTCTTGCGTCAGGCAAAGCCTTGGAGAAGATGCATGAGATAATTTCCGCTCAAGGAGGAGACCCGGCCATTCGTTCGTCAACGATTCCAATCGGCGAATGTAGGTCGGAGATTCTTGCACCCTGCGATGGCTACATTACACGAGTCTCAAATGCTGCGGTGAACCAGATCGCTCGCGCTGCAGGCGCGCCTCTGGAAAAGGGAGCTGGAATCATCCTGTATGGAAAGGAAGGCCACAAGGTCTCAAAGGGGCAGAAGGTAATGGAGATCTTGGGAGAGAGAGACTCGCGAGTCGACCAAGCATACACGCTAGCTGTGAAGCTGTCGCCGATCAACATCGAGGGTATGCTCCTGCAAGAAGTCTCATCTGACTAGCTCGTGCAAAGAATCACGAAACGAGTCTGAGAAGCCTTAATACGCGCACCCTCTGGCACGCTCAAGGTCAACCCAGTGACGTTCACCCATGGAAGGCATCTGCCCGATCTGCAAGAGTCCAGTGATCGAGTCACAGTTCTGCAAGCGACATCACCGAGCGCATTTGGAGTTGCAGAATGCTTTTCACATCTGGCAGGTTGCCTATGGCAATGAACTGACCAAGAAAGACTTCCTCGAGCGACTACTGAAACTTCCTGAAACGGGGCAAGCCGCACGTGAAGTCAGCAGCTATCTCTTGGAGAAGGGTTCAATCTGACGACGACACTCATCATAGCAGAGAAGCCAGATGCTGCTCTTCACGTCGCGGAAGCGCTCTACTCCGATGGGGAGCCCCGGAAGTTCAGCTTCAAAGGAGTTCCAATGTACGAGGTCGAACGTCCAACTGAGCGTATCCTTGTCTGTTCAGCGCTCGGACACCTCTACAAAGTCGATCAAGCAGGAACTGCACTACGACGCCAGTATCCGGTTTGGGAGTACACTTGGAAGCCTATCCATGAGGCAGAGCGCGGCCGCGGACGACAGGAGAGATGGTTGAACGCCATCGCCGAAATAGCGAAGCAAGCCGACTCGTTCATATGTGCATGCGATTTCGATGTTGAAGGATCGCTCATCGGTTACATGATCTTGAAGTATGCCTGCGCTGGAGTGGACAGTAAAGCGAAACGGATGAAGTTCAGCACCCTAACACGCGAAGAGCTACGCGAAGCGTTCGAAAACGTCCTGCCGCAGCTCGACTTCCCGCTAGTCAATGCTGGTCTGTGCCGGCATGAGGTTGACTGGCTATATGGGATCAATCTTTCACGAGCTTTGACTGAATCTGCGCGGAAGTCGAGCGGGAAATATGCAACTCTGAGTACCGGCAGAGTTCAGGGACCAACGCTCAGATTCGTCGTAGAACGCGAGCAAGCGATCGAGAGCTTCGTCCCGGTTCCTCACTGGCAGATCCAAGCCAATGTGGAGATCAATGGAGAGACCGTGCCCGCCCAGTATGAGCTGGATAAGCTAGATGTCAAGAGGGATGCGTACCAAGTCGCATCATTATCGGAGGGCAAAGAAGGGCGGGTCGATCAGATCGAGGCTCGGACATCTCGAATAGCTCCGCCTTTTCCCTTCGATCTCTCATCACTTCAATCGGAAGCGTACAGACACTTTGGAATACCACCACGCTACAGCCTCGGAATCGCAGAGAGGCTGTACCTTGACGCACTCATCTCGTACCCACGCACGTCAAGTCAGAAGCTTCCTCCGTCGATAGGATATCGACGTGTTCTCGAAGGTCTAGCCAAGAACTCGGCCTACGCGCGACAAGCAGCCGCCTTGCTGAGTCAACCAGCGCTTCGCCCGAACGAGGGAAAGAAGGTTGACCCCGCTCATCCTTCGGTGTACCCCACCGGCGCCGTCCCCAAGGGTCCGTTAGGATCACGGGAGTTGAAGATCTACGATCTAATCGTGAAGCGGTTCATGGCGAGCTTTGGATCCTATGCAGAACGTGAGACCATTACGGCAATCATCAGCGTGAATGGTCTGAAATACTACTTGAGAGGTTCTCACATCTCAACTGCAGGTTGGATTGACCTCTACAGACCATACGCAAAATTCGAGGATGTGAACCTGCCACCCGTCAATAAAGGGGACCAAGTCAAATTCGTCTCTGTGGAACCTGTTGAGAAGTTCTCACAACCGCTACCCAGGTACAACCCAAGCAGTCTTCTACGTGAGATGGAAGCAAACGAGATAGGTACGAAAGCCACCCGAGCTGAGATAGTTGAGACGCTCGCGCAAAGAGGATACATCAAAGGCGACAGGATAGAGGTCACCCCTCTCGGGGCCGAAACGATCGGGATTCTTGAGAGGTACTGTCCGAGAGTCCTTGATGTTACGTTCACGCGTGAACTTGAAGAGATGATGGCGCGCATCGAACTCGGAAGAGAAGAGAGACAGAGAGTCGTCAACGAAGCGATCAACCACCTGAAGCCGATCATGGACGACTTGAAGATGCATGAGGAAGAGATCGGCAAACAGCTGAGCTCCATGATCACCCTTGCCCGCGCATCAGAGTTCACATTGTCTGTCCCATGCCCGAACTGTGGGCACGACCTCCGAGTGATAAAAAGCAGGAAGACAGGAAAGAGGTTCATCGGATGTCTCGGAAAATGGGAGGGCGCGTGCTCGTTTACACTCCCCCTCCCACAGCTCGGACGACTGACACTACTGGATAAGCGATGCACCAAGTGCAGTTTCCAGTTGGTCAAGGTGACTTCAAGGGCTAGGCGTCCATTGGTCACATGTCCGATGTGTTACGTGAAGAAATGAAGAGAACGCTTAGGCCCGGATTCAGTAGATTACGTGCTCTTTTCTTCTGACTCTGTCCAGCCAAGCCATCAGCGTACTCGTAATCTCGAGCTCAAGGATAACAACACTGCGGGCAACATTCAGGAGATCTGAGGCTGCTTCTCGAACCATGGCACGCAAGAGAACCCACGGATGGCCCAAAGCCATCCCCTCTATGCTAGTGGCGAATCTACCCATTCGCGTCTTGATCTGCATGTGTCCGAAGGTGATCCGACGCCTCTGCGCAACATAGTCCCAGACGGTAGATGGTACTTTCGTCACGAACTCAGCTCGTGGAGCGAGATCGACTCTGTAGTCTTTGAGTCTCGCACATGTCGCAACATATGCATCATCGTTAACGATCTCACTAGGAAGTCTCTGAACAATGCCCGTTCTGAAGCAATACATCTCTCCCATGACATATGAGAGCTGCCCCAGAGAGGCTAGGTCTGTAGCCGCATGCCTCAACACGCGAGAGATCGCTGCAGCTGACTTTGCAATCTCTCCGCTCTCAGCGTTTCCGACAATCGGCAACGCTCCAACAACACCGACTGTTTGGTCTGAAAAGCATCGCAAGATCTCGGCGAAGCAATACTGTCGAAGGCGAACGTCCGCATCAACAAGTGCTAGGAGCTCAGTTCGACATCTCGACAGGATCAGGTTGATCGCGCCTGTCTTGCCGGTGCGTGTCTGTTCCTCAATGAGCTGTACTCTATCGTCGTGTCTCATCATTTGACGAACGACTGCAGGTGTATTGTCTGTGCACCCGGAAGCGACCACAATGATCGCAAGGTCTTGTGGGAGGTCGCTCTGGTTCAGTACGTCAGTCAGTATCGATCCTATGTTCTTCTCCTCGTTGAATGCGCAGACTCCGATCGTCAGACTCATGAGCCCACCTCGCTCTTCTTCCAGTCTTCGCTTGGATCTCGTGTATGTACAGTCAGCCACTTTGACTTTGTGTAAGATCCCTCGCTGCTGCCCGGCTCATCGTTGGACCACCGGCAGAGGTCTGCAGCTAGGCGGGCTGTGAGGCCCTCCGACAAGACACGTAGTGTCGAGGCCCTGCTTTGGGTGTCTGCCACTCCACGTGCTGCAAGGGACCGATACGATGATCGAGGTTCTTCCATCCCGTTGTATGAGATTGTTGCTTCCAAGTGCGTCAATGATCCGCGTTAGAACTAGTGTCTCATGCGCTCGATGGCGACATACATTGTCGGCGCCTGTCGTTTGGGGAAGAGTTATGTAGAATCCGATAAGGTCAGATGTGCCAGCCTGAAATTGGTGGAGTTCACTGTCAACACCGGTCCTCGAACCCCTTAGCTGGCTACACCAGATTGTCTTGATTCTTTCAGCTGTTATCTCTATTCTGCTTTCGGTCTATGCTGTCCACCTTTGGGCGTTAACCCTCTTGGCTATTCGTAGAAAGAGGCCGCCTGCAGTCACACAGCCGAGCTCCTGGCCATTCGTGTCAGTACACGTTCCTGTGTTCAACGAGGGAGCGGTCGTGTCACGAGTGCTGGATTCGGCTCTCGCATTCAATTACCCGCATGACAGGCTTGAGGTCATAGTTGTCGACGATTCAACAGACAACACAACGACACTGCTACGATCATACGAACGGAGGTACCGAGGAATCGTCAGGATCATCCACCGAGACCGACGAATGGGATTCAAAGCCGGCGCTCTGCAGAGGGCTCTGATTGAGAGCAAAGGCGAATTCGTCGCGTTGTTTGACGCCGATCAGACCCCACCATCAAGCTTCCTTCAGCGAATGATCCCCTACCTAACCAGTGACAACAGGATAGCTTTCGCCCAAGGACGTGCAACCTATCTCTCTGATGGCAACTCGTGGGTTGCCAGGGCTCTTTCGCTGGGAATGGACTGCTATGGATTCGTTGACCAGCAGGCTCGCTATTCTGCCGACCTTCTTGCACACTTCAGTGGGGGTGGTGGACTATTCAGAAAGGAGGCTATCATCGGTGTGGGAGGATGGGAGTCCGAAACACTCGCTGAGGACCTTGACCTCTCTATCCGTTTGCGATTGGCCGGCTGGCGCCATGTGTACGACGAATCTGTCCCGTGCCAGGGCGAGGCTCCGACCTCTCTGCCAGTACTTCGTCAACAGCAGTCTAGGTGGGCAAGCGGGTTCGCAGGCTGCCTGAAGAAGTACGCTCGAAGATTAGTGACCACAGCACAGATGTCTCGGATGCAGAAGGTTGAGGCCATCGTGTACCTCACAGGATATGTTGCTTCCCCTATTATCGCAGTGGGTGTTCTTCTGGCCATTGTGTACTGTCTCCTCTTCCCAGCTTGGTTCATCATGAATGGATTCCGTCTCAATGTCTTCGCTGCTATCACGGTGCTTGCGTCTGCTCTGATCTACACCGCGCCCCTTGCCATGTTCACACTCACTGTATTCAGATCAGCCAAAGGATGGTCATGCCGGGTGAAGCGCGTGATCGACCTCGCCTACTTGGGCGTGCTGTCTGTGGGCATATTCCTAACAAGTGCCAGAGCCGTACTCAGTGGTCTTCTCAACAAAGCGACGTACTTCTACCGAACGCCCAAACGCGGCAACTCCGCGCAACCGAGCATGAACAGTGGAGGATGAAGAGATTGACGAAGGTCTGTGTTGCGATCCCAACGTACAACGAGCGTGAGACTATCTCGAAGCTCGTTCCTTGGGTCCTTGACGTATTCCGAGAGAACGGGATCGATGGGTGGATACTGATCGTAGATGACTCAAGTCCAGATGGAACCGGTCAACTTGCGGATGCTCTCTCGAAGGAGTACGCCAGTGTACGAGTCCTTCACAGGCAGGGAAAGCTCGGCATCGGCAGCGCCTACAAGGACGCATTCAATCACATCCTCGCCGACGGAGAGACTGGGGTCATTGTTGAGATGGACGCCGATCTGTCACATGATCCGATCTATCTCCCTTCCCTCATCCGTGCGGCTGAAAGCGTTGGAGGTGTCGGTCTTGGCTCACGGTACGTAGAGGGGGGCCAGATAGTCGGCTGGCCAAGAAGAAGAAAGCTCGTCAGTTGGGGTGCAAACTTCCTTGTTCGCATGATCCTCTGGCTGAAAGTCAAAGACTCTACTAGTGGCTATAGAGCCTACGTGAGGGAGGCTCTGGTGAAGATCGGATATGGCGATGCAGGCACAAGGGCGTATGCGTTCCAAGTCGAGATGCTCTACAAGTGCCTTCAGCACCACTTCAATATCGAAGAGGTGCCGATCACGTTCCACGAGCGTCAGCTCGGGAAGTCGAAGCTTGCCAAGGCGGACATCCTGGACTTCATGAAGACAGTTCTAAGGCTGCGGTTCCAACTCTGAATCTGCTCTACTTGAGTAGGCTCCGTCTATCGACGACCAGAAGCAACGACACGACTAGACCTATCGCGTAGAAGACGAGTGACACGTTGAATGCTGTCACCGCATCATTGGGATACCATCCGAAGACCGTTACTGAGTAGTAGAGCGCGGATGAGACCAGTACCATTCCGAGTGGAAACAGGACTAGTGCCAACCACAATCCGAAGCGCTGCTCGAACAGGATTCCCAGTCCGGTTGCGATTGAGGCCAGACTCAAAGCCATCAGAGGAAGAAGTGTGAGATCGTAGATAGCGGAGAACACAAGCCCGTATACCCCGAGTATGATGAAGATGACACTGGCGACGAGCAATGCTGTCGCGCGAGTTCGCTCGAGACCTCTCTTCTCAGCCAACGTGTTCAACTCAAGCGTCAGGCCTAACACAGACTCACGTATATCGTCTTTTGGGTCCATTTCTCCCGCCTCGAGGATCTCGTGCGCCAGGCTTGTGGCTGTTGACGCGACCGAATTGACGCCTTGCGTATCCTATGGTATGACGCAAAGAGAAAAAGAGAAGGGGTTCTTGCGGGCGGGTACCTACCAGAGTGGTATGTTCGCGAACTTCCTGTGCAGGATTGCGTCGAGTCCTAGGATCCTGCCGCCAGGCGCTACGATCATGGCTAGTTGTGCACCGATCATGACTAGGTTGATGCCTGCCGTCGATGGTGAGGTGTGACCAGCGGCGAAGTAGAAAATCACGTTCATGACTATTCCACCGACAGCGCCGAAGCGAGTCAGTAGGCCGAGAAGTAGGCTGACTCCGACGAGTATTTCGGTAACGGCTATCGCGGTCACAACTGCTCCGGCATTCGGAGCCGCTGTGTTAGCTAGGAAGTCCACCATGAATGGGTAGGGATTCGTCTTCGTCCAGACAGAACCGAAGACTGTGACGAACCCAGCGAAGTAGCCGCTCGGGTCGGTCAGGATGTGCTCGATCTTTCCACTTCCAGAGTTCAACCACTCGTATGCCAAGAAAAGTCTAACCAGGAGTACCGAAATCGCTGCGTTCGACACCTGAAGTTGTGCCCTGCTAATGGTTTCTGCGATTGTCATCGCTATGACCTTGGCGTGCTCGATGATATTATGATATTTAAGGATTGGGCAATTATTATGATCGTCATCACGAAAAAGGCACTAACCTTACTCCGGCCGAACCGTATATAGTACGTATTCACAAAAGCCGTCTCCTCGACCGACGCAGCGGAGCTGCTTGGCTTGTGCCCTCGGAATAGTGCTCTTTAGAAGTCCGTCCAAAAGGCCGTCGTCGAATCCGCCGCAGACGAGGTCTGGATGCTCCCTCGCGAGCTCAGATAGAACGCAATTGTGTATCCTGTATCTCACTGACTGACCAGTGACCTCCACTATTTCGGGTACTGCGCCCATTCCGTCCAAATGCAGTTCCACGAAATACTTCTTGAGCATCCTCATGTCCCATCTCTCCACACCGTGCTTAGATGTGAGTTCTCGTGCCAAGTTGGACCCGAACTCGTGTCCCATTGTCCAGAGGGTTGTTTTCGTCTTCTGGGGACCTAGGTTGCGGATGAGTCCTTGCAGCAAGATGTTCGAAATGATCTCATAATGTCTCCTCGGAAACTCCACAGAAATGGGTTTCTGTGTTGCGTGATACCTCACGATGGGTCTTCCAACTTTCCCCCGTTGTTCGCTTGCCTCTCTTATCATGCCAAGCAGTTTGAGCATGTTGAGGTGGTGGCGGACGGTGATGGTCTTCAGCGAGAGTATCTGTGCAAGCTCAGCTGCACTCATGTCCTTCGTCGCCAGTAGCTTCAAGATGTTGACTCTTGAACGGCTTGACAGCACCTTGCTGAGCTCAGTCATACTCAAGGGACGCACGGGTTTCAGATGATAATTATGACACACTTAATCTTTTCACCAGACGAGTCCAAGCTCATGGGCAGAGATTGACGCGGAACTTGATAGGCTACTACGAGTCGGTCGGCTTGACAAGCGCCGCGATCTCGTCTGTCAGCGTCTGGCCGTTGTCGTCCAAGTCTACAACTCGGATTCCCGCAATCTGACTGGGATGCTCTCGGGCAGAAATCACTCCGGTGATCGCGAGCACGGGGGCAGACGTGCCTTCCAGCCTGTCCAGCGCGTCTCTCTCATCTTTCGCTGTAATAATCTTGACAACGTCAGACCTTCTCGAGACCTCCGTGTGGAAACCCTCTAGTAGAAGGACATCCAGTTTCTGCGCCCCCAGCAGCTCAGAAAGTGCTTCGAGCGTGAAGCGCGATGTATCCATTTTCCTGATCAGGGCGAGCTCTGTTGGAGCAACGGCGACCACCACCCTCGAACCTGCCGAAGCATGCCTGCCTGTGTCTTTCCTAGGCTGGTCAATTGAGGCTCCGAAATCATGCATATGCTTGGCAGATCCGACCTTCAACCCTTTGTTCGACAGCTGTCGAACCAGATATTCGATCGTCGTGGTCTTTCCAGAGTTCTTCGAGCCGACGATTGATATGATCCTCAGCCTTGACCATCTCGTCGTTGATTGTGTGTGCGAAGGGGCTACCTCATGGCTGCGTGCTCCAGTTTTCCAAACAATGTCACTTTGATCTTCTGGCCTCTTCTGATCTGTCTGGATGGAGGGAGAAGAGCAAATCCGTTGGCTCGTGAGAGTGAGCTCAATATGTTCGTCCCACCGTGAATGGGCTCTGCAAGCAATCTTTGCGCCCTCCGTCTAATTCGGAGCCGCAGAAATGTGTGGACGGGCGCCTTCTCGACCGCTGACTCTAGGTCTGCATGGAGGGTCGGTAGCAACTGGCTCTGTTCGCTCCCTGCGAGCTTAGCAAGCGTCGGAAGGACAAATGTGTAGAATGCCATTGTGCACGACGCTATATGGCCGGGCAACATGAAGACGGGCTTGCCCCGAACAAAACCGACACCTGCTACGTGCCCAGGCCTTATTTTCACGCCGTGAGCGACAACCTCGCCGAGCCTACGAATGGCGTCCGGCACAAAGTCCTTCTCCCCGACTGAACAACCGCCGATGGTGGCGACTGCATCCGCAAGCCGGGTCCCTTCATCGATTCTGGCAGCAATGCTATCAGGATCATCAGGCGCGATTCCCAACAAGATCGGCGTTGCGCCAACTTCTGACGTGGCCGCGGCAATCACGTACGCATAGTTATTCACGATCTTGAGAGGGTTAAAGTGACGTATGTCGACGACTTCATCTCCAACGGACAGAATTGCCAGTTTCGGCTTTCGAAAGACCGAGACCTCACGTTTTCCTAAAGAGACCAACACACCAAGGTCTTGGGCTCGAACGATCTGACCTCTCTTGAGTACGAGAGTTCCTTTTCTAACGTCCTCGCCGGGTCTGCTCAGTGCTTCCCCCGGCTTCACCTCCTTTAGAACAAGTATCTCGTTCCCAGACCTCCTCGTGTTCTCGACTTTGATCAGGCAGTCAGCACCTTTAGGCACGGGAGCGCCACAGGCCACATAGTACGCCTCCCTGTCTCTGAGTCTGCGTTTGGTCGGGTAATCCTCGGGGAAGAGTCTCCCCGCCAAGCGTAGGCCCACTGGATGAGCAGCAGATGCACCACTGGTCCAGCGCGCTCTTGTTGCGTACCCGTCCACCCATGGTCTGACAAAGAAGGGAATGTCGATTGCAGATGTGATGTCCTCGCACAGGATTCTTCCAAGAGCGTCCTTGACAGGAACGCGCTCGGCGGGCACAGGTCCCAAGCGTATTCGCAGTCTAATCAGACGTAGAATGGCCTGAGGTGTTCTGAAATCCAGTTTTCTGGTCATGTGGACGTACGTCCCCCTGATTGGTCAGGTGAGGAGATGAGTGCTATTTATGATACTGACTGTTATTTGTCCTCAGGAGATATTCTCTAGACGATGACATTTCGTACATTGTCCTGGGCTCGAGTCACTTGGATTGTCATAAGCGCAAGCGTTCCTCTTCTGAGGTTCTTTCCTGCGCGAGTCAGTCCTCTGGACGTTCTAGGGAAGAATGTTGACCGAGAACTCAACAGAAAATAGGGAGATCGGCAGTACGTTGAGCTAGGTATGCAACATCCCGCCGAATAGAGGTCAGTGAGATTGATTCCGGATCAGGTCCGACTTCATGTCTCTCCATCTCAAATCTTCTCGGGACTTGCGAAGCCGTTCACCGAGGCGAAGTATGTGGTGCTTGGCGTGCCATTCGACCGAACAAGCACGTATCGAGCAGGCTCAAAGTTTGGCCCCTCTGCCATTCGAGACGCCTCCCTGAACATTGAGACGTACAGCGTCCGTTCCAAGTTCGATCTAGAAGACGCTCCAATTTGTGATATCGGGGATCTACATGCTGTGGACATCGTTGATGAGACGCTTCGCCGTCTGACGGAAGTTGAAGCTCACCTTGTTGCGGCTTCGAAGGTCCCGGTCGTTCTTGGAGGAGAGCATACGATCTCGCTTGGAGCAATTGTCTCCTTTCCCAAAGATGTTGGAGTTGTATGCTTCGACGCTCATGCGGACATGCGAGATGAATACATGGGTGAGAAGATTACGCACGCGACATTCCTCAGAAGAGTCATAGAGAAGATTGGGCCAGAGAAAGTCGTACATGTCGGCCTGAGGGCATTCTGCAAAGAGGAACTCGCTTTCATCGAGAAGAACCGCGTAAAGCATTTCCCGATGCATGATTTGAAGCGCCACAGCGTCAGAGAAGCCGCACGGCTCGTCCGGGCAGCGACCTCAGATCTCAAGAGATTGTATGTCACCATAGACATTGACGTGCTTGATCCTGGTTTTGCTCCAGGAACAGGAAACCCTGAACCGGACGGGATGTCACCGGACCTCTGCCTTAGTCTTCTGGCGCGCGTGTGCGATGAGAGGTTGATAGGATTTGATGTTGTGGAGGTATCTCCGCACTATGATACCGGAATCACCGCTGTGCTTGCAGCGAAGATACTCTTCGAAGCGATCTGTGCGGCAGAGGCGAGCAGACCAAGGGCGAGACAGACAAGACTTAGCTAGTTCGCATCATCTTCGCGATGAAGTGACCGTTGCAGTCGTGAATGTGTGGGTACAACCGTTGACCTTTATCCAGTCCATACAGTCCGGGTAGCCCTATTCTCGGTTTTGCGTCTGTCACCTGGAAATCAGGATGAACGCGTAGAAATCGGTCGACAACGTATTCATTCTCCTCTGGAAGAATGGTGCACGTACTGTACACAAGGCAGCCATCCTTCCGTAGATATTGCGACGCGTTCTCAAGCATCATGGATTGCATGCCCGCGAGCTGACGGACGCGCTCGGGTGTGACTCTCCACTTTGCGGCGGGTGATTTCCAGAAGGTTCCTGTATTGCTGCACGGGGGGTCCAGAATGACAACGTTGACTTGTTTCTCAATGGGTAGAGGTTTCGTGCTGTCCGCCACCAGTGGATGGGCGATCTCGACTCCAAGTCGTGACATTTCCCGTTTCCACAAAGCCATTCTGAGTGATGACTTGTCCACGGAATACACCGCTCCGTCATTCTCCATCAGTTCCGCCAGATGTGCGGTCTTAGAGCCAGGTGCCGCGCACAAATCGAGAACAGAGTCCCCTGGTCTCGGAGCTGCAACCAAGCTGGCAAGGACGCTGGCTTTATCCTGAATCACTACCATTCCGTTTCTAAAGGGCTCCGATCTTACGATCGGTCGTCTAGAGTGCTGAACCTTGAATGTGAGCCGCATACCATCCACAGGATCGATTCTGATCCCGGCTCGCTCAATCGCACGAAGACAGTCTTTCTCAGTTCCTTGCAAGGTGTTGATTCGGATATATGACGTGGTTCGAGTGGAGTTTCTTTGCATCAACCTCAGCGTCGACGGTCTACCGAGGATACGAGTACAGGCAGACATGAACCACTTCGGATGGAAGTATCCTAGGGCCTCAGCCTCGTACGATGAAATGCGATCCAATAGCCTTTCGGGTTCCGTCGAAATAATGTGTCCTAGGGTGAGCTCGAATGGGTGAAGATCCCTCCAACCCAGTACCGAACGTGCTGCCCGCACAAGGCGAGTGATATCGTGTTCACTGGCTCGGTGGAACTCCGCCCAATAGCAGAGCATCCTGAGGAAGCTCGATACGCCGTGCTGGAGAGACATTAAATCGATCTCGCTCGACATGGCGATCCGAATGATGTGGTCGATGAAGTTCCGGTGACGAGATGTCTCGAGCACAAGTAGCTGAGCAGTCCTCAGCTGGTCACTCTTGGTCACTTGGAGTTGTCTCGCCGCCTTGGCGAATGACGCGCGCTCGCTGAGTCCTTGAAGTTCCATCCAACTTAGCGCTTCGATAGCTAAAGCGACCGCGTCACGCACTACTCTCATCCACTTCGAGCGAATCATCCTGCTCTCTTGAACAACTGACCTGCCTCGGTTTGTGTCTCGGTGCTATATTTGTGTACGTTGCCTAGGCAGCAGTCATGGCGGCATAAACGCTATCTGGACTAGTCGAGGTAGTCTTCGAGCAGGATGGAGCACTCCGACGGATGCAGACGCTCGACGAATATGTTCTCCGGCCAAGAGAATCTGTGTCCCAAGAGAGACCTATCGTCGGGAAGGAACCAAGTGCTCCATCGGAGATCCCACCCTCCTACTTCGTTTCGATAGGCTACGATGGAGAGAAGAGAGCTTGCTATCTTCGACTATATGAGCCGAAGACTCACCGAATCTACGAATGGTACGACACAACCGGTCACAAACCGTACTGTTACTCTGACAAGTCTGAAGAGGAACTCCGAACTAATGACGCGGTAACGAAGAATCCGGGATTCGAGACGTTCAAGAAGGAAGAGAAGTATGACGCGCTTCGCTTCCAGACAGTGAGCCGCACCAAGTTAGTCGCCAAAGATCCCCTAACGATCGGAGGAAAACCCATCGGTTCAATACGTGATGCCATCCGCGCATGGGAGGCTGACATAAAATACGTGGAGAACTATATCTACGACAAGAATCTTGAACCTGGAATGATGTACGAAGTCAAAGGAGGAGAGCTCGCCGAAGTTAAGTTTTCCTTGGCGTCCGAATCGCTCACGCAAGTAGCGCGACTGCTTCAAACGGAATCAGAGGATTATCAAAGGCTGGCAATTGAATGGATGCGTCTTCTGGAATGTCCTGTGCCAACCTACCTGAGAGCTGCGCTTGACATCGAGGTCTTCTCTCCGGTCACGACCAGAATACCTGACCCTGAGACCGCAGACCAAGAAGTCATCTGCGCAAGCCTCGTCGGCTCAGACAACAAGAAACGTGTCCTCCTCCTAAAGAAGAAGGACAAGGAGCAGGGACGGATCGCGTTTGCTCAGGATGCTTTGGTCGAGTTCTATGAAACTGAGAAACAACTACTAGCTGAGCTTTTCAGGGGAATGCTGGAGTATCCGTTGATTCTCACATTCAACGGTGATGACTTCGATCTCAAATATCTGTATCATCGCGGGCAGAACCTAGGTTTCGCGAAGAATCAGATTCCAATCGAGATGGGTCGAGATGTTGCCTATCTGAGGTATGGCGTGCACATCGACCTCTACAAGTTCTTCTTCAATCGAGCGATACAGGTCTATGCCTTCGGACAGAAGTACCGCGAGAACACACTTGGCGAAGTCAGCGAGGCGATACTCGATAGGGGAAAGATGGAGACGACGGGTCCCGTCTCGGAACTAGACTACGGCGAGCTTGCTGCGTACTGTCTCAACGATGCCGAGATCACTCTCGAGTTGACGACATTCGACGACGATCTCGTAATGAAGCTGATGACTGCGCTATCGCGAATTAGCTACATGAGCTTGGAAGATGTATCGCGACAAGGCGTCTCCAGGTGGATAAGAAGTATGATGTACTGTCACCACAGAAAGCGGAACTACTTCATCCCTCGCGCCGACGAGATTCAGGAACTCAAAGGAGGCACAACGACCGAGGCAGTCATAAAGGGCAAGAAGTACAAGGGCGCAATCGTCGTCGAGCCACGACCCGGAGTTCACTTCAACGTCTCTGTACTGGATTTTGCTTCCCTGTATCCTTCCATCATAAAGAACTGGAACCTCGGGTACGAGACAGTCCGTTGTCCTCACTCGGATGGGCAGTGTAGACAGAACATCGTTCCGGGAACCTCACACTGGGTCTGCAAGAGGACGAGAGCACTTGAGAGTCTGCTGATCGGCTCACTGAGGGACCTGCGCGTAAACTGGTACAAGCCACGGTCAAAGGACACATCACTAACGAAGAGCCAGCTAAGCTGGTACAAGGTCGTATCCGACGCATTGAAAGTGGTGCTAAATGCGTGTTTCACTGGCGACACCGAGGTTCTAACACCCTCCGGGAAACGAAAGATAACCGAGCTGAACGTCGGCGACGAGATCTATACACTCAACGAGAGCACCGGGACGGTGGAAGTTAAGCCGATTGTCGAGTGCCAGCACTTCGTGTACACAGGCCCGCTCGTCCAAATAGCTAGTCGCCGCGTCGACTGGAGGGTGACAGACAATCATGAGTTGTATGTCGGACGACGAAACTATAAAGCTCAGAAAAGGAGCATACAATTCTCGAAACGGAAAGCTCTCCTTGAAGCTTACGAGCTCGATAGGAGATACCTATTTCGTCACCCAGTGGTCGACTTCCTAGCCACAGACGGGGGCTTCTATGAACGGGTTAGTCTCTGGTCACAAGTACCGAGTGATGAGGAGCTCGTCGTCATAGAACCGAACCGGCCGTGGGAGCGAAGGTTCTCACAAAGTTCAAGATTCGCACACTATTCCTTCGCTGACAAGCTGACTCACAGCGAGGACGTTCGGTACTACAGAACGAGCAGAGATGTAATCGACTCGATCGCTGAATCTCCCAGACAATTCGAGACGCTGCATGACTGTACCCTCCACGTCAGTGACTTTGAAGGGCTTGGGAGGCGAGGCCCATGGTCTTTCGATCCATTCGCTCTGTATGAGCTGATCGGATGGTACGTCACTGAAGGCAGTATTCAAACTGGCGAGAACAAGGCCGGCGACAAGTTCGCGAGGATCACGATCTCACAGCATCCAAAGCATCTCTCAAACCGAAAACGCATCAGATCTACTGTCACAAGACTGGGGCTTGAGGCGAAAGTCTGGCGAACTGCCATAGCATTCAGCTCTAGAGTGATTGCCGAATTTCTCCGCGAGAAATGTGGGACGGGGAGGTGCGATAAACGTCTACCTGACTTCGTCTTTGAAGCGCCAGTACGGCTCAGGAAGATACTTCTAGAAACCATGATGCATGGCGACGGCAACATGGAGAGAGGTTATTACTCGACCGTCTCCAAGAAACTGGGGGAAGATTTCCGGCACTTGGCATTCACCCTCGGAATAGAAACGTCTATGAGAACTGAGTCGCTGCGGGGGCCCAACCCCGTCTATAGGATCAAGCTTCATGACAAGAGGCATGACGCAATCTCATGCGGAGACTTCAGAATAACACCAGTGACCGGATTGGATGTCTACTGTGTTACTGCCCAAGACAACCACACGATTTATGCCGGTCGCAACGGGAAGCTGGGCTGGATAGGTCAGAGCTACGGTGTCTTCGGAGCCGACAGGTTCGCTCTCTACTGCCCACCCGTCGCTGAGGCAACGACGGCGATCGGCAGATATGCAATCTCACAAACCCTGAAGAGAGCGAGCGAACTCGGAATCGAAGTGCTCTACGGTGACACAGATTCGCTCTTCCTCGAGAGCCTTGATCCTCAACTACTTGGGGAACTCGTTGACTGGTCCAGATCATCACTTCAGATGGAGCTTGAGGTCGACAAGAACTACCGATACCTTGCCTTGAGCTCTCGGAAGAAGAACTACCTTGGCGTAAAACCGGACGGTAGTGTCGACATCAAAGGGCTCACGGGAAAGAAGCGACACATCCCAGAATTCCTTTCCAGAGCCTTCTATGACATGGTGCAGATTCTGAGCGAAGTGAAATCCCCCGAGGAGTTCGAAGACGCCAAGAGAAGAATAACAGAACTCGTGAAAGGATGCTACCTCAGGCTGCGTAGCCGTGAATACTCAGTTGAAGAGCTCGCATTCTCTGTGATGATGGGACGAGAGACAGAGAGGTACACGAAGACTACGCCTCAACACGTGAAGGCTGCGAAGCAGCTCCAAGATAGAGGCTTCGAGGTCAAGTCTGGCGAACTGATAGCTTTCGTGAAGGTGATTGGGGAGCCCGGAGTGAAACCCGTACAACTGGCCAAGATTGAGGATGTGGATGTCCAGAAGTACATGGAATACCTTCACTCAACCTTCGAACAGGTCCTCGACGCGCTCGGAGTCGAATTTGAAGATCTCGTCGGTGTCAAGAAACTAGAGTCTTTCTTCTAGACCATGGGGCAGCAACAATCTCTATGCAGGATGAGTCATTGAGGGGCGATTACATCGCGATACTGGGACTGCGGTACATTCCGATTGTCAGGTGTGGGGATGATCTCGGCAGGATCATAGTTGAGGCAGCAAGAAGGCAGAGGGTGGGTACGCGAGACGGGGACATAGTTGTGGTGGCTCAAAAGATTGTTTCGAAGGCCGAGGGGCGTTTTGTCTCTCTTGAAAAGATCAAGCCCTCCGAGATGGCAAGGCGGCTTGCCAGACCGATGGGGAAAGATCCGCGACATGTTGAAGTCATTCTGCGGGAGACAAAACGGATTGTAAGAAGGCGAGGAAGCCACCTGATCGTCCAGACTCGACATGGTCTAGTTTGCGCCAACGCAGGTGTAGACAGATCAAACGTGGAAGGACAAGAGATCGTGTCGCTGCTTCCTCTTAATCCCGACCGATCAGCGCGTAGGATCCGAGTGGAGATCAGAAGCATCACCGGCAAACGGGTTTCCGTGATAGTGTCGGACACTTTCGGAAGGCCTTGGAGGATTGGGCAAACAAACGTCGCCATCGGTCTGTCAGGCATGAGGCCTTGGGTCGACTATCGCGGCACGAAGGACATGTTCGGATACAGACTATCAGTGACGATGATGGGCGTTGCGGATGAGTTGGCAGGTGCGGCCGAGCTAGTGATGAACAAGTCTGACGGGATCCCGGTGGCCATCATCCGAGGATACTCTCATCGAGCGACACGGGGAAGCGCGCGCGAGCTGGTTCGACCTGCGAGGCAAGATCTCTTCCGGTAGATGAGTGCTTACATTCCGCTCGTATGCATAATGCTACACAAGGTCCTTGCATCCTCAAGCATATTCATGTTGTTAAATAGGACATAGATTTCTTGGGCGCCTCTTGCCAGGCACGCCGTTGCGGCGTCTTTCAACCGTCCGAGATCCTCAATCGAATATCGATATCGATAGTTGAACTCCCTCGGTCCCAAGCCATGTAAGCGAAAGTAGCAGGTGTCCGTGTCCATCGCTGGTTTGCTTCTCAGAATGTCCACCGCATGAATGATGTCGACCCTCTGGCAAAGCTCCTTGATCACGTCTTGATGTTCTTTCCAATTACCCCTAGGTTCCCAAGCAATCCTCATTCCTCCCCTATCGATCTGTCCGAAGAATCTGCGAGCATTCTCGACGTTTCTCTTCGAGAATCCATAGCTGGCTGGACATTGGATCAGACAGACTCTGGTCCGGAGGATCCTACAGATCTCTAGCGTCCTTTCCCATGCATCAAGGTTTTCTCGAGTAGGCTTCAAATGACCGCATCTTGACGCTCTTCTAGGCAGGTTCGCTGTGCTCATGTGCTTCCATGTGGGGCTCGTCGCTGGATGGGTGATTATCTGCCAAGCCTTCACACAGAACTCGAACCTTGGCGGCGCCTGAGTTCTCCAATGCTCGGCCGTGTCTAGCTGTGGTAGTTGATAGAATGTACTTTGCAGCTCTACGACGCCGAACTCGTGCAGATATTCATGCTGTCGAGTCGGGAAACCACAGCAGCCAACCTTCACAGGTCGGTCTTCGATCAAACCTGCCCTTCTCATCACAGTACTCCAGTAGCTCATACAAACATTTCGAGCGACACTGAGCCCCTTCTTGTGCAACAACGAATTCCCCGATCATTGACACTTCCCCGAGACGCTCGATCGCAGCAAACTTAACTACTGCTCCCTGTCCCTTTACGCCAAAAGGGAAGCATTCTTCTTGAATTCGATCAAGCCACCGGTGCCTGTCCAAGTCAGCGATCTAGTCAACTTCTCCAGACTCGCACTTGGATTGACGGAAGGATCACAGATCCTCTGGCACTTCAAGCACAAGGGCCGACACGTGCTCGGAATCTTCACCGCATACATGTACTGGGATGGAGACCTCCCGATACTCGCCCACACTTACGTCGACACCCCTCCCAAACCATTCCTTGCATACAAGAGTGACTCGACGAAGGGGGAGGAATGGATGTTCACCGATGATGCGGATGATAGCAGGTACCGGTATGGATCATTCGTTGAAGTGAAGAGCCTTCCGGAGAAATTCCTCGAGTGCCTTGATGGCGAATACCCATCTCCCCCCCTGCCCATGCTGGCTGAGGTAGAGAACATCAACTCCATAGTACGAACACTGGTCCCCTTGTCAATGCGTGAAGGCACGGTCTTTCCACTCTGGCATTTCCCACGGGGCGACAAACATGTCGTGGGAACGTGCATCCCATTCGAACACTACTACGAGGCAGATGCGCTTCCCGTTTTCTTCTACCTCGTTCAAGAGAAGCCGCCGCCGGCAGCCTTTGTCAAGTATGCTGCTTCAAAACCGACAGGCGAAAAGATCGAGTACGTCGGTAACACTTCCGATGCAAAGGGGTTCTACGCGAAGATAGTTGATGTAAAAGACTTCCCGATATTTCCCCAGTGACTCAGGCGATTTGAGAGGCTCGTATCGCGCCTCGACATTGGCCCATTGTGGTCACTTTCGAGATGGAGTGAAGCACGTTGAAGTTCAAGCAACAGATCCATGACGCGGCAGAACGTAACAAGTCCCCTATCGTGTTAGCTCTTGACCTGACGCATAGGAACAGAGAACTGCTGTACACTGCTAGTCTCAAGCTGATTCGTTCTGCATCCCGATTCTTGTGCGCAGTGAAAATCAATCGCCAGTTGGTTCTCCCTCTGGGGCTGCATGACAGTGTGGCTTCGCTCGTCGATGAGATTCATCGTCAAGGTATTCCGGCGATCATGGACGCAAAGATCAACGATATCGGTCACACAAACGAATTCATCACATCGGAGTATTTCTCGAGTGGGTTCGACGCAGTCACCGCAAGTCCATTCGTTGGATACAAAGACGGACTAGAACCCGTTTTTCGACTCGCTGAGTCCGAGCAGCGAGGAGTCCTGTTGCTTGTGCACATGAGCCATAAGGGAGCAGCCGAAGGCTACGGACAGACCATCATCGACGAGAAGACGGGGCAAGGGAGGGTCCAGTTTGAAGTATTCGCCGAAAGAGCCCTCAAATGGGGAGCCGACGGAGCCATAGTGGGAGCAACATTCCTTGACACAATCAAGAGGGCAAATGAGATTCTTGGCGAGAAGGTTCCCATATTCTCCCCCGGAGTGGGCGTTCAAGGTGGAAGTCCAAGTGACGCATTGGCTGCCGGTGCCAAGTACATAATCGTTGGCAGGTCCATATATGAAAGCGAGGACCCTTCACGGGCTACTGAGAAACTGCGCAATTCCATCATGGCGACAAGCTAGGTTTCCTCCGTTCTCCACAGCTCTTTCTTGAGCATGTCGCGCACGGCAGCTCTTATTGCCGCACTTCTACTCTGGTACATTCCGGCCTTCACGAGTTCATCAAGTCCCTCAAGAATGGCTTCAGGGAGTTTCACCGTCACCAGTTTCAAAACCCACGGCTCCGTCAACCGACCGGTATTCCAGCCGACATGATATGACCCTTACTGATACAGTCGAAATCAGGAGGAAAGATTTTATTGAACTCGGCTTGTCTTCGAGCCCAAGTGGTTACGTTGGGAGGAGCAAAGAAGAAGAGCCTGGCGCAGATGGAGAAGACTCAGGTTCAGCAAGACAAGAAGGTAGAGCCAGCGAAGAAGTCAAAAGGCAAGCCTTCGACGGAGAAGAAGTTGCGAGGTGTCGATGTTCCGAACATAGAAGACGCACGTTTTCTCTCGGAACTGTCAAAGATGGGGGCGATCACTCCATACGCACTTGCATCGCAGTTCAATCTCAGAATAAGCGTGGCGAAGGACATGCTGGAGGAGCTGGAGCGAAAACGATTGGTCACCGCCGTCGGTGGAAATGCGAGGATACGCATCTATCGAATGGCGGCAGCCTAGGTCTTTTCTAGGCGTATCTTGCTTCCAGTCGCAACCTCCCTGAAGATCTCAGTTCCTTTCTTGACGATACCGATGACATTCACAGGGCTATAGGGCTGAGTATTTCCGTAGAAGACGCACACCGCGGAGCCAATCGGCCAGAACGCAACGGTTCCTGTCGTCACCTTCGACTTCGCTTTCTCGAGCCCCATCGTGAGTCCAGCTTCAAAGTAGATCTCTTCCTTCCAACGGGCGACTCTTCCTTCTATTGGCAATCGTCTGAGCAATGCATCGGTCGTCCTTGGAGCATAGAAACGTATCAATTCTGCTTCGGCGTGCCTTCCATCCTCGAACACGAAACGTACCGGTACCCTCGAGACACTGCTTGCCAATGTTGCACCGGCACCTTCGGCCTTAGAAAAGATATAGGTTTGATGCAGAGGCCTAGTCCATCCATCTTCAGATGAGGATTGCAGTTGATGCATAGGACAAGGACCGTCATAATGGGCGCAGCGGGAAGGGATTTTCATAATTTCAACGTGTTCTTTAGAAGGCGACCTGACTATGAGGTCGTAGCATTCACCGCATCGCAGATACCTGGAATCGAGCAGAGAACATACCCGCCAGCTCTTGCAGGCGAACTATACCGGGATGGAATCCAGATTGTGGCGGAGGAGCAGCTCCCAGCATTGGTCAAAGAGAAGAACGTCGAGCTTGTCGTTCTCGCTTACAGCGATCTTTCCTACGAAGATGTCATGCACAAGGCGTCGCTTGTAGGTTCCAATGGCCCTGACTTCATGATGATGGGTACAAAGAGTACCATGCTGAAGGCCAAAGTTCCCGTTGTCTCGGTTTGTGCAGTCAGGACCGGTGCAGGCAAGAGCACAGTCTCGAGAACAGTTTCCAGATCCCTGAAAGAGCAAGGGAAGAAGGTCATCGTGGTGCGTCACCCAATGCCGTACGGTGACTTGGAGACCGAGGCAGTGCAGAGATTCGCAACCTATGATGACATGGACAAGGCGAAGTGCACAATCGAAGAGCGAGAGGAGTACGAGCCTCACATAGACCAAGGAAACGTCGTCTATGCCGGTGTGGACTATGGACAGATACTCCATGCAGCCGAGATGGAAGCAGACGTGATCCTTTGGGATGGAGGTAACAATGATCTGCCCTTCTACGAACCTGACCTTCACATAGTCGTCGCAGATCCTCATAGAGCTGGGAACGAACTCACCTACTATCCAGGGGAAACCAACGTGAGGATGGCCCACATTGTAGTGATTAACAAGGTCGACAGTGCACCTCCAGGGAGTGTTCGGCTCGTGCGTGAGAACGTGAAGCAACTGAACCCCACGGCTGCTATGATCGAAGCCGCGTCCACAATACGCGTAGACGACCCTTCATTAGTGAAGGGAAAGTCCGTCCTGGTTGTGGAAGACGGTCCGACCGTTACCCACGGCCAGATGAGAGAATCCGTTGGAGCGATCGCAGCCCACTCTCACGGAGCGCGCGAGCTTGTCAACCCTAGACCTTTCGCTGTGGGCTCGATCAAGAAGACGTACGAGAAGTACCCCCACATCGGTTTCGTCCTGCCGGCGATGGGATACGGGGCCAAGCAGATCAGCGAACTGGAGCAGACGATCGACAAGACACCATGCGATGCTGTTGTGCTTGGAACGCCGATTGATATTCGTAGAATAATGAAGGTCTCAAAACCTGCTGCTCGGGTTAGATACGAGATGCGTGAAGTCACCAAGCCCGGTCTTGATCACTTCCTGAGCGAATTCCTCCAGAGGCCAGACGCGAGTTCTAGATCGCTCGTTTGACCGACTCAGCAACGAACTGAAGTTCTGTCTGTCTGAGTAGAGGATGTACTGGGAGCGAGAAGACCTGGCGACAGGCTCGTTCCGTTTCGGGTAGGGCGCTTCTTCGCGTTGATTGCACATCACGATAGTACGGGAGCATGTGAACCGGCGACTCGTAGTATACCGAAGCACCGATGTTCCTTGAGCGAAGCTTTTCGACGAGCTTGTTTCGTTTTCCAGCGTTGGCGCCTCTTAGCCGAGGGGTGAAGAGGTACCAGGAGTGTCTTCGACCTGTGGGCTCCTTGGGCATCACTAGTTTACCAAAGACACCCAGTTTCTCAATCAGGTATTCGGCGTTCTTTCTGCGAGCTTCCAGGAAGCTCGGTAGTCTCTTCAGCTGCACGATTCCCAGAGCGCCGGATATCTCCGGCAGGTGATAGTTGTGGCCTTGTCTCGAAACCCAATACGGTCTTTCCTCTCCATGCGTTCTGATCATTCTTACCTGTTCGGCTAGATCGTCGTCATTTGTCGTCACCATTCCACCTTCTCCAGTTGTCATGTTCTTGCCCGCGTAGAAGCTGAAACATGCTGCATCCCCGATTGAACCTGCCTTGTGTCCCTTGTATTCCGATCCGTGTGCTTGGGCAGCATCCTCAATTACGGTGATTCCTCGTTTGCGTGCAAGTTCCATCATCGGATCCATGTCGGCACACAGTCCATACATATGGACTGGCAAGATGGCCTTCGTGGCGCGTGTCAGTGCAGGCTCGATAGTCTCAGCCGTGACGGAATATGTGTCTTCGTCGATATCACAGAACGACGGCTTTCCTCCGGCGAGTACCACAGCACCGGCAGTAGCGGAAAAAGTGAAGGAGGGAATGACCACCTCATCTCCGGGTTGGAGGCCTGCGGCCCAGAGTGTAGAGTGCAAGGCTGCTGTACCGGATGAGACGGCGACGGCATGTTTCACTCCGACGAACTTAGCAAACTCCTTCTCAAACTGAAGTACCCTCGGACCCTGTCCGCTCTTCTCACTGAGTATGCCGCTCTTGATGACTTCGACGACAGCGTCGATCTCCTCCTTTCCCATGGAGGGCATATTGATTGGTATCATGTCACGCATCGAGTTCATTGCCACGCAGTCTGCATATGTCACGACGGAAAATCTAAAAGCGTTTCTCGCCTGTCTGCTCCTCACCAATGCTGTGCCTAATCCTGAAAGTCAGGACTGCGCAGCACGGGGGAATCTCCAAGCACGATCTCCTCGAATCGCAGTACGAGGTGCTTGCAGCTGCGAAGGCACGCCTCGGTACCTGTCCTGTGCCAGATGTGGGACAACTCCCAGTTTTGCGTCACGAGAGTGCGGGGCGATTCGTATCCTTTGTAGGGCAACGAGCTCTGGAATTCTGGTTCGAGGGCGGGAGCGCTAAGAGGACGTAACACTTATATAAAGACGAATTTTCCGTTTCGGTGCTCTTTGAAAACCGAGGTCATGATGTTTGGCCACTCAATTTGCAGGACAGCCGGTCCTTATTCTCAAAGAAGGAGCATCACGCGCAACTGGCAGAGACGCGCAGCATGCAAGCATTGCTGCCGCTCGCATAGTCGCGGAGTCTGTAAAGTCGTCGCTGGGGCCGAAGGGCATGGACAAGATGCTTGTTGATAGCTTTGGCGACGTAACGATCACGAACGACGGCGCAACGATCCTCGACGAGATGGATGTCCAACATCCTGCCGCAAAGATGTTGGTGGAGGTTGCGAAAACGCAGGACGATGAGGTTGGTGACGGCACAACAACGGCGGTTGTTTTGACGGGGGAACTGCTGGGCAAAGCTGAGCAGCTAATCGACAAGGATGTTCATCCGACGGTCATAGTTGATGGCTACGAGATTGCGGCCGAGAAGGCCCTTCAAGTGCTCGAGGATATCGCGATCAAGGTCGACCCTGTGGACAAGTCCATGCTCAAGAAGATCGCAACTGTGGCCGTGTGCACCAAGATGTTAGCGGAATACAAAGATGAAGTAGGCGATTTCGCCGTAAAAGCCATCCTAGAGGTAGCCGAGAAGGACGGCAAAGGCTACAAGGTTGACATAGATGACATTAAGGTTGAGAAGAAGCCAGGCGAGTCCTTGTCGGAGACCAGACTGATACAGGGTATTGTTCTAGACAAGGAAGTCGTACATCCTGGAATGCCTAAGCGCGTCGAGAACGCCAGAATAGCTCTTCTCAGTTGCCCACTGGAAGTTGAGAAGACCGAATTCGACGCTAAGCTGAACATAAAGAATCCAGATCAGATGAAGGCGTTCTTAGATGAAGAGGAAAAGATCCTGAGAGGGATGGTCGACAAGGTTGTCGCCGCAGGAGCAAATGTGGCGATTTGTGAGAAAGGGATTGACGATGTTGCACAGCACTTCCTTGCGAAGAAGGGTGTTCTGGCTGTCCGTCGTGTGAAGCAGTCCGACATGGAGAAGCTTGTCAAGGCGACCGGCGCTAAGGTCGTCACAAACATAGAAGACTTCGGCAGCAAGGACCTTGGCGCCTCGCAGCTGGTCGAGGAGAAGAAAGTCGCGGACGACAAGATGACATTCGTTGAAGGCTGCAAGAACCCCAAAGCCGTAACGATTTTCGTGAGGGGGGGAACGGAGCGGATCGTTGACGAGGCCGAGCGAGCCGTTCATGACGCGCTTTGCGTTGTTAGGGATGTAGTCGTCAATCCAAAGATCGTAGCGGGTGGCGGTGCCCCGGAAGCCGAAGTAGCAAAAAGGCTCAGGACATATGCCGACAAGCTAGCAGGCAGAGAGCAGCTTGCAGTGCAAGCGTTCGCAGAAGCGCTAGAGTCAGTGCCGATGATACTTGCCGAGAACGGAGGGCTGGACCCCATCGATACGCAGGTTGAACTGAGAACGAAACACGACGAAGGACAAGTATGGGCTGGCGTTGATCCGTTCAAGGGGAAAGTTTCCGATCTGTCGAAACAGAATGTCTACGAACCGCTCGCAGTCAAACTTCAACTGATCAAGTCAGCCAGTGAGGCGGCAGGAATGATTCTGAAGATAGACGACGTGATCGCAGCCTCAAAGAAGGAAGAGAAGGGGCCGCCTAAGGGGCCAGAAGAGAGTGGTGAAGAAGCGGGCGAGTACTAGGCGCCAAGAGACCACACTGATCGGCCCTAGGAAGCTTACTCGCTTCGAGAAGGCGAGGGTCGTTGGCGCCCGCGCCCTTCAGATCGCTCTTGGAGCGCCTGTGCTAATTGAGATTGACCCCGGAAGCCTTTCTCCGATAGACATTGCCACAGAAGAGCTTGAGGCCCGCGCACTTCCAATCAGCATCAGAAGGACTCTTCCGGACGGGACGAGCCAGAACATACCGTTGAAGGCGATACTGGCACAAGAAGGCTAGTGCTTGCCTCCCCCCGTGGAGTAGTGCAAATTGGAGGCTACAGAGACGAGGGATTGGAACTACGCGCTTGCTCTCTTGATCGTGGTTTCTGGAATCTTCTTGATCTTGAGGTTTGCTGGACGAGCCTTCGTGACCATTGACTTCGAGATTCTTGTTATCCATTTCCCCGCGGTGATCTGCCTACTCATCTACGTGGCGAAGAGATACTCAGCATCAGTCTGGAAGCCGTTCGCTGGCATCTCATTCCAGAAGGCATGATATCATCAGTGGGTATGGCGGTCTGGTCGTCGGATGTGGAAACCACGGATGAGGGTGTCCTGCCCCGGGCAGACAGAATGGGCATAGAATCATTCCATACCATACGCGAGTACACGCTCTGCACAGTGGACGACCACACCTGATACAGAAACGGATTGCAGGAGCTAGTGGATGGAAAAAGCATCGAGACAGCCTTGGGTGCGCACCATGCGCAACAGGCAGCGGCGCAACCATTTGAGGCATTTCATGAATAAGAGGTCGGACTAATCTCGCTCCGCACTTCAAGCAGTAGTTGGCCTCGTCACGATTGTCAGATCCACAGCTGGGACATTTGAATATCATATCCATCGCTTCGATTTCCTGAGGAGTTAACCTTTGCTGGTTAATGCGACCTACTGATATGCCTAGTCAGTCACCTATTCTATGATCGGCCTTCCATGCTCTAGCCGTAGCTTTATCAACGTCTTGACCACTACTCCAGTTTCTCTTTCTACTCGGTCAACTCCTCCGAGCTCAGCCCTCTCGATGACTGCGACGGCATCGGCTAGGGCTATTCCATGCGACACCAGTTCTTTGATGATTGCAGCGTAGGTCCCTCCCGTAGCGATTATCGAATCCACGAGAAGCACAGTGTCTCCAGGCCCGACGCCATTTGCGTACATTATGTCCTCGGAGTAGCCGGTTCTCTTAACGATCTTGATCTCCGTAGGCAACAGGTAAGATTTCTTTCTGATTATGAGCATCGGAATTCCTGTAACGAGACTTAGGGCCGTAGCGATCTGTATACCCATGGCTTCGGGCGCAATGATCTTGTTGCTCCGTTTTACGTTGCTCACCCTAGCGACTTCAAACGCACAGCCCCACAATGCTTCAGTAGGGATTTCCGGTACTCCGGAGCTGAGCGGATTGACAACATAATCATAGTGACCTTGCGGAGACGGGATGCGGACAACGGTGGCCTTGCGTAGGTCTTCCCTTATCGTCTCGAGCCAATCCATTCGGCAACCACTGGCAGTTCTGTAACGTCTATGCTAGATAGAAGTTCCGCAGCGATCAAGCCGTTGACAGTTCGGATCATGCGCTTAGGGGTGCGGGCTCTTTCGAAGCAGGATGGTCCTCATCTATAGGAATGACCATCACCAGCGCGTCTGCTCCGTCCGCATAGTAGTGCGGAACGTTCTTTGCAAGTGAGAAACCGAGTTTCCCATAGAGAGCGAGGCCCGCTTCGTTTATGGTTCTGACCTCCAAGTAGCATTCTTCGGCGTTCATCTCTCGCAGGGCAGAAAGTGCGCGCCTGACGAGGTCCGAGGCGATTCCAATCCGTCTGTACTCGGGCAGCACCGCGACCGAGATAATGTGTCCCTTGCGGACGAACTTCAGTCGCTTGATGTCAGAGAAACCGTGCTCCATTCGACACATGATGTATCCTACAATCCGATTGGGAACCTCCGCAACAAGGAAGGCGGTTGGGCAGCTCCGATATGTGTCAATGAAGAAGAAGGATGCGTAGTTCTCCGGAAGGCAGTTCTTGTTTATTTCGATGACAGAATCGAGATCCTCGGTGTTGAACAGCCTCAATGAGAACTTGGTCTCTGTCAGCATCGTATTTTCGATCGCACATGTCAACAGGTGGGTACTATAAGTTGTTTGGGATGACATCGCATTTGAATTGGATCAATATGTTTAAGTGAAATCTACCAGCGTTGCATGGCCACTACGTACAGGAGGATGGACTCTGTCTTCTACTTCAGGGGCTCATGCATCCCAAGACAGCACCTATCCTGATCTTGCTGGAATGAAAGAGATCGTTCAGAGAAGATTCGATGTCGTCGATGCGTACGTAGACCAGCATGGCATTCCAAGTTTTCTTGTCGTAGACGGACCAGTCAAGCAGAAGTTCAAGGAGCTGCTGCGGGATCTGCAAGCGCATCGCCTGAGTGCCTCAATACGCAGGTACTCGGACAGGCTCTTGGTCAGAGTTTTTCAGAGAATCCCAGTGCGTCGCTCCAATCCGATGGTCAACTTGATCCTGATGTTCGCAACAATCGGAACGATTCTTTTCTCCAGCTACAGCCTCACGTACTCAATGGATCCCGAACTTCTGAGGATGGTCTTCGGAGGACTAAATCTCAATGCCTTGATAGCAATGTTTGCTGCTGCACTGTTTGGGATTATCGCACTTCACGAGCTAGGCCACAAGCTCGCAGCTGTAGCCCATGGCATGGACTCCTCGCTTCCATACTTCATACCAGGTCCTCCGCCTTTCGGAACGTTTGGAGCTGTGATCTCTCTGAAGAGCCCTCCCGCAAACAGGGACGAACTGTTCGACCTCGGATTCAGCGGACCCATCGTCGGGTTCATCGCAACAGCCATTGTGGGAATCATGAGCATACTGACGGCTCCTCTTGTCCCGGAAGCTCAGGTGCAGAAATTGGTCGAACAGGGACTGCTTGCGATTCAAGAGTGGCCTCGAACACCGCTATTGATGATACTGCTGAACTATCTCGACATCCGAACAGTCCCGCCCGGTCAACTGCTCGTCTTGACACAGGTCGCGTTCGCGGCCGAGATTGGCGCGCTGGTCACCTTTCTGAACATAATTCCCGCTTGGCAGTTGGACGGGGGTCACATAATGAGAGCAATGCTGGGACCGCAAGGGCATAGGCTTGCGACCGGGATCGGCATTGCAGTATTGGCCTTGGCAGGGTACTGGCCCTTCGCCCTGCTAATACTAGTCTTCATGCTCTCACGTGGCGGATGGACTGGCGCCGAGCCTCTGGACGATGTCTCGTCACTGTCTAGTGGGAGAAAGGTTCTGTTCGTTCTGGCCTTGGTCATGCTCCTACTTTGCTTCATGATCTTGTAACGGAGTGTGGAGGTCACTGCCACCCGTCTCTCTGGCTTACATTCAGCTTCGATAGACGAACTAGTCGCGGCGCAACAGCGCGCGCAGAACCCTAGGATGCCGATCGCGAATCCATACATAGCTATGCTTCGAGAAACGGGGCAGACATCTTTCTGCAACATCGCTCATCTTGCAACGAGCAATGGCGTCTGTCGATCTTCATTTGAAGAAGTCGTGTTTAACCTCAAGGAGGCAGGGATCGTCACTGTCATCAACGAAGAGGTCCACGTCATTCCCGGACAACGACTGAGAATCGCGGAACTAGCAATCCAGAATGGTGCTGATCCCGAGAGGATTGCCAGGGAACTTCGATGGCAGGAATTCGAGGCGTTCGCAAGTCAGATTCTTGCCAAATACGAATACAAGACCGCACGCCGACTCGTATTCAGCGATTCAGGTCATCGTTTTGAGATCGATGTCCTAGGTGCCAAGGAGCCGATCTTGCTCTGTATTGACTGTAAGCACTGGCATCACGGTTGGGCTCCAAGCAAGATCACGATGGCAGCCATGAACCAACTACTGCGCGCTTTCCATCTCTCCAAAGTCCTGAAAAAGTACGCGGGGAAGGTTCACACCTTGGGCTGGCGATCTGTGCAGCTTCTTCCTGCTCTGCTGACATTGGCGGACGTGTCTTCCAGCAGAATCAATGGTGTCCCGATTGTTTCCGTGCTTCGCTTCAGGGATTTTGTGTCCGAAGTGAATCCCTGGGTCGACGAGCTCCGCTTCATCGAAGCTCGAGTACGCGATGGAACTCCCGAGCTGTCAGGGCTCCCTGCTACTTCTTCGATTCCAGCTCTTCTCTAAGGGTCCGTCTGAGGATCTTCCCTACTAGTGTCTTGGGTAGCGAGCTTCGGAATTCGACTGATGTCGGTGCCTTATAGGTGGCAATCTTCTCCTTGCAGAACTCGATGATCTCTTTCTCTGTCACTTTTCCCTCGTATCCCTGCTTGAGAGTCACGTAGGCCTTCACGGTTTCACCTCTGTAGGGATCTGGGACACCCAATACTGCTGCCTCATTTACGGCCGGGTGCTCGTATAGGATTTCCTCGACTTCTCGGGGCCAGACTTTCAGACCCGAAACATCGATCATATCCTTCTTCCGGTCAACGATGTAGAAGTAGCCGTCTTCGTCCATCTTGGCGATGTCGCCTGTATAGAGCCATTTGTTCCTCAATGCTATGTCGGTTTCATCCGGCTTGTTCCAGTAGCCCTGCATTACCTGTGGGCCTTTGATCACCAGCTCGCCTGTCTCACCGGATTTGAGGTCCCTCGTCCCAGTCTCAAGATCGACGACCTTGGCGTCGGTGTCAGGAACGGGAATGCCAATAGAGCCGGGCCGGTTTTTCTTGGGGTCGTCGAGAGGATTAGCGTGTGAGACGGGACTAGACTCGGTGAGGCCGTATCCCTCCACCAAGCGACCTCCTGTTATTTGCTCGAATTTCCTCTGGATCTCGACTGGCAATGGTGCAGCACCGGAAATGCATGCGCGAAGCGAACTGAGATCATACTTGCCTATGTCTGGTCTATTGATGAGGGCAACGTACAGGGTAGGGACACCGCAGAAGACCGTGGCCTTGTATTTGCTGATCCCCTTCAGTATTGCCTTCTGGTCACGCGGGTCGGGTAGCATGAGCATGGTGGTGCCCGTGAAAACGTGAGTATTCATGGCCGTCGTCATGCCAAAGATGTGAAATAGAGGCAACGCGGTCACACCGATGTCGATCCCTCGTCGCACTGGCAATAGAACCTCACATTGAGCGGCGTTCACAATCAGATTTCTGTGAGTAATCATCGCACCCTTTGGCACTCCCGTTGTCCCACCCGTATACTGAAGAAGAGCCAAGTCGTCTGGTGCCACGGCAACTGGCTTCGGACTCGGTTCATATCTGCTCATGAGCGATAGAAAGTCAATGGCTCCGGGGCACTTGTGTGACTTCACGCCTTTCAATGGTGCCAAGAGCCTCAGTAGTGGAGGAAGGTAGTCGCGTGGGCTGACAGCAATAACGTTCCGCAGTTTCGTCTTCGCTTTGATCTCTTGAACTATCGAGTAGAGAGTATCCATGACAACTAGAGTCTCAGCCTTGGCATCGTTCAGTTGATGTTCGAGTTCTCTCCCCTTGTACAGTGGACTGCAGGCAACGCATACGGCCCCCGCGCGGAGGGCTCCATAATAGGCGATGGCAAATTGCGGGATATTCGGAAGCATAATTCCGACTCTATCGCTCTTCTTTACCCCTAGATCTTGCAATGCCGTGGCGAAAGTGTCAACTAGTCGGTCGAGCTCACGGTACGAGAATCGTCGCCCATAATAGATGATCGCAGGATTGTCGGGATAGTTCTTAGCAGCCTGTTTCATTACTTCGCCCAGTGAGATGTTAGGGTACTCTATCGACTTTGGAACTCCCTCAGGCCAGAACTTGTACCATGGTTTTTCCAAACAAGAAGCACCATACCTGCCTCATAGTCGAGTCTATAAAACACTAACTGAGATCACCAAGGCGGATACTCTCGGGATATGTGCCGCCGATGTCCGGGTTCCTGCAGTCTGAACGGCTCGGTGGCGTATGTCCCGATGTGGAGTAGGATCTAGTATCGATTCTCTGGAACGTGCATGCGGCTCGAAATACGGTTGCGATTGTTAAATGAACAAAAAGAGGGCAGGGGAGTTCTGAGTCTGGTGAGGTTGCCCTGTCACTTGCCGGCTTCTTCCCACTTCCTCCAAGCCGCGAACTCTGAGCCTAGAAGCTGGAGGGCGATTACGATCTTCTGAGCGTTTCTTGTTCCTTCTGCAACCACGGCCTGTCTCGTGGTTCTGTACGCCTGTTGCACATCGTAGTCTGTTGTCGTTCCCATACCGCCGAACCATTCGACGACATCGCTAATTGCCTTCATGCAGCTCTCGGAGGCGACAAGCTTTGCGCAGGAGGCGGCCATCATTGCATCATAGAACGATGCCCGTCCGTCGTGGTATCTGTCGATTAGCCACGCGGCGCGGTAGCACAACCATCGTGCTGCTAAGACGTTAGCATAGTTTTCGGCAAGCTCGAACTGGATTCCTTCAAAACCGGCGATAGGTCGCCCAAATGCTCGGCGCTGTTTGATGTGTTCCATGCCAAGCTCGAGACACTTTTCAGCACCCGCAACAATTGCCATCGTGGTTGGGACTCGGGCGTGAACGAATGACTCATACGTCAGCTGATATCCCGTCCCTTCGAACCCGATGAGACAGTGTTCGGAGACCTTGGTGTTATCGTATCTGACTCCACCCAGGTCTATGCCCATTCCCTCGAAAACTGATGTGGTGATGCCGTTCGACGTCACCGGGATGAAGAGCAAGCTCATTCCCTTTGATCCGAGTTCGGGTTTGGTCTTCACAGAAGTGATGAAGCCACCACCATACTTCATCGCTTCAGGAACGCAACTCAGTATCTGCTTCTCTCCACTGATCACGTACTCTCCGTTGGTCTTCTTGGCTGTTGTCGCTATTGCTGTGAAGTCGGTGCCGCATCCGGGCTCGGTATTGTGAAGGGGAGTTATCCAGCCGTCCTTCACGACCTTTGGGAGAATCTCTTCTTTCAACTCCGCCGTTCCATACGCCGCAATTATGCGTGCACAGGTAGCCCCGTACCAGACCGGAATTCCCGCTACACCTGTCGGGTCAGCTTTCGTGAGTTCCTCTACCGCGATTGCGAAAGTCACGTAATCTGACTCGCTTCCGCCAAACTCCTTCGGGAGAAGCAGACCAAATAGGCCCTGACTTGTCAGAGCCTTGTGAACATCAGCTGTAATCATCCGTTCCTTTGCTATCTCTTTTGCTTTCGGCGTAAGCACTTTCGCGTAGTAATCCTTGAGCGTGCGTCTAAAGAGCTCTTGTTCTTCTGTGAAGTTGAAGTCTATGGGCATCGCGTTTCACTTCCCTTTGAACTCTGGTTTTCGTTTCGACATGAACGCAGAAACACCTTCCATCACGTCCTTTGTCGAAAGCACGATACCAAACGCCTCAGATTCGAACTTGAGTCCCACATCAAGTGGCACTTGAGTTGCATAGTTCAGTGCGTGTTTCGCCGCTTTCAGCGCTATCGGTGGTCCCTCGACGAACTGCTTAGCGAATGCCTTTGTTTCTTCTACGAGTTTGTCTCTCGGAACAACTCTGTTGACTAGACCAATCCTGTGAGCTTCTTCTGCAGTGATTCGATCACCCAGCATTATCAACTCCTTTGCCTTCGCCAAGCCCACTATGCGTGTTAGTCTCTGCGTTCCACCCCAACCCGGCATGAGGCCAAGCCTGATTTCTGTCGCGCCAACTTGGGCGCTTTCTGATGCGATTCTGAAGTCGCAGGCGAGAGAGAGTTCGAGGCCGCCTCCTAGTGCGTAACCGTTGATGCAGGCGATTACGGGTTTCCCTAGCGCTTCGATTCGTGCAGTAAGCTCGTGTCCCTTCATCGACGCATCAGTGGCTGTAGATGGAGTTATGCCGGTGAATGAGGTGACATCTGCTCCGGCGCTGAATGCTTTCTCGCCGGCTCCTGTGATTACAACACATTTCACTTCTTTGTCCGACTCGAAGTCAGAGAGCGCAGAGGTGAACTCGTTCATCATGTCAAGGGTCATCGTGTTGAGTCTGTGCGGACGATTCAGGGTGATCCAGCCAATTCCCTCTTCTTTCTTAACGATAATGTCCTGGTAGGTCTTTCCTTCACTCAATCCTGAGAACCTCTGGTGAATGAGGAGTCGCACTACCGACTATAAGAAACTCTCTACACGCTCGCTGACTCACATTATGTTCGACTGCTGCGCGTGTCGTTGCGTTATCTGTACTTGTGAAATCCCTGACCTGCCTTCTTGCCCAACCGTCCGTTCTTCACGTACTCGGGGAGGAGCGGGCACGATTCGTACATTGGCTCTGAGTATCTGCCGTGCAGATCACAGAGGTTCTTGACTATCGTGTCGATTCCAATCTTGTCTGCCAGCTCACACGGTCCTGAAGGCCATCCTGTGCCAAACTTCATAGCGGTGTCTATGTCAGCTGGCGTAGCAACATCGTCGTGAACAAGCCATGCAGCTGCATTGGCGGCCATAGTATAGAGCCTATTCGGGTCGAACTTGTCTGCGAGTTCGAATGGTATCCGCGGTCGCCCGGCGCTCCAGTTGTAGAACCCCTCTCCTGTCTTCTGGCCGAGCTTTCCGGCTTTGACTAGAGGCTGGTAGATCGTGCTGGGCTTGGCTCGGGCGCCAAAAGCCTCCTCCATCTCTCTGGCGACGCTGTTAAGTATGTCTAGACCGACGAAGTCAGCAAGCTCGAATATGCCCATTGGAAATCCCGCTTGGTACTTCATCGCAGCGTCAACCTCTTCCTTCGTCGTCTCATTGCGTTCAACGGCCCAAAATGCTTCGTTGAACACCGAGGCGAGAATTCCGTTGACGATGAACCCTCGGACATCCTTCTTCACGAGGACAGCCGTCTTTCCGAGTTTCTTCGCGAGATCCAATGCAAACTTGGTCGTCTCTTCGCTTGTTTGCGCTCCTCTGATGATTTCCAGCAAAGGCATCATTTGTGGAGGATTGAAGAAGTGTAGTCCCACGACCTTGTCGGGTCTATTGGTCATCTTTCCGAGCTCGCTGATGCTAAGCGTTGACGTGTTAGAACCGAGGATGGCATGTTTGGGTGCCAGCTTGTCCATCTGGGCAAAGAGCTTCTTCTTCATCTCAAGGTTCTCAGGAGCTGCCTCAACGATAAGATCCGCATCCTTGAACGCTTCATCCATGCTCGTTGTGACGCGTAGACGGGCCATTGCCGCTTCGGCATCTTCCTTCCGGATAGTCCTCTTCTCTGCAAACTTCTCCAAACTCCACTGAATCTTCTCGCGTGCTTTCGCTAGAATCTCGTCGCTGATGTCAACCATCGTGACCTCCGTGCCTGTCATGATCAGCAGTTGTGCTATTCCGTGACCCATTGATCCCGACCCCAAGACGGCAGCTTTCTTCAACGATTGTACGCTCATCACACTCTCTCCAGCTACCGTTGCCAGCCTTCTAGTATTTCAGAGATTAGATCGGCACGAGCTCGTAGCTAGAACCTTCCGGGGAAGGCTTTCCAACAAGCTTGACTTTCATGCCGACTTTGGCTTGACCGAGTTTCACACCTGTGAGCCAAGCAAGTACTCTTACCCCTTTGTCTAGCTTCGCCACGGCGACTGTGTATGTCTCATGCTCAGCAAAGCTCGTAGGTCTAACGATGACATGCGTGAACGTCTCGATCTGTCCCTTATCGCCGGTCAGGTCGATCCAGTCCATGTCCGAACCAAGGCATTTGGAGCAATCGACCACCGGCGGGAAGTACTTCTGCCCACATTTCTTGCACACTGTACCGTAGACTTTGCCGTTCTCCAGTTCGTCCCAGAATCTCGCGGTTTTGTTTGTTGGGATGTCAAATGTGAGGGTCATCGGCTTCGATTTGAGTGCACGTGTTGGAGGACCAAATGCCATGCTAATCCCTCCCCAGTATCATTACGTAGCAGTAATGCCCGGTGCCACCAACATTGTGAGCAAGCGCGTTACCCTGCTTGACGGGAACCTGCCTCTTCCCCGCTTCTCCGCGCAGTTGGCGTGTGAGCTCAGTCATCATGGAAACCCCAGTCGCGCCAATTGGATGTCCCTTGGCCTTGAGACCGCCATCCACATTGACGGGTATTCTCCCTCCGATCTCCGTTTGGCCTTCACGAATCATCTTGCCGGCAGCCCCTCGCTCGCAGAATCCCAGATCCTCATACGCCAGAAGCTCAGCAATCGTGAAGCAATCGTGAACGGTCGCGACATCAATTCTGCTTGCGTCTACCTTTGCGGAGGAATATGCCCGCTCGGCGGCCAGCGTCGCGGAATGCAGAGACGAGAAGTCCTCTCTCTTGCTGATGTTCGCCGTGCCAGAGGACACGCCTAGCCCCTTGATCCAGATCGGTGTATCTGACAGATCCTTTGCCCTGTTCTCAGATGCCAAGACTATTGCTGCAGCCCCGTCGCTGACTGGACAGCAATCGAAGATCTTCAACGGCCAGGCAATTACTCGAGATGAGAGTACATCTTCGACCTTGATGGGTCTCTGGAAATGCGCGTAAGGATTCATAGAAGCATACTTGTGGCTCTTCACAGCGACCTTTGCGAGGTCCTCTTCCGTTGTGCCATGCTTCTTCATGTGGGCAGTTGCGTGAAGTGCATAGTAGGCTGGAAATGTCATGCCGAAGTTGTGAAACTCCCAGAGATAGTAGCCAGCCCTTCCGATCAGTTCGATTGAGGTCAGGATGTCCACCTCGGTCATCTTCTCGACGCCCACGGCCATCGCAACGTCAGTGTGACCGCTCGCAACAGCTTGATACGCAGCCACCACAGCAGCGCTCCCAGACGCGCATGCAGCTTCGCACCTGATGAGCCCTGCTCCAGTGAGACCGGAATATTCGGAAATCACAACTGCCGGAAGGAACTCCTCGTACCACCCTCCTGCGGTCCCGACGCTGACTAAGCCGATGTCATTCTGTCCGATGCCGGCGTCTTGGATCGCTGGTTTGATCGCTTCGAATGCCAACTCCGCGAGGTTTGCGTCACGACGATCACCGAAGACTGAATGCCCTATGCCTACAACGGCAACTCTTCGAGACAAGAACCCAACTCCTGAGATGAATTCTGAATTAGTGGGCGAAGCTAGTTCTCGGCGAGCTTAAAGCTCTTGTCACAATAGAAAATGAGTTGGATCAATCGTCCAATCGTGAACGTTACAGGGCTTTCTCCGTGTGTCCTGATGGTAGACCTTTTCTATCTCCTTCGAGGGAGTCGTTCCCGTCGCTGGTAGTATGCTTGGTGAAGTTTCCTTCTGAGGAATGGATAGAGCTGTTCATGGAGGCGGTCAACGCGAACAGCAACTATGAGGAAGCCGCGAAGACTTGGGAGGGCGACTTTCTCTTCGTAATCGAACCCGACACAGAGCTGAAAGATCCCGCTACTTTCTATGTGGACTTGTGGCATGGTAAATGTCGAGGCGTTGATCTCCTCAAACCAGGTGAGGAGAGAACTACAGCCTTCGTCTACTCAGGACCCTACGCGAACTGGAAGAAGCTGATCAACAAGCAGATCGATCCGATTCAAGGCCTCTTGACTGGCAAGTTCAAGCTGAAGGGCGACATGGTCAAGGTTCTGCGGGCGGTGAGGGCGGCAAAAGAACTCGTCGAGACTGCCGGAAAGGTCCCGACAGAGTTCGCGTGAACTACAGGATTGGCGAGTCAGACCTCCAATGTGGTATTTTACCAGTCCTGAGATAGCCTTCGGAGAAGACGCTCTTGAGCATCTGAGAACCATCGAAGGAACGCGCATCCTCATCGTAACAGATCCAATCGTTTCCAACCTTGGGATTCTGGAGCCTGTGCTGAACGAGCTGAAGAGGGAAGCACGACAGATAGAGATCTTCAGCCAAGTTGAGCAGGAGCCTTCTTTTGAGAACGTTGGAAAGGTGGCGAAGGCTGCGCACCACTTTCAGCCAGACTTGTTCGTCGCGGTAGGGGGAGGTTCGTGCATAGACGCGGCGAAGGCTGGATGGATTCTCTACGAACGACCCGATTTGAAGCTCGAGGCAGTTAGTCCTCTAACCAAGCTCGATCTCCGAAAGAAGGCAAGATTCGTTGCCATTCCTACAACGGCGGGAACAGGTTCGGACGCGACTTGGGTTGCGGTGCTCACGGACAAGGCTCAGGATTTCAAAGTCGACTATATCGCTTCCAGAGAACTCACCCCTGATTTCTCAATATTAGACCCGCGGCTCTTGCTCAAGCTTCCTAGAGAGACGACCGCGCAGACCGGGCTCGATGCACTGACGCAGGGGATCGAAGCCTATGTGAGTCAGTGGCGAAACGATTTCTCCGACGGTCTCGCGTTGAGGTCAATTCAAATCCTGTTTGAGTATCTTCCGAAAGCATATGACAACCCGGATGATCTCTTGGCGAGACAAAAGACGCAGAACGCTGCGACAATTTCGGGGCTCGCTTTCGGGAACGCTCAGCTCGGTCTGGCACACGCAATGGGGCATGCGTTAGGCGCAACCTTCCACATGAGTCATGGACTGTCCGTTGCACTTTCGAATCTGTATGTTATTCCATTCTCGCGTCGTGACGCGGCAGGAAGGTACGCTGACATCGCTTGTGCCATCGGGATTGAGGAACCCTCAGCCGACAAGGCCACTGACCGACTCGTGCAAGCGACCAAGCGCCTCATGACTTATCTGAAGACGCCCCTGTCCTTGCGCGATGCAGGCATTTCTCACAGCGATCTTGAGCAGAACATTGACGACCTGGTGGAAAAGACGAACAGATCAACGTGCACATTCGTCAACCCGAGGGTACCGGATGTGCGAGAGATCCGTAGACTCTTCGTTTGCATGCATGAAGCGAAAGATGTTGACTTCTAGACGACGGTGGCACGATTGATCGGCGGATACACGGGAAGGACTCTATTCGTCGATCTTAATCACGGAAGTATCACCGAGAAGCCTACGAATGAGGAATTCGCTCGCACCTATATTGGTGGAAGCGGCTACGCCTGTAGGCTTGCTCTAGATTACTTGGAG
>Ga0209725_1000136_pt1 | contig 44435 bp, 53 predicted proteins | sample I18A1metaG_FD_184145 | JGI IMG/M metagenome (GOLD analysis project Ga0209725, IMG submission 184145) | Lake sediment bacterial and archeal communities from Gulf of Boni, Indonesia to study Microbial Dark Matter (Phase II) - ​I18A1 metaG... | ecosystem: Environmental > Aquatic > Freshwater > Lake...
GCTTGGTTCAGAGATGCTTAGGTCAGATCATCGGGCCGGTAGTTCAGCTGGCTAGAAAGCCGTGACTTGGCAAGAACGTCGGCCTTACACGCCGAAGGTCATCGGTTCGAATCCGATCCGGCCCACCAGTCATCAAGTTAGCTGTAATCAGTTCCGTGGAATGTGACATGTTCGCCGTCGCTTAATTGTCGGAAGCAGCTGTCACCTTAGCCTCCTTGTATCTTCAAGAACTATGAAACTCCGTAAATTCCCTTGCGAATCTTTCCGCATGTTTCTCTGATCCGCTGAACTTTTCCTCTATCGATCGCAAGTGATGATAGAACTCGTGCAACACAACGTATGGATTGAACATCATCTCTGCATTTGATAAGTAGATCGTTCCCTCCTTTGCGACGTAGCATCCTGCGACTTTACGACGACCCTTTACGGTTCCGACCAGTAGCTTCGGCGGCCTCACTCCATACTCCTCAGCCAGCAGCGCTAGGGCGTCCTCTGGCCTTCCTTCACGTATCAATCGAACGACTTGCGTCTTGCGATATTTCTCCCTCATCATGTGCGCCCTCGATCTGAGTCGTCTATCTCTTTCTCTGCTCAATTCTTGAACAAGTCTGGTGACTTGACGTGAAATGCTTGGTGTCACTTGAAACTTTCCGTGATATGGGCAGTCACTGTCGAGAACCGCTTTCCCTTTGTATACGTCCAGAATGACCGGGTAGATTCGACAGCCCTCAGGCCGATCGTTGTAGATGGTGCATAGCTGGCCGTTTTGGAAGACGCATCTTCCCATGGAATTTCTGAGCCGTCGCTCTCCATTCCTCTTGACGATAAAGAAATCGTCGGAAAAGCCGAGGCCTCTTATCCGTACGATATCTAAACTGCTCAGTGGCATCTCGGTGTTCAAGCAGCATTTGACGCATCCATAGTGCAGACACGTGCTCTTCATCTATCTTATCGCCGGACCTGATCTAAGAGCTCTTGACAACGAATTCCAAGCCTGATGATGGAGTTCCTCAACCACACCTAGAATGAACTAGCTGTGCTCATCCATCTCTCTGTCTTCTCTCTTCTCTCGCTTTCTTCTCTGCTTCCAAGCCCTTCCGCTAAACCGTCCCGAATTGGACACCAAACCAGACATCGCTCCCCCATCTTATGAGCATATGGTTTGCGTATTCCGACGACGGCCCATTCAGTATCTAGAGGAGTCTTGATTCAGAGGGCACCCGAGGTAGGCCGGCTTTCAATAGAAGAGTTTACAAGTCAACCATGTTCAATGTCTACCTGAGGAGTGGGAACGATCTCGCGGTTTAGGCGACCAAGCATAAACGAACAACAGGTCAGAACAAAAGTTCTCAAGATGACCCAACAGATCTGCCCACAGAGATATGCAGTTGAATTTCGAAGAATCCGTCAATTGGGTGACCTTTGGGAGGCGGATGGGACATATCGTTCCCCTGACAATGAGACACCTCGCCGGTTCACGATCAGGTTCAGCTCACGGGGAACTGTTAAGTTCAAGGACATAGAACCACCATAAGAGTCATCAGCCTCCGCCAAGAACCGCATCAGAGATCGTTATGATTGAAAGAGTACAGCCCCGAACCTTCGATAGATGCGTTGCCTACGGCCAGTGACAACCGAAACTGATGTTGGTTTCCAGAGGTATGATTGATGGCTGCATCAGCGTTAGTCATGCCTTTCTCAGCAGCTGAATAGGGCTACGCGCAGTCTGTGCTGACCTTAGTCACGGCTGTTGTCTTCTTTTTCCGAATCGTCGTTTCTGAAGTTGAGGCATGCGTCGTCGTTCGGATAGTTTCTGCAATGCTCAGGTTTGGTGTCGTGTATCATACATACGTACCTATTCTGCGCCTTATTCTTGAATAGGAACGGACAACTCTTCGACGTGAAGATGCCTGAAACACTGCCTTGGTCATTTACAATCTGGATGTGTCTTAAGATGTCGCCTCTTCCCTCTGTCCTCCAACGGATTATGTCCTCACGTGTCGCTTCAAATGACCCCCATAGAATTATGCAACACTCGCCACATTGTTGGCATTCAGGGGCGCTCATTCACAATCGCCATGAGCACGGGTACGCAAGTAATGAGACGTTACTGAGTGAGATCCGCATGCAAGTGTCTACTCGTTTTTGATCACTCGAAGTTCAGAGAATTTGCTTACTCTGACTTGGAGTTCTCCTCGGAATCTCTTCAGTTGTGCATTCTCGATATGCAGCAAGTCTCCGACCGAGACCGTGTCGATTTGGTCATTCCAGAGGGATAATCTAATCTTGCCACTTCCGTCGCTGATCGTGGCTGTTGAGAGAAGGAGAGCTTCACCGAACTTCGAGAAGACTGTCCTAGGTATTGACTTCTCAGTAACCTTCGCCTTTAGATTGAAGCGTTTGACATTAGAGCTTAGATCCTTGATCTTTAGGTCGCCGGATCTCAACTTGGCTTGTTCGGCGACGTGGGGGTTTTCAATCAGAAAACCGGCGATATTGGCTTTAGGTAGATATTCCAGCACCTTCCAAGTGAGCTTCAGTTGTGCAATGATTCTCTGATTCTTCGTTATTAGGAAAACATAGCCATCTTCTACGGCCAGACGTCGCTTGACCAGCACGTCGTCGAACGAGGATTCGCCTCGCATCCGCGCATTGCCAATGCATTCGAAAAACTTACTCATGTCTATTCCATACTTTCCGGAGATCCTAGCGAGATAGGCGAATGAGACCATATCCGCTAAAGAGTGCCAAGGAGAGCCAGGCCTACCCCGATCTCGATGAAGCCTCTCAACCGTGACCGTTCTCAAGGAAACCTGCATACCTAGTCGGGATCTTGCTCTTTAAGCTTAGACCTCTGATAATCCAACGACACCCCTAGGATTCGGCCTTACCAATGCCAATCTCTCACCGAGATGAAGTCCAATCCAACATCCTAGACAATCTGGCCCACCAAGTTCTTTCTTATCGATGTGAAGGGGTCATTCCAGAGCTGAAATGGCTAGCTTCGAAGGTGGTCTCAATCGATTCTTGGTTTTCGACTGATAGTTAACGCTATCAATCTATCGCGATCTAACAGGACTGTGGCTTGTGATTGCATGGGCAGTCTTGAGGAAGTTCGTGAGCAGTTTCCAATAACAAGAACTAAGGTTTTCCTGAATCATGCTGCAGAGTCTCCACTTCCGAAGCCAGTTGCTGATACTATTACCAAATACGTTCAAGGCCTCTCGGCTTTTGGAGCCACTTCGGAGCCGGATGATGGCGGGAAACCACTCTTTGCAAGGATGATTGGAGCGAAGACTGAGGAAATTGCCCTCATCGAAAACACATCTTTAGGTCTGAACATAGCCGCAAACGCGCTTCGCTATCCTGAGGGCTCGAAGATTGTTACGACAGATCTGGAATATCCTTCCGTGGTTTACCCTTGGTTGCGAAAGGGATTAGGCGTCGAAGTCCAATACGTGAAGAATGTCGATGGCAGGATTCTGTTAGAGGATGTGGAGAAGGCTGTTGATGATAGGACCGCAGCTATCGCCATAAGCCATGTTGAGTACGTAAACGGTTTCCGAAACGACCTACGCGCATTAAGCGAAATTGCACATGAACATGGTGCCTACCTAATCGTTGACGCAATACAATCGGCAGGAGCCATGCCAATAGATGTCAAGAGAGATGATGTTGATTTCTTGTCGGCTTCGTGTTACAAGTGGCTTCTAGGCCCGGCAGGAGCAGGTTATCTCTACGTTAAGGAAGAGTTCATAGAGAAGTTTGAGCCACCCTTTGTCGGTTGGGCAAGCGTAAAACAGGAGGTTTTCGACACAGAGGATTCTTGGGACATTTGGAGCCTTAAGCTTTCAGAAACCGCGAGCCGCTTCGAAGTCGGTTCGCCCAGCTTCATAAGCTTTGCAGGCGCAAGGGAAGCCCTGAAAATGCTGTTGAACTCTGGCATCGATGAAATCGAGAGGAGAATCCTGAAGCTCACAAGTCACCTCATATCAGCCATAAAGAATTCGGAACTGAGGCTTCAAACACCGGAGGAGCTATCTTGTCGCTCGGGAATTGTGAACTTCAAGATGGACTCACCGCGTAAGGTTGTGAAAGATCTAGAAGGCAAGGGGATTATCGTCTCAGCCAGAGGTAACGGAATAAGAGTTTCACCTCACTTCTACAACACGGAAGACGAGATTGACAGATTCATGAAGGAAGTAAGATCCTTCGGTAGCCCCTCTGATGTTAAGAAGACTTAGAATGGTGAACACAGTCTCACACCGTAAATCGAAAAGGATCTCAATACAGGCCATCTCACAGTAGCCCGAGCGCAACTTCAAGGGCTCATAACAGAGCTAGGCATGCCTGACAGCGATCTGCGCGAGGGCAGAGCTTAGACCAACTGTTTTCCGGCCTTGCCGAAAGATGCCTCTGCCTTCCATCAGCGCACCTAGGATGGGCGGCCATTTTCGATTAAGGTCATCTGTCATCTCAGTAGGATGAGGTCTCCTTCGCCACTAGGCTTTTCTCAGCTGAACACACAGAAGCTGTCCCATCTGTCTAGGAGGGTGTGGCATCGAGGAAGATGAACGTGGAGCTGAAGGCGAAGGTTCGAAGCCTAAGGCCCTTGAAGATTCGACTACTTGGAATGGGTGGAAGGCGGATCGGGTCGTTTCGTCAAGTCGACACCTATTTCGCCGCTCCGAGGGGGAGATTGAAGATTAGGGAGACAGACCGTAGCAAGTCACAACTAGTTTACTATCTCAGGAAGAACAGTCGCGGGCCGAAGATTAGCGACGTCCATCTCATGCCACTGCCCGATCCGGAGACCATGAAGGCTATTCTGTCAGGTGTCTTAGGCGTCAGGTCTGTGGTTAGAAAGGAACGGGAAATATTCCGAATCAGAGGCGTTCAGGTGCATCTCGACCGTGTCGATTGCCTAGGCAACTTCATAGAATTCGAGAAGGTTGTCAAAGCCGAAGCCTTGAAGATCTCGGAAGCACGAAAGCAACTTGGAGCACTTCTTAGGGAGCTGGGCGTGCCAAAGGGAAATCTGCAAAGAGCATCCTACGGAGAACTCCTGAGCAGAAGCGGATGTCATTAGTTCCCGGCAAATCAAACCTGCCATGTCAAGCGATCGCCTAGTAACTTCACGCTCTAGACGGATATCTCTTTTAGTTTGATCTGCCTAGTGATGTGGAAGGGATCCGGGATGAACGATGTTCTCGCAAAAGATGTGATGATCAAAGACGTTCACACGGTTTCAGCGGATAGAAAGGTCGCTTTCGCTCGTCTAATGATGCTTCGGCACAACATCGGGGCACTTCCAGTTGTGGATGACAAGCGTGTTCTGGTTGGAATAATCACCCAGAGAGACATAGATCTTGCAGGCTCAGATGTCTCAGATCTTCTGGTGTCTGACTTGATGACTCGGTCTCTCGTTAAGGCGAACGAGACGTCTCCGCTGCGTTGGATAGTAGAACAGATGATTAAGACAGGGATCCAGAGAATTCCCGTGGTGGATGAGAACTCGAGATTGCTTGGACTTGTCACTCAAACCTCAGTCATCAAAGCCGCTCTGATGTACAACCTCCTCAAGTGAGCACTTGGCGAGGCCAAATGATGACCAGGCCACAGCACGCTAGATCGCCTGCATCTCCTCGTCTGGATAGCCACGCCTCTTGAATCGCTTCCAAGTTTAACTGCAAGAAGAAAACAGCTTTAGGAACAGAACTACACCCTATGCTCAGTGAACCAGAGATGGTGTCGCTAACAGAGCTGATGTCTCGTTACGAGAAGCTCCTAATCCAACTATCAGAGCAACGCTATAACCAAAGAGCCGGACTGCCGTTTGACAAGGAGTTGATGAAGCGCCTATCAGAACAGTTGACTGAGGTGTGTCAAGGGTTCTTGAGAGATTTCTCTGAGCCTCGAAGCATGTACCTAGAGTCGATCTCTACGATTGCAGCTGCAAGGAGATTGGACGTTGAACTGGAATTTGAGGAAGCGAGGATGGCGAAGATCTCGACTGATAAGTACGATGTGGCAGGCAGAAGGTTGAATTGGGGAAGCTGGCGTCAATTCAATTCCTCAACAGATGACTTCAACAAGAGAAAAGAGGTTTTCGACGACTTCATCTTGAAGGCGCCGAGTATCGCGGATCTTGTGGAAAAGCGTATGGCTGTTTCTGGCAATGTCTACGCGGAATATCGTATGACGCCCTTGGATAGCTACCTCGAGTTTGAGCAAATGACCTTCGATGAACTACGCGACTTCTTGACAAGGCTTGGCGACGGCGCTAGAGAGCCTTTTCTGAAAGCTGCTTTGCACTATGCACCTGGGGTTCTTGGTAAGAAGGAGGTCGAGTACTATGATGATTACTACACATGGAACGGAAGGATATTTCGTCCTCTTTCAAAGTATTTCGAAGGGCTCTCTCCTCTTGAAAGGGTTCGGAGCTTTCTCGTCAGGTGGGGATTCAGTCCGGACAATATCAAAGTTGATGACGAGGACAGAGAGAAGAAGAGCCCGAGCGCGTTCTGCTTCGGGATTCAGATTCCAAACGATGTTCGCGTCGTGTATAGGAAGGTTTCGCCCTTCTCAGACTTTGGGTCGGTCTTTCACGAATTCGGCCACGGAATACACGGCATAAGTGGAGATCCCAATGATCCAGTTTGGAAGCGATACATCATTCCACGGAGCGTCGCCGAGACGTTCAGCATGCTGAATGAAAGCATGTTGGATACCCCTGAGTTTCTCAAAGAGGATCTCGGGTTGCCAGATGAGGCCGTCCGCGACATACTAGATAGGAGGCGTTTCATGGATCTGGCATTTCTAACGTTCTACGCTGCAAACTCGCTGATGAAGATGGAGTTTTGGAAAAGCCATTACACCGTTGAACAGGCTGTGGGAAGGTGGCAGGAACTCACGAAACGTTTCTTCATCGAAGTTCCCGGATACTACTGGGTGCTCCATCACATAATGCCCAACTACGACATGTACTCTCCGAGCTACGTGATAGCGACAGTTCGAGTTAGCGCAATCAGAAGGCGGCTAACCGAAGAATTCGGCGAGAAATGGTGGAAGAATCGAGAAGCAGGCAGATTTGTCAGAAGGCTCGCACAGACAAGAGGGGAATTCGACATCAAGGCGTGGCGGCTAAGCCCTGACGATTTCCTCAATGAAGCCAAGAACATGAGCTTCCTCTAATATCGAAGCATGACTGACGTCTGGTTCTTGCACACTTCTCCCTTCGGTGCTTAGGGAACCGAAAGGGCGGTAGAACAAGTAGCCTCAAAGGCGAAGGGCGGCATTCCGGCTGCAGACTCAGGCTTGTTCCGCAATGTACTTCTCGATCATGCGTTGTGGGTGGTATCCTTCCTTTGCTTGTCGAATTCCCGGCTCTCCAAGATCCTGCTCTCTATTGACATAGGTGTAACCGGCAAGAGCGTTCTTGCAGAACCACTGGTTGATCAACTGGTAGAGGCCTCGGATCTTGGGATTCGCTTTCTCGAAGTGTATCACGGCCGTATCGTTGTTCAGTTTTTCTCCCACCGTGAAGGCTTGTATCCCCCCGTCAACGCTCACGGCCGCCCCAAAAACGTTCAAATCATTATAGTGGAGAAAGGTCTCCTTTATCGCCTGATCCTCTTCTCTCAATCCCTGAGACTCATTGCAGTTCACCAAGTTGCACCACTTCTCCTGAAGCTGGAGGCAGAGCTCGACTGTGTCCGGCGTGATCGGAACGTACTCGCACCTGTGCTCAGACAGGCATCGCTTTATGGCTTGGCGCTTCGAGTGAAATCTCGTTCCGGGAAGTTCGATCAAATCCTTGACTAGATAGACGTAATCTGAGTTGTCCCTATCCAACTTCGCTGAGAAACCGATCTTTACGAGCGCTTCAGCTTGATCCTTCGACACTCCATAGACTGCCGGGAACTTCTCTCCTTTCCCAACCTCTCTAGCAAGCTCGGAAACGGTGCCGGGAACATCCTTAGATCCTATGGGCGGCAGCAATACCTCACGTTCGTCAGGGCATTTGAGCGCCTTGACTAGCAGGACATTGCCTCGTCTCGACAGTAGGGTTTGATCCGATTTTCTCCAAACATAGAGATTCGTAAATGTATACTCGGAGATCTGTGGTTGGAAGGCTTCTAGGTGTTCCAGCAGGAGCGCCCTATCTTCCAGTTCAATGGGCCTGAATCTGGGAAAGGTCGGAATCTGAGGCATGTGCCACCGGATCTCCTATGGCTGTCGAGAGGCGGGGATCTCCGCCCGCCCGGCCAAGCCGCGCCTACGTGTTCAATCCTGCCGGGGTCGTTCATCTCTGGTTTAAACCTGCGCCCGTCAAGCCATCGAGTGTTACTACAGGAGTAATACGCTTCGCCTCAATTCCAGTATTCCAATCTCAGACTCGCTTACAGAGTCAAGGAATCATGCATCATCTTCCGGCGTCAACGGTCAGCGTTTGAGGGCCATGATCCTGAGATTCTATTCTCCTTCAGGTGATAGCGCCTTTGGATGTCATTTAGCTCTGCGACTTGATCTTCTTGGCAAGCCAAGCAAGTTTTCGTCCAAAATGCTTGATTGTCCTGACGCCCTCTTCGTCTTTGATGACCTCTCCTTTCTCACGGCCGAACGCTATGTTCCAGTAAGTTGACCCTGGGACGATCATTCCTGAGATCATGAAGAAGAACATGAGTTGGGCGAAGGTGAAGTTGTGGCCAGCGCGTCTCGCCACAACGATTGGTCCACCGACTTTGTCTTCAAAGGGGCGTTTCGCTCCTCTGTAAGCGTAGCATCTGCTGATCAGGCTAGTCATCTGAGGTGTAGCGGCGCCGAAGTAGACAGGAGTGGCAAGGACTATGCCATCGGCCTCGTTCATCTTGGCGTAAATCGCTTCAAAATCATCTTTGATGTGACATTTCCCTGTAGTGCGACAAGTGCCGCAGGCGTCGCATGGCTCTACATTCTTTCCTGCAAGGCTGATAAGTTCTGTTTCGAGGCCTTCCTTCCGTATCTCTTCAAGGGCAATCCGAGTAAGAGTATCAGTGTTGCCTCCGAGTCTGGGGCTACCAACAATACCCACAATCTTCATTGATGCGTCACCTTGTTGCCTCCACATCCTGAAGACTTAAGATTTTCACAGCGTCATATGACATAACGCGTTGTAATGCAAGGCAGGATTCTGAAATTGCAGGGCTCTTCTATGTCTTTGCCGGATTTCTCAACTTTCCAGTTTCTTTGCCTTTCCCAATCGACTTAGTAGAACCACCCCGGAAGGTTCAGCTTCGTCGATTATCTGATAGCCTGTCAGCTCTGCAAGTCTTTCTGCAAATTCTCGAATGTCTTTGTGTAGGGGCATAGCCTCTCGGGGAAGACGTCTGATGAAGTATCCTACGGCCATCGCTGCCTTCGGCTCAAGGTAGGTGGGGTTTGCTTTGTCTATCAACTTGGCATAACCCTCCGGGTTCCTGAGGTTCACTCCCTTCGCTAAAGTCATCCTAATGGCGGTCGGACACGAGAAGCTATTGAGGTACTCAAGAGTTTCACTCAGTCTCCCCCACCCGTTAGGAATGAGAGGTCGGCACACCGTTCGATAGGTTTCCTCGTCTGGAGCGCAAACGCTGACGTATAGCTGCGATGGCTCTCTTTCAATTCGGGAAAGGACCTCTGGAAGCAAACCATTCGTGACTAACAGGGCGGTTGTAAATCCGTGAGCGAAGTATTCTTCAATCAAGTTTCCGATTCTCGGGTAGAGAGTGACCTCGCCCTCAAGGCTTATCGCCGCGTGAGTGGGCTCCAGTGCAAGCTTCAAAAGTGACTTGTCAACTCTATCGCTACCTTTGAATCCGATCAGAGCTCTTCGCTGAGCCTTGATGGACTCTTCAACAATGAACGAAGGGTCTTCCACCTCATCGGCTGGGAAGACAGTTTGATTCCATTCGACTCCGAGATCTGTGCTCATCGCTCTCCAGCAGAATAGACAGGCTTGAACGCATCTTGCCAGGCTCGGGGTCATCTGCAGGCATCTCAGACTTCTAATTCCATAGAACCTCTGCTTGTAGCAATGTCTCTCTTCGGCAGTATTGAGTGCCTGCCTCGTCCAGTAGCACGTTTTGACCGCGCTGTGCTTGCCCACAATCTGATACTTCTGTCTTCGAAATACGCGAATTACCTCATCTGGAATGGGCAAGGTATCTACCCAGTTTCGGCCATCTGAAGCCCTAAGTGGAACATTCGTCCAGTTTCCGATTGAGTTCTTCTATTGACGGAACCTCGCCTACAAAAAGTGTCTTCTCCCTAACAACAAAGGCAGGGGTAGAGGCGATCTGTAACATGAGCGCAGTGAAATAGTTTTCGCGATCGGATATGTCAAGAATTCTCAAATCCAGGTCTTTTCTTCGCTTCTTTACCTCTTCAGCGACAGCCTTTGCAGCGGGGCATTTGGGGCAGTTTGGCTGCACAAACAGTTTAAGCTCAAGCATGAAGAGCACCCATAAGCTCCATCCGTTGACGAATGCAAATCGATTGTCGATGTCAGAGGAGACTCGACTTTAGGCCTTACGCAAGTCTTACAGATTCTTCTTTCAGGCCTTCCTTGGTTATCGTCAAGAGATCAAGTCCCTCTCCGCTGCCGATGTCTCTTGCAATCGCTGTCTTTACTGCCCTTGTTGCAAGCTTCTTCGCTTCTTCCATCGTTAGGTCCTCCTTGTACTCAGATTCAAGCAGGCCCATTGCTATCTCGGCCCCTGTTCCCACTGACGCATATTTGTCTTGGATCACTGATCCAATGGGATCAAGAACATATAGACTCGGTCCCTCCTCATCAATTCCTCCGACGATCGTCTGAGTTAGAAGTGGAAACATTCGCCTCTCAAAGAGAAGATTGCCCAAGACCTTTGCGGCAGTCTTCACAGATGCGGAGCGGTCTCTTTCATACGAATATAGCATAATATACGCTCCCAGCTCTCTGGTGAGCATCTGCATGTCGGAGACAAGTCCGGCGCAGGCCGCGCCTATCTTGTCGGTTACCTTGAAGATCTTCTTCGCAGTCTTGCTCATCACGAAGTAGCCGTATGAGAAACGTCTCTCTGAAGCCAGAATGACGCCGTCCTTACAGACGACACCTACTGTTGTCGCGCCTGGTACGTAGGGCATCTCTTCGCTCATGACAACACCAGCCGAATCACGTCTACAGCGATGGGCGATTTATACTTAGTGTGATCAGTCTTCCTTCAAGTATCAATGTCCCCAATGCTCCAGTGCCATCTTCAACTCGTGATGAGTCTTGGCGTACTCAATTGCTGGAATCTTTCCCATCCACGCGTCGATTGCCTGTCTCATTGCCGTCGCACCTGCTCTGGTCCCGAGTGGGTGACCATGTATTCCGCCTCCGGCATTAATCACAAGATCATTTCCAAGAACCTCAAAGTTCGTAGCAGCAATCCCGGGGTGAATTCCTCCCGAGGCGACTGGGAAGGTGGGCTTCAATCCATGCCACTCGTCCCGAGCCGCTTGAGCAATCTTCCTTTGTTCCTTAACCATCTTCTCCATCTTTCCGGCGGCAGCGCCAGTGTGTGCCTGATCTGCTCCTGCGAGCCTCATCAGCTTTGTCATTACCAAAGTGTGTATCCCATGTCTGGGATTTCTAGTCATGGCGGCGTGCATTGTCCGATGAATGTGGAGGGGAACTTTGATCGAGGGATCTTGAGCTAGCCTTTGGACCGCGGAAAATCCAGCCGTCAGCACATCAATCATAATCATGTTGGCGCCGTGACTGATGGCTACGTCAACCATCTTCATCATGCTATCGTAGTTTCCCGTAACATTGACAGCGTAAAAGACATGTCTTCCTGTCTCTGGTTTCGCCTTATCGAGAGCCTCCATTACCTTCACCACCCGATCTTCAAGAGGGCAGAACCTCTGGTTTCCAAGAGTCTCATCATCTTTGATGAAGTCAACTCCTCCTCTCGCTGCTTCATACGCCACCCTAGCCGTTTCCTCCGGTGTCAATCCTACCTTTGGTTTGACTATGGTCCCAAGATGCGGCCTCCCATTCTCCAAGGTTCCAGCAATCTTTCTCACCTCTCTGATGCCGAACTTCGGTCCGGGAAAGAACTGAACTATGCTCTTCGGCAACTCTACGTCCAACAGCCTCACATTCTTCAGGCTTGACAGGCCAAACAGGTTTCCCGCGACGATGCTCAATATGTTAGGTATGCCTCCGTTCTCCGCGTCAAAGAGTTCGTCGGGAAAAGCCACGGTGACAAATCCTCTCGCTTTGCCTTTCCACTTGAAGACCTTAGCGGCGAGACTCCTCTGGATTCGCTCAGTCGTTGTAGTGAGTTCAGTCCAAGTTCCAATAGATTCCTCTGTCGCTATTTGCTCGCCAGCCTTTGGAACTGTGAGAGGGCTTTCCACATAGTAATCTGCAATGACATATCTTTCCTGATCTATCTCCTCAGGTCTAGCGTAGAAGATGCTTCTTCTAAGCGTCAGGCTGGTCTTCCTCCCGCAACTCGTAGGTTTGAAACTCCTCAAGTTCTTCAGGAGTCGTAACTCCGAAGACTTCTTGGAGAAGGAAGATAGCGCCTTGGGGTGGGATTATCCCTCTTTCAGTTATTATCAGATCGATGTACTCAGGTGGAGTCACGTCGAATGAGGGGTTTGCAACTGAGATGCCTTGATGTTTCAACTCTGAGGGCGGAATCAGCTCGGATGCGTCTCGCTCCTCGATCTTGACTAACTCTCCAAACATTGTTTCGGGACTGAACTTGTAACTTTCCGCAGCCACGAAGAAAAGCGTCCTAGATTCTCTGGCCGCCAATGCTATGAGACTAGTTCCTATCTTGTTCACGACAGCTCCATTGGCGCTCACCGCGTCAGCCCCCACTATCACACGATCCACTTCATTCATGAAGTACCTGGCCGCTGCGTCGGCGATCAGAGTAACAGGGATTCCCATTTGAGCAAGCTTCTCCGCTGTGATCCTTCCCTGAAACCTGGGTCTCGTTTCGGTTGCGTAGACCCTGATTTTCTTGCCTTGCTTCCACGCTGTTTCAATTATCTTAAGAACAGCTAAGCTATGGCAATGCGTCATCAAGATATCTCCGTTTCGAATCCTCTTAGCGCCTATCTCGCCGATCCTTTCGATAGCGGTCCTTGAGTTCTCGATGAATTCATGGCTGGCTTTGATCGCGACCTCTCTGAGTGACTGCAGATCTGCTCCAGAGTGTTCTTTCTCTCGGACCCTGTGCATGACGTAGCGGATGCCATTCGGCAGAGAGACTGCTGTCGGTCTCGTCCTTACCATCAACTTCGCGGCTGTCTCTATCTCTTCAACAAGTTCTCTCGGGTTGTTTGCCGTTGAACCTTGTGCCGTAAGCAGTAGTGCTTCCACAGCCGACCTCGCTATTTCGCCTGCACCTCTTATTCTCATAGCTTTGATGTCTTCTGCTATTGCGGCCACCCTGTTATACGCCGTATTCTTCTTGTTGCTCATGCCGGCCCCTCTGTCAGGACCAATTGACCACCTCATCTTGCATCGTAGAAAATAAACACGTGGCTGAGTTTCCTCAACAGCCATAGGCCTTATCTCGACCTAAGCCGGAGATGAACATTGTTGGCAGAAGCTCTTGCACCCTCTGAAGAGCATTCTTAACAGGATCTTCTGGGACAAACGTGAAAGAGCAGATGAATACATCGTTACATTCATTCACCGGGGAAGTGCCGGAAACACCAAGACTATTCCCTTGACAAAGATCAAACATGTCGCGAACTCCTCGTTCACCTATCACAATGAGAAAGGCGATGAAACAACAATTCCTTTTCATAGAGTCACTGTAGTCAAGAACACTAGGTCGAACCGAATTCTGTGGCAGAAGAGAGGGATTACGCCCTAGTTTCCTCCGATAGCCTTGTTCTGAAGACCGATGCCTTCGCAAGCAATCGTGGCTGGCCTACCTTTCTCTCCATCAACCGTGAATTTGGTGTCAACGATGCTTTGAATAACCTCGATGCAGGTTAGCGTGTGCAGAGTAAGCTCACAGACTCTTATCTCAGATGTTCCCTTTGCCAACCCCATCCAGATGGCTAGTTGATCTCCCAAGTGCTTATCCACCGGAGCCCGGCGCTCCAATTGCTCAATCAGCCTTCGGGCGGCTTCGGTGCCAACTTCCTCGGCAGGCTTCCCGCGCGCTCCGAGTGCATCACCTGAGATAACGCCTCCGGATGAAAGCTCTGCCACAAGGAGGATTCCGCATCCCGGGTCAACTGCGCATCGCTGGTCGTCTTGTTGAAGTATTTCTTGGTCGATCTGAACGTTGGAGTAACCGCCTTTGCGAAGCACAAGCTTGGATGCAGAAACTATTCTGTTCGTAACATGGTCAGGAAGCTTGGAACTATAGGCTACCCCTGATACACTTCTGACTTCTCCAAACTCCCTGAGCGCGAGTGAAGACACACATGCCGCAGGTTTCATCCTCACTCTGACCAATCCCTGTCCGCGAGGATAGAAACCACGCCTGACTAGTTCCAGAGAGGCGGATATGCCTAGCCTTCCTAGTATAGGGAAGAGAACTCTCTCCAAGAAGTCTATCTGTGGGGCCATGGGATTGTTCGTTCCGCCCTTAATCGCTACCGACACAGGTCCTGTTGCAAAGGCCATCGCAGGCATCATCGCCTGGAGGACCAAGCCTATCGATCCTGCGGTTCCCACATCTATCTCAAGATCTTTTGCTTCCGCATAGCTTGGGACAAACTCAATTTCCTTTGACCCCTCACTGACTCCAGTTGTCCTAGCGCCAACAAGCTTTGCGACTGCCTCGACCGCTTTCAGGTGCTGAGGTCTAAGGCCGGGATTCGCGCGCTTCGCTCGAATGTTGAAAACCTTGATCGGAGTCCCTGTGACGGCAGAAAGCGCAACCGAAACTCGTAGCAGCTGGCCTCCTCCCTCCAGCATAGAGCCATCAACCGCGATCATGAGACCTCTCCTCAGGGTTCTTTCCGAGTGGAAGCTGTGCCTCTACGAACCCTTAAAACATACCAAACAGAAGGAAAGTCTCAAACTAAAAAGATGTGTAGTGAACTGCAGGGAGCGCTTAAGGTGACTCATCGCCTGCTTGGCTGGTATGATCAATGTGGCGCAAGTGGAAGCATGTAACCAAGCTGGATCCAGCTAGGGAGATAACGGACGAGGATCTTAGGACAGTCGCTACGAGTGGGACCGATGCGCTTCTCATTGGCGGAACGCTGGATGTCACTCGTGGGAGAGTGGTTGACCTTCTCAAGCGTTTGAGACCCTATGATGTTGTGAAGGTTGAAGAACCGTCAAACCCGGCAAATGTTGTCTTTGAGGACATTGACTACATCTTCGTTCCTTCAATAATCAACAGCGTTGACCCCAGATGGATGATTGGCCTCCACGCAGAGTGGATCGAAGGCCTGATGTCGAAATACGTCTCTCTCCCGTGGAACAAAATTCAAGGGGAAGCGTATATAGTCTTGAACCCGAAATCGGCTGTAGGCATCACTACTAAGGCGAAGACAGACCTGTCAATAGACGAAGCAGTTGCCTACGCTGTTTGCGCTGACCGCTATATGCACTTCCCCATAGTATACCTTGAGTACAGTGGAACGTACGGAAATCCAGAATTGGTGGAGGCTGTCGGGCGAAGCGTTTCGAATGCTCATCTTTTCTACGGAGGAGGAATCGACAGCAAGGAGAAAGCTAGACAGATGGCGAGGCACGCGACGATAATTGTCGGGAACATACTTTACTCCGATATTGAGAAGTACAAGCAGACTCTTGACTATGAGTAGACCCTCTATCGCGTAATAGCTCCTACAAGGAAAGCAACTATTCCTAGCGCCATTGAGACCTTGATTAGCCTACTAGCTTTTGAGGTGTTCTCAGGGTGTAGCTTGATGGATTCTCGAATGACGGCAAGAACAAAGATGTCTGCCACAAGGATCGAAGCTAGGTAGGCCAGTCCAGTGTAGCCGAGCAGAAATGGCATGGCGCTCAAAGGGATCAATCCAACGTATAGTGCTGCCACCGCTAGGCCAGCCACACGTGATCCATACCTCGTGGCGATAGTTCTGCAATTTCTTACTCTATCACCCTCTAGGTCCTCTGATCCCTTCACAATTTCTCTTCCAAGATTCAACACGAATGCGCAAACAGCGAAGATTGCCGTGAGGGGAAGAAACCAATCAATAGTGAAGCTCCCGAAAATGAAGCTCATACCTGTCCCTGAGCTTACAACAATATTCCCCAGTAACCCAGTTGGCTTCAGCCACGCAGCGTAGGCGAAGAAGATTACGGCGTAGAACAAAGCCACAAGAAAACATCTCAAGTTTATGGAAAGGGCAGTAACGAGAGCGAAACCTGCCAGAATCAAGGATACCACAATGGCTTGCTTGGATGAAAGGTCTCCGCGGGGAAGTGGTCTCTGAGGCCGGTTCACTTTGTCGGCCTCAATGTCAAAGACATCATTCACCGCGTTTCCACTCATCAGAACAAGCGACGCAGAGATGGCCCCAAGGAGCACCTCCTGACGTAGAAACATCCTACTGACAGTAGCCGCACCAGCAATCACGGCAAAGAACGCTATCACTGCGTTGACAGGTCGAATGAGCCTCAAGACGCCTAGTACCCTCATGCGTTCTCCCCGTGCTGGCAAGCAATTGAAGACTGGAAGGAAGCCTAAAAGCATAATCACGTTCTTCTGTGTGACTGAGGCCAGGTGCTTCAGTTGCTGTTTCGATCAGGGTGCTTAACGACTGTTGATTCCCGATTGCCTCTAGCGATGGAGGAAGAATCATTTCCTCTGGATAGCACAATCGTAAATATCAGGTACAAGGCATAACTCATTGGATGGTCGAGGCACAGGAGTATGGCTGAGACGGGGCTATATATCGGTAGGTTCCAGCCCTTTCACCTCGGTCACCTAGAAGCCATCAAACATATTCTCAAGAAAGTTGATTCCGTGATCATAGCCATCGGAAGTGCACAATACAGTCACACACTGGAGAATCCGTTCACTGCTGGGGAGCGCATGACCATGTCAAGGCTTGCCTTGGAAGAGGCCGAAATCTCCTCCAATAGGTACTCCCTGGTTCCGATTCCTGATGTCAACATCCACAGACTTTGGGTCGCGCATTTGACCTCTCTTACGCCTTCGTTTCAGATCGTCTTTTCAAACGAGCCCTTGACTGTGACGCTTTTCCGAGAGGCAGGATTCAAAGTGGAGCCGATACCATTCTTCAATCGAGAAATATACTCTGCCACCGAGATACGTAAACGCATGCTAAGCAACGAAGACTGGTCCTCTCTCGTGCCGCGATCAGTCGCTCTCTTTGTCAGGAGAATCAAAGGAGAAGAAAGACTACGATATCTCAGCGGCTCAGACAGAACGTGACACTCTGATTTCCAACTTGGAACCCGGCGTGACTCGGACCACCTTCGAAGTATCTTTCATCTTCATCGCTATCTCCAGAAAACCATGACTTCCGATGAGACATCCAAGAGAGCCTTCGGGAATCTCATTGTAAGTTCTGGCAAATTGGAGTCTCAGTCGTTTTCGTCCTACTGTGAGAATCAGATGGCTACCAACAGTAATATTACCTTCCATGACACTGGACGCATCGACGTTTGTCACGACATTACCAAAATCGTCTATCTGAAGAACCTCGCAACTCATGAAATTCTTGCCGATCATAGGCCGGCGAAACTTTGGTGTCACATAGTTCTTGGCTTCAAATCCAATTTCAAGTGGAGGGACCCCATTCGCCAAGTCTCCGACGACGCGCGCAAAGACATCTCTTCCATGAAACGTCATCGATATGACGTCTCTGAGATACTTCTCATCCTCGATGCAGTAGACGCGTCGCAATCCTTCTCTGACTGCAGATAGCATCAGTAGCCCATTGTCCGGCCCGACGTAGATCGATCTTTCTGACTCTACAATTAGAGGTCTACGCTCCGATCCAACCCCTGGGTCGACGACTGCAAGATATATCGACCCATCGGGAAACGATCGTGCTGCTGAAGCCAATACGAAAGCGCCCATTCGAACATCGAACTTCCGGATTTCATGGCTGATATCCACCAACCTCGCCTCAGGACATACAGAGAGTATCACTGCTTTCATCTCGGCTACGTATGAATCCCGAAGCCCAAAATCGGAAAGAAGGCCAATGATGGTCATCGCTCTCTCAAGAGAAAGAACTTGGGAGAGGCCTAATAGAGATCTCGGTCAGAGTGGAATTCCCCTTCTCCTTTCGCACATGGTTCGCAGACAAAAGGTTGCCGTTCAGTTCATCAAACCTTTTATTTGAAGAACAATGGGTCATGGATTGAAGTGAATGAATTTGAAGCTGTTCACAGTCGGCCCAGTCGCCTGCTACCCTGAAGTGCTTCAGGCGATGGGGCAGCAGATGTACAGCCACAGGAGCAAGGAGTATTTTTCTCTACATTACGAGACCGTTAAGCTACTGCGGGATTTTCTTGAGACTCAAAACCAAGTCTTCCTATTCTCCAGCACGGGCTCGGGATTCATGGAAGCATCTGTCAGAAACTGCGTCCGGAAAAACATGGTCTGCTGCGTTAATGGTAGCTTTGGAGAGCGCTTCAGTGAGGTGGCCGTTGCAAATGGCAGAACTGTTGTGAAGCTAGAACCTCCGCTTGGGGAACCGATTATCCCTGACAAACTTGACGACGAATTGAAGAGGCACCCCGAAGTGGAGGCCGTGGCGATTACTCACAACGAAACGAGCACTGGCCTCATCAACCCGTTGAAGGAACTGGTTGCAATCGCAAAGGGCCATGACAAGTTGGTCTTCGTCGACGCCGTCAGCTCTATGGGCGGCACGGAGATCAAAGTTGACGAATGGAACATCGATGTCTGCTTCTCAAGTTCGCAGAAGTGTTTCGGTGTCCCTCCGGGCTTAGGCATAGGAAGCGTCAGTGAGAGGGCTTTGAAGGTTTCTGAGACTGCTGTCAACAAGGGCTGGTACTTTGACTTCAAAGTCTGGGAGGAAGATCAGAAACAGGGAGTGGGTACTCCTGTGACTCCTGCGATACCTCAGATCGCCGGGCTGAACCAGGCTCTGAAGATGATAGCAAACCGGGGAGGTAAGAAGTGGTATTTCGATCTCTACAAAGAGCGAAACCTGCGCATCAGACAGGGGATTGAAAGGCTAGGTCTTTCCCCCTTCCCGATGCGGGGTTATGAGAGCCCGACTGTGAACTGCATCAACACACCCGAGAGTGTTGACGGCTCCATCGTGTATGAGAAGATGCGCGAGAAATGGTTTGAACTTGCCAAGGGATATGGCGCACTTAAGAAGAGAACCTTCAGAATTGGCAACATGGGGTATATTGAGCTGAGCGACATCGACCTCATGTTGAAGGCTCTTGAAGGAGTTCTATCCTCCTTCTGAAGATCAAGTTACATCGTGGCTACACGGAGAACATTTATCTTCTCGAAGCTCTCGCAGATCATGGGAAGAACTTGATATCGTCCGGCTACAGAGATAGATCCCTCGCAATCAAACTGTCAAACCACATACGTGAACTAGCGGGGGACAGAAAGTATCTGATCATGCACGTGTGCGGCACATGACTGAGGACTCAAGTTCTCAGTCAGCCGAACCACGAAGCCACAATCGTAGAGCACGGACTGAGAAGCTTTTTTCCATCAAATGTTGAGGTGCGGTCTGGTCCCGGTTGCCCAGTCTGCGTGACCAACCCAGATGAAATCGATACTGCCATTGAGCTCTCGCAGCGCCCTCAGACAGTCGTGACAACATTCGGTGACATGCTAAGAGTTCCCAGTAGTTCCAAATCTCTGGCTGAGATCAAGGCGAAAGGAGGAAACGTACGAGTTGTATACAGCATACATGACGCAGTCTCTCTCGCGAGAAGTGACCGGAGCAATGAATACATTCATTTCGCGATAGGATTTGAAACGACAGCGCCAACAACCGCCGCCGAACTCCTCACCGGCTGCCCCAGCAATTTCAGCGTCATATGCAGCCACCGCCTAATTCCCCCAGCGATGGAGCACCTTCTCAAGATGGGAGAAATCAGAATCAACGGCTTCATCTGCCCAGGCCATGTCTCAACGATAATTGGCAGTGAGGCTTATCGTTCCATATCCGAAGAATACAAGATCCCTCAAGTCATAGCGGGCTTCGAACCCATAGATGTCCTCATCGCAGTAGCAATGATCATAAAACAGGTGAACGACGACCGGACACAAGTTCAGAACGAATATACTAGATCCGTGAGGCCTTCAGGAAACATCAAAGCGAAGGAAGTCATGGCCAAAGCATTCAATATTCGCGACTCGGAGTGGCGTGGAATTGGCACGATCGGAGACTCAGCCTTCGATTTGAGGAATGAGCTATCTCAGTACGATGCCTTCAAGAAGTTTGGTCTAAAGCGTCGGACAGCATATCAGGTTCCAGCAGGATGTAGGTGCGGCGAAGTTCTTCGGGGTCTGATCTATCCCCAACAGTGCCCCCTTTTCAATAAAACATGTACTCCGATTAATCCTGTAGGCCCCTGTGCCGTAAGTAGAGAGGGTGCATGCTACATTTCGATGAGAACGCCGAAGAGCCAAGATAGGCTGCACCTAGGCGAATCTGACTGAAATGACGGCAACGCCAGCTACTTAGAGGTTCTAGTTCGCCATAGCGCATATAGAAAACATGCGGCCGTGAGAAACCATATCTTTGTTGCGAAGTTGAAGTTGACCGGGATCCCTGCATGCTCGTGTGTCGTATTTGCGAGCGCATCGACTGATCCGCCCTGCAACATCCACGCAGTAAACCATGCGAGGAAATTCCACGCACTCTCATACATCGCGATGAAGGCACAGGTCGCCAAGAACACCTGAGTCAACGGTCGGGACATCCATTGACTAACCTTGTCACTTTCCATCACGATCGTCCACAATGCAAACCCAAAGATCGCCAGAAGAGTAATCGGCTTGAAGCTTTGGATGACGTAGAAGGGGAATATGAGAGGAATTTGATCCCGAACGAAGCGTTCTCCAAAGGTTGTTTCATATGGATACTTGAGAATGTAGAAAACAACGATAAGAAGGATCGCCGTGGCCAGTAACTGGCCGCATATACGCAGTCTCTTTGTTATCATCACATGTCCTCGTGAACTTGCTAGCCTTTCTCGAGTATCTCCTTCCAGAGTCTCAAGGTTTCGAGAGCCTCTTGTTCATCTAGGGTTTCGATGGCGAAGCCTGTGTGGACAATCACATAGTCACCGACCTTCACTTCTTCTAGTAGATTCACCATGATCTCGCGTTTGACGCCCCCGAAATCTACGATCGCTTTGTCGCCAGTGATCTCCAGAATCTGAGCTGGAACTGCGAGGCACATTCAAACCGGTTTGAAGAGGCGCGCCGCAGATATTTAAAGGTGCGAGAGGAATATTCCCAGAAATCGGAAAATGCCTCAATGTCTTAACCCTGCATCGATACTATTGACCGGGCAACTCACTCTCCGAGAAAGGAGACTGCTGGGGATCGTTTTGGCCCGGATGGGTGGGGATAGGCAGGTTGTACCAGAGCCAAAGAAGATGAGATAGAACCGGGGAATTGTGTCATAGTGAACATCTTTGGGTTTGCAGATTTTCATGGTGACATTGAGTCGGCAAAACGAGCCTCGCACTTAGTTTCGCTCGAGCGCCCAAGCTTGGTTGTGGTTGCTGGTGACTTAGCCAATCGTGACATACAGCTTGCTAGACACATCCTTGAGGAACTCTCCAGATCAGCTCAGAGAGTCTTCTTCGTTCCGGGAAACATGGATGACCCTGGCCTTGCCACTTGGAAGGACACGGAGCGCATCGTTTGTCTCCATGCAAAGGCGGTACCTCATAACTTGATAACGTTCGTCGGCTTGGGCGGGTCAGTGATCAGTCCCTTCAAGACTCCGTTCGAGTTCGGGGAGGCAGAGGCTGGTAGAGCCCTAGCTGAAGCCACCCAGACCAGTTCTTCTCAGAATTTGGTTCTTGTCTCTCACTGTCCTCCAAAGAACACGAAGCTCGATCTGGCGGGAGGAACAAGGCATGTTGGGAGTGAGGCGGTGCGTAGATTCATTGATGAAAGGAAGCCCATGTTGGTGATTTGTGGGCACATACATGAAGCGCAAGGCGTTGACTCGATAGGACATGTACCAGTGGTGAACGTGGGCCCTGCCAGACATGGCAACTACGCTTCGATCTTTTTGAACCAAGAAGCAAGGATAGAGCTTCGAAGGTTCTAGCATGCGTCTGCAAGAATTCTCTCCAGACTCGAAAGGGTATATAAGGACGGGCTGACAACCTAACCGATTCACTTTGCGTCAGAAGGTTTCCATAGCATGGCCATCAAGAACGGCGACTTCATTCTCGCCAACCTGACCTGCAAGGTCAAGGAGAGCGGAGAAATCGCAGAGACTACTCTAGAGAAAACCGCGAGAGAGACTGGAGCGTACAAGGAAGGAACCACATACGAACCTATGTTCGTGATCGTGGGTGAGGGATGGGTTCCAAAGGGACTCGATGAGAGCTTCGCCGGCATGGAAGTCGGACAGGCAGCAACGGTTGAAGTTCCCCCTGAGAAAGGATACGGCCTCCGTGATCCCTCCAAGATGAAACTTGTGCCGCTCAGAAGATTTCGTGTTGAAGGCATCACACCCCTACCCGGAATGACAGTTCACCTTGAAGGAAAGCCCGCGATCATAAGGACCGTTGGAGCAGGACGGGTTCAAGTGGACTATAACCATCACCTCTCAGGGAAGACGCTGATCTATGATGTTACAGTCGAGAAGACATTAGAGTCCTTTGAAGAAAGGATCAAGGCGATTCTTCATCGAAGAATCACGAGTCTCGAAGCAGAGAAATTCACGACAAAGCTGCTCGAAGGAAACCTGACCGTGGAAACTCCTGAAGAAGCATTCTTTCTTGAAGGCTTACAGGTCTTGAAGCAGGCTGTGGGGGCGGATATTCTGAAGTATTATCCGGAGATTCATCAAGTGTCATTCATTGAAGCGATAAGGCGAAAGGAACCTGTCGTCACAGAGGCGCAATCACAACAGAAGACAGCCGAGAATATTCCAAAACCAGAGTGAGATCAGCACGATCCTTTCGATTGCGGACTGAATTGTTCATTCTTTCCGCATCATCGTTTGATTTCATGTCACTTATAGAAACCTTAAAATCATGGAAGATGACGTTAGTCTTCGAAAGCGCTAGGTTCTTGCATGCGCTTGTTAGGATCTCCGTCAAGGCTTCTCGAGGGTCTCGTAATGAACGTCCGAGGATTCGACAAGATTCCGAAGTACGTCCTGAAGGGGACAACCACCATAGGCGTGGTTTGTCGAGATGGAATCATCTTTGCGACAGACACACGTGCTACGATGGGTTATTTTGTTGCTCACAAACGTGCGAAAAAGGTTCTGAAGATAGATGACCACTTGGCGATGACGATCGCGGGAGCAGTGGGAGACGCACAAGCTGTCGTTGAGATTCTCAAGGCAAATGCCAGCCTGTATCGGTACGAGAATGGCAAACCCATACCTGTGAGAGCGGCAGCTACACTGTTGGCAAACCTGCTTTTCTCTTCGAGGATCGCGCCTCTTCTCCTTCAAGCGATACTTGGTGGCGTGGACGATTCGGGTGCGCACATATTCGCCGTCGATCCTCTTGGTAGTTTGACCGAGGAGAAATGCGTGTCAACTGGCTCTGGATCTCCAGTAGCGTATGGAGTTCTTGAGAGCGAATTCAAGGAGGGCATGACTGAGAAGGAAGCTCTGCCCGTAGTCATCAGAGCCGTAGGTTCAGCTATGAAACGAGACTCTGCCAGCGGCGACAGTTTTGATGTTGCCGTGGTTACTCGAGAAGGTTATAGAGAATTACGTGAAGATGAGAAGAAGGCTGTTCTCGCAAACGCGTGAAGACTCGACTGCCGTATCACTGTCACAGGAGTAAGTACATTGTCAAGAGCTACTGAGAATGCTCATGTGAAGATCAGGCAGACTATCCTTGAGCATATGCCACGGGAAGCAGAGATAACTAGGATTGAGTTTGAAGGCCCTAGACTCGCAATCTACGTCAAGAATGTGGTTCTTCTTCAGGAGCAGAGTTACGTAGTCACAGACATCGTTAATCTCCTTCACAAACGAATCGTAATTCGATCTGACCCTTCTATCAGAGTTCCGGAGCTTGAAGCAGAGAAGAAAATGAAGGAGATAATTCCAGCCGAAGCTGAGGTCACGAACGTCACCTTTGATCCCAGCCTTGGAGAGGTAGTGGTGGAAGCCAAGAAACCTGGCCTCGCCATCGGCAAAGACGGTGCAACCCTCCAGTCAATAGTCAGGGCAACCAGTTGGCGGCCGAGGGTGCTCCGTGCTCCTCCTCTACCCTCGAAGATAATCGCCAGCATGAGACACATTCTACACTCTGAAAGTGAGGATAGAAGCAGAATTCTCCGCGATGTAGGAGAGAGAGTATTCAGGCCAACGCTGGCGCGGGCCAGCAATGTAAGGATGACAACGCTTGGCGGCTTTAGAGAGGTAGGTAGATCCGCCATCCTTATCCAGGCCGATGAGAGCTCCGTTCTATTGGACTGCGGCATCAACCCTGGCTCCCAAAGGCCGGCTCAATCATTTCCACGCCTCGATGTTGAAGAATTCGACTTGGACAAACTTGATGCAGTAGTAATCTCTCATGCCCACCTTGACCATTGCGGCCTGGCTCCGTTCCTTTGCAAGTATGGATATGACGGCCCCATCTACTGCTCAGAGCCCACTGCCACAATGATGACACTGCTCCAGCTCGACTACTTGGATGTTGCGAGCAGGGAAGGTGCATTTGCAGCGTTCGACCAGAAAGACGTGCGAGAACTAGTCATGCATACGATTCTACTGAAGTATGGGGTTGTTACTGATGTTGCACCGGACATCAAACTCACCCTTCATAACGCAGGGCACATCCTTGGCTCATCCATAATCCATCTGCACATAGGGGAAGGTCTCCACAATATCGTGTACACAGGCGACTACAAATTCGGAAAGACAATGCTGCTGGAATCTGCTTCCTCAACCTTTCCAAGAGCTGAGACTCTGATCACCGAAAGCACATACGGTGCGCCCGAAGACATCATGTCAGAACGTGAAGGGGTAGAAGAAAAACTTGTACAACTCATCAACGAGACAGTTGAGAAGGGTGGAAAAGCTCTGCTTCCTGTTCCAGCAGTTGGACGGGCGCAGGAAGTAATGCTTGTTCTCGACAACTACATGAAGTCTGGTCGCCTCAAGGAGCTTCCGATATATATTGAAGGGATGATTTCCGAGGCAACGGCAATTCATACGGCGTATCCGGAATACCTTGCCAGGGAGATCAGAGATCAAATCCTGCATCACGATGTCAACCCCTTCCAGTCAGACTACTTTGTCACAGTAACAAGTCCAAGCACTCGCGGGGAAATTGTTGAAGGCGGTCCCTGCATCATCCTTGCCACTTCCGGCATGCTTGAAGGCGGCCCCGCAGTGGATTACTTTAGGCAACTTGCTTCAGATGAAAAAAACGCAATTCTCTTCGTCAGCTACCAGATAGAGGGAACTTTGGGCAATAGAATTAGGAGTGGGCTAAAGGATGTATCACTCATGAATCACAACGGAAGGATGGAGGTAGTCAAACTGAATGCGCGAGTTGAATCGGTGGAAGGCTTCTCCGGTCACTCTGACCGTCGCCAGCTTCTAAGCTTCGTACAGAGAATGATTCCGAAACCGTCTCGAGTATTGGTCGGTCATGGAGAAGCAAGGAAATGCGATGACCTTGCTCAGGCGATAGGCAAGACCCTGAAGCTCAGGGCATTCGCGCCGCAGAATCTGGAGACCATAAGGTTAAGGTAGATTCGGAGGCCCCTAGATCTCCCTACATGATCACTGTTGGCTTGTTCTCCTGAGTACTGTTTCATGTCAAGAAGAGATTCTTTCTCTCCAGATCCTCACTGCCCGAGGAGTGACTACTATTCTTTCTTCGCCTAGTCTGGCTATGTCGCCGCCTTCATCTCGGACGTATTCACATAGCTCGTTTACTGCTATCTTTGTTTCCTCAACGCTCTTTTTCGCCAGAGGCGTGATTCTCACTATTAGTATGTTGCCTAGCTTTACCTCGTTCTTGATCTGGTCAACATCCGAGAGGTTGCTGAGAGGATAGGCCTTGACATATGTGCTTCGTTCCACTTTCGAGGAAACATTCAATAGCTTTACCCCTGCATCTGCCGGCGAGCGCGACAATTCGCTAGCCCCGCCTAGGAAATTGATAGCTCCCTCTGATTGCTTAAGCGTTTGCCAAGATTACTTGAGTCGCCCTCTGCGTTACCATTTAAATTTGCGTATCTGACCTATGTCGTTTCGAGGCTCGGCCTATTGCTCAGCGAATTCAACCTGCTGGTGTCAACCTCTCGCGGCAACGAGAGAAACGCTTGCAGCGAAATCTGGTATCTGTTGAGAGAGCTAGGTGACAGCAGGCCTGAAACTGACAGGACACCGGCTATAGGCCTTGTGGTCGCAAAGACAGAAATGAGCCCAATCTCGGTAGTTCAAGAGTTGAGCAGGAAGCTCATGGAAAGTCCTTGGAAATTTCGATACATCCTGAAGGTTTCACCCATTGAGAAGCTTGTACCCTCAAACATAGCGGAAATCGCAGGATGTGTCTTGACCATGGTTGATAGGATCGAGAAAGAGGAGAGCTTTCGAGTCACCGTGAGGAAGAGACATACCACGCTGTCGACAGTGGAGATAGTGGAAACTGTTGCAGGTAACATCGAGAGAAAAGTGGATCTTGAGAACCCTGACAAAGTCGTCCTCATCGAGGTCTTAGGAGACGTGGCTGGCGTTTCGGTGATCAAGCCTTCTGATATGCTGTCTGTGGAAAAGGCAAAGAGATCAATCTAGATTTGCGAGGAGAGCAAGGCCATTTTCTCAATCACAAGCCTAGTCAAGGCATCTCTCTCTGTCACATCCTTTCGAACCAAGGCTCTCACCTGATTATCAGTTATGCCGAAAATTCTTCTCACGGTTGCCTCATCTCCTTCCTCAAGGACCGATTCGTCTGTTTTTCCACCCACAGTTCTGGGCAGCTCGATCTCAAATCTCTCAAGGGCCTGCCTATCATTGGCTATTGCTATGATGGCCAAATTCCTTGAGTTCGAAGAGACTCCCAACGCTGCAATGGCATTCTTGATCTGCCTCTGGGCGGAAGCGTAGAGAAGAACTTCCACCGCTAGGCTTTCTGTCATCTCAATGCCTTGCGCTCGCCCTTTCAAGGCGTTGAGTGCCGCAAACCGAAGATGGTCTCTTCCGGCCACCCCCTTCGCGTCCAAGATTTGGGTTTCGATACCACTAGCAGAACGTCTCAGCTGTTGAAGGACCATTTTCGGATCAGGGATCTCTGCGCTACGTACGCCAGTGATCATCACATATCTATCGTATTCTTGCAGATACTCGATTGGCATACGAGTCAGCCTCTCACGATGGCGATTCTGTCGGCGCTGAGATGCTCGAAGCTTCTATGAAATGCCTTAAAAGACATTGCGCATTTCAAACAGTCTACCCGGAAGGATCAGCTTTGAGCTTCGAAGTTCCAGATTGGGGCGAGATCTATGATGCATGTATAGAGTTGGCTGACCAGATCAAAAGGAGCAGGTTCAGCCCTGACGTCATAGTCGGTGTTGCGCGAGGAGGGTGGATTCCTGCACGGATACTTTCAGACCTTCTGGGTAATACGTACGTGGCGAGCATGAAAGTCGAATTCTACGAGGGCGTAGCTGAAACCGCAAAGAAGCCCGTAATCAGCCAGCAGGTCTCCACGCGCGTGGAAGGTAAGAGGGTTCTGGTGGTTGACGATGTTGCAGACACTGGAGAGAGCTTGAAGACTGTTCGCCAGAATCTTCTAGACAGGGGAGCCTCTCAAGTCAAGATCGCTACTCTTCACTACAAGCCCCAAAGTGTTCTTCGACCGGACTTCTACGTAAGGGAAACGTCTGCTTGGATAGTCTATCCACACGAACGATACGAGTTTGTTGGCAACCGAGTGGCAAAGTTCAAGGCCCAAGGAAAATCGATCGCTGAAACGAAGGAAGAACTCACTCGCATCGGTCTCCCCAAAAAAATAGTTGAGAAATTCGTCAATGAGTGCTGGGATTCCTAATCATCTCGACTTGTCCTTCGTTGTCTCAATCGCAGGAAGATGCGCAAGGCATAAGGAACCTTCCACAGATGAGAGGAAAGCTGAGAAGATGAGATTGGCTGGAGACATATGAGATGCAAACTGAAGCATTTGAAAATGTGAGAAATCAGATTGGCTTCTGTGGCCTTTGGTGTGGAAGTTGTATAGTTGGCAATGGGGCCTTAAGGGAGCTGACGAAGAGATATGAGGGACTCATCAAAGGTTACGGTGTGGATGAGTGGGGCGCCAAAGACTTCAATTCTAAGGAATTCATGAAAGGGCTGGCATCAATACAAACTCTGCCCATATGCAAAGGATGTCTGAAAGGGGGCGGTAACGACGAATGCAAGATTAGACCCTGCGTCTCGAAGAAGAAAATACCTGACTGTAGCGAATGCAACGAGCATACGACTTGCAAGAATCTTGAGGCGCTGCAGAAGGTACGTACAGGCGCCCTCGCCGTAGGCATGCTACTTAAAGCTGGCAGGGGCGGTCAGCCGGAACTCATAGAGAAGTGGGCTGCCCAGATCAAGGGCAGATTCCCTCATTGCCTCTTGTTCCCTCATAGCCAACGAGTGCCACGCAAAGAGTGAAGCATGAACTTCGTTTGGCACGTGTGTCGATGATGAGTTTGCGCGATACTTGCTGGAATGCTTACGAACGCAACTTTGGGAGAATGTTTGGACTCGGTTCGGTCGCAATAACATAATGCAGAAATAATGCTTCTCATTTAGGGAGTCGTCAAGAGATCAGCATAGATGGTTTCAGATGAGAAGAAAGGTCATTCTTCCTGTCTTCTTGATGCTTGGTCTGGCGATTCTGAGAGTTTCCAATATTAGTGCTGCGACTCAAGCTATTCTGCCAGAAGAACAGGGGTCCCTCGTCGAAGTCATAGACAAATTCCGTCTCAGCATTATCCCAAAAGAATCAGGTAAATACGTTATTCCATCTCAATCGGATCTGCAATCGGTTGAGAGCGCCTTTTCTATCCTCCTTGCTTGGATGAACACGAATTCCAGCGAGAAGCTTTCTGAAGCTGCCTCAGCTTTGACAGCAATCAATTACGCTATGGTCAGATTTATCGATGTGTCAGGAAGAGTCTTCTACATTGCGAGGGAAGCCTCAGGCTTCAACAGAGGCTGGGGATTATATATAGTGTACATGAAGGCACCCAGTCTCTACAGGAACCTCATGATCGAGGTGCCTCACATTGGATATGACGAGTTCACTGAGAAGATAGGGGTCAGATCCTTCATTCAAGCGTATGCTGGCTTCTTATTGATTGCGGGGGCTCATCGCAACGCGAATTCTAACGCAGTGGCTGATGTGGCACATACGGAGCAATGTGTCTTCCACGTTGTCCACAAGACATGGTGCACCAACACATCGACAACGGTTCAGATACATGGCTTTGCTGAAACATCTGCCGGTAGAGAACTTTACCCGCAAATCATCCTCAGCTCAGGGACACCTGAAGGGTCAAGTGCAGTCACCAAGATGTCTCATGTTCTGAGTCAGAACGGGCTGACTGTGGGCATCTTTGATGGCACAAAGTATACCGACCTTGGGGGCACGACGAACGTTCAGGGAAGGTATGCAAGGAGCGTCGGCGCGAAGTTCATACATATGGAAATCGCGCGTGCTGTAAGAAGCAGCAGTGAGCTAAATGGCAAGCTTGTCAAAGGCATAGAGGAATTTGCCGAAGAACATGTTGTTGCGGCCCCGGAGTTACGATTTCCCACACTTGTGGTCATAACGACTAATCTTGTCTCGTGGACTTTTGTCGCGGCAGAGAAGAAAGCTCGCCCCTTGGCGTAGACCCCCTTCGACCGACATGCCCCAGACAAGACAGGAGAAATCCTCTGGACATGCGGTAGTTTCTTGGAGAAGATGGGCATTGGACGTGCGCAATGATAACCTGCGTCTTGAGAACCAAAGGGCCTGTTATGGTGCCGGTGCCTCTTTTGGCCCTGTTCATGTCGAGTAGTGATGGCCGCAATCTTAAATCCTTCGTGTCACCTTATCGTAGTGGAATGATGTGGACTGACCTGCACGGAAGGGCTCTGCCCGATGTCGTGATGCATCTCCACTGACTAGCTTTCAACAATTGTCAAGTTCGGAGTCACTCTTCTAGCTCAGTCTTGCGTGAAATAAACCATCGGAGATGGGGGAATCGACAACAAGCGTTTCAATAGGTGGTTTCAGTCTGTGAGTTTGGCATTTTCAAAGCAGGATTAGATGAAATAGGGAGTGACATCAGATAACGAATCCAAACGCCTCTGCGAACTGTGAGACTTTTCTGAACTCTTTCAGGAACTCTATTCCTCTGTCTGTGAGTGAATACGTTGTTTTGTCGCTGGCTCCAGTTTCTTCTATGAGACCTTGTTCTTTGAGTTGAGTGAGGTACTTTACAAGTCGGTCATGTGATAGATTGGCTCCGTAAAGGATGTGGGTTGGCTTCGCGTTTCCCTTCTCTTTTCCGATCGCGGTAAGTATGTCTGCGAAGATCCTTATCTGTGATCGGTACTTGGATGTCTTCTCTGTCATTTGGTCCTAGCCACTCTCACGAGCATTGTGAGAAGAGCAACGAATCCCAGGAGTTGGCTTACATGGGCCATCACAAAGAACAGCCTGAGGATTGGCGGAAGAATGAAGAACATGTGGCTTATCGACAGAAGGGCAAACCCGATGAAGACGAGAAGTGAGTTTCGTTCCTTCTTGACGCTGTAGTTCATTGCGGCTTGGGCGGCTAGGTAGGCGACTAGAAAGAACACAACTATCTCCAACAATGGGTGATATTCCAGGGTCATCGCTAGGGGAGCTGTTTCAACCATGGAACTTCTCGTTTGTCTCAGGTAAGCGAAGAGCAACAGGGAATATGCGACAATTTCGGCTGTAATTCGCATGAGATAGCTAGCTGTCATGATTGGTGACAGCCCACGGAAGGCAAGCACAGGAATCGTAACCACTCCGTCAACAAGCAAGCCCACGCCGAGCAGGACGAAGCTGAAATGGAGAAAGAACAGCGTCCTTTCTCTGGCTAGTCTATACCCGTTCAGTGCGTAGTAGCTAATCGCGAAGGCGATGGCAGCGTCCACAATCAGCATTAATGAGTCGAATCCAATGAACCATTGAGGAGCTAGCGTCGCGCAATCCTCCAATCTGCGAGTTGTTCGTACTCTCTATGAAGTTTTCGCATGAATCATCTGGAGAATCGCACCCATGATATTTAATCGTTTCAAATGAAAGGTGGGAGGATCCTCTGACGGTAAGCATGAAAAGCCGGCTTGCCCTATACTCAGTCTAGGTGCATGCTTTGTCATCACGCTGGCCTCTGAAGGAAACAATTGAATATGTTCCTAAGTTCCATACTTCAGATCCGGTGACAGCAACGGAGATAATCGGTGAAGTAGGGAAGGTTCCCTCGGCCATGGCCGCAGAGATTCTGGAAACTTCCGTCACGAAGATGGTAAAGGCCAAATGTTGGTGAGGGGTCACTTCTGTCTCCAACCCATGTTGACATGCTCCTTGAAAATGCCAGTCAGATACTGACTCTTTCAGAGGGGCTTCCGCAAGATCGCATGACGATAGAAAACGGAGCGGTTGCGATCAGTCAAGGAAAAATCGTCGGAGTTGGAAGGACTGACGAAATCAGATCAAAGTTCAAAGCCGGTCAGACCGTTGATGTGACCGCACAAGTAGTAACTCCTGGACTGATTGATTGTCATACTCATCTCATATTTGCTGGTTCTCGTGAACGAGAACTTGACATGAGGATCACCGGTGCTAGTTACATGGATATATTGAGGTCTGGTGGCGGCATCCTCAAGACGATGCATGACACGAGAACAAGCCCAAGAGAAGAACTCGTAGAGCAGGGCAAGCAGGTGCTGGACAATATGATGCTTCACGGAACGACAACGATAGAAGTGAAGAGCGGATATGGACTGACAGTTGATGACGAGCTCAAGATACTTCATGCCGTCAAGGATCTTGGCGAACTACATCAGGTTGACCTTGTTTCGACGTTCATGGGAGCCCACGCCATTCCCCCGGAATACGAGAATTCATCCGACGAATACGTCAAGCTGGTTACAGAGGAGATGATTCCGAGAGTCGCGAGGAGCCAGCTTGCTGAGTTCTGTGATGTCTTTTGCGATGAGGGAGTTTTCTCCGTGGAACAATCTAGGAGAATCCTGCTCGCCGGCCTCGAACATGGTCTTCTTCCAAAAATCCATGCTGACGAGTTCACTAATATCGGAGCCTCAAGGCTGGCCATCGAAGTGAGTGCCGTTTCAGCTGAACACTTGATGCATACTACTCAAGAGGATCTGGTTCGGCTGGGTAGAGCCAAAGTTGTTCCTGTCTTTCTGCCGGCGGCCAGTTTGACTCTCATGGAACAGCGTTTTGCAGATGTCTCAGCTCTCTTAAGAAACAACTTGCACTTTGCGTTGGCATCCGACTTTAATCCCAGTTGCCCGACGCAGAACCTGCAGTTTGTCTTGACGCTATCGTGCTATGGAATGAAGATTCCCATCGTTGAGGCTTTGAGGGGATTAACATTGACTGCTGCGAGGGCCCTTAGGAGAGATCAGAATTTAGGGTCGATTGAGCCTGGGAAGAAAGCCGACTTGGTCACCTTCGATGTATCAGACTACCGGTTCCTATTACAGCATTTAGGTGTAAACTTGGTTTCGAAAGTTATCAAGAACGGCGTTCTAGCTGTCGAAGATGGGCGAATATTGAAGACAAGATGTGACGACTGAATCAGAGCACGTGGCCTATCCGTGACCGGTCGATTTTGGTGCCAAATGTCGAGAACAGCGGTGAAATCTTATTATTCACATCTCTGCTCAATCTATTGAGGAATCTTGCTAGAATCAAAGAAGATGGTTCATTGCATCACCGGCTCTGAGCTGCGATGCAAGAATTGGCAGATCGAAGGCGCGCTCAGGATGCTTCACAATGTCCTCGACCCGGAGGTTGCCAAGGATCCAGAGAACCTGATTGTGTATGGAGGTACAGGGAAGGCCGCTAGAAATTGGGAGTGTTTTGATGCGATCGTGGACTCGCTTGTTCGCCTTGAAGAAGATGAGACTCTGCTTGTCCAAAGTGGGAAGCCAGTCGGAATATTCACGACGAATCGTTGGGCTCCGAGGGTACTTATCGCTAACAGCCTGATCGTTCCGAAATGGGCGAGTTGGGACTACTTTTTTGAGCTTGAGCAGAAGGGACTGATAATGTTCGGTCAGATGACCGCGGGGTCATGGGCCTACATTGGAACCCAGGGAATTCTTCAGGGCACTTATGAGACTTTGGCAGCGGTAGCGAGAGAGAACTTCAATGGAACCCTCAAAGGCAGACTTGTTCTCACCGCGGGTCTCGGCGAGATGGGAGGAGCACAGCCTTTGGCGGTCACGATGAACGAGGGAGTTGCTCTGGTCGTGGAGATCAGCAAGAAGGCGATAGAGCGTCGGATGCGGCACGGCTACTTGGAGGCATGGACAGAAAGCTTGGACGAAGCAGTGGATATGGCAAGGGAAGCCCAGCATGATGGCATACCAAAGAGTATTGGATTGTTAGCCAATGCCGCCGATGTTCATCCTGAACTTCTCAGGAGAGAAGTGATTCCTGACGTGCTTACGGATCAGACATCTGCCCATGATCCTCTTAACGGGTATTATCCGGCAGGGCTCTCAATTGAGGAGGCAGACGATCTCAGACGGCAGAATCCTCAGCAATACATCAGAAGGTCCAAGGACAGTATGCGTCGCCAAGTTGAAGCAATGGTCTCAATGATGGAAAAGGGCGCGGTAACCTTCGAGTACGGAAACAATATTAGAGAACAGGCGAGAGAGGCTGGTTGTGGCAACGCATTCGCATTTCCCGGCTTTGTCCAGAGATACATAAGGCCAATGTTCTGCGAAGGAAGAGGGCCGTTCAGGTGGACATCACTTGTGGGAAGTTCTGATGACATACTCAGGCTTGATGATGTCATCCTGAGAGAGTTCTCTCAGAACATGGAATTATGTCGCTGGATTCGGAAGGCGCGTGACGAGGTGAAGTTTCAGGGCTTGCCTGCCAGAGTTTGTTGGCTTGGGTATGGAGAAAGAGCGAAGTTCGGCTTGATCATAAATGAGATGGTGCGAAGTGGCAAGCTTTCGGGACCGATATGGATTGGCCGAGATCATCTGGACGGGGGTAGCGTCGCATCCCCCAACCGTGAAACCGAAGGGATGCGAGATGGAAGTGACGCCGTAGCAGACTGGCCGATTCTGAACGCGCTTTTGAACGCTGTGGCTGGGGCCACATGGGTTTCGGTCCATCATGGCGGTGGAGTCGGGATAGGGTACAGCATCCACGCAGGAATGTGCCTTGTAGCAGACGGCACGGCGGAAGCAGATGACCGAATAGGAAAGGTTCTGACCACTGATCCCGGAACCGCAGTAATTCGACACGTCGACGCCGGGTATGGAGAAGCGGAGAGGGTTGCCCGGGAGAAAGGCGTGAAGATTCCCCTGCTGGACAAGAGGAAGTTGGCCTGAGCGGCGGTCCTCTCTTCTTGGGCTTACTGCGTCGATTTCCTGAAGGCTTTATTTGCGCAGTTACTGAGCTACTAAGTATTTCGTAAGGTGTCACGTCATGAGGGTAGTCTTGCTTGATGGTGAGAGCCTCACTCTTGAACAAGTTGTCGAGGTTGCAAGGAATAGAATGCAAGTCGGTCTCTCGCCTACGGCACGGACAAAAGTCGAGGCTTCACGAGCGGTCGTGGAGACCCTGTTGAGGGAACGAAAGCCGGTCTATGGAGTCACAACAGGATTCGGCGGTCTTTCTGGAACACGTATCTCGCCTGAAGACGCAGTGGAGCTTCAGAGAAACCTCATTCGAAGCCATTCGGCAGGTGTCGGTCGCTCCTCAGATGCCGACATTGTGAGAGCGATGATGTTGCTGCGGGCGAACACTCTGGCTAAGGGATATTCAGGAATCAGGTTGGAGACCTTGGAGACCCTTATCGAAATGATCAACCGATGCGTCCACCCCCTTATTCCTGAGAAAGGTTCGGTGGGTGCCAGCGGCGATCTTGTGCCATTGGCACACATGACCGCCGTGCTGATGGGGGAGGGAACGGCAGAGCACCAAAGCACAATAGTGACGGGTGGAGAAGCCTTGAGAATTGCCGGGCTGGAACCAGTCGAACTGACAGCGAAAGAAGGTCTAGCTCTGATCAATGGGACCCAGTTTTCCACAGCAATAGCTGCACTTGCCTTGTATGACAGCGAGAAATTGATAGCCAACGCTGAGATAGCCAGCGCGATGACGCTGGAGTCGCTGTTTGGCCATTTGGAGGCTCTTGATGAAAGGCTACACAGAGCAAGACCTCATCAGGGGCAGATGACCACTGCAAGGAACTTGAAGAAGTTGGTTTCTGGTAGCCGGCTGGTCTCTGAAGTCCTTGCTTGTGAGGGTAGGAGAATACATGATCCATACTCGATCAGATGTATGCCCCAAGTTGCTGGGGCTGCAAGAGATGCTTTGACGTATGTTCGAAAGGTGTTGCTAACTGAGATGAACTCAGCTACTGACAACCCACTTGTGTTTGCTGAGGACGGAGCATGCATTTCGGGAGGCAACTTTCATGGGCAGCCAATCGCGATCTCATCGGACATTCTTGGAATCACGTTGACATCAATAGGTAACATTTCCGAGAGAAGAATCGCCAAACTTATGGATCCAACGACGAATGAAGGACTTACACCATTTCTTGTTCCCAAATCAAGCAGAGAAGGGCTCAATTCAGGATTCATGATGACGCAAGTAGTCGCGGCCTCGCTGGCCTCGGAGAATAAAGTTCTCTCTCACCCTGCGAGCGCTGACTCGCTCCCCACATCAGCTGACTTTGAAGACTTTGTCAGTATGAGCGCTTTAGCCGCAATGAAAGCTAGAGAGATCCTCGGAAATGTCGAGCAAATAGTTGCAATTGAGCTTCTCTGCTCAAGCCAAGCTCTTGATCTAAGAGGTACCGACAAGCTAGGCAAAGGAACTCGGATTGCCTATGAGACGATTAGGAGCAAGGTTCCAGCCTTGACGAAAGACCGGGAAATGTCACCGGATATTTCGCGAGTTGCGTCAATGATCAGAAGCGGGGAGATTCTCAGCGCAGTTGAGGCTGGTATGGGGAAGCTCTAGGTTGAGGAAGCGGATGTTCTGCAAGATACACATGCAGCTGGCTGACTGTTCGCCCTACTTCGCATTAAGACTCGTATTCGTTACCTCGAACATTCTTTCTAGAGGGGCCTTCGCCTTTCGAGCAATGTCTCGTGGGACTTCAGCTCTATAACGGTCTTCCTTGAGTGCCAGATAGATTCTTTGGAGCGTGTTCAGCTTCATGTTCACGCACCAGGCTCCTTCATAGGCGGGTATGAAGGTCTTCTTCGGATTCTCCTTCTCAAGTCGATGTAGAATTCCCATTTCGGTCGCCACGATGAACCTGTCCACATTTGAATCTCTCGCATGCATGCGCATTTGCGAGGTTGATCCTATGAAGTCCGCAACGCTCTGTACTTCAGGAGTACATTCGGGATGTGCCATCACTTCTGCCTGCGGGTTCTCATCTTTCAGTAGCAAGATGTCCTCCTTCAGAAAGAGCACGTGAGTTTGACAGAACCCTCTCTCTGGGATCGGGATCAGTTTCTTTCCGGTTTTTTGCTGCACGTACCATGCAAGATTGGCGTCTGGCCCGAAGATCACGGTATCTGAGTCAAGTGACTCGACTACTCTTACTGCGTTGGCTGAGGTGCAGCAAATATCGCATTTGGCCTTTGCCTCTGCGAGGGTGTTGACGTACAGGACGATTGGTGTTTCTGGGTGCTTCTCTTTCCATTGATCTATCTGAGAAGCGGGTAGCATCGCGGCCATAGGGCATCTAGCACCGAGGCTAGGCATGAGCACCGTTTTCTCTGGGTTAAGTATCACCGCCGTTTCAGCCATGAAGTCAACTGAGCAATGTACGATAACTTCAGCCTCAGACTCTTCTACAGCTCTCTTGGCAAGGCCGACGCTGTCGTCAACGTAGTCCGCTATGTCTTGGACTTCTGGCCGCTGATAGTTATGCGCCAGAATGAGCGCCTTTCTCTCCTTCTTGAGTTTCAAGATCTTTTCGACTAGGTCTTGATCGACTTTTGCTGTGTGCTGCGCCGTGTGCATCTCTCTTGACATGGAGAGTTCTCGGCTACAGTCTAGTAAGTCTAGGTTATGTGTTTCGGTTGTCATTGCCATGATGTTTCATGCAGATCAATGCGCAGTTTTCAGGTTCGAGCGGCAGTGGACAGGTCGTCTGCGGCATGAAGAATGAGGCTACGGCGGCGTTCAACCTAGATCCCAAACATGTTCTCTATGGGAGCAGTTGCAGTCTCATTAGCGCACAGGGTTTCGGTGCTGAGAAAAGAGGTCACTGGACGTGTCTTCTACATCTGGGGCAGTACCAGCCTCGAATGCTAGGCACGAAAAGCAAAGCAGATCTACATCGTGGACAGAGCGCGATTCTTCTTGGAGGCTTCTGGACAATCTTGCTTGAGAGCCCGGCAGCCAACAGAACCACAGCAACGGTCACGCTCACTACTGCGCAGATGACGAGCCACATTCCAAACGGAAGTGATGGTGGTGGCTCAACATTGAAACGTGCCAAGAAAGAGCTTGCCGATAAGTGGGTTTCATCTCCCCCCCACGATGCAGTCACATTCCACGATCCCACTTCCTGAGGTGTGAAGCTCGTATCATTGTACAGTCCTCCACTACCTGTTAGAACATATCTGACTATCGGGGCGCCGGTTGGCTTTCGGTAGGTGAGTGTTACATTGACTCCTCCAAAGGTCGGGATGATGTAGCCGTATGTTGCCAGGTTCTGTCCCAGCTTTATTTGGAAGCGTGTAACGAAGCAGGAGAGTTGTGTCCTAATTTTTGTCACAAGGAAGTTGATGGGAGAGGAATACATATCCGAGAATGAGTCGCTTCGATACACGTACGCTCTTACGCTGTGCTCCCCTGTCGCCTCAGGAGTCCATACGTGTTCATAGATGCCTGAGGCCTGTGTGAGGGCAGTGGTGAGGTTGGTCCAATCCAAGTCGCTTGGCCTTCTCACTTGGATTGTTACGGGTGCTGAGCGAGGCGGGCCTATGAATACTCTCACAGTTACGCTTGATCCAATTTCCACAACGAATGAGCTGAGTGTACACATGATGGTCGGGGTGATTGGTGGAGGCGGTGGCACGCTGTTTGAGGCTCCTTTGGTCGCCGGTTGCAGCTTCCAATCGTCTATTGAATCAGTGTCGATACCGTTGGGGACTCTGGCCCACGCTGTGTTATCACTGACTGGCTTGGTCAGTAGAGGAGTCTTGTCAATCTGCAACCCGTTGTTGTCTAGCAGAAAGAGAGATTCTCCGCTGGGATCCATGGCTGGGAATGGAAGATCCATGACGAAGTACCTTTTCCCTGCAATCGAGCTTCCGCCAGGTATTGTAAAGGTGATTCCTGTGGACCGTGTCACTATTTTCCAGAGTGAGATGCTGAACTCAGAATCGGTTGGGTTGAACAACTCTATCCATTGGGGGCCGACAGGCGGATTGGGATCAAACTCGTTTATCACAATGTCCATCCCGAAGATTGCCTGGGATGGAATTGTGCTTTGATTCAGAAATGTGAACGTTACAAGGACGAGCAGTTGAATTACAAGGGCTGCGTGTCTCTTCAAGACATGCACCGCAATTCAGGTAACCGGGAACTGCTTATAATAGCTATGCCATACAATCCTTCATTCATGTTCCATGAAAAGATGAGTTCTTGATGTTGATATGGCAAGGAGATATGCTGATGCTGTTCTTCACTTTGCCTGATCGATTATTTCTAGAGCCCGCACCGCGTCACTGATGCTTGGTGAAGGAGGCCTATGCTTTCTCAGGCAGTCTGCGAAGTATCTCAACTCCTCCTCTAGAGGAGGCATCCATACCACAGGCACCTCGGTCCCGTTCTCGAATAATCTCCATTGGTTCCCTTCGAAGTAGGCAAAGAAAGTTCTATCCTCATATGCCGCTACCCAACGCCGTATCTTTGGTCCAGAACAACAATCTGATATCACTAGTGCTTGTGTCTCTTCGAAGGAAAGCTCAAGCTCGCCGAAGTGGAAGCTTCTGCTGGATCGAACCGATGCTGATTTGGGTTCACCGAGCATCCAACGTAGGAGATCGATGTCGTGAATCGCAAGGTCCTTTAGGACTCCGGTCTGCTTTGCTACCAGGGTGGGAGCTCCTGAACGTTGACAGAATATGGTTTGCGGTTTTCCGTTTTCCTCGAAGATTGAGTTGAGTTTCTGGAATACGGGGTTGAATCGTTCGATGAAGCCAACCATTGAAAGGCACTTTGGGTTGGCTTGGGCTAACCTTGCTAGGCGTTTTGCCTCCTCAATGTTTGTGGCAACAGGTTTTTCTAGGAAGACATGTCTTCCCGCCTCAATCGCTTGAGTTCCCACGTCTGCCAAGCTTTGCGCAGGAACAACCACATCTAGAGCCTCGACGCTCTGAATGAGTTCCTTCAGACTGCTGAAATAGGACTCGCCCTGATATGCAGGATCGTAGATCCCGACAATCTCGACGCTTGAGATCTTCTTCCACGACTCGAAGTGTCTTTTTCCCCAACTGCCGTACCCTGCGATTCCGATCTTGACGCTCACTGAGTTACCCCCTATCCTCCGTGGGAGACCGGAACTAATGTGACTGTATCATTGCTTCTGATCAATGTCTCTGGTCCTTGGAGGACGCTGATGTCCTTGTCGTTGACGAGGACAATTACGTTTGGCCCAACAGTGTTGGATCTGGGATCAACTACCGCTCGCTCGAAGTCCCTATTAGAGGCTTTTCGGCAGATCTCCAAGATTGCTTCGGATACAGTCAATCCTTTCTTTTTTGGCCTGAGAAGTATCTCTCGCTTTCCTGCAAGCCCTTTCAATCCGCCGATCAATCTTACCTTAATGGTCAAAGTGTCAATTTCCTTACTTGAATAGGAAGACTTGTTCTTCATATCTCCTGTTCTCGATCAGTGATCCGGGTTCGAGCCTTTCCAGAGGTCTCTTCTTGAGCATTTCTATCAACTTCTTGTTTGCTTCCGAAAGTCCAATAGCTCGGTTTTGGAGAATCTCGATGGGGACATTGATTCCAAGCGGCCTGGCTGGCATTACGTGCCTAGTTGCCTTGTGAGGGAAAGGATCATCTCTCAATCCGGATCTTCTAACATCTTGTTTTGTCACTGGCGGAGGACCGAGAATGAGTTGAGCCGTTCCCTCCTCTAGCTTCTTCAATGCGTCGCTTCGAGTCTCGTAGTTCACTCCGTATCCAAGGCTCTTCGCCATTTGTTCGATGCTTGCTACAAGCTGAAAGTTCTGCTTCACGTCTCCGCCCTTGTTCTCAATCATGAGGCACTTCTCCTTTGTTGCGATGAGAGCTGCCGCGGTTCCAGTTTCCAAGCTCCTCTTCGCCTCTTGAATGCTTGACTCCATAGTTCTGATGTTCCAACGCATCAGCTCATTGATGAGGTCCTGTGTGTTCTTCTTACTGAAGGCGCGATACCAAGTGTCAACCCTTACCGAAGGGTTCTCATAATCCACAGAGCAAACTGGAATCATGACGCATCCAATCAGTTTCAGGGCAGCGGCTCGGTGCATTCCGTCAAGAACTACCTTTGTCTTTTCGTCAACTATTACAGGATGCTTCAGGACGCCGTCTCTGAGAAGCTCCGTAGCCAGTTCTTGAACGGCCTCGGGGATTGTTTCCTCGTGCATGTGAATGCTTTTGATGTCGATGACGGCTATCTTGAGATCTAGCGTGTCGCTCTTGATTGTGAAGTATTCCAAGTCTCCGCTCCCTGCCGCGGCCTACTAGTCTAGTTCAAGTTCAATGTTCTTTTCGGATGTGATCTCTTGGATAATGGTTGAGGCGCCGTAAAGAGCTTCCCTCGTTATCTTGAGAATCAGCTCTCGCGTCCATTGTGTCTGAGACTCTGAAAGAATGTTGGCGACTGAGGCAAGAGTTGAGAGAAGCCTTAGCTTTGGATCCTGACCCGTTGCCTGGCTCTGGATCGCATTAGCAACCAATACTTCGAGGTATTCGGGAGCCCCGAAGGCATGTTCGAGAGCCAGCTGTGCCTTTCTAACAGCTATCGCCATGAACGATCTGCTCTGGTCTTCCCTTTGACTTCCCTTACCATTACGGTATTCAACTAGTGCTTCTCTGAGATATCGAATCGCCCAAGTTCTGTTGTAATCGTTGATCATACTCATCCAGATCAGCTCGCCTAGATTCGTGTTACGGTGTTTGGTTGCAGAAAAGCGTTTGGAAAGCCTTCCTTTCCGTAGAGATCGGCGTGCTACAATGAGCGGGGCTTCGCGACTAATGCGCTATTCTTTTTCGATTTCTTCCGGTGGGATCGTGGCTTCTGTCAGGGTGCCTGACAGCTTTTGATTCTCGATTGTCTTGAGCCTTGTGACGTAGCCCGCGATTCTGTTCCTAACTCTCTTGGTCTTGGAGTTCACAAGCTCGTCGACAACCTTCTTGTTTTCTTCATAGTCTGTAGAGAATCTTTGGGGATTGGCCTGAAATAGCTCTCTAGCTGTCTTCTTGATGATCTCGGTTCGAACCCTTCCCAATTCTCTTCCACCGAAGTCGAGGATTTCTCCTGATTCCCCTTGCATGGAATTAAGTATTTGTCTTTACACCAGTTGTAAGGCAACTTTCTGGGAATGGCCTCCTTTTGGGTGCAATAGATGTTGATTGCAAGAGAGCAGGCGCGATTCTTGCTCCTTGCTACTTTTCAGGTCTGTTATGTGAAGCGAAGACAGATTTATATTCCGTTTGAGGAGAAATCTTCCTGTGTGGTTGCTATTCATGGCCGCTGGAGAACTGTCAATCGCTGCGGTGCACAGGTTGATAGAGAAGGCAGGAGCGGAAAGAGTTGGCGATGATGCGGCGGAGGAGTTGCGAAGGATCTTGGAGGAGCTGGCTGAACGCGTTGGAAAGAAAGCCAAGGACTTGGCATCGCACGCGGGGAGAAAAACCGTCAAGGCAGAGGACATCCGGCTAGCGGTCAAAGAGATAATCCGTGAGTGATCGGCGGTCCATCATAGCCTGAGACTAGACACCTAAGTGAGAAGACATCTCGATCGAACGCTTCTCAATACTCTCAGCAGGCAGCCAAAAGAGAGTGCTCTGCCTTTAAGCTCTTTATTTTCCTCAGCAAGGTCGAAGTGACGAGGATTCTTCGTAGGCGGTGAGGGCATGGAGCTCGAATACTGCAGTAATAGGAAACCCTCGCTCCTCAGATTCCATTGCATGATGGTCAAGGTCGTTAACTAAGAGGAACTCGTTGTTACACCGTTATTGGACGGGCAAGAGTAATATGAGGGCTCGTTCAATCTGAACTCGATTAGGAAACTTGACGACTGTGGGCCTTGATCGCGAACAGGTCGAATTGCTCAAGAGAACGCGGGATCTGCTAGAGGAACTCATTGAAACGCTAGACATCATGGCAGATGAGGCCATGATAGATGCGATCAAAGAGGGCGAGAAGGACTTCGAGGCCGGTCGAACTCGAAAATACAACGAGTTCATTGAGGAACTGAGAGACTCAAATGGAATATGAAATCAGGGTGACCAAACGGTTCGAAAAGGATTTTCGAAGGCTCACGAAAGAAGTGAAAGTCAGGGTTGACTTTGCCATTAGAGGGCTTCAAGAGAACCTTCACCTTAACAAGTTTCTTCACGGAGATCTGAAAGGGAAGTGAGGTTTACGCATCGTCAATTGACCAGAAGAAGCTTTTTTTGCATAACCTCAAAGCACGATGCGAGAATGGGAACAGTTTAACTATTGTTCTTGTTATGTAGGGGATTGTGCTCCGGTCGTCTAGCCCGGTCAAGGATCGTGGCCTCTCGGGCTGGAGGAGACAGCCATGGGCGCGGGTTCAAAGTGGCGTGTGGCCATGAAAATCCCGCCCGGAGCACTACCATTGAGAGCCGGACTATGAATATTTTCTAACCTAGGTGGCGAAAGAGAAAGGTGAAATGTCATAGGGATGGCTTCGAGATGAAGAGGACTAAGGTTGACTATGAGCAGTTCGGCGTCATAATCTGAAATGTTGAGGCGTATGAATTTCCGAAGTGGGGAAGAAGTTCTTAGACGCGGCCAGGTGGATTAAGTCCAGAAGAGGACGGAGGAGTTCCTTCTCCAACCCCGAATAGCTCAAAAGATCACTAGAGCTGCCAAGAACCTCGCTGTCTATCTTCAAGGGAGCTCTTGACACTGGCTGGCTTGAAGACAGGGGATGAGGTTGCGCTCTATTCTGGTAGAAAGAGAAGTATGGTTATTGAAGCGACATCATCTGCCAAGTAGGATTGGATGCTTCTTTTCCGCTTCTATACTTCATCTACGTTCTTGACTCCGCATACGTAAGAGATGATGATTCTGAGCGATATGGTGAGATTCTGCTCTGCGGCGGTTTCCTTCATTCTTGCCAACGACGGCCTTACCGGAAGCTTCACTTCCCTGGATTCTCTCCTCTCTATTGGTGGCATTGAGGATAGCGAACCCAAAGGCTCTGCTTCCTCATCTGATGTGCGAGGGAGTCTTCTGTGCCTTTCAGCCGAGAGTCAAAGAAGTTCATTAGAGGTTTGACTGGCACTAGGGTATAGGAATCTTCTCTCCAGATTCATCAGCTTTTGAACGATACTGCGCGACGGGGTTCAGGCGACGCCTATAAGTCTGCATTGAAAGTGTAACACAAGGTTGTGGACATGAAGACGAGCCAGATAGTGGTGCGGGTGGAACCGAGACTGAAGGAGATGTTTGAGAAACAGTGTGAGGCTTTGGGGCTGAAGCCAAGTGACACTGTGAGAGACCTCATGTTGGCCTTCATTCGCCTAGAACCGGGTCGAAAGTTGCTGACGGGAGAGGAACCTCTCACAAGAGATCTCACAGTCGCAGATTATGTCTCCATGTCAGAAAAAGAGAGAGATGACCTTTGGAAGAAGTGGTACAGGCAGGCTGAAAGGGAAACTTTCAGCCTTCGATGGACTGGCCCGGAGAACCTCATAACGCGAAGTGGAGCGAACCGGAGGTCTTAGAGACAGGCGATGGTGGATCACCCGCTGACGGAATGAACGCCGTTGAAGAT
>Ga0209725_1000138_pt1 | contig 43701 bp, 50 predicted proteins | sample I18A1metaG_FD_184145 | JGI IMG/M metagenome (GOLD analysis project Ga0209725, IMG submission 184145) | Lake sediment bacterial and archeal communities from Gulf of Boni, Indonesia to study Microbial Dark Matter (Phase II) - ​I18A1 metaG... | ecosystem: Environmental > Aquatic > Freshwater > Lake...
GTCTCTTGAGTCCGGCGAGCGTCGAATGGACTCTCTTGCTACGAGGATAATGGCAACAATCTTAGCCGGCGTAGTATGGTTCGCGTTCATCGTGCTGTATCTTGCCTTCTACGCGGCAGATCTGGATTTTTGGCAGAAGGCGGCAGTTTTCCTCGCATCTGGGGCACTGGTTGGAGGCATAATTGCCGTCGTCTGGGTCATGTACGCGCTCAAGGCTGAAACAAAAGATTAACAGAGATCCTGAATCGCTAGACCTAAGGCATAATTAGCTGGACAGGCAGCTCAGAATCTGCGGCCGCGGCCGTAGTCTAGAGCATCGGACCATCAAGGTTAGACAAAAAGATGCGGACAGCCTGGTCTAGGACATAGCCCAGCGTCCAATGGCCTTCCATCCATCGGAAGCGGAGAAAGCCAACGACCCGGGTCCGAATCCCGGCGGCCGCACCAGCACTCTTCAGTGGCAACACATGCGATCCACCAACAAGAAACAGGCATACTACTACGTCTACTTGCTCCTATGCGATGACGGAAGCTACTACACTGGATACACGAACAACGTGCCCTCTAGGCTTCGTCTACACAAGAGAGGAAGAGCAGCGCGGTATACCAAGATGCATAGACCGAACACAGTTGTTCATGTGGAAAGGTTTAGGACACGTCGGGCGGCGATGAAGAGAGAGAGGCAGGTCAAAGCATTGAGCCACAACCAAAAAGCCGACCTAGCTCAAGCGGCGAGCGTAGCGAGCCAGAAACTGATTGGATCACGTTATCGACGGAGAATGCCTTTGCGAGTGACGTAGACCGTCTTATCGTCGACCCTGACCCTTATGCCGTATCTTGCCCTCTCATCCTCTTCGACCTTTCGGCATCTCAACCTGAACGCTCGCGCAAGATTTTCTGCTTGTTCGCTGGAATGGCAACGAACCTTGAAGCCGCCAATTATCCCTCTGGAGATCAGCATCAGTTTTCGTTGTCTTTGCCCGTAGGCAACCCGCCTGTCAAAGGTTCCGGGCCTATACTCCTTCAATCGCAAGATCTTCCGGCCGGTCGGGTTTGACCCCTCCTACTTCATATCGCCTTCGCCTGCGGAAAATTGATACCGCTCCGCGCAGTGGTTCGACGGGAGCGTCTATAGCAAGTTCGGAGGTGAGGCCATGGCCACTAGACCCGAGAAAGCTATCACCGTCTCGGAGCTGCGGCGGACATATCACACCAGCAAGGGCATTTTCAGAAAGAGTCGGCAGGTTGTAGAGGCCGTCAAAGGCATCTCCTTCGATGTAGAGTTCGGCGAGCTATTCGGCTTGGTAGGCCCTAACGGCGCGGGCAAGACGACGACTATCAAGATGCTCACGACCTTGCTTACGCCCACGTCCGGCACCTCGAAAGTCCTCGGTTATGACATCGTAAGAGATGTCGTGGAAATACGGAGAAGAATTGGAATAATCTTTGGCGGCGAAAGAGGGTTATACTATCGAGTGAGCGGGCGCGAAAATCTGCGCTACTTCGCTGACCTATACGGCGTCCCTCTCTCGAAACGAGACAAGCGAATCAGCGAGCTTCTGGAGATGGTTGGCTTATCTGACCGGGCTGACGACAAGGTAGAGAGCTATTCGCGCGGCATGAAACAACGCCTGCACATCGCCAAAGGTCTCGTAAATGATCCCGAGCTGGTATTCATGGATGAGCCGACGATCGGGCTCGATCCGCAAGCCGCGAGGGACACGCGAGCAATGATTAAGCAGCTGGTTCAGAAGGGCAAGACGATCCTGCTTACCACCCACTACATGTTTGAAGCTGATGAGCTCTGCCGCAGGATCGGCGTCATCAGCAACGGCGAGATCGTCGCGCTCGATACACCTGATGGGCTGAAGCGTTTCGTTAAGGACATCTCGGTGATCGAGGTTGAAGCATTTGGCGTGGTTGACGCGGACATCACGGCCTTGCGTCAACGATCAGAGGTCAAGACCGTCAGCGCGAACCTTGACGGTGAACGACAAACGGTGAGAATTCAGACGCCCAAAGGGTCAGAGTTCATCCCAGAAGTCACCAAGATTCTAAGCGGAGCAAAGATCTTCGACATTAGAACCAAGGAGCCCACCCTTGAAGACGCGTATCTGAGACTGGTGACTTAGTCATGACGAAGCTGCAGACATTCTGGGGCTCATTTCGGATGAGCCTACTGCACTTCTTCGCTGATCCTCAGTGGATAATACCCAACATAATCGCACCTTTCATCTTCACAGTCGTCGCGCTAGTCCTCTTCCGGAACGTGTCAGGTTCGGTGGCGCTGTATGCGGTTCTTGGCGGCGGAATGATGGGCATGTGGGGAAACACCCTCTACGGCTCAGGCTTCGCGTTGGCTTTTGATAGATGGAACGGCACGATTGAGTACGTGCTTGCTACGCCTTCGCGACTTGTTTGGATCATCGCTGGACGTTCCGCCTCAAATGCGGTGCTGGGGCTCGTCAATGCTCTTGCTATTGTTGCCGTGGTGGTCCTTGCTTACGGCAGTATGTTTGCAGTAGCTAACCCCCTCTTGTTTCTGTTGGCGCTTATCCTGACATTGGCGTCTCTTTCAGCATTGGGCGTCGTCTTCTGTTCAGCCTTCCTCCTGTCTCGGTCTGCACAGGTAATGACCAACGGGTTGGAGATGCCGATCTACGTCGCGTCAGGATCGATGTTTCCGATCGCACTTCTTCCTCTTTGGTCGCATCCTCTCTCACTCTCACTGGGCCCGACTTGGGGCATCGATGCAATGCGTTATGCAGCTGACACAAGCTACACGGGGCTCGGCTTTGGCTATTGGACAGACCTGCTAGTACTGTTCGCGTCCACGATTGCCTATTTGGCGATTGGATTCTGGCTGTTCATGGTGGTAGAGAAGAAAGTGCGACGCGACGCAACTCTGACGGAGTATTGAATCATGGGTATGACGCTTGGAGATTGGCCACCTTACCGCATCTTTTGGAGCAGCGCAAAGTTTGCTTTCAAGGCGTTGTTCTCGTGGCTTCGGCCTGCGATGTGGCTGACGCAGCTTCTCGTGCTGCCGCTCTTTCAGATGGCCTTCTTCGTATACCTCAGCCGCTTCGTCAACCCAACTGCAACAGGAGTAGCTTTCATCGCGGTTGGGAACGCTCTGCAGGTTGCGTCCTTCAGCTCGATCTTCGCCGTCTGCAACCTAACCTCGGAGGAGAAATGGCAGGGAACGCTTACGCCTCTCATAGTCACTCCAGCAAGTCGGTTTCCACTTTTTGTAGGAAGAGCCATGTTCCAGATCCTCAATGGCATGGCGACGATAGTTGTGGGTTTCTTCTACGCCTCTATGGTGTTTGGCGTTGACATGTCCCGGACGGATTTCTTGGCGCTGGCCGTAGTGATCTTAGTAACCTGTCTCGCTATGACAGGATTCGGCCTCATGCTCGGAAGCGTCGGCCTCTACATGCGAACCGCCATGATAATCGCAAACATATTCCTCTTCATAGGACTCCTGATCTGCGGCGTCAACTTTCCGGTGACCGTCCTTCCCACATGGCTCCAACCCCTCTCGTATGCAATCCCGATGACTTACGGAACCATCGCTGCGCGTGCAGCGGTCCAAGGATCAAGTGTAACTGAACTTGCGCCAGTCATTCTGCAGGAAATCGGAGCCGGAGCCGGCAGCATATTCGTAGGCTACTTGCTCTTTCTCGGCTTCGAAGCACTAGCCAGAAGGAGAGGCGCCTTCGAAGAATTCTAGGACGTCCGTCCGTTCCCGCGCGCCAGCGTCCAGCAATCTACTCTGTTATGGTTATTGCTTGTGTTGGGCACTGAACCTCGCAAGCGCGGCAGATTATGCATGCATCATTGTTGATAACGACAGACTTCTTCGTTTCTTGGCCTTTGACTTCTTGAAGTTCGAATACTGCAACAGGGCAGATATCCACACAGGTCGAGTCCCCGTTGCACTTGTTCATATCTACTACGACATTCACCATGAGTCTTGCACCATTGAAAGTTGAGCGCGTACCCTGCTGCAAGGTAATAAGTTCATGGTCCCGGCCTACTTCTACATGGCGGACTTAGATAGTGGTCTAGAGAGTAAATAACACGGGTCGTTAGGGACGAGGGCAACTCGCCAAAGAGAATGTTGATTCGATTTCGCTGACTAGGTACTGACGCTGACCGCTATAACTCTTGCTTGGTCGCACGCGTCCTCGCATCTGTCCGCGATATTCTCAATCGCGTCCATCAACTCCGCCAGCAAGATGACTTGCCCGACAGTGAATTCAGGGGAGGATAGCTCGCTCAGCAGTCCTCTGCTCTTCCGGTAGAGGTCATCAGCCTCCTCTTCAAGCCTTTCCACCTTGTCCGCTGCATCGAGCGCCTCTTCCACCTTCTTGTCGGTCAAGAGATCGATGCAACGCTGAACCTCCGTAATACAGTCCCTGATGACCTTGCACGTATCAAGAAACGTAAGACGAAACGGCTGCGGTAGCTTGTTCATTGGCGACAGTCTAACTAGTCTGCCAGATTCGAGACACCAATCGGCCACCCAGTCAACCTGCCTTGCCAGCCGCATGAAACTACGCCTCTCGTCAACTGGAAGATTCCCGCGCGCAAACTCGCTGATTATTACTCTGCGCAGGCTGTCTCCTTCTCGTTCCAGCTGATGAAGCCTCGCGAACGCGCTCTCCGTCTCATCCTTGTTTCCGGCAATTGCGCTGTTGACGGATACCATAAGCTCCTCAACTGAAGGAACGAGCATCTTGCTCGCTTGCCTGACCATCTCGATGGCGCGGGCTCTTGTTCTTGCAGCGAACCAGCTTTCGAAAGTGGCCTTCATGTCATGTGACCTCGTACGAAATCATTCTAGCGCCAGTTCCGCGTCCAATCCTTGGGCAGGAAACTGATAAGGTAGTATGCCTCCCGGAGCAAAATGGATTCTGACTCTTTCTCCAACGCCTTTGAGAGTTTGAACCCCTTGGTTGGGTATCTGAGCCACCATTTGCATCCCGTTGTCCAGCTCGACTTCGGTTCGTATGCAATCGCCTAGAAGCACCTGCTCTCTTGTGGTCCCAACCCACTGCTGGCCAGTTGCCGTGTCGGCTGGAGTCAGTATTACTGATTCCGGTCGAACCGCGAGCACCAAACGGTCTCCCTTGGCAAAAACAGGTCCCGTAAAGTCGACCTTCCATCCGTTGACCGATACTGTGACGTGTCCTGAATCGGACTTCTCTACGGTGCCTGAAATGAAATTAGCTTCTCCCAGAAAGTTTGCTGTAAACAGTTGCTTTGGAGAAAGGTACAGATCGAGTGGCGTTCCAACCTCGACGATCTTGCCGCCCTTCATTACCACAAGCCGGTCTGAGATCGACATGGCCTCCTCTTGGTCGTGGGTGACATGGATCGCGGTCAAACCCAACTCCTTCACGAGCCTTCTCAGCTCGTGTCTGAGCACCGCTCGGACGTGAGCGTCCAGTGCGCCCAAGGGCTCATCGAGCAGCATGAGCCTGGGTTCCGCGGCGATGGCTCTGGCGAGCGCGGTCTTCTGTCGCGCTCCTCCGCTGAGCTCGTCTGGGTACGTATATGCTCCAATCTTCAACCTAGTCATTTCCATTATCTGGCCAACGAACTGGCGTGCGAGTTCCCTGTTTTCTCCTCGAACCCTAGGGGCGTACTCGACGTTATCCCAAGTGGACATGTGCGGAAAGAGAGCTATTTCCTGAAACATGTACCCAAGGTGCCGCTCCTCGGGAGGAAGAGCGGTCACCTCAGCGTCTCCGATGAATATCTGCCCAGAATCTTGTTTGATGATTCCAGCCAGACATCTCAGGAGACTGGACTTCCCACACCCGCTTGGACCTATGATTGAGACGTACTCTCGATCCTTGATCTCAAGCGAGACATTCTCCAACGCTACCACATCTCGGAACTGTTTCCTGACTTCGACTACTCTCACGTTGGGCAACTAGAATGCCTCCAGCTCAACAGCCAATCCTCGTTCCGGTCTCTTGAACAGCAAGATCCCCTCTCGCCTTGGCCTAGCGTAGACGACGTTTTCCACTCGGTCCGGCAGATGTTGCTCCAAGGCTTCGCGCAAAGGCACCTTCACGACTGTCTGCCCTACCATCCCGCAGTCTACAACACACCTCAAGAAGACCCCTAGGACACTCGTCGAGACAAGTTTCCCAGGGAGGACATTCTCCTCAAAGCTAGCGCTGGTCAAGATCGAAGTTCTCTCTTGTCTGAAAGCCGCCACGACAGCGTCACCCACGGCATGCTTGTTCTCTGAAGATGTTATCGTGAATCCCTCAGCCACTTCGATCCAGGTCGCATCAGCGCCCTTGCGCATCACGGTCCCTTCCAAGAAATTCGCGCCTCCCACGAAATCAGCGAGGAATGGGGATTTTGGTGCGGCATAGATTTCGAAAGGACGGCCGAACTGCCCTATGGCACCGTCTCTCAAGACGGCGATTCTGTCGGCGATTGACATCGCTTCCTGTTGATCATGAGTCACATGGATTACCGTGACTGCAAGTTCCTTTGCTAGTCTTCTGAGCTCGTAGCGAAGGATCACTCTCAGTCGAGCGTCGATGGCGCCCAAAGGCTCGTCCAGAAGAAGTAGGGGCGAGCGTCCAGCCAGCCCTCGTGCGAGTGCAACTCTTTGCTGCATGCCTCCGCTGAGTTCATGAGGAAATGCCGTCGCCCTGTGGTACAGTCTTACGAGCTTCAGCATTTCATCAGCCGCGTGCAAAGATTCTTCGGGAGTGAATCCTCGAGCCAGCGGCCCAAAGGCGACGTTGTCCCTAACTGTCATGTGAGGAAAGAGCGCATACTGTTGGGGAACGTAGACAGCGTTTCTATCCTCCGGCGGGGTATCAGCCATGGCTTTTCCGCCCAGCTCGATGGTGCCGCTAGTGGGAGAAGTCAGGCCAGCGATGAGTCGAAGGAGCGTTGTCTTGCCGCTGCCCGTCGGTCCCAGAACGCAGACGTACTCGCCGTCGCTGATCTCTAGGTTGACGTGATCCATCGCTTTCACTTTTGCGAAGGACTTTGACACATTCACGAGTCTCACTGAGGGCACAGTCATCGCGTCCTTCGAGTGGCAATTGTCAAGACAAGGAGCGACGCGAACGAGGTCAAGACTAAGATGCCTAGGCCTAGACCGATGGCGCCCGGGGAAGCAGGAACAGTACCTCGAACCCAATCCACCATCAGGACCGGAGCTGTAGTGAGCTTCTTTGCAACCGCCAAAGTAGCCCCTGTTTCATCGACACTCCGAGTGAAAGCCATTATCGCCCCTGCCAGCAAAGCATACTTTGACAGTGGCATAATCAGTCTCCGAAAGACCGTAAATGGCTTAGCGCCCAACGTGCGCGCCACATCCTCGACTTCGACTGGAATGCTTTCAACAGCCGCGATCATTGACCGGACGAAGTACGTGTAGGTGATGCTTGCATGAGCAAAGACCAGCAGCCAAAACTCAGAGAGGTAGGCGACCCCGCCCCAGAAGATACCGATTGAGACGCCGAGCGCTATTGACGGAACCACGATAGGAATATTCACGAGAGTGTCCAAGATGCCCGACACAGCCCTGCCGCCCCGCCCTCTCGCTATGAGAACAGATACCGGCAAGCCAGCGACGATGTTCAGACAAGTTGCAACTAGAGCAATCAAATACGATAGACCCACAGACTGCCAGTAGGTCGACCAAATGCCGCTTGCAGAAAACGCCGTCTGCAGCGTGCCATCCACTACTGCGCCGGAACTGGGCAACATAACGAAAAGCGAAGGCACAATCACAAATAGAATAAAGATGAGAAACATGAGAAGGTTCCTAAACCACACTGCGCTCCTCGAACTCAGCTGCTTTTCGAGCTTCGGCCGGACATTGGAGAATGGAAGGCGCATCCTTGGAGCGAAGAAACGGATAGCTATGAAGAAGAGGCTGGACGCCACGATAAGGACGAAGCTGACGAACAGTAGAGGGCTCTCTTGGCCGGCAAGTCGAGCGTTCCGAATGAAAACTGGCCCGTTCTCGAAAGCGCCAGCGACCATCACGGTGGCTCCCGTCTCGGACAAAGAGCGAGCGAATGCCAAGAGAAACGCCGCAATCAGAGACGGCTTCAACAAAGGCAGGGAGATGGTCCGAACCGCGGTGAATGGCGACGCCCCGAGAGTACGCGCAGCGATCTCGTAAACGTCTTCGTATCCTTGCAGTGCTCCAACCATTACCCTGACTATTACTGGATAAGAAAACGCAAAATGCAACAGGACGATCATTTGCCACCCTGGCGAAAAAACAAACTCAGGACCAAGTAGGCCGCCAATTCCCGCACCACCGCTCCAGAACGTGAGAACCGAATAACCAAGCGCCACCGTTGGAACGATGAACGGAATGTTTGCAAGAGTATCGATCGCACTCGCCCACGCAGACCTGCCTCTCACGATGAACCATGCCATGGGTAAGCCTGCCGCCAGGTCCATTAGAGAAACAGATACTGCGATCGTGAAAGAAGCGACAATCGCCCATCCACCTCTACTCAGCAGGTCGGGCTGTGACAGCATCTCGAAGATCTTTGACCATCCAAGAAGAATTCCGAACACGGGCGGAACAAACACGATCGTCAGGAAGAACAGGATGCCTAGCGCGTAGGCGGCGATCCTTGCGCCACGTGACCCAGAGGCTGAGTCAAGATATAGGAGAACTCGCCTCCTCAGGCCCAAGCGGGTCGCTGAATCTCGAGGCGGCCGGTCCTTGTCCGACCACTCGCGCACCCTTCTGCCCCCTCACCCGCCGCGCATTCGACCCACCGTAGCGATGAGGATTAAGAGCTTATGTCCTTTCGCGGGTGTTGAACAAGACCACATGAGCCTACAGGAATCCAGATCTTCACGGAGGATCATTCACGATCGTCATCTTGGAGGTCGTTGGATGAAAAACCCTGGCCAAGTGATGGAACCCGGTTCAGGCGGAGCAGTCCGTGTGACTACCCTGAACGGTGTGGCGCTGGGTAGTAGACTATAGGCCTATTCAGTCACTGTTTTGCCGCGACTTTGCTAGACCAGAGCGCTCAAGCGTGCTCTTTTTGGTTGGCCTGTGTGTAGAACCCATAAGGTGTCAGAACAGCCCGTTTCGTAACGGGATAAGTGGAGTAAATGACGACGTTGGCAGAGCCCGAGCTCAAGCAAAAGCGATTCTTCTGCGAGAACTGCGAACGTGAGCTTTTTCTGAACGCCACGTACTGCGACAACTGTGGCGGTAAGATTGAGTGGCCGAACAAGTACGTCTCGGTCTTCTCTGAGGAGCAGGACAGGCAGAGCTCTGACGAAGAAGAAGAGTAGCATAGGATCCGTCAGCGGCATAGACGCTGCGTTTGTGAACAGCCGAATTGTCACACTAGACAGCCGACGGCCTAGAGCTCAGGCATTGATGATTGAAGACGGTCACATAGGAAAAATCGGGAATGACCGAGACATACTGTCGGCTGCGAAAAGAGATACTCCCATTTGGGACCTTGATGGAGCCGTAGTCCTTCCTGGGTTCACTGATTGCCACACGCACCTAGTAGCCTATGGCCTCCAACTCTTCGATGCAGACCTGAGGAAAGCGCGTTCAATTCCGGAAATTCAAAGCATTCTCAAGAGGCAAGCCCAGAACGCGGATGGCAAAGGATGGGTCCTAGGCCACGGCTGGGACCAAGAGAAACTTAGAGAAGGAAGGTTTCCGAACCGATTCGATCTAGATGCGGCTGTGCCTGACAAGCCAGTGTGCATAACTCGCGTCTGCGAGCATGTCTGCGTCATCAACACTCCAGGGCTCCGGCTTGCAAGCATCGATAGGAACACAGCTGCACCTACGGGAGGAGTCATAGACCACGACGAGAAGACACGAGAACCAACAGGTGTCCTCCGAGAGAATGCGATGAACCTTGTGTTCCCTCTGATACCTCCACGAAACGATGCAGAAGTCAGGAAAGCAGTCTCCTTGGCCATGCAGAGAGCTGTCAAGGCGGGTCTGACATCAGTACACTGTGTGGTCGATCAGGCTCAGCATGTTCGGGTTTTGCAGGAAATGAACCGCGCCGGGAATCTGAAACTTCGAGTTTACCTCCTCATGTCGGATGAGTGGGTTAAGTTAGCCGCGCAGATGGGTATCCCTACGGGATTCGGAGACGAGATGCTCAGAATACAAGCCGTCAAGAGCTTCACTGATGGCTCGCTTGGAGCACGCACGGCGGCCCTTCAAGACCCGTATTCAGACGCGCCGGAGACAACAGGAGTTTTGATTCATTCTCAGGAAGACTTGAATTCGACAGTCGAGACGGCAGCGCGTCATGGCTTGCAGGTTGCGATCCATGCGATCGGAGATCGCGCCATCGGAATGGCCCTCACGGCAATCGAGAATGCAAACCTCAAGGTTTCCCACTCGGACAGACTCAGGCACAGAATAGAGCACGCATCAGTCCTCAACCCGAGCCTGATTAGCAGGATCAAAGGCTCGAAAGTCATCGCCTCCGTCCAGCCTCATTTCATAGTCTCCGACGTGTGGGTTCCTGACAGGCTCGGAGCTGAGCGCGCCCACCACGTATATCCCCTGAAGTCGCTGACGAGAAGCCGGGCGACCATGATTGGAGGATCTGATTGTCCGGTTGAGCCCATCGAACCATTGAAAGGGATCTATGCAGCGGTCGCCTCCGCTCCAAGAGGCTATGGCGAATGCGTCACCGCTCAGACAGCAGTCGAGATGTTCACCAAGAATGCGGCTTACGCCACTCACGAGGAGAAACTGAAAGGAACGATCGAGGAGGGAAAAGTGGCCGACCTGGTCGTGCTTGACGAAGACCCGTTTCAGGTGCCTCCTGAAGACCTACAGAGCATAAATGTGCTGGCAACGGTTGTTGGTGGCAGAGTTCTCTACGCGTCAAAGAGATTTCGAGCTATGAAGGCTTCGAGTGAGCAACGCCGACCAGTTCGGAAACGCTCGTGAAGTCGTTGTCTTTCATGTAGGTTAGGAGACCTTCGATCACCTCGGAGAATACACTGAGGTCTTTCCGAAGCATTGCGGTTCCTATCTGAACTGCACTTGCGCCAGCTAGAAGAAACTCAACGGCGTCCTCCCAGCTCATTATTCCTCCCACGCCAACAATGGGGATGCTGAGTCTGTCGAATAGCTCGTACACACATCGGACTGCGACTGGCTTGATTGCCGGTCCCGATAACCCGCCGATCTTCGCTGATAGAATGGGCAGACGAACCTGTATGTCGATAGACATCGCTCTCAGCGTATTGATGGCGGTGATCGCGTCTGCTCCCGCCTTCTCGGCAGAGGAACCTATCTCCACAATGCTTGCCACGTTCGGGGAGAGTTTCACTAGGACGGGAATGTCCAACGCTTTCTTGACAGCACGAGTCACTTTCGCGACGATCTTGGGTTCCTGACCGATCTCGCCCACTCCGGACACATGAGGGCAAGAGACGTTCAACTCGACAGCGTCCGCGCCCAGGTCTTGGGCGATCCGGGCTGACTTGGAATAATCGAGGACTGAGAACCCGAAGACGCTTGCGATTACGGGGGCGCCTGACCGCTTCGCCTCGTCGATCTCGTCCTTCATCATTGATATCCCTGGACTCGCCAGACCAATTGCGTTCAGTAGTCCGACCGGGACCTCAACGATTGTCGGTCCGGGGTTCCCATCGCGAGGCTTCAAACTCGAGGACTTTGTAACGACCGCGCCCGCACCCGCTTCGACGACTCGCCTTAGAGTCTGCCCAGAGACGCCGAGAATACCAGACGCGAGCATCGTCGGGTTGCGCAGCTTCAGCCCTGCGATTTCAGTCGAGAGCTTAGGCAATGATTCACACCCAGCTGCTGATTTCGATAAGGGGTCTGGAGGGCTCTCACTATTAACACTCCGGCAGTCTGAGCTCAGCAAGGCTTTATGTCGAAAGCACCTACGTTCTATGGCAACCGAGTTTCGAAAGCGTCGACGGTTGCAAGAGAGTGAAGATGCATGGAGATCTACATCATCGAAACGCCTGCTGGTGTCTTTGCCGTGGACAAAGACGGATCAGTGATTGAGAAGGCACTATTTGGTAAGAAAGCGGGCGAAGCAGCCGAGAAGCTAGGACTTCTCCAGTCTGGAAATGCTTGTCCCGAAGTGAAAGAACTCGTTCTTTCGGTACGCCGGGAGGGCTTCGAGACTTTGGTTACCGAAACAGACTCTGTAGCTAGAGCGCTCAAGTCAGTCGGCGGAACATTAGCTAGAGTCGAGGCCGGAACGGCTGTGGTGACGCAGTTCCGGGAGAAACTTGGCACGGATTGGAAGGGAAGATCGAAGTGGCTGAAGCAGCAGAAGCTGGACATCAAGCCAATCGTTGACCTTGACGAGTATGTGAGATTCATTCGTCAAGTGACAGTGGAGCTCGCACGTGTTGCAGTCACGGCAGCAGCTGCCAAGCGTGACCTCTACGCGGTTCAGGCCGTGCGCGCGATCGATGACATCGACAAGACGATCAACCTCTTCGCGGGGAGGATACGAGAATGGTATGGCTTGCACTTCCCCGAGCTTGACCGTATCGTCGAGAAACATGATACATACGCTCGGCTTGTTGCAGATCTCGGGCTAAGATCGAACTTTACCGAAGCGAACCTAGAGGAGGAGGGCATCCCTAAGGAGAGGCTCCAGCAGATCGCTTCGTCCGCGCGCAAATCGATGGGCGCCAGCTTTCCAGACGAGGATCTAGAGTGGTTACGGTCATTCTGCAGAGACACGCTAGAGCTTTTCAAGTTTCGAGAGAAGGCTGAGGCCTACGTTGATGGGGTCATGAAGGAAGCAGCCCCGAACACTACGGCGATACTGGGCCCTCTACTGACGGCTCGGTTGATGTCGATCGCTGGAGGCCTCCAGAACCTAGCCAAGATGCCCGCGAGTACGATGCAGGTGCTCGGAGCGGAGAAAGCTCTCTTCCGGTCCCTGAAGACTGGAGCGAGACCACCGAAGCACGGAGTGATCTTCCAGTATGCATCAATCCACCAGTCTCCTCGTTGGCAGAGGGGGAAGATTGCACGGGCGCTTTCGGGCAAGGTTGCGATAGCCGCTAGGGTTGACGCTTTCGGCGGAGACTTCATGGGGGACAAGCTTGCGAAGGCGCTTGAGAAGAAGATCTCCGAGATCCAGGAGAAGTACAAGGAGCCACCGGCGAGAACATTTGAGAAGGAACCAGCAATGAGACCGCGCTACGAGGGCCGCAGACGTGATAGACGTCGTAGACGTTAGCCCTCACGAACGATTCGAAGGAGTATACTGGGTCAAGTTTCAGGACGGTTCACGTCGACTCGCCACGCGAAACCTGAGCCCCGGCCACTCAGTCTACGGAGAGGAACTGGTGAAATCTCGCCGAAAAGAGTACAGGCTCTGGGACGCCTACAGAAGTAAGCTTGCAGCCGCGATTCTGAAGGAGATAGCGGAAATCCCAATCTCTTCCGGATCAAAGGTTCTGTATCTGGGCGCCGCCAGCGGCACTACCGCAAGTCACGTGAGCGATATCGTCGGGGAAAAAGGAGCGGTCTTCTGCGTCGAGTTTGCTCAACGCACGATGCGCGAACTCATCGAGCATGTCTGTTCTCATCGAGAGAACATGACTCCTATACTCGCGGATGCGAGACATCCGAGCGCATATCGTTCTCTGGTCTCAGCTGTTGACATGGTTTACTGCGACATCGCGCAGCCCGAGCAAGCAAGAATCCTCGCGGACAACGCCGATCTCTTCCTAAAAGAACCTGGGACCGTTATGATAGCACTAAAGTCCAGGAGCGTCGACACGACAATGAGCCCGTCAGCCGTGTTCTCTCGGGAACAGCGAACACTCGAGCAGAGAGGGTTTAGGATCACAGACACAGTTCGATTGGAACCATACGAGAAAGACCATGCCATGATCGTTGCGAAGAAAAAGAGCTAATGGTCTGCCTATGTCTTGCAGGATAGAGTGAAAGGCTGACTTCTCCCATCTTCCTCACAGGCATCCAATCTCGGTGACTGCGCCACAGTATTGCCGGCCGAACGAGGGGCCTCCAATGAGCTCCAATTCCCCTTTAATATCCCTCCCAAGTACCGGGTTCATGAACTGCCCGAATGGTGACGCTGAGCCGGAAACCCGCAGCCTTGTGCTGCGGATTGGAGAAGCCGACTCCAGAACTCAAAGACATTCCGGACAGTTGAGTGGGATAAGCCGAAATGACATTCAAAACTAGGGTGCAATACACAGTGTATTGCACCCTGATTTTCTCCTCTTCCGAGGCTCAAATCGGCCGCCCAGCCCAGGTATCCTCGACTAACTGTCCGACAAGTCATCGACTCTCGTAACCGCAGAAGCCGAGAACAAGGTTAATTAATTTCCAAATTGGGAATAAAATTCCGGTGGCGCATACGCTCCCGACCGACCTCGCTGCGAAGGCACTTTCACTCTGCAACGACACGGCGCTCTCTGTGTCGCAGTTTCTAGACAAGATGGGGGGCAATCACGCGAAAGCGATCGATCTCGCAAGAGAGCTCCAGGCCCGAGGGCTTCTGCTCAGCACGACGGAGAGACGAACCAAAGGCAGACCGCAATGCCTGCTTCGCACGAGCCCGCTTGGTGAGCAGTTCATGAGAGACCATAGTCGCTTGCTGAATCTCCGTCTCTACAGCAACGACAACGACATCAGGAGAGCTTTACATCAGGCGAACTTGGCGTTAAGGCTGGTAGAGCAGCAAGTCTCACCATACGCCAGATTCCAGGAGGTCAATGAACTCGCCAGGAATATCGCACGCATTACGTAAGGTAGTGGAGACTCTCAACAAAGAGAATATTCCGAACATGCTCATCGGCGGATACGCTCTCCCGGCGTACGGACGAGTCCGAGCGACCCAGGACATAGACATAGCCATCGCTGCAACATTCCCTAGACTCGTAGAACTCCACAAGCGTCTAGTAGAATGCGGTTTCCAGTTGCCTGCATCACCAAGTGAACAGGCGCCGCTGTTCATCCTGACCGATGTGGAGAACAGGGCAGAAATCGAGATCTGGACCAAGCCCGATGGGGTTGTGTTCGACAGAGACCTCCTTCGCAAACGAGTTAGGGTACGCCCTTTTCACGATGACTTTGAGATGTATGCTATCGGACCTGAGGACTTCATAGTGAACAAACTGTCTCGGAAGGATAGAGGAGTACAAGACGAAATGGATGTTGTTTCCGTTCTAGCACATCAAAAAGGAAAATTGGACTACGCGTATCTTGAAAGAAGAGCGAGGGCGGCTGATGTCACGGCACTGCTCAGACTCTTGATGGACAAAGTGCCCTAGACTACAGTCTTCCATCTAACGTTGGCATGGACTGGCCCGGCTGTTAGGCTCACTCGTTCCTACAACTGCTCACGAGCGGCCGACAATGGGAGAGTCTTCAGGACCCAAAATGATCGTAGCGCGAAAAGAGAGGGCCGTCTGTCACCTTAGACAGCACTCCTAAGACGCAGACTAGTATGTGTGACCGGGGTGCACATCCGAGTTCGGAAGAGCGTAGCCCTTAGGGCTTCACTACTGCCTCTACCTGTCTTGCGACGCCCGCTACGGCACGCTTGGCAACGGTGCCTTTGGCCATCTTTTTCGCCGCCTCGAGCTTGTCAATGTAGTATCGCACTTGACTTGTCTTGCCGTTGCGTAGTTCCATCACGACCACGGCTGGAACCTGCGCTTCCCTGCCATCACGCAGCCCAACCTCGTGGATGTACTCATGGGTGAGCATGCCCCATGAAACAACGGGCGGATCTATATCCTTGACACCCGCCTCTCTCGTAGCCGCAATCGTACCCATACAACAACTCTCAGTATGTCGGTTCAGAAGGTTCTCAGTCCTATTCAGTCAACCTTGTCTGGTTCAAATCTGCCTCTATCTGTTTGAGCGTCTTCCAAGATCTCCTAACCATCGGCGGGTAGTAGTTGTGAGCTCGTCGCCATTCTTTCAGGAACCTGATCGTAACGGGATCAGTCACGTATCCAGACCCGAAGTTGCCGTACTCCTTCCACAGCTCTGAAATCACGGCGTCGCGCCTCACTTTTGCCATAATACTAGCTGCAGAGACTATCGGATACTTCTTGTCCGCTTTGTGCTCGGAGACCAGCACAGTCCTCTTCAGACTCGCGGGCAACTCATCCAAGATTTGACGCGCGTAGCGCTCTGGCTTGACATCAGAAGCATCCACCCAAACGGCATTAGGTTTCAGGTCTGCAATGACCTTCGCCATGGACTTTGCCTCAAGCAAGTTCAGCCTCTGAAGCCTTCTACCTTTCATAACAACCTCGTCGATCTCCGCAGGCGTGAGCTCTACATACGAAACCTTCGATGCGACTGTTTGTATTTTCTGCGCTAGATATGACCGTGACTCGGGCGTTAGAAGTTTGGAGTCTTTCACACCAATAGAGAGAAGCCCTCCTACTTTCTCCTCGTCCATCAGCACGCCCGCGATGACAAGTGGGCCGATAATGGGACCCCGCCCCGAATCGTCTACTCCGGCCACGCTTCTCCTCATCTCATTCACAGCGCAGTTAACGATTTGGCTTCCTGCCTCAAGAGAGTTATAGCTCCCGCGCCAGAACTCTGGAATGCAACGGCGGTTGAAATGCTTTGGCTCTTATCGCGTTCCTCACCGGCGCTCCAGGCGTAGGCAAGAGCACCGTGGTCAGACGGGTCGCAGATAACCTGAAACTAGATGGCATCAAGATCGGCGGAATGACCTCCGGCGATCTCAGATCCGGATCGGCTCGCCTGGGCTTCGAAGTACGGAACCTACTCACTAATGAAAGCGGCGTGCTAGCTCACGTCAACCAATCCCTTGGCCCAAGGATAGGAAAATACCGTGTCAACAGTGAGGACCTAGATCGGGTAGGCGCAGGAGCAATACTCTCAGCGATCAAGGACGCGGAACTCATTGTCATAGATGAAGTCGGGCCCATGGAGCTGACTTCCAAGCGATTCAAGGAGGCCGTCCAAGGTGCCCTTGCATGCGGAAAGCCTGTGCTGGGAACGGTGCATCGGAATGCACAAGATCCTTTGGTCAGGGCGATCAAGTCGGGGGCCGGGATCGAGATAATAGAAGTCACCAGCCAGAACAGAGATACGCTGCCTGGCATTCTCATGGAACGCTTCAGGGCTGCCTAGCAGCAACGTCTTCAGAGAGACTGTTCAAGTCGTTCTTCCGGCAGATGTCGCGCTCGCTTCTCGCCGGCGTAGTTCAGCCCTAGGAAGTATATCTCCGAGCTGTCGATTCTGCTCGCTGGAGGCTTTACGATCCTTACCGTTTGGAAGCATTCGCGTAGTCTGGATTTGAATTCCGGGAGATCTGCGCCGTGAAATGCCTTGACGAAGAAGTTTCCACCTCTACGTAAGACGCGTTTTGCAAATTCGAGCGATTGGATTGCCAGATGTACCTGTCGTGCTTGGTCTAGGTCCCAGGCGCCTGTTAGATCTGGTGAGGCGTCTGAGAGTACAACATCGACAGGCCCCGGGATCCTATCCCTTACCCGGTCAGGAAGAGAAGAATCTTCGATGTCTGCAACAATCGTGACCACGTTCTTCCAAAATAGCGGTTTGATCTCTTGCTTGTCTACTCCGAGCACGAATCCCGATTCACCCACCGCTTCTCTTGCGACTTGAAGCCATCCACCCGGAGCGGCTCCGAGGTCCACTACGTGTCGGCCCTGCTTGATGAATCTGTAACTCCTATTCGCTTGAATGAGCTTGAAGCTCGCGCGACTCCTGTACCCCTTGGCCTTGGCCAGCTTGTAGAATTGATCTCTGCGGCGCTTCTGGATCCATCGGCTGGACAAGACTATCTTCCAGAGATCGGTCCGCCGACCGAGGTGAGTATCCATTCGTTGAGCCTTTGGCATCTGGCCGGGTTCGCGGTGGCTGCTTGAGCGCATCTTGCTTCGAGATCACAGAATGAACAGGGAACATCAATGATGGAGTCGATGCTCGAGTACTTACGTTTGGCAAACACTCGGTAGGTCCACCGGCCGGAGTTCAACTCTCGCTTCCTTTGAATCAAGCCTTTGCGTTCAAGTCTCAGTATGGCTCTTGATCCTTCTCTGCTGTCCGCTTTCATCTCTCTCCAGAGCGCGGACTGAAGAATCCCCTCGTTTCCCTTGTCCATGACTATGCGGAGTACGTCCTGCTCCGTTGGACCTTTCCTTGGCAACCGATGGACCTTCTTTGGCTCTTCTTGCAAGAGCCCACTAGATCGTTCAGGCCTAGTAATTAAAACGTTTGAGAAGGCTCGGCAGGAGGGTTAGACAGCGTCAGGTGATACGTGCGCCCAATTGAATATCACGATCGGTCGTGAGAAGAGCGAGTTTTCCGTCAGCCTCGGCCGCCAGCAGCATACCCTGCGAAACCTCACCGGCAAACTTCGCCTGCTTGAGGTTCGTCAGGAAGACGACTCTCTTTCCGACGAGTTCGTTCGGCTCATAGTAGCCTACAAGGCTCGATATCGTTTGGCGTGCTCCGAAGCTTCCCAAGTCAACAAGGATCTTGTACAGTTTCTCCGTCCTCTTGACCCGTTCAACGCTCGTGACGTTGCCGACCCGAATGTCTAAGCGTTTGAAGTCCTCAAACGACACTTCTACCGTCAATCTAGTCAACCCGTCAAGGCAGACAACGCTCCTGACTTATGAGGTTCGTCAGGGAGCATCGAGAATGCCCTGTACGGCCCGTCCTCTTGACACATTTGGTGCAACCCAGGAGATTATGGCTGAACCCTTGATTGTCCAGGGGACGTGTGAGCGAACGGGCCTCAGAAAACGGTTCAATCGTAATCCGGGAAGGCCACCCCTTCGCCGATCAACTGCCTCAAAATCAGGTTCCCTTCACCGGCTGGGCGCCAAGGAGCCGAACCAGATAGAATAGTCAGCAAATTCGTCTGTGATCTAGGCAAGCCTTATTAGGTTTCCAGAGTCGGAACATTATCTCGGTGAATCTTATCTTGGCGAAGAAGAAAAAGAAAGCTAAGAAGGCGACGAAGAAGAAAGCTAGAAGGGCAGCCAAGAAGCGCGTTGTGAAGCCGAAGCCGGCTCCCGCGCCAGCGCCAACAGTCGAACCTGCCCCCGCTCCTGCTGAAACGCCCCCTACGGCTCCTTCCGAAGGAACCCCTTCTTCAACTCCTTCAACGTCAACCTGGTAGGCCAGCACAACCTCCATTCTCCGTTTTCTTGGAGTCAGTCGTCCCAGCGGAGCTGGGGCGTGTTCCACCCACTCTGGCGTCTTCCTGCGGGCTCTTCCCTTCTTAGCTCGCAGCCAAGAGTCATAAGGTCACGGCGCTAGAACTTCCGCTCTTGAAGCTAGCTTGATCCAGAACAAGACCGTTCTCATCGAGAACGGTTGCCACCGATTGGAACGACGAGCACGGCGGCTTCTCGTCGGGGCACTTGAGTCAGCGCTCGCCTCGGTTGATCCGCACCTGTTGGTTTCACAGCACGTAAGGAGGCGGGCGGACAATCTAGTGATGAACGATCAGACCATTTCGCTTGCCGATTATGACGGAGTCTACGTCGTGGGGGCAGGGAAAGCTTCCGGAGCCATGGTCGAATCGCTTGAACACATCCTGGGGGACCGCTTGACAGGCGGGTTAGCCGTATTCCCCACTGGGCAGGTCATGCCCAGGCTTAGCCGAGTCAAAGCCGTCGCCGCTTCTCACCCAATTCCTGACGTGAGTAGCGTCAAAGCTGCTGAGGAGCTCGTTGCCCTCATTGAAAGACTCACGGACCGGGATCTTCTCATCTGCGCGATATCTGGAGGCGGTTCCTCGCTGCTCTCGCTTCCACTCGAGCCTCTAACGATCGAAGACAAGGGAAGAGTCGTGCGACTGATCATGAACGCAGGCGCGACAATAGCGGAGTTGAACACTGTCCGAAAGCATCTGTCTGCAATAAAGGGAGGATGGCTTGCCAATCATTCTACGGCTGGAAGAATCGTCGGCCTCTTCATTTCCGATGTGGTACGAGACAGACTCGATTTGATCGCTTCTGGGCCGATTTCGCCAGATCCGACGACGTTCCCGGACGCGGTTCAGATACTTGAGAAGTACAGCCTGCTGAAATCGATTCCCGGCGCCGCTTTGGAGATCCTCCGCAAGGGCACTGAAGGAGGTATTCCTGAGACACCGAAAGATGATGACCCTTGCTTCCGAAAGGTCAGTCATCTTGTGTTGGGAAACAACAGGGTGGCATGCCTCTCCGCGCAAAGGTACCTGCGATCGAAAGGAATCAAGACAAAGGTGTTGAGCTCATCCGTCACAGGCGAGGCCCGCTACTTGGGATCGTTCATCGGCTCGTTGGCAAGGGAGATCGTTGGCTTCAATGAGCCGTTCAGGAGACCCTGCGCGTTCGTCTTAGGGGGAGAAACCACCGTCACGGTGAGGGGCCCGGGCATCGGGGGACGCAATCAAGAATGCACAATGGCCTGTGCAAGAGAGATCAATGGTCTAAATGGAGTTGCAGTGGGATCCATCGGAACTGACGGAGTAGACGGCCCAACGGACGCGGCAGGCGCAGTGGCTGACGGCATGACAATCTCTCGGTCTGAAGCACTCGGCCTCAGATTCGACGAGCTGTTGGCTCAGAACAACTCCTACAGGTTCTTCGAGCCTCTCAAGGATCTCCCGATAACTGGAAGAACCAACACGAACGTGAATGATGTCACAATCGCAGTCCTGCTATAGTTCCGGCGTCCAAGTAATGTGCTCGTAACCGACGTCGCGGAACAGCCAAATACCACTCACGAGGCACGTTTCGGACAACGAACACGGAATGGAGGAACGTGATTGGATTTTCGACTAACACCTCAGCAGGAACTGTTCAAGAAAACCGTGCGCAGCTTCTGCGAGGAGAAACTCTTTCCGAGAGCACGTGAGATCGACGAGAAAGAAGCCGGCATTCCCGAGGATATCATCAAGGAGATGGTTGACCTCGGGATTTTCGGCGTGACGATTCCTGAGGAGTACGGCGGTTCGGCCAGCCCAGGAGAAGAGATGGTGTATGCGACCCTTGTAGTTCATGAGATTGCACGAGGAGAACTCTCCATGTCGCTTCCTGTGTACACGCTGCTCAATCTTGGTTGGAGCTACTTGGTGGTCAGGCACGGCTCTGAGGAGCTGAAGAAGGAGCTCCTTCCTAACATCGCTTCGGGAAAATGGTTCATCGGAATCTGCACCACGGAAGCGGGGGGCGGGTCAGACCTAGCCAACATCAAGACCACCGCGAAGAAAATGGGCAACGACTACGTAATCAATGGTGAGAAGACCTACATCAGCGGAGTCATTGAAGCGACCAAGAGAGGGGGCGGACATCTGACTCTTTTCCGGACAGCCCCTGAACTGGGTAACAAAGGCATGACGTTCGCTTACATCCCTGCAAAGCTCCCGGGCATATCATACACAACCTTCCGAGACATGGGCCGCATGGGGCTGTCCACCGGCGGCTTCTCATACAAGGACGTGAAGATACCCACAAAGTATGTCCTTGGTCAAGAGAACAGGGGATTCTACGTCAACATGGAGGGCTTCAACGTCGCACGAACCCTCGTGGCAAGCGCCTGCCTGGGTGGAGCTGAGAAATGCCTTGAACTTGGAGCCGACTATGTCAAACGCCGCGTACTATTCGGCAGACCGCTTGCGAATTTCGAAGGCATCTCCTTCGAGATCGCAGATGACCTTGCCGAGTTGGAGATGACGAAGAACTTCCTACTCAGGGGAGCCTGGATGATCGACCAACACTACAAGGACGGAAGCTTCAGCAACAAGGAGATCAATCAGACGATTGCGATCTGCAAGCTGAGAGCGCCTCTCTTAGGCGTTGAGATAGTCAAGCACTCGATGATGTACCACGGCGCACTGGGATATAGCAAAGAAAGCCCGCTTGAAATGTGTATGCGAGGTCTCATGTCCTACGTCGTCGGGGCAGAGGGTGGAGCCAACATCATGAAGATCATCATCGCACGGGAACTCATGGGAGACGTAGCGGTTCCTTACCGCGGATAGAACGCCAAGACTACGTCACTTGCTATGGTACCGGCCGAGAGAGCCGGAGCCTCGCATCGGATCCGGAGATCAAACGTGGAACGAGTAGACGTTGCCGTCATAGGCGCTGGCCTAGCGGGCTTGTCATGTGCATATACGCTCGCCAAAGCGGGCCTGGATGTGCTGGTTGTCGAGCGAGGCGACTACCCAGGAAGCAAGAACGTCACGGGCGGCAGGCTCTACATGAACCCCGTCAGACAGTACCTTCCTGAGATCTGGGAAGAGGCTCCATTCGAACGGCACGTCACGAAAGAACGACTGACTATGCTGTCAGACGACTCATCGCTCACTGTTGAGTTGCGTTCAGACACGTACGATGAGCAACCGTATCACAGCTACACGCTAGTTCGGCCCACCTTTGACCGGTGGCTGGCAGACAAAGCCTCAGCTGAAGGCGCAGCAGTAGTCTCAAAGTACAAAGTCGATCAACTCCTTCGAGAAGGAAAGAAGATCGTAGGAATACGTGCAGAAGGCGAGGACATCGGAGCGAACGTAGTCGTCGCCGCCGACGGCGCCATGTCGTTTATCGCCAAAGAAGCGGGACTGCGATCAAAACACGAGCCGGAGCGCTTTGCGGTCGGCGTCAAGGAGACCGTGGAGCTACCTCGGAAGACCATTGAAGACAGGTTCAACCTTCGCGATGATGAAGGCGCGGCCCAGCTCTATTTCGGAAGCGTTACCAAGGGTCTCACTGGAGGCGGATTCCTCTACACAAACCGAGAGAGCCTCTCGATTGGAATCGTGATAGGCGTGGGTTCGGTCATGGCTGACCCGCGACACCTTGAGACCTTCCAGCTCATGGAAGAGTTCAAGCAACGACGAGAAGTCTCCGCTCTGATCGAAGGCGGTGAGACAGTCGAATACTCCGCCCACACGATCCCCGAGGGCGGAATCGAATCTCTGACAACCTTGTATGACGATGGGATTTTGGTGATCGGGGATGCCGCTGGATTCGCCCTGAACATGGGCATCATCGTGAGAGGAATGGACCTCGCCATCGCATCCGGAGTAATGGCAGCTGAGACCATCAAATCTGCGAAGAAACGCGATGACTACTCAGCTGGATCGCTCACGACCTACGAAAGCATGCTAAACAACTCTTTTGTGATGAAAGACCTCCGCACGTTCAGAAATGTCTGGAAAGTCCTCAACAACCCCAGACTGTTCGAAAGGTATCCTCGGGCAATCAATACTCTCTTGACGGAACTCATGTTCGTCGGTCCAGACGCTAAACCGAAGCTCTCATCCACCGTTCTCAAGCAATTCAGGAAGAGCTTCCTGAATCTGTCGACAGTGAAAGACGCACTCGATCTGCTGAAAGTCTAGTGGTGTGGGAACGTGAAGGTGGAAGAGAAACTCGGGCGGGATGTCTTCAAGGTAGACAAGGAAGGCCACATTAAGATCAATCACGAAATCTGTCGCGTGAAATGCGAGCCAAAGTACTGTATCTTCGTTTGCCCGGCGAAGGTCTACTCGCTCGGCCCGGAGGGTGATGTACATGCTACGCCTGACGGGTGCTTGGAGTGCGGCGCTTGCGTCATTGCATGCTTGGAGCAAGCGCTCAGCTGGCACTACCCGAAGGCCGGGTTCGGAGTTCAGTTCCGGTTCAGCTAACGGAAAGAGTCATCTAATTCTCGTGGCCTTCCCACTGCAAACCAGGCCGAATCGTGTGGGACAACAACGGTTGCGCGTCATAGCATGCATGAAACAAGTGGTCGATCTACAGCAGATCAGAATCAAACGTGACACTCGCGAACCGGTGCTTGAGGGACTCCCAGTCCTCTTCGGAGACATGGACAAGAATGCGCTCGAAGAGGCGGTGAGGATTGGGGAGAAGCACGGCGCCAAAGTCACTGTCCTCTCCGTCGGATCCGCGAAGCTGAAGGACACGGTTCTTGAGGCGCTGGCGATGGGCGCTGATGAAGCATGCATAGTAGTGGACCCAGCTTGTGAAGGCTCAGACGCCGCGGGCTCGGCGTTGACGCTGGCCAAGGCGATTGAGAAGACTGGCTCGTATGATCTCATACTCGTGGGCGAAGGATCCGCCGACAACTACTCAGGACAGATTGGATCCAGAGTCGCGGAAATCCTTGGCATCCCGCAGATAACCTACGTGCGGCAGCTCACAATCGAAGGCGACACTGTGACCGCCGTCCGGGACATTGAGGGAACACTTGAGGTCGTCAAGGCCCAGATGCCCCTAGTCGTCTCCGTCACCAGCGAAATCAACAAGCCAAGGAGGGCTCCGCTTGCACAGATCCTTAGGGCTTCCAGAAAGCCGCTGAATGTGTGGATGCTGAGGGATCTTGGAATCGAACCGAGCAAGGTTGGCTCAGCCGCATCCACCATCTCGGTCCTGGCCAATGTCGCTCCCGAACAGGAAAGGAAAGGTGTCATAATGGAAGGCGACACCGACGAGACCGTTGGGAAACTGGTGGACGCTCTCAGGAAAGAGGGAGTCCTGCAATGAGCCTAGGCATTCTTGCGTGCTCCGAGACGAGCGAAGGCGCCTTTGAGCTCTTGACGAAGGCACGCGAACTCTCGAAAGAACTCGGCGTTGAGCTTGCGGCGGTCGTTTTCGGTAACAACGATAGCGATTGCCAGCCGTACTTTGAGTACGGTGCCCTGAAAGCCATACTGGTTCCCCAAGGCAGTGTTGGCAGGCTTGACGCCGAGACCTACGCCAACATTCTGTTCGAGATCTCGAAGGAAAAGGGTCCGGACATTCTTCTGTTGCGGTCGAGCAGGCTGGGCAAGGAGGCCGCTGGACGCGCGGCCCAGAAGCTTCAGGCCGGGTGCATCACGGATGCAATCGGCCTAGAGATGAAAGGCTCTGATCTTGTCGTGAGTAGGTACGCGCTTGGAGGAAACACTGTGTCCTCAGAGATCGTCAAGACCCCGAAGAAAGTCATCTCCTTCATGCCTCGAACCTTTGAAGCTCAGAAGTTGCCAGCGCAGGGTGAAGTTGTGAAGCTGGAGCTCAAGGTTCCGAAGACGCGTGTTGAACTCGTGGAACTCAGGAAGAAGATTGGCGAGGCCGCTAACATCGAATCCGCGGAGACCCTAGTTTGCGTCGGTAAAGGAATCGCAAAGAAAGAGGACCTCGAGATGGTGAAGGAACTTGCGAGCCTGCTCGGAGGGGAGCTCGGGTGCACTCGGGCACTATCGTCTGACTATCACTGGATCTCGGACGATAGAATGGTCGGAATCTCTGGGAAGAGATGCAAACCCAAGTTGGACGTGTCCATTGGACTGTCGGGGCAGATCCAGCATACGGTGGGAATAATGACCTCGAAGATCATCGTCGCGATCAACAAGGACAAAGAGGCGCCGATCTTCAAAATAGCCGACTACGGAATTGTCGGAGACCTCTACCAGATAGTTCCAAAGCTCGTCGAGAAGATCAAGAGCGCCGGAAGCTAGCTGAGCCCGGACTGAGGACTAGCGCAAGTTCGCGGAAGCCCACTCAAACCCTCTTTCGAGCGCTCGCGTATTCAGATCAGCCGCCGCCTTCCGAGCCACTTCCCTGACACTCATCTTCAGGCTTTCGAGCCCCACAACCTTAGTCACGGCAGCAACGGCGCCGAGCATGACCATGTTCGCGACAAGGGTCTTCTTGAACTCATCAGCAGCGATTTTCGTCGCGGGAACACGATACATTTTTCCTCCAAGTGAACTCGATCCGGCCGTGACCAAGTCTGCGTCGACGAAGAGCGCACTTCCCGGTCTCGTGCTTGACCCGTATCTCTCGAACGATTCTTGCGACATCGTGATTGTGATGTCAGCGGAGATCACTTTGGGGTAGTCGATCTTCTCATCGGACACTACGACTTCCGATCGGGCGGCTCCGCCTCTTGTCTCGGCTCCGTAAGACTGAGTCTGGACCGCTTTCTTTCCTTCATGCACCGCTACCGCGTGGCCGAGCACGACACCGGCTAGGATGACGCCCTGGCCGCCGAACCCTGCGATCCTGATCTCAGTCCGGCTCACGTCTAGCTGCCTCGAAGAGCTGCTCGTACATCTGGTTGAGATCCGGCACGTCAATGTCAACGAATTCCCCGACTACGAACTTGTCCGCGAGCTCCTGCTCACTCATCCCGCGGGCTTTCTCGATTGTGACGGACTGTTTCTGGAACCATCGCATCATCTCGACAGGATCCGAGATCCCGATCCTGCGGCCGTAGTGGACCGGGCAATGAGAGAGGACTTCAAGAAACGCGAACCCTTTCCTGGTCAAGGCCTTCTTCATTGCGGCGACAAGCGCCGCGACATGGTAGGTCGTCCACCTGGTCGCATAGGTTCCACCCGCGGCGACAACGAGTCTCGAAAGGTCAAACGGCCGCTCCAGGTTCCCAAAGGGAGTTGTCGTTGTCTTGACGCCACGCGGCGTTGTGGGCGCTACCTCTCCTCCCGTCATGCCGTAGATCATGTTGTTGACGCAGATCACCTTGACGCCTATGTTCCTGCGAGCCGCGTGAATCAAATGATTGCCACCGATCGCAGAGGCATCGCCGTCGCCTGTAAACACGACGACCTCGAGGTTCGGGTTTCCCAGCTTTACGCCGGTTGCGAACGCGATTGGTCTGCCGTGAGTCACGTGGAGGGTGTCAACATCGAAGAACGGGCTGGGAATCCACCCGCTGCACCCTATCCCCGCGACACAGACAAGCTTCTCTTTTGGGATGCCTGCCGCGTCGACGGCGCGGAGGAATGACTGGGCAATTATGCCGTTGCCGCAGCCCGAGCAGTGCGTGTGAGGTTGTGCCCCCTTGCGGATGTACTTTGAGAGCGGGTGGAGCTCCTGCGCAGGCATGCTCAGCCGACCTCCTTGGCGATTTGATCGAAAACGTACGAGGGCCTATGGAGCGTTCCAATGATCTCCGGCGGCAGGAAGACTGTTTCCGCACCTTCTGGAGCGACCCTCTCGATTTCGGGAAAAAGCTGGCCGAGGTTGTTCTCCAGCACAAAAACGCGGCGAGCTGACTTCAGTGCCTCCTTGACGTCTTCGTGCGGAAACGGCCAAATCCCTATCAACCTCAGTAGCCCGACCCTCAGTCCTTTCTGACGCGCTTGCTTCACTACATATTCCGCGGTTCTCGCGCAGCTACCGTAGGCCACCAGAACGGTGTCGGCATCTTCGAGCATGGTCTTCTCAAGGATCGAGATTTCACTGGTGTGGGGTACCATCTTTGCGTTGATTGTTCTGACAATCTTGTCGATCGCCTCGGGCGCGCTTGCTTTCCGCATGCCGTATTCGTCATGGGACGAGCCGGTCACATGAGCCGCGAAACCTCTTCCAAAGACCGGCATCGGGGCAACGGATGCACTCAGGAAGGCTTTGGAGGCCTCCTCGCGGTTCGAAGGAACTTTTCTGTTAATGATCGTGAGAGAGCTTCCTTTGGGGATCACGACTTCCTCGCGCATGTGCCCAACAGTCTCGTCGGCGAGCAGGATCACAGGCGTCCGATATTGCTCGGCAAGGTTGAACGCGCGCACTGTCATGTCGAACATCTCCTGCGCTGAGGACGGCGATAGCGCGATGATATCGTACTCTCCGTGGCTCCCGTGGCGGGCCTGAATCACGTCGCCCTGCATCGGCGCCGAGACGATCCCCGTGCTCGGCCCCGCCCTCTGCACATCAACTATCACGCAGGGCGTTTCCGTCATCACGCCGTACCCTATGTTCTCCTGCATCAGGCTGAACCCTGGGCCTGATGTGGCCGTCATCGCCTTCAGTCCCGTCCATGAGGCCCCGATGACGCTTCCGATTGAGGCGATCTCGTCCTCCATCTGGATGTAGACGCCGCGAGCCCTCGGCAACAATTGTGACATCCTCTCCGCAATCTCGCCCGCAGGAGTGATGGGGTAGAAGGCGAAGAATCGGCAGCCGGCGGCGACGGCGCCGAGCGCGCACGCTTCGTTTCCTTGCATGAAGTATGTGCCGGGCTCTATGAGGGCGAAGATTTGGGCCCCCCGACGATGAATATCGCGAGATCAGGACAGTAGTACTGGCATATCTTGCATGCGGTGCACTTTGCCGGGTCGATGACCTCGGGTGGAAAGACGCCCTTCTTCGTCATGCGGGTACTGGTCTTGAGTATCTTCATTGGGCAGAAATCGATGCATATCCCACATCCTTTGCACAGATCCTCCAAGATCACGATCCTGGGCGCCTGAACCGTCGAGGTCATCGCTAATAGTCGAGAGCTGGAGCTACATACGAGAACTCATAACCTTGCCGTATAGAGAGTTAGAGTGAGAGACCGTAGACCTCCAATTCTTGGTCTCAGTAGTACTATTCTGAGTGCTGGACGAGCGACAGGAATCTATTGGGGGCATATCTCCAACGTGCTCACATAATTGTTCTAAGAAGTGAGAGGAAGAATGGTTAGAATCAATATTGAGATTCCTGACGACTTGCACAGTCGTCTGAGAATGCTAGCAGCAGCTGAGGGGAAGGGATTCTACGAATGGCTCAAGGAAGACCTTACTCAGTCATGCCCTGATGAAGGAACGCTACTCGAAATGCTCAGGGATATCAGAAGGGAGGCCAGCAAAGAAAGGCCGTAGTTCCAAATCAACCGGCTTCAAGTGCATGTACGGCGCCCCAACATGAATCCGCTATTTCCCCAGGAATCTTGCTTCGGACACGGGTCACGAGACGGATATTCCCCATTCGCTCAGCTTGTTGCGAATGGCCTCGACACTGAGGCAAACGCTCAGGTCTGAGGGTATTACTTGTGTCCCCCTCTGGTATGACACGAAAGCTTGGCACATTCCGACGAGTCTCCCTGTTTCGAGTGATATGACGGGTCCTCCGCTTTGTCCGGGATTGAGTAGTTTGTCGATCTCGAAGTGAAAACCATCGAGCATCCTTGACGCTATGATTCCTCGTATGGCGCGGAAAGTGACTGCAAGTGCGACATTGATGCGCTTCTCGCTTTCTATGACTTCAGGTTGTCGTTGTTCAGGTAGCGGGTAGCCGACAGCAAGAACATCCAAACCAACCTGTGGTTGCCCGGATTCAAATGTGATCGGAGCGACTTCACTTCGTATTCGCTCTGTTTTCAAAAGGGCAATGTCCAAATGTGAATCGTGCTTGGCCTCCGCTACATCATGTGTTACAACCGGAAGACTTGCCTTCGGATCTGGCGAGCCGGCCAGCTTGAGGTTCTTTAGATCTGTAATACCTTCGATAACGTGATTGCAGGTGAGGAATTGGTCTGACGACACTGCGAAAGCGGTTCCTCTAACCACAGGAATGGCCAGACGTCGAATGAGATCTTCTGTAGAAGTCACCCCCGCGATTTGCGGAAAGGACAACACTGCTACCACACCCTTCCGAAGCTCTCGCGCAAGTTCCACGGTTCTATTGCTCATCTGTCTTTCACCTCCTCGTCCACTCCAAGCTACCCGACGACGAAAGTGCCAGTCCGCCACCGCAGCACTGGCGAAATGGCAAGGGCCAGAGTCACGCTACTCAAATTGGAACAACCTGATCCCCTTTGGATAGATAACCTGCGCTTACTATCCACCTGACAGCAACTTCATGAGGGCCTCGAATACGACTAGTCCCGCAGGTCCCCACTTCTCTGCAATTTCCCTGATCCTCTGGAGTGTACTCGGTTTCACTTGTTCTCTATCGACTTGTCTTCGAAGCTCTTGCAGTTCACTCTTGAGAGTCTCAAGGTCAGGGCCACTGATCTTCTGGTCAACGTAACGCTCGATGTCTTCAAACGTTTTCACCTCAGAGGATTGCGTTTGAAGGATACCTTGTCCTGCAGCGATCTGACTTTGCGTAACCGGTGCGTTAACATTGATAATACTGAAATTCACAGCAAGGTCTTGACCTCTTCTGCCCTCAACAGCCTCAATTCCATAGCTTGTAAGATCCATCACGAGCCAATGTTTCTTCGTGGTGCCTACGGCGACTATTGGCATTCCTTGGACAAGTCCTGCCTCGGCCAAGTACTGTATATTGAAATTGGCAAGGTCGTTTGGTATGCCCAAGAGCTTCGCATACTCTTGCGGAGATTGTAGAATCTCCATCCCGTTCTGCCTTCTATAGTAGAGGTCCTGCAGTATCTTCGCCCTGATGTCTTGGTTGCCGAGCATGGCATCCAATGTCGTCACCTGCATATTTCGGTGTTAGGGTCCGTCCTAACCCTCACCCTTGCTTCTTCAGCTCACACATAATTTCGATGGAAGGCAAAGGCTTCTGGTCCCTGAGGTCTTGGATATAGTGGTCGAGATTCCTGATACCTTTCGCATACCTACTCCTACCGCTCCACGGGCTAAACTCGTAGAGAACTATCAGAATTATCAGAACCGAAATGAAAAGAATGAGCACCTGATCCAGTAGGTGCTCAGTCCTTACTGATACCACTAGAGCAAAAAGCGCGATAACAGTTCCAAAGTATAACGGTTCGTTGATCTGCAATTTTGAGTACATATCTTCCGCGGCGATCTGAAGCTTGACCAACTCAAGCTCTCTATCGAATGATTCTGTCATTGATTCACCTCCCTCTCATGCGGGATCCTCGCCCTCACTAGAACTTGGGCCATTCATACTTCTTGAAGTTCTCCTCCAGAAACGTCTCTGTGGCTACCAGCCTATCATGCATGTTCTTCATCCGAATGAAAGCCGCTTGTCTGCGGGTAGACTAGCGCTGGCACCTAGATTCGACCCTCGTCGTCGGGTCACTTGGTGCGGACGCCTGAATCTGAACCCTCATGAGGGGAGGAGAGGGAGAGCTTTTCGTCGTCGTCGGGTAGGCTGGTGCGCACCTATGAAAAGGCTCTAGCTTGATGTTCTCTGGGATGGCTCTTCTGCGTGGCGTTCAAGTGCTGTTGGCTATTCTCTCTAGACGTTTATGTTTTTGCTCCGTCAGCTGCCTGTTCTCGCCTTGATATGGTTCGTTTCGGGTCAGCATCACGTGCATGATCGACAGCATCTTGCGGGCGACGGCGACGACAGCTTTGCTAGAGCCATGCCTCTCCTCGATTCGTTCGTAGAATTCTCGCATTCTGGGGTCGTGCTGTCTGGCGGATTGGGCACACTGGGTTAGAATCCATCGGGCTCGCTTGCTGCCTCTCCTCGTGATGTGACCTGTCCAACTGGTTTCGCCGGACTGATGGACTTGTGGCGCTAGGCCTACCCAGCTTGCGAGCTTCTCCGGCGACGCGAATCGTTTGATGTCTCCGATCTCGGATAGGAGGATCATGGCTGCGTAGTAGTCGACGCCTGGCATGGTCATGAGGAGTTTCGCTTGTTCCTCGTTGACGGCATCTTTGGCGATTTGGATGTCTGTGTTCTGGATCTCGCTGTTGAGTGTCTGGAGGATTTGTAGGTTGGATCGGAGGATCTGCTGGTCTATGCTTGGGAGGTTCAGGTTGCGTAGCCATTCCAGGCCTTCTTTGCCGAATAGGTCTGAATAATCGTATGGTAGGTCGTGTTTGTCTAGGATTGCGTGGATGCGATTCTTGACTTCCACTCGCATCTTCAGCAGGCCGGCTCGATGTCTGATGAGTGTTCTTCGCTCTCGATTCTTTCTGGTTGGAACGTAGCTTTCGGCCACAAGATCGCCTCTCAGCAGGTACGCCAACATCTTGGCATCTAACTTGTCCATCTTGACCTTGGCTTCAGCTATTGCCTTTGTCCTCAAGGGGTTCGACAGCGTGACTTCAACGCCTTCATCCTCTAGCCTGTCGTAGACTTTGATCCAGTAGTTTGCTGATGGTTCCACGACGGCTTTCACGTGTGGGTCTATGGATCTTGCTAGATTGACTAGACATGAGGTTCCTTCGAGGGTGTTATCGAATCTCAATTCACGTTGAATTCTGCCGGCTTCATCCATCATGGCTGCTTGGCAGAATCGTTTGTGGACGTCTATTCCAACGTATATCGCCAATTCTACTTCACCTCTGCTTTTGTGGTTGGCTTGAACGCGGCACTCACCTATTCGCGCGCATGGCGCATTCAATGAGCCGCTCCGGAAGACTGCCCATTCACACACCCGACCGACCTTGGTCAGCGCGCACTCGGGCTTACCAACCAGAAAACCGACGCGTCCACAAGACTAGAGACTTTTCATCCCTTCACACAAAGAAATGACTCCTCCCATGAGGGTTAGCATCCTGATGTCAGTAGAACCAGGCCACATGAACACTTCGCCGAGAATACGCACTGGCACTTATCTGCCCGCGAGGCGAGTCCCGCACCTGTCACAGAATTTGCTACCGCGAGGCATCTCCTTTCCACATTTGGGGCAAGATTCGGTCAAAATAGTGACTTGCTCGAACGGTCTCGATGTCGGAGCAGGGGGAGACGGGAGGGCGGCCTCTCTTCTGACTTCATCTACAATCAGCTCAACAGAGTACTTCAAAGCACTCGCTATAGCGCCCAGGTAGATTATCGCACCTCCGATGATGGATACGATCACGGCACCTCCCAGAACAGTCAGAATGGTCAATGGGTCGCGCAGAACGTTAGGATTCGTCAATGCAGCCAGCCCCCCACCAGCCCATGCTGCTATGATGATTACGACGCCGATGATGTACCACACGATCGACATCGCAACTATTCTTAACGCAGCCTTGAACGCATTTCCCCAAGAGACCAAGAGGAGGACCAACCCAACCATGCTCTTAGTGGCTCTTCAGGATGCCTGCTGGTGGTCTATAATCGTCACATGACGTTGGCGATGAGCTTCGATATTGCGTATGATCACGATGAAAGCAAGTATCCACAGAGGGAAGAAGAGCTCGCCAATCATGGAATATCCCAATCTGTAGATCGCATCCAACTCCACGCCTGAAGTTGCATACATGCATCCGTAGTATGCTATCAGGAAGAGTCTGCCGACATTCAAGAAAACAAAACCAGCAATGATGTACGCTATCCCCCCAAGCCAGTACGCTATCACCCTGTCTTCTCTGCCAGCGACTCTAGTGACCAGAATCATCGTAATCACCAAGTACATGAAAATGCTCAGCGACGTCAATCCGATTCCCTCCCCGTAGAAAATCAATCGAAATGTTCCATGTTTGCCAAGGATAGTCAACATGTTCCCCCACCCGTAAATTGGAAGACCGAGCGCTTGGCCCATCCACGCCACGAATGCGACCACGAAGTGGAGAAAAGCTGTCCACCAGGATGGGGGCAATGGACATAACACCACAGTACCGTGGGGGTAGGCGGGGGTCAGGCTCACGAGGAGGTTCCCCCACAGCACACATGCGGAGAATACAATCGAAGTGCGAACTTCTCTTATCCCTCGCAGGCCGAATAATACCGTTGCAAGGCCCCCGATGTACAGCGCTAGCACGAAGTAGTCGGTCACCGTCTGCCATCTATCACCGAGCAGGTGAAAAGCGCTAGCGGCCCCGAACCAGACTATGGCAAAGACAAACAGAACTACACTCCCGATCTTGCGAGTCCTGCTAAGGCTCGGCTCCACAGCCTTGCGGAAAAGAGTCAGCTCCAAGCCTAGGAAGAACAGAGCGAAGAGCAACCCGCCTCTTGCAGGTTGTCCCCCCCAGGACGGGAAGCCCACTTCACACATAGGGACTGCGGAAGGCCAGACATTCACGAAAGATCGCGGCGCAAGCGCAACGGCAACTAGGATCGGAATGGCTGTGAGAATGATGAGTCGGTCAGCAAGCTTGACTTGGTGTGGCAGTTGGTGGACGAGGCGCATGATGCCACCAGTATTTCAGCTCTGTCAGGATCAAATGATCTATCGTTTCCGCGGCTTTTAGGGATGCTAGTTCCATCCGAATTTGAATCGTTCATGGGTGTGGAACCGAGTGTTCCTTGTAGCCTCTTAGCACGCTATGACACGAGCATCCATCATCGCCCAAGGTGGGGCCCACCCTTTGCGGGGTGAGGCCCACCTCTAGTTACTCATGCGAGACATGTAGCCACATCAATTCATGTTGCAGATCTGCAAGAAACGTTAGGGACGGTCCTGTCTCTCCAAGACGTCACTCGGGGTTCCATTGGTTTCCGCAGACTCGACGAACCGATATTGAGATCAGTCTGACATGAGATGCATATGGCATCGCTGGCGACAAGGCATTGACATCTTCGGTAGAGAGAAGAGTTCAACTTGTGGTGATCGGCTCGGCCGCAGATCATTGCACTAGTGAAGCGCGCGAGTCGGCATATAGAGTCGGAGCCGAAGCGGCAAGACGCGGCGCCGTCCTTTTGACCGGAGGCTTGGGTGGAGTGATGGAATCAGCATGCAAAGGCGCCAAAGAGAACCACGGAATCACTGTAGGGATAATCCCGCAGGACGAGACGCGTCACGCGAATGAGTACTGTGATGTTGTAATAGCGACGGGAATCGGGTGGGCTAGAGATTTCGCCACCGCGTACAGCGCCGACGCGATCATATTGATTGGTGGAGGCGCTGGGGCGCTCATCGAGACATGCGCGGGCTATCTGAAAGGCAAGCCGATCATCGCAATTGAGGGGAGCGGGGGCATTGCCGATCAGACAAAGGGAACATTCTTGGACGAGCGCAAGAGCGTCAAGATCCTATCCGAGCGAGATCCAGAGAAAGCCGTGGTGAGAGCTCTGGAACTGGCACGACAGCGCGTGAAATCAGAGCGGACCTCCACGCCTGTTCCTTCTAGAACTTGACTGTTCCCAAAGGCCGATGGCTTGCCGCAGTTCCTTGCTGTCCCTCATAGCCCCTCGGTGGCGACGCCATGGGCCGCTGCCTCCCAATCCTTCACGCCGAGGAGCTGGGCCGTTCCACGCATCACACATGACTCTTTATTTAGTATTCTCAGAATGTGAGAATTATTTATAAAGTCGCCACCCATATCGCTGCCACAACCATGGAACCAAGACGCCCGGAACTTCAGATATTCACGAGGATCCAGAGCACCCTGTCGCCAGGGTCAGCATACACCTTGAACGACCTAGCGCTCGCTCTAGGGCGATCTAAGAAGACGGCTTACCGGTACCTACAACAGCTGAAACGAATGGGTTTCGTGATCGCTTCCCATGAAGGCGTCTTCACCCTACGCGACAGCGTCTTTCTTCCACCTTCCGTCATCCCAAAGATTCTGCCTTCTCTTCTCGCGATAAGTCAAGAACAGAAGTTCAGACTTCGCAACGGCGACCTCGGGATCGAGAAGGCCAGGCGTCTTCTCATGAAACTTGGAGGCTTTCCGACCCTAGACTATGCCGCCTACGAGTTGACGGGCTATCAAACGCCGACCGCGTTCCACTTCTATCCCGATTCTCTAGAACAAGCGATCCAGGTACTAAGGGAGAGCGGATACGTGAAGAGCCCGCGCGGATGTGTGATACTTCTCCCAAAGACTGGCGATTTCTCGGATCAGATCCAACGCGTCTTCTATGACAGTCTGGCCGTAGGCGGGCGCGGAATACTTGACGCAATCGCAATAGCTCGGAGATATCCGAAGGAAACCGGATCTGCGGGATATTTGCACTCACTCCTGAAGATGGCTTCAAAAGTGGAACAAGACATAGGTGGAAGTGATCGCCTCGTCAGTTCGCGAGGAATGCGTGAAGATTAGCTCCGAGATTCCGAGCGCCGTCTTCGTTGGCGCGGCCGCAACCTTAGCACACCTTGGGTGGCACGCTAGACGAACCTCCGACTTGGACATAGCCGTAGAGATTGCTAGCGATGTTGAAGAAGAGCGCCTCGTCAAGCTGGGCTACTTGAAGCTAGATGAAAAATGGTACACTCCACGTCGTTGGAAGATTGACATCTACAGGAGAGATGTGAGCGGTTTTGCCGTCACCAAAATCGCCAGCGATTCGATTGAAGTGCGCGTTCGAAATTCGACCATCAGAGTTACGAAACTGGAGATGCTAATCTTGATGAAGCACAGGGCAAGGCAGACCGATGACGTACAAAGCCTCATCCGTAATAGATTCTCTTCAATCGACTGGAACTACATGAGGTCAGTTGCCCGCAACGATGAGGAGGTAGTCGAGATGAAAAATGTGGCGCGTTCCATGAATCTCATGTAAGTCATCGGTCGGAAGGATTGATTTCATCGGTCATTGTTTTTCCACCATAATTCTCGCAACACATCCACCGCTCTCTCCAGAGACTTCGCGTGATCAGAAAGCTCAACAGAGATCGGCAGTTATGCCGTGGCAAGAGCTGCGGAGCTGGCACGACAGTGCACGAAATCAGAATGAACCTCTACGCCTGTTCCTTCTAGAACTTGACTGTTCCCCACAGGTCGATGGCTTGCCGGAGCTCCTTGCTCTCCTTCATGGCCTCATCTGGGCCGACCCCGTCAGCGGCTGCCTCGACGGCGGCTCTGACCGCTTTGGCTCCTGCGTAGCTTCCGCCGGGGTGTCCGTGGGTTCCACCGCCGAAGAGGAAGAAGGCGTCGTTCCCGTAGGTCTCATAGACCTTCCACACGTGCCCGGGATGTAGTCCGCCCGAGGCGACGGGCACCACCGTCTTCAGTTTTCCCCACGGCTGATCGAAGTATAGCCCACCCGCCTTAGGGGTGTAGTTCATTCGGAGAAGATTACACCTGTCCTTCAGGTCTTGGAACTCGCCTTCCAGCTTGCCAACTCCGGTTCCGGTGTGGAGATGGTCAACCCCAGTCAGGCGCGCCCATTTGGCGAGAACCTTGAACTCGACCCCGTGATTGGGCTGGCGGTCGATGACGGCGTGCATTGCTCTGTGGCAATGGAGCGCTAGGCCTAGCTCTCCGGCGCGTTTTCTCAGCGACGCCGTCGCTGCGAAGCCCACCGTGAGGTAGTCGATCATCACGAATTTGCCGCCTTTCTTTGCGATGTAGTTGCAGCGGCGGAGCATCTCCTCGGTGTCGCCGGCGGTGACGTTTGCCCACCAGCCTTTGCTCTCGCCTGTCTCTTTCTCGGCTTTGTTGACGGCCTTGAGTGTCTCGTCGGCTCGTTTGTAGAAGTTGCTCCAGCTTTGACTGTTGAGGTTCTCGTCATCCTTGACCGTGTCGATACCTCCGCGGAGCGTGTTGTATGCAATGTAGGCGTGCTCCTTCGGGCTGTTGCCGAGTTTAGGCTTCGCCGTGGACCCGGTCATCGGTCGGTCTTTCACACCCAGAATCTTTCGAACACCAGCTATCCCAAACTTCGGGCCCGAGAAGCTGTTGACGAGCGGGAGCGGGATCTTCATGTCCTCGATCCGGAGCGCACTCACCGCTTTGAAACCGAAGACGTTTCCGACCACACTGCTGAGGATGTTTGGTATGCTGTCCTTCTCAAAGAGGATGAGCGGGTACGAGATGTGGACGATGTCGCCCTCGATACGGTAAACCCTTGCCTTGAACCGGTTGTACTTCGCCTCGTTCCCAAGCTCAACCTCGGTCCAAGTCCCGACGGAGGATTCGGCGGCGACGGCGGACGCTGCCTCCTCAATCGATGTCCCCGTCCTAGGCGTGATCCTGAAAGCAATCAGGAGTTCAGTTTCTTCAGGTTCGTATCCGAGCTCTAAGTACCGCTTCGAATAGGGAGCCACTCCAGCTTCGAATTTCTGCAATTCAGGACAGACTCAAGTTGGTACGAGTCGAAAGAATGAGAAAAACGTTTTTCCAGACAAAGTCGATCACCAGTCGGCTCCGAGCTGGAGAAGAGGAATCAGGAGCCCCTCAGGGCTTTAGCGATCAGCGGGGCCACCGACACGTAGCTTATGGGGCTTGGAACGGTGTCTGTTCCGATGACAGTCTCGGCTCCTGACTCATAGATCTTGGAAAGGGCATCCTGCGCCAAGATGGGGTGTGTGCAGGCGACGATCACTCGTCGGGCACCTTGCCTTTTCAGGGCCTTTTCAGGATCTTGGCTGCCTCGATGATGGTTCCTCCAGTGCTTATGATGTCGTCTATGATCAGCACATCCCTGCCGCGCGCGGCGAGCGAGCGCGTGGTTATCTCAACCTTCTCGTCGCCGAGTCTCTTCTTCTCTAGTACGTCGTGGTCAGCGCCAAGCACTTTGGCGGCCGCGGATGCCCATTGCTCCGATTCCTCGTCAGGTCCCACAACGATCGCTCTCTCAAGAGCAACATTAGACTTGACGTACTCCGCCAACAATGGAGCTGCCGTGAGATTGTGCGCTGGAATCTTGAACACGTCGCTTGCCCGCCCGACTCGGTGCTGATGCATATCTATCGAGAACAGCTCTGCGGTACCGACATCCTCAAGGAGCTTCGCGACCGTCCTGAAACTCACAGCCTCTCCCGGATTGAAGCGGCTGTCCTGTCTCGCATAAGCGAAGTAGGGAAAAACCGCGACCACTCGCTTCGCGCCCAGATCCTTGACCGTATCGCATAGGAGGAAGTATTCAAAGAGAAGCTCGTCGGGCTGATGATGAATCGACTGGATGATCACGACATCCTGATCGGCCACATCTTCGCCGACTCGAAGGTATTTCTCGCCGTCTGGGAATCTCCTAGTTTCTACTTGGGTGGCTTTGAGTCCAAGCTGGCGAGCGATCAGAGCTGCAAGGACTCGCCCTCCGCTTCCTCCGAGGATCTTCAATCGCTACACACTGGTCGTAGCTTTGCTTGCTCATGAATAAGGTTTGAGCATGCACCCCCTAATGTCCATGAGTCTAAAACCGCTATGGAAGAATGACTGTCAATTCCCAAGACGGATAGAGGCGCAGTCTCAGCATAGAGGTAATGACGCACACGGAATATGAGAAAAGGTTCGGCTACTGAGCTGCCTATCGCACTCTAAGACTGCTTCTCAGAAGTTTCTTCAGCTTCGGGTTGTCCGGGAAGACCCATACGATTTGGCGTTCGTTCATGATAATCTTGTTGCTGCTTAGCAGGTATTCGATGATGCGATTGAATGTCGGGTATTGAACCTTACGAGGAAGGCTCCTCCAGAGTTCCATCTTCGTCGGGTAGTTCTTAGCCTCGTGGATGGCCCGCTCTACCATGAGGATGGTCGCCAGATTCGGCTCGTGTCCTCTCCCGCTCATCACACTCATCTCTTCACAAGTGTCGCCAAAGTTAGACAAAAATGTATAATTCACTGAGTTATATAAATTTGTATAATCGAAGGATCGGTGGGCCTTCTAACGAGGAGGTGACCTCCTGAATCTCGCTCAGAAGGCTCGACCTCGAGGACAGTATCGCGAGTATGCAGGACGGGACCACGAGGATCTCCACCGTCTTTGATGCATCTACTACCTGTCTGGTGAATGGCGGACATATGCACCTTGGCGAACGAAAACTCCGAATTGTCGATCAGTCGACCTCTCCGAGCGTGAAAGTCTTGTACTCTTCCAGCTCCTCAGGGGTGATGGCACCCATGACTTCCTGCAGCACTAGAATTGCTCCTTGAGGCGGAATTATCCCCCGCTCTGTGATTATGAGATCAATGTACTCCGGAGGAGTCACGTCGAATGAGGGGTTCTTCACCTCTAGGCTCGGCAGCGTGCGAAGCTCCTCCTCTCCTATGACCTCATCAGTGCTTCGCCGCTCGATCGCAACAACCTCGCCGATCATAGTCTCAGGGCTGAACTTGTACGTCTCCGCGGCCACGAACATTCGTACATTGGACTCTTTGGCAGCCAAGGCTATCATTGAAGTCCCGATCTTGTTGACGACGGCCCCGTTGGCTGCAACTGCGTCTGCCCCTACGACTACCTTGTCGATCTCTTTCATGAAGTACCTAGCTGCGCTGTCAACGATCATGGTCACAGGGATCCCCTCCTTCAGAAGTAGGCCCGCGGTCAGCCGACCTTGGAATCGAGGCCGCGTCTCCGTCGCGTAAACACGTATCTTCTTGCCCATCTGCCAGGCTGATTTGATGACCGAGATCGCTGCGGAACTGTTGCAGTGGGTTAGCAAAACGTCGCCATCTTGGATCCGGTGTGCGCCAATCTCGCCGATCCGCTCGATGGCCGTCGTGGAGTTCTCGATGAACTCCTCTGCCGCTTTCACGCCCGCCAAGCGCAACTGCTCAACGTCGTCGGTCCGGGTTCGAGCTTGATTTACACGGTGCATGACGTACCGTATGCCGTTTGGTAACGAGACTGCTGTCGGTCTCGTTTCAAGCAATGCAGCTGCAGCGGCTCGAAGATCCTCAACGAAGCTCTGAGCATCCTTGGCGGGCGATTTCTTGCATACGATCATGAGCGCCTTGACAGCCGACCTCGCCAGCTCTCCCGCGCCTCGAATTCTCATCTCTCTTATGCCTTGCGCGATCTCTCTGACCTCCGTCGGTAGACCAGCCTTGTCCATCTTCTCTACGCCTACCGGGTCCGATTATTGAGCGCCCGTGAGACCGCCAAGCAGGATTTCCTCATGTTGGCGCAGTATCATGATGGCTCCCTGAGGCGGAATCACACCCCGCTCGGTGACAATCAAGTCAATATGCTCCGGAGGCGTCACATCGAACGCGGGATTGCGTATCTCCATTCCCCAGAACTGAGACATCATCTCGCTAGGGATAATCAGAGAAGGATCCTGCTCCTCAATTTCAACGAGTTCTCCAAATATCGTCTCAGGGCTAAACTTGTAGATGCTCGCGGCTACAAAGACGTTCACGCGAGAATAGTGAGCTACTGCCGCGATCATCGAGGTGCCGATTTTGTTGATCACAGCTCCGTTGGCCGAGACCGCGTCAGCGCCTGTGAGGACGCGGTCTATGTCCTTGATGAAATGTGAGACAGCCGAGTCGATGATCATGGTGGTTGGCACTTTCAGTTTGAGGAATTCCTTTGCCATGAGCCGTCCTTCGAATTCTGGCCGTGACTCGCAGACGATCACCTTGAGATCCTTCCCCTGCTCGAGAGCTCGTTGGACGATCGACAGTACAGAAGTACTGTATCCATAACACAGGATCGTGTCCCCATCACGAATCCGCCTAGCCCCTATATCGCCAATCTGGGCCGCCGATCGCTCCATCTGCATAAGAAACAAGTCAACTGTGTCCGAGACGGTTTCTTGAAGGTCGGAGACCTTCAGCCCCTGATCTACACCCTTCCTGATTGCGTCCATGACTTGTCGGACGCCGTTGGCGAGCAGGATGGCGGTGGGGCGTGTCTTGATGAGCAGATCGCCGTAGGCGGCCTGTTCTTCAAGGAACTGCCTTGAGGAACCACTGCGGGAAGCTCGAGACGCATCGCTTAGGGCTCTCAGTGCTGCTTGAGTGACACGTGTTGGGCCTCTGAACTCCTTGCTCTTGATTCGGTCCAAGACCTCGTTGATGACCTTGCTTGATGGCAAGTGCTTGCACTCCCGTTCACTGACTGGGATACTCGAAATATTAGTCGATCGGGAGACGATGTCGTGTACACGTCGGCTTAGCCAGCACTTTCTGTAAGTCCAAGCTCGCGCAGTTTCCCTTTGCTTGGCGCTCCCGACTGATCCCAGTTTCGGTACCGGTAGTACTCATCGAGCATCTCAGGAAACGGGGGCAAGTTGTGAGCGGCGCCGCCCTCTTGGCGCTTTTCTAGAAGCATTCTGGTCGGAACCGTGTCATCCTTTCTTGTGGTTCCGCACCTGATGTTGTACATTCGTTTGAGATCGTAGATTCTTTCCCCCGCCTGTAGAAAGTGCGGTTGCGTCATCTCTAAGCCTGTAACAGCGTTAAACCATTCCAGGACGTGTGTCAGCTTGACGCCTCCGTAGAGGAGAAACTTGCACAGTTTTAGTGAGTCGAAGAGCGACATCAGGTCTTGGGTCTTTGCTACCAGCTCGCCTTTGTTCACGACCCCGAATCTGTCTTGGATCTCATGTATCCCCAGTTCTGGCATCGTGACCGAGCGTTCAAACGCGTAGGACATTCCCTGTAGGTGGCATGCGCCGCGATTCCCGGTAGCGTAACCGACCGCCAGGCTGTTGTATGCTCTAGGATCATGCGCAGGGGGTTCGAGGCCTTTCACATGAAATGCCAATTCCTCGCTGCCCTTGCCGAGTTTCAGTGAGGCCCGCATGACTCCTTCGCCGAGAAGACATCCGATCCCCTCTCGCTGTCCGATCTTCTCAACAAGGCTCACTACGGACTGGGCGTCTCCCCAATTCAGATCAGACTCTTCGTCTGAGAGGATTCCACGTTCGGCTGCCTCCAGTGCAAAGCCGATGACAGCCCCGGTCGATATCACATCTAGGCCGTACCTGTTGCAGAGTTCGTGAGCTTTCGCGACGGCTTCTAGGTCATCGACGAGGGTGTTTGCTCCGATCATGGCAACAGTCTCGTACTCGGGGCCGGCACCTCTCACTCCTGCGTATTGTCCGTGATTGATCTCGACGGTTCGGCCGCAGCCCACGATACAGGCTCCGCAGTAGTACTTCGTCTTCAGTATCGTTCTTGCAAGCGTCACGCCGGAGAGTTTCTCGGCACCTTCTTTCCAGCTTCCTTGTCTCCAGTTCTTTATTGGGAGATCGCCCAGTTCCTCAAGTGTGGTCATTATCTGACTGGTTCCGTAGTCAGAGAGGCGCTTTGTGTTCTTCACGATCTCGGGGCCCAGCTTCTTTATCGACGTCATGAGTCGCTCTTCGTCGCTGACCAGCGGGTCCTTCTTTCCCCTGGCGACGATGGCTTTGAGGTTCTTTGATCCCATGACGGCTCCGAGTCCGCATCTCGCCGCGGCTCTCGCATCTGTGCCGTCATGCATTATTCCGGCGATTAGAGCCAGGCGCTCTCCTGCGGGCCCGATTGACGCCTCTATCGCTTTCTGATCCGTTTCCTTTCTGAGGATTCGACTGGTCTCGTACGTGTCCAGCCCCCACAGGTGTTCTGCATCGCGGAACTCGACACCGCTCTCGTTGATCCAAAGATACGTATGCTTGCTTGACTTGCCCGTGACTATGATGCCGTCATAGCCGGCTTTCTTCAGCTCGGTGCCCCATCTTCCTCCAACGTCGCTTTCGCCGTAGATTCCGGTCAGCGGAGACTTGGCGACGATCTCGTGACGCCCTGACAGCGGGACCCGAGTTCCGGTCAGTGGTCCAGTCATGAATATCAGGACGTTCTCAGGCCCAAGCGGGGCGGTGTCTCTCCCTGTCATCTCCCACAGACGTTTTGCGGCGAGGCCGCTTCCGCCAACGTAGGCGCGCGCTTCCTCATGCGAAAGGTTCTCCGTGCGGTGCTCGTGTTCTGATAAATCCGCGTGGAGAATTCTTCCCGCATATCCTCCTACTGAGTCCGTGATGCTTCTCAGCCTCCGATGACCGGCAACAACAGGGTCACCTTGTCCCCGTCGTGGACGCTGTCAGTGAGTTTGGAGAGTCTCGAATTGATGGCAACCACCAAATGGCGTCTCTGTGTCTCCTCGCTGTTGGTGTTGACGAACTTGCGCATGGACGAATGTCTACGGGTGATCTGCTCGAGTACCTCGGCTACCGTGGCTGAATCTGGCGCCATTTCATACGCTTCTTCTCTCAGCCCGACTTCCTCACGGAAGGGCAACGAGTAGCTTACAGTGATCTTCAATCTTGGGACCTTGCTATGTTTCAGCTTCGATCTTCTTGAGCTGTCTCTGGTAGGTCTCAAGGGCCTCCTTGGTAGTTGTTGCGTCCTCTGGAGACTTGTCGTCTCGATATCTTCCTGTGAATCTGGGAAATCTGAGGGCCAAGCCGCTGCCGTGCCTCACCGCTCCTAGCGCACATGTGTGGAGGGG
>Ga0209725_1000141_pt1 | contig 43169 bp, 48 predicted proteins | sample I18A1metaG_FD_184145 | JGI IMG/M metagenome (GOLD analysis project Ga0209725, IMG submission 184145) | Lake sediment bacterial and archeal communities from Gulf of Boni, Indonesia to study Microbial Dark Matter (Phase II) - ​I18A1 metaG... | ecosystem: Environmental > Aquatic > Freshwater > Lake...
TTTTCCTAATACAGTCATTTTTTCAAGAAATTAGCTCAGTATAACATCAATGAGCAGGGCGAATATTATCCCGACCAAGAGACTAACGGAAACAGTGTGTTTGTACCCGTACTCATGCGCCACCGGGATCAATTCATCTGCTGTAATGTAGGTCATCACTCCCGCCGCGAAGACCAATGAAAAGCCTACAATGGTCGTTGTTCCAATGAAAGAGAGAGCAAGAGCTCCAACCAAGGCGGCGAGGGGTTCAGCCAACCCTGAGAGAAGCGTGATTAATGCTATCTTGATGGGTTTCATTCCTGCTTCCGTAAGAGGGATGGCGGTTGCGAGGCCTTCAGGTATGTTGTGAAGCATTATGGCGATAGCGATTATCAGGCCCAGTCTAGGCATGTAAGTATAGCCTGCGGCCACAACGAGTCCTTCCGGCAGGTTATGCAGTGTTATCCCCAAAGCTATGAGCTTCCCCGTTCTGAGCATTTCCGCGTTTTTGCTGATTTTCCCCCCAGCCGTTATCTCAATGTGAGGGATAGTCAGATCCAAGGCGATCATCATAAGGGCGCCTAGTGAAAACATGACTATTAGCTCGATGTGTGAAAGCAGTTTCTGAGCCTCGAAAAAGAGGTTGTTGAATGAAACCAAAAGCATTACGCCAGAAGCGAATCCAAGGGAGAAACTCACGACTCTGTGAGTGACTTTTCTCAGGGCAATTGCGATTATCCCGCCAATTCCTGTAGCCATCCCTGCAACAAGGCTTAGAAGAAATGGTTCAAACACTGAAGCCATACTGCTGACACATCCAAGTACGCGTGCGATTAGTGTTGATAGAGTGCAGACACAACTTAAACGTAGCGCGCGCTAGGGGCATATGTTCCATTGGCAGACGGCCTTGTTCGGATCGGTGGGAGCTTGGCGAGAGCCAAACGTCTTTAACTCTAGCCATCAGTCTTACAAAAGCGAGTGGAGATATCTCCCCAAACCCCTCTTGTTTGTTTTGAAGGTTTTGATTCTTTCGGTTGCTTTTTGAATCCTCATGAAGAATTTCTCGGATGCGCTTTGAGGTATTCGTCTAACGCCTTTTTTGTTATAACCCAGTTTCTGCGGAGTTTGAAGGCTCCTATGCTCCCCTTTCGGGCCAATAGGCTTAAGTATTCTTGTGTGAAGGGCGTGAGTTTGCTCGCTTCAGCCAGAGTCAGTATTTCTGCTTCTTTTTCGAATGCAAGAAGGTAGATGTCAAGCGACCTCTCAACACAGTTGGCTACGAAATTTGCGAAAGGAATCAGGTTTCCGTTATCTGCTTCGCTTAATGCTCTCAAATATTTCGGTCGATCTACTTTGAGGAGGACCGTAAATGGGTACCCGGTTCTCAATAGAATGACATTCATTAGAAGCCTTGCAGTTCTGCCATTTCCGTCCAGAAAAGGATGTATATAGACGAACTTATGGTGGAAAAAAGCCGCCAGTTCAATCGGCCTTAGTTCGTCTGGGTTTTGGCTGAGAGTCTGCAGAAGCTGGCTTATCATCGATTGGATTTTTTCTGCCGAGGGTGGCATGAAAGTTGCACCCGCAACCCTAACTTGACCACTTCTGTATTTGCCTGCGTTTTGGTCATCTATGCCGCGCATAAGAAGTTCGTGCACCTTCAAGATATCGTCTTGCTTGATTGCCGTTCCCCTTTGAGCGAGTTTTTCCACATGGTCAATGGCATCCGGATGATTTCTCGCCTCCAAATGTTCTCTTAGGCTTTTTCCACGAACCGTTATTCCCTCTTGAATGACGAGTTGAGTCTCTCTAAGCGAAAGAGTGTTGCCCTCGATGGCATTAGAGTTGTACGCAAACTCGATTTGCATTTGTTCCCATATTTTTTTGACAAGTTGAGGAGGCAAAGGGCGAAGTTTGTTCAGAGCTCTCTTTTTCGAAAGTATTCGCGCGTATATCTTAGGTTTCACCATCTGCATAGTAACATTTCACAATCCCTCTAATGGATTAACCGATATAAAAGAGTATCGTATAAACAAGCTACTTTTACATCCGATATATCTTCTCGACCTAACCAAATACTTATGGCGATATTGCACGTTCTTCTCCATGTTCGAACAGTTCATCTGACGCTTTGGGTTGAGGTTAAATAGTGACAAACTTACCCCGGTAAACACTTACCCTCATAAGTATCGGTTTTGACGGTAAGCAACGAATGCAGTTTTTTATGGGAAACAGATTTTTTCAGAAGAAGTGGCGATGTCTCCCGAATTCCGCCATCACATGACCGTTTTCTTCTAAGAGTAGATGGGTTAAATTGGCTTAAGAAGATTGATAGAAGTGTGCTCTAGGTATGATTCGTCAGATTTTGCGTGTTACGAAAATCATAAAGCCTCAGATGAGATAAACAGGTTATAATCGTGGCTTTGGCATGACCATGAAAGGTTCTCGCAAAGTTTATCGAGAGATTATTCGCTTGTATTCGTATGCTTGCAGTTCGCTGTTTGTCGGTTTTGTCCTTTCTCTGTTTTTTGAACCATTAAAAGCAAGCATCTCTTCTCTGCTGAATGCTCTTGTGGCAACTGAATTGGCTCCACTCCTCGGCACTCTTGGGTATGGATTTGTTATGGCAACACTTTTCACCTTTGCATGGAATTTTTCCTTAGGGGCAGTGGTTCAGATTCTCGCTGGTCTATTTGGTCCAGAGATAACGAAGTTCATTTTATTTGGAAGAGCTGCGCTCATTGGTTTAATATATGGCGGGACTACCGAGAGTATAGCACGTGCGCTTGACTACAGCGCATTGAGTTATGCAGGTCTTGCCGTCGTTGTGTTGACCGAGTTTCTTGCTTATTCAATTGCTACTTATGGCGGTGTCAACGTTGGAAAGGTTTTGATGACACGTGTGGATGGCACTCTTTCTCAAAAAATCGTGGATGCGCTAAAAGGGCCTTCGCTCTCTACATATAGAAAGATGAAAAGCGAGATTAAGGCCCAACTAAGAGCATCGCTTAACTTATGCCCAGTCATCGCAGGATTGCTCATGTTTGCAGCAGCACTTGAAATATGGCTTGTCCTCGGCTAGCACATGCCATGATCTCTGATTTGTTTGGTTAGAGCCCACGTTTGAACCCACGGACAAGTGGAGATGTCTCCCGCAACTTCCCTTTTTCCCTGTTAGCATACGCTTTCTTCTTTGATTGTGGGCTATTCTTGAATAGAATATGTGCACGGGCGTTTGTGTTGACCTCTTTTATATGTTGGAAGAGACATTATTGTGAACAGGAAAAATGAAGCAAGTTTGGAAGCCTGAGCGTATGAGTGCTCTTATCAGCAAATATCCTACGCCGTTGATTATCGTTATAAGCATAGTTTTAGGCTTCTTTTTTCCGCAAGTTGGATTGATTTGGAAACCCTATCTGGCTGTTCTGCTGATGTCCCTGATGTTCTGTGTCACGTTAAGCATGGAACCGAACGAGATCGCACACTCAATGAGGAATTATCCGGTCATAATAATGGGCTTGTTCACGGTGTTTGTCTTAACACCGCTGCTATCGCTTCTTGCAAAACCTTTCTTCTCACCCATAGTTTACGCGGGGACCGTGCTTGCGTTCTGCTGTCCATCTGCGATCGCCACTGCGTTCTGGGCTAAGGCGTTCAAAGGAGACGTCGCCACCGCTCTAGTCATAAGCATAATCACAAACCTGCTTTCGATAGCCACTATACCGGCAACAATGCTGATTGCCATTGGAACAGCAGTCAATGTTGACGTTGCGAGCATGATGGTGAATCTGGGAGAAATAATCCTGATTCCGATAACAGCCTCGTTTTTGTTGAGGGAATTTGTTCACGTTGATTGGAAAAGAGCCAGCATCTACAGCTCTAGAATGGAGCTATGTATACTGGTTCTTCTGATTTGGGGGTCTATCGCGCCAGGAGTTGAATACGCAAGAAACAACGTGACAGAATTTACGGTGCTGAACGCTTTCATGTTTGGGACACTTGCCTTAGCATTTGTGTTGACCCATTTTCTAACCAGAAGATTCGGGCACAAAAAAGCAGTGTCAATCGAGATAGCAACAACAGTAAAAAACGCGGCCCTTTCCCTAGTTATCGGTCTCACGGCGTTTGGCCCGCAGATACTTCCACCATTAATCGCAAACCTCATCGCGCAAAACCTACTACTTATCCCAGCAAAAGCACTTACGAAAGAATAGCCAACAACGCGCAGTCCATTTACCTTAGCGCGCGCTTTCAGCGGCATTTGATATACATTGTATGACAGAAATGCTCTCGCACGCAAATGCTGTTCTTCGATGAGATCCACTTTTCATGAGGAAGGTAGCGGATTGTCTAGCCCTAACAAGTGCTCGCTATCAAAACCGAGTCCCCAGAAAGTATGTTGCAACAAGTGTCAAAACTGAGCCGATGATGGCTCCTGCCAGAGCTGACAACATTGTTGACATATTTACGCTATATGTCTCTAGTTCGAGACGGGCATGTTCGACGATTCTCATCGAGGAATTTATGTCCATTTCTTTCCCTGGCTTAGTATATTCCTCTAGCGCGCGGATTTTTCTGACAAGTTCATTAAGCCGTGGGTTATGCTTCATCGTGTCATTGAGGCTTTTGTGGGCCTTGTCAAGTTCCTGCAGATCATAGCTGTACTTGCAGAGTCCGTCGAGGATTTCTACCATCCTGTTTCTAGACTGCACGGTTATTCTTCTTCTCACTCTGATCTCTTTCCAATCTGTTTTCAGGAATTTCCTCAAATCATCGAGGAGGAGCGATTCCATCGTGTGTATGTCTGATGTCCATGTCTCAAGTTTGTCGGCTATCTCACAGCAATCATAGAACTGATGCATGTCATCTACCAACTCTAGATAAAGCTCTCTTGCAAGGTCCATGAAGTCAGACGAAAGCTCCACCGCAATACGGACGTCCCATTTACTCTTCCAGATCGCTTCTTTTTTGTCAAGAAGCGTTACCGACTGATGCGTTAGGCAGGGTGGCACTTCTTCAAATGTGCAGACAGTCGATAAAACGTCCCTGAATCTGTCTCTAACATCATAAACTCCTGAAGGTCGTCGGTTGAACTGGCAAAAGGTGGCCACTACTAGAATTGTTCCGTCATAGATGATTTTGAAGTCCTGAGGCAAACCTTCGACGGAGGCTCCTTCATGATATTGTTCTTTCTGTAATGATATGGGTATATGAATATCTGCAACTATGGGGTTGAAAAGAACCCAAGAGGGGCAGGGTACAAATAGGTCTGACACATTGGTCAGAATGTTGCTCTTGTTCAGCGTATCAATCACTTTGGTTCTCTTTTTCTCACAGATTTTTGTAAAATCCTCGGGTTCTTCCTTCTGTTTAGCCCCGTCACTCTTGTCGCTAGTTGCCTGAACCTGAAAAGTTTCTGAAAGAATATCCATACAGCCAAAGAAGAACATCCATCCTTTACCAATGCTCAATCTTAATAACGACCTAAGCAATCAATTTGTTAGGTTTCAGAAAAACCTTTTGGCAGACGACATGTATGCGTTCCTCAACGACGCCTGTTAGCATATGAAAGACAAAGCCGATTAAGGGTGTATATATCTGAGCGGCGGGATTCGGCAAACGGCCTTGCTCGCATCGGTGGGAGTTTGGCGAGAAGCCAAACAGAATATGCTTGTTTATCCAGCGTATTTTGTAAATAATGGAACACTCAGTTTTCATTGAACCATTATGAAAAAGTTTACTAGTTTGAAACACTATTTCAATTTGATATTATGCCAAGGAAAAAATCCAAACTAGTTCTTATGGTTTCATTAGAAGATTTTTGGCTGATAGTTATAGGTTGGGTTTTGAAGAAGTTTCTAGATTTTGCTTGGGACAAAAGCAAAGCAAAACTGCGGCTTGGGTTGAAATCATTGTCTCCTCCACACCCTTTACGGTTTCTCGAACCTTTTTTTGTTAAGTTATACTTGCCTATGATCATTGAGTCAGAAAATGATAGGCTTCTATTTCCACTTCCACGTACTTATGCAGTTTTAATAGTCGAAGTCGTTTTGAACTGTCACAGATCAATGCATATAGGAACTAAAAAGTCGAAGCCCTGCAAATATTGTTATCTCATTTATAAGAACAAGGAATTTCTTCAAATTTATGTTCCAAACCCAGGATTATATCCGCCTTTCAGTTTCGTTAAAACTGCTGAAAAGCTCTGATCTTTTAAGAAAAGAACATGTTTGGTCGCAAGGAAGATATGTGTTCAGGGAGACTGCGGGGCTGGATGGGTAAGAAACCTATGCAATTGGTGTCTTACAGCCTAGAGGTTCAATGAGAATTAGAAGACTGAAAGGCGATGATTGGGTTAAACTATCTTAGTCTTTCATCGTCTTCAACTTTAAAATTGGTTTTCTGTCTAAAACCGAAAATTTGCATGTCTTTCAATTGAGGTATACGAGTCAGTTCTTCTTCTAACATGGGAATATTCCTAAGATTAAGTGCTCGATGAATCTTCACTCTATCCATTTCTTGGAATCTATCTGATTCGTGAATCCAATATTGTGCCGACTGTGGCGACTCGACAAGCGGTTGAGTACTAGATGTAACGTCAACAACAGCATAAATTCCCCTTTTTTCACCGCTCATCCAGATTAATGCTATATGCCCCGAACAGATTTCTCTTTTGTATTGCCTAACTTTCCACACGTCTTCCTCTAAGCTTGCATCTGCCAAAGCACCGAGAAGGTTATAGAGCTTCGGGTTGGCTTAAAAAATCCACATTCTACGTTGGTCCATATCCTATTCTCAATTTTAGAATAGGACTATTCGGATTTAATTTTTGTGTTCTTTGGTTCTGTTAACTTGGTGGGTGATTGTTGTCCTTGTTAACCGTCGGGTGATGACTCGATCACACGATGCAGCTAATTGTGGCGGAAACTGTAGTGGAAACATTTATAATCTTATCGACACACAATAGTAGGGCATGCCAGAAAATCCTCCAAAGAATCCTCCTCCAAGCACTCCACTGCTGGAAGACAAGCAATTTCTAATTGCAATTATTTTCATTGCGGGTTTCTTCATACTTATGGCCATCTCTTTGGCTCAGTATTTTGTGAGTGCCAATCTTGAAGCAGTCAAACTCGTCGGTACAGTTTTTGGAGGTTGGGTGGGTGCTATCATTGGCTTCTATTTTGGACAAAAACCAGTTGAAAAAGAACGAGAAAGAACAAAGGATTTGACGGACGCACTAATAAAGCGGTCAGACGAAATGTGGAAAAAAATTGAGCAAAAAGGAGGATGAATAGAAGTTGAACGATACACGTAGTAGCAACACTGTTCACAAAGAAGATGGCGGTCTAGTTTATAGTTCGATTAGAAATGACGGAACCATGATTCATTGGTGCGACAAGTGCAATCAGATTTGGGTTAGCGTAGAAAAACCAGAAATTGAAGCCCCCAAAAAAGTGGTAGAACGCGAGATAAAGTTAAGCAAACTTGATATGGACGAAGCAAGAGCCTATCTGAAAAGATTTAGAATTTCCAAACCTTGATATGATGCAAGTGCTTTTCTAGTATTTCCCATAGCGGCGATTCTCGTTCGATGGTATATGAGAAACTAGACTCTAGGTGACTTCCTAGTTTTTGTCGCATTTTGAATCAGAGTCATCCACTTGTTTTCGCCTTCAATCGTTATTCCACAAACCTCAGCAGGAGTCTTGCCATCAAGCCCTTCATGCTCTCTAATGTAATTGTGAAAGAATCCCTGGAGACTGCAACCAAATGCTTCCCAAGATTCTGGACAGGCTTGATAGTGAAAGACGCAAATCGTTCGCTTTTATCTATGTAGACCCTTTCGGATTGGGCGACCCGCCAGTGATTATGGAAACCCTGAGGCGGGTTTTGGAACGAGATTATACTGAGCTATTCATACAGCTTACCGTTGACGGTTTAATAAGAGTCTCAGGTTGGCTTCCTCATCGATATAGCCAAGATGAAGCAAAGAGGAAGAAAGCTGAGAGTTTCTGCAATACCTTGCGATTGATCATTGGTGATGATAGAATTGATGAGTTCTGCAAGGAATGGGAGAGATGGAGAGAAGGCGAAAAAGAAACAAAAGCTCTCCAATATTACATATCTGGGTTAACCAAGTACTTCCTGCATGTTGAATACGTAGGAATCCCACTTGATTCCGCAAGGCCAGTGTATTACCTTGTATACACAACAAGAAACGATACTGGCAGAAGAATCATGCAAGGCATAATAACCAAAGCGAAGAGAAGAGGGTCAGAAACCCTCGAACGATTTTTCTAAAAGGGGCAACTCTCATCACCCGATAGTTAACAGCGAGAGGCATCACCCATCAAGTTACCAGAACCTGTTCTTTGATTAGTCTCTCTAGTCCTATTCTTAATAGCAAGAGACAGAAAGAAGAAAACAAACGCTACTAAACTCTGACTGTTCGCCAAATGGAAAATCTTAAAATCCTTGTTTCAAGCGCGAACGGTTAATTTCGCGTATCAGCTTACTATCTATTGACCCCTATGGCCAAGTGCCACGACTGCCGCATCATGAATTACTTTGCGTCTAGGGCAAGTACTGGTGCCACATCAGAAAGGGTTACGTGGACCTGGACAGAAGCGTATGCGAGTTAGGTGCTGAACTGCTTTTTCAGCGCATCCTCCAATTTTTCAACATCTTTGAGACGTCGTTCCAAGGCTTCTCTTAACTCATTGCATGTTTCATCAACCAACCTGTACAAAGCCGAGTTCAGTGTGGAACTAATTCTCTCCCGTTTGAGCGCTACAGCTACGAAATCAAAGAACACTAACGTGAAGGCGTACGTCAGTATTTTCTCTTAACCCAAACGGTTTCCTCAACCATTCTCCAGCACTCTGTTCACTAACGAATAGGCACAGTTAAACATGTTTCAGCACCTTTTTACGGCAAGGTAAATGTTGTTTCGGCGCCGTTTAACATTTTTGCGTCACTAAAAAATCCAGCAAAAGTCACACTATACTACAGAGCGCCCAACGCTTCGGAAGTCGTTATAAACGGGCGGGGTGGGATTTGAATACGTGTGCCACCATGAAGGCCCAAGCTCCACTTCTATCGCAGTCTGCTTTCCGTTGGAAACTAACACATCCACACGTCTTTCTTCTGAAACGGCTTTTTCGATGAAGAACTGTTGGCCCACTTTTTTGTAAGCGTACGCGATTAACACAGAGTAAAGTTGGTGCTCAAAGTTCTGGTAGCCTGTGCGTTTCCACATGCCTGTGTCATAACCTGCTTTTCTTAGTAGTTTTGACCCGAGCTCTGTTAGCACAAGAAACTTTGTCAGCCTCTTCGACTTGCCTAGTTTTGCACCTATCTCTTTTGCTAGACCTTTGTTTACGAGTTCTGTTTTTGCAAGCTCGGCTTTCCGGACAGACAAACCCAATGACTGGCATCGGGCCACGAAACCTCTGAAGGGAAACGAAATACAAGTACATATCCCTGAGATTGTCTAATCTTCTGAAAATTCCAAAGGAATAACATTATTGGTATGTTGGAAAATTTAAAGCTGATGTTTGGTTGAGCGACTAGATTAGTTTCTTCAACTCTTTCAGAACTTGTTCTTCTGTCCTTTCCGTGAATTCAGTCGTGACAAATGTTCCCTTCCATGAATCCAAAAACCGTTTATCAGAAATGTCGGTAATGATCAGTTTCAGATTCTTCCTTATTATCTCTGGATGAGCTAGTGCCTTCTTTGCTCTTTCCGCTATATCGTCTGGGATGCCGTTTTTCCAAATTAACGTAGCTATGTCCCTAATGTCGCTTGGTCTTGCAGACATTATCTTAAGAATCATGTAGTCAGTGTAATCCGGAACGTAGATTTCAATTATTTTTTTGGCAATGGGAATTTTCACTTTCTTGGTTTTCTGCAAGAATTTTTCAGTTATGAAGAACACTTGCTCATCAGTTCTTCCGCGTACTTCTCCTTCCATGAAATCAACTGAAATTTTAGCGCTTCTCCCGTCAACCTTCAATAATCTGATACATCTCAGAAAACCGTAGCTATCTCTTTTCTCAAAAACTTCCGTGCTCAAAACCTTAGGCAGCAACTTCTTTATTTTGTCTATATTCCAGCCGTCAATCTTTTTTAGAACAAAATCACAGTCCCTTGTATATCTTGATAACGACGTGAATGCTCTGAGTGCGTAGCCACCGATCATAACAATTTTCGGATTTTCAAATCCTTCAGTCTTTTTAGAAAAGTATTCTATTAGTCTACCAATCTCTTCTTCTCTTTGATTCATAAGCTCAGAATGCTTAACCAAGCTCAACAACCTTCTCAATCGCTTCATCGATTTCTCTTTTTACAAAGTCATCTTCTAATCTGGTTTCTTTGTGCGGAAATTCCACTCCGCCCAATTTCTCTAACTGATGAAAGCCGTACTCCAAGGCCTGTTTGGCCCTAACGTTTGTCTTGGAAATTCTTTTCCAATAAGACTCTTTGTACAGTCTGTTCAAGTTGATTTTGTCTCTGTTTTCGCACAAGGTAGCAAATGCATCTGCGAAAGCCCAGTTCTGCAAACATTCAATTACATTTTCCTCGATGCCCTCAACGAGCAAGTTTCCGATTTTCCTGTACTTAATTTTGGTTGAATCATTCAAGTATTCGACTTCAATGTTCCAGCCCTTTTTCCTTGCGAACTCTTTCAATGCCTTTCCATAGGATTTTTCTTTGATCTTCAAGACGTAAACATCTCTGTGAACAAAGTCGTTATTCCAGAATGATGCAGCAGTCTGGGCGGAGACTACTTTAAAGTTCTTGTCTTTCTCCAAAAAGTCCCAAACATCTTTGATCTTAGCAGGAACCCAATACCAGCCCCACTTGACCCGTTCAATCAAGCCCTCCTTGGATAATTTGTTCAAATACTCCTTCGCGTTTGGTTCGATACTTTTTACAGACTTTACTCTAACCAAACTTCCTTTGAAGGATCTCAATCTCTTGTTAAACTCTGTCAAGTATTCGGGCATTGATGTTCACCTTTTATTATTGTTTGGCAAACTACTTAAAGGTATCCGTTCACCTTTCCGCATATTTTGGCAAAGAAGATGCTACGTTGAAAAATTTAAAGCTAACAACTGGCACACCTCGAAATTCTATGGCTATAAGCCTCAACCATTCTCCGGCAACCCGTTCACTAACGAATAGGCACAGTTAAACATGTTTCAGCACCCTTTTACGGCAAGGTAAATGTTGTTTCGGCGCCGTTTAACATTTCTGCGCCACCAAAAAATCCAGCAAAAGTCACACTATACTACAGAGCCCCCAACGCTTCGGAAGTCATTATAAACGGGCGGGGTGGGATTTGAATACGTGTGCCACCATGAAGGCATAATGCTCCTCAAAAAACGCAAATGGTTATGCTTCATAGGAAAGAATTACATTTTATCGCTCTTAGTCAAATCTCGAAGCCTGTTAACTCCGTCTATCTCCTTTATAAAAACAGCAACGCTTCTGGGTACAAGCTTCTCCCAGCTTTCGCCCTTGAGCATCCTCTCCCTAATTTCGGTTGAGGAATAAAGTTTCCGTTCATGAAAACGGATAGATTTGACCCTATACTTGGCTTCTATGAAAAGCCGACGTGTCAATGGCTCATTAGAATAAACAATATCAAAAGGCGGAGTATAACCCTCCACGGCGGAAACCCACATCATATGCAGATGCACGTCAGGCACGGGCACAATCCAAACCCGCGAATAGTCCATTCCAGCTTCTTCCAAAGCCTTACGAACCATAACCAGTCTTTCGCCGGCAGTAAACGGATTATTAAGATTGTGACTGTATTGCGCACCGCCGATAACGATTACAAGCTCCTCAACCTCTTCTAAAACATCCTTTATCGCGGCAAGATGTCCCAAATGAAAGGGCTGAAACCTACCAACAAAAAGGCCTCGCTTAACCATGAAACATCCCGTTTTGAGTTCTGGCTATCTCGCTTTTATCATTTGCGATTCTCAAGCTACAGCAAATCCGCCTTTATATATAGACTTAAAGGCATAAATATCAACTAGGCAAAAAATTTCTGTGGTGACTGAATGCTCAAGGTTCCAAAGGTAAAACTTGGAAGTACCGGATTAGAAGTATCAAAGCTTGGTATTGGACCACCCACTAATTTAAGCCCTAAAGAAGGCGGTCGATTACTTACTGACTCTTATGAGTTAGGAGTAAATTTTTGGGACACATCCGATGATTATGGCACCCATCCGCACATTGCTTCAGCATTGAGGTATGTACCAAGAAAACAGGTTGTAATATCCACCAAAACATACGCTAAAAGCGGCGACGAAGCAAGCGAGAGTCTTAAAAGCTCTCTTAAAGAACTCGGTACGGATTACTTAGATATCTTTCTTTTGCACTTTGTCAAATCCGACTGGGTTGATAGTTGCCACCAAGTGCTGAAGGAAATGAAGGACTTAAAAACGACTGGAATTGTTAAGGCAATCGGTTTGTCCACCCACAGCGTTGCTGTTGCAAGGAAGGCAGCTCAGTTTGAGGAATTAGACGTTATCATGGCCATATGTTGTAAAGCAGATCAAACCCTGATCAACAAATTTAACGAGCTTATTCCCCTCGAAGACGGTTCTATGCTAGAGATGTTTCACGCCCTTAAACTAGCTCATGATAATGGAAAGGGGATTGTGGCCATGAAAGTTCTTGGAGGCGAGACTCCTTCATTGATTGAGAAGTACCAAGAGGTCATAAAAGGAGTTGCTCAGCTCGACTTTGTTGATGCGATGGTTATAGGAATGCGAAGTCTAGATGAAATAAAGAAAAACGTAATGGTTATCGCGTCAGATTAGGCATCTTTCCTTACTCTTTCCCCAGTTTTCTCAGAACAAACTCAACTGGGAACACTTGCAATTTTCTGTCGTCGACTGGGATTTCTCTTTTGGCAGCATACCCTCGTTTTTCGCGCTTTAAGAAATCAAGCTTTACCTTTAAGCCGCCGCCATATCCGCCTAAAGTGAAATCTGAACTAACAACCCGATGACAAGGAACAATTGGAGCGAAAGGATTCAAAGTCATAACGCGACCAACTGCCCTTGGACTACCGCCAGCAGCCCTAGCAACAGAACCATACGAAGCCACGTACCCTAAAGGAATCGAAGAGACAATTTCAATTACTTTCCTTGCATAATTTGATAAATGCTCAGTGGCTAAAGAAAAGCTATGGGATACATCCTTTCCATCATAAATGTTTCTCAATAACCCGAGCGCATGTTCAGCGAAGACTGAAGGTTTTTCCAAATGCTGAAAGGGAACATTAAAAGGAACACTTTCTAACAAACCTTGCAAAGTCCTCTTTTCGCTAAAGGCAAAGGTTGTAGCGAAAACCTTTTCTCTATCGTAAGCAACTCCAAACCAGACCCCTTTGATGTTTTTAGTGTAAAGGCTTATCATTTCGCGTGCTCCTTTTGATGTGTATAAAATTGTTGAGGTATTTAGATCTGTGGTGTTGAAAATGAAGGAAGACATCAAGCTTCAATGGTTTGTACGTGCGTATCACGAGAAACAGTTGGTGCGCTCTCAGGTTTTTAGAAAATCTCTTATCGAAGAACCGAGTAAGTTTGTCGTGGCGACGAGTTTGAGTATGGCTCAATATGAACTGTTAAAATGCGCGAATTGCGGAAAAACATTAGGATACATAACTATAAATGTTAAAATGTTTCCTCCAAAATCTTGGACTCGGCTTGTTGCTGGTGGTCCGTTAATAAAAATAGAAAAAGATGCTTTCTGTGAAGAGTGCTTCAAGCAATTACAGAACAGATGAGGAAATTTCATAAGTGAAGGGAGGAGATCAAAAGTGCAATCGAAATTGGAACTTCTAAAAATACTTCCAATCTTGGTCTGCAGAAAGGAACAAGTTAAGGAAAATTTCATGGAGGAAAAGACGAAACAGCTCGGGGAAAACTTGAAATTTGATGCTCAGATTCTGAAGGAAGTTGTTATTAATGAAGAGGCGCATGTTCCGCTCTTAAACGAGCATGTAGCAAAAGCAGATGTCATCCTTTTGTACAAGCCGCACCTAGGTCTGGGAAACTGCATAGCCAAAATCTGTAAGTTCGGCCTTCCCATAATCATTTTCAACGACGTAGGAATGGCTACAACTCCATTAGACGCGCTGGAATATGTCTACCCACGAGAAAAAGTCTGGGTCGCCGTTGATTATCAAGACCTGAACAACTATTTGGGTGCCCTCTCGGTTAAGAAAAAGTTGGGACAAACAAAAATATTGATTTTGAATGCGAACTTTCCCCATTGGGAAAGATTTATTTGCCGCGTTCATGGGGGCCGAGAAGCCATCAAAGAGAAACTTGGGATAGAGCTGGAATACGTGAAAAGCGAAGATGTGATAAGAAAATGGGAAAACATGGATGAAAATCGGGTGAAACCAACACTAGAGAAATGGACAAGAGAAGCTGAAAAGATCGTTGAACCAGAAGAAAACGACCTTAAAGCAGTTGCGAAACTTTACCTCGTTATGAAAGATTTATTAAAGGAAAAAAATACCCATGCAATAACAATGGCCTATGGCGAAGGCCCACTACCTGTTCCATGCTTTGCATACACCAACTTAAGGGATGAAGGAATACCCTCAGCCTGCGAAGCAGACATTATCTCGCTTCTATCAATGGTAATTCTACATTACATTGCAGAGAAGCCTTGCTTCATGGGTAACACATTCATTGACACTACCGATGAAACCTTAATCCTCAGTCATTGCGTATGTCCCCGAAAAATGGAAGGATATATCGCAAACCCGGCGCCTTACACGTTAAGGCGTTATCATAGGGAAAAATTCCCTGGTAGCTTAACAGCTTTTGTGAAAATGAAGTCAAGTCAAGAAGTCACGATCTGCCGGTTGAGCGGTGACTTAAAGAGCATGCTAATCTCAAGTGGAATAATCGTGGATTCTGTGGAGATGGACGATGATATATACTGCAGGATAAAAGCAAAAGTGAAGATCAAAAATCCAAAGGAATTTATTCATAAGACAACGGGGAATCATCACGTCATGGTGTATGGCGATTATAGAGAACAGTTGAGGAAGCTGAATGAAATCTTGGGCATAACCACTACAGAAGTATAAAAGCTTCATAATTAAGTTTAATAAGTTGCCAGCGTATATCACGAAAGAAAGGTGACTGAATGGAGAAACAAGCGCAACAACCCCAATATCTTTGGGTTCCAGGCGCAACAACTGTCGGAGTAGTGTACCAGAATGGAGTTATTTTAGCCTCTGAAAAACGTGTCTCCTACGGTTATCTCGTTGTCAGTAAGGGCGGTAAAAAAGTTTTCAAAATAACTGATCACATTGGTGCAGCATGTGCAGGGCTTGTTTCTGACATGCAAATCCTCGTAAGAGAAGTGGAAGCCTATGCAAACTTGTTTAGCTTAGATGTCGGCAGATCAATTTCTGTAAGGTCATCAGCCAAACTAATGTCAAATCTACTTTTTGGCCGCCGATTAGCACCGTTGATTACTCAAACAATTGTCGGCGGCATAGATGAAGAAGAAGCGTCACTTTATGTGCTTGACATTCTAGGCTCAGTAATACCAGACAAATATGCGGTTGTGGGTTCTGGAACAGAAATAGCCATGGGAGTAATTGAAGAAGGATATAAGGAAGATTTAACCATGGAAGAAGCAAAAGACTTGGTTGTCAGGGCAATAAAATCCGCCATAAGCAGAGACATCATGAGCGGGGACGGAATAGATTTCCTGTTAATAACAAAGGATGGAACACGTGAAGAATCAATCAAATTCTAAACCCAAAACTTTTGTAAAAGTTTAAACTCTAATCTCTGCACAACAAACCATTGCCAGCGAACGGTGGAGAGCATAAATTGTCACTTGAACTAAGCTTGAAAGAAGGAAAATTCCTAGTTGAGCTCGCCCGCAAGGCTGTGGAAGAATATCTAAAATCCAGGAAAAGAATCAGCGCTTCAGAAAATATTTCTGAAAAGCTTCTGCAGCCATGCGGAGTATTTGTTACAATAAACACCATAAGGGACGGAGAAAAAGAATTGAGAGGATGCATCGGTTATCCATACCCCACCACCCCACTGGTTCAGGCAGTTATCGAATCTGCCATAAGCTCCGCAACTCAAGACCCACGCTTTTACCCGCTCTTCTTAAGCGACCTTAACAATGTAGTTTTTGAGGTAAGTGTGCTTACGCCTCCGCAGTTAATAGAAGTGAAAAAACCAAGTGAATACCTCCCAAAAATCATGGTTGGAAAAGACGGATTAATTGTGGAAAGAGGCATGTTTAAAGGTTTGCTTCTGCCGCAAGTGCCGGTTGAATGGGAATGGAATGAAGAGGAATTTCTATGTCAATGTTGTATTAAGGCTGGTTTACCCCCAGATTGTTGGCTACTGAAGGATGCCAAAATTTACAAGTTTCAAGCCATAATTTTTGAGGAAGAAAAGCCAAGAGGTGAAGTTAAGCGTAAAGCCCTCGGCGGGAAATAGTTCCATGAGGGTTTATTTTGCTCCTTGCGGAATCGGCTTAGGACATGTTGGAAGATGTGTTCCAATAGCAAGGAAACTCTTAGAGAAAAAAGCCGATGTGATGTTTTCCACTTATCGCGAAGGCATAGGCTATGTTGAACGAGAAAAGTTTCCGCTCGTAAAAGCTCCACCTATCGGTTTTCAAGTTAAACCTGATGGAACTGTAGATTTTAGGCAAACGGCAATAAATCCAGGTCCAGTTTTGGCTTCCTTCACCCTTTTGAAGCAAATTAACAATGAAGTGCTGGCTATTGAAAGCTTCGAGCCGGACATTGTTGTTTCAGACTCCCGTATCTCGCCTTTACTGGCGGCAAGAATTTTAGGAATACCTAGAATCTGCATCTTAAATCAGTTTCAGGTGATAATTCCACGGAAAAACCGTTTTCTACGCTTAGCAAAATTCGCAGACTCCATAACACTCATAATTATTGGAAAAATGTGGACAAGCCGAAACATCGTTTTAATACCGGATTTCCCCCAACCATACACGATCTGCGCTGGCAACCTAAACATCCCAAAATCCTACAGAAAAAATGTGAAACTGATAGGACCTATATTACCAGTACATCCAAATGAATTGCCAACTGAAAAGGAATTGCGCAAAACATTGCGATTACCAGTTGATAAACCTGTCATTTTTGCACCAATAAGCGGTCCAATCAAGGAAAGAGCTTTCTTAACAGAGATTCTGAGGAAAATTTTGCTAGAGTTTCCAGAAAATTATGAAGTCGTTATCTCGCTTGGCTATCCAAACGCTGACAACAAACCCATAAAACATGGCAACGTAACGATTTATAAGTGGATTCCAAACCGTTTTGAACATTTAAAAACTTGTGACTTGGTCATAGGGCGTGCAGGGCACGGAACCCTAACGCAGTGCTTGTGTTATGGCAAGCCCATGATACTTGTGCCCACGCCAAGCCATACAGAACAACTCAGCAATGCAAAACAAGCTAAGAACTTAGGCATCGCGGAAATTATCCAACAAGAAGAACTAAACAAAGAAACACTCCTAAAAAGGGTTCAACAAATCTTAAAAGGCGAAACTCCTCAAAGACTTAAAGAGATTCAGAAAGAAGCCCTAAAACATGATGGCCTAGAAAACGCTGTAAAAACAGTAATTGAAATGGCGGAAAAATAAACAAGTATTTTAAGTTAAACAATCAAAGATTAAGATATGTTCTTGCCACGTAAAATTTTGGAAGAAAAACTTCAAAAAATGCTAGCTGAAGATGTAGGGCAAGGAGACATAACCACAGCACTAATTGTTCCCGAGGATAGCATGGCAGAAGCGGAAGTTATAGCAAAAGAGTTAGGGGTTGTTGCTGGAATTGAAGAAGGACGAATCCTTCTAGAAAGTTTAGGGCTTAAAGTCGAAGCTTTAGCCTCAGATGGAGAAAAGATAAAAAAGAAACAGGTCTTGATCAAGATTTCCGGAGACACACGCACAATACTTTCTGTCGAACGCACACTCTTAAACATTCTTTCACGTATGAGCGGAATCGCAACAACCACAAAAAAACTAAAAGAAAAACTTCAAAAAACTGAACTCAAAACAAAAGTTGCATGCACACGAAAAACAGCGCCTGGACTCCTCTATTTTGATAAAAAGGCGGTTCTGATAGGTGGCGGTGACACGCATAGGCTTCATTTAGATGACATGATCTTGATAAAAGATAATCATATTGCACTGGCTGGAAGTGTTGCGAAGGCTATTAAAAAGGTTAGAGAAAGGGCATCGTTTAGCAAAAAAATCGAGATTGAAGTGGCAAGACTTAAAGATGTTTTGACTGCTGCAAAAGCTGGAGTAGACATAATCATGATGGACAATTTTCCTCCAAAACAAATAGAGAAAGCAATTAAGTTGCTAAGAAAAACAGGTTTTTTCGGAAAAGTTTTGTTAGAAGCCAGCGGTGGAATAACTGCAGAAAACATAATAGCATTCGCATCAACTGGGGTTGACATTGTAAGCATAGGCGAAATAACAGACAGCACAAAATCTCTAGACATGAGTTTAGATATTAAGAAGATTGGAAAGAAATAGGCTTATTGTTAGGCTTACGTAAGCGCCCCAATTAGGGCAATTTCTATAATTGCAGCTACCAAAAGCAACACAGCACAGATCGCGATGAGAATGCACGCGTTTACAATTTCTCTTCTGCCCCTACGTTGTATAATGCGCCGAATCAACCAAAAACTTTCAGCGAAGGCTGTGGAATAGGCAAAAAATTCCAGCCATGTAAATGGGAAGATAAACAAAGTGAAGAAAGTTATAAGAGCTGGCAGATCATTCACCATGCTTTCTGCAGCAATTACAACGCCCGTGTTATATAGAACGTAACCACCGAAAATAGGGCCTGCAATAGGTGCGAACATCACTAAGCATAACATGAAATTGTTCCCAAAAATATACTGGACACTGACATTTTGTCTCAGTTGTTCAAGTTCTTCGCTTATGGAACTTGCGTCTTCACGGCTGAGTGGGGTTAATGCACCAGCAATCGCTATGATAATAGTGAGAAAGAAAAAAGCTACGACTGTTATTATTCTTTTAATTCTTGGAGGAAAAGTTTGCCAAAAACTTAGTCTCATCCAAGATCACCCTTTAACCTTTCACGTTTTGGGTTTATTTTTAAGATTCGGAAACCTCTTGCACACGGGTTTAACATTTCCGTAATATTAACTTTTTTCAAAATTTCTTTCGTGTCTTCTGCGTAACCTCTAACATCGTGTTCTGCATCCATAAGAGAGTAAAGGTACACTCTTTTTTCAGCCACTCTAGGCTGGCATTTAGAGGGTAAACCAAGCAAAAGTGCCTTATTTTCTTTGACAGCCTTTTCGCATGCATACAAGATCGCATGCGCTCCAGCCGTTAACTCGGCAATCCTTACGGGAATGCTTTCTTTTCCTATAGCTAAGACTTCAACTCCATACTTTTGCGTGATTTCACCCGCAATTTTCCTCAGCTTGGGCAGAATTTTTAGAAGATCACGCTTTGCTCTTGCGGAGATTCTCAAATCAGAGAGCTGAATTGGGGAGAGCTGCTCAAGGGAAATAGCCCTCAAAGACATGTCAAGATGCACAAAATCCGCCCTTACCTTTCCGAGTAGCTCTCTACAAAGCTCTGCCTCATGTACTATAACTTCATGTCCATTTCCTGCATCTGCAAAAATGGGTTCAGCTAAAAATGCACTTGACTCTCTATAAGGCGGGCTAACTAATATGGATGCGACTGCAACGATCGACAAAGGTTCAAAACCGTCATTCAGTATAGCAGCAGAAGAATCTGCGGCAATGATTTTCAAGCATTTCACCTTGGTTTTAAATAGGTTTAATTAGAATTTATCTTTGCTGCTTAATCCACTGCTTTCTTTAAGCGCATTCCCAAAACGAACATTTCTGAGCTTTTGGCTCGGCTTGCCATGGGCTTTATTATTCTCACAACCTCAAAATGCCTTTTCATCTTCTTGATGAAATCGCTGAGCAAATCTCCTTCAAAAACTTTCGCAAAAAAATTTCCAAGAGGCCTAAGCGTTTCCAAAGCGATTTTTAATGATTGTTGTGCAAGGTCTATTTGGCGGGCGTGGTCAACTTCCCATATTCCAGAAATGTTTGGTGAAACATCTGAAATTACGACATCAGCCTTTTTTGGAATCATAGTCAAAATCTGCTCCAATGTTTCTTGTTCATTTGTGTCGCCTATTATCGTTCGAACATTACTTTGCGGGAAAGGTTCGATGGGTTTTAAGTCGACTCCTAGAACAAAACCTCTGCTTCCAACAATTTTCCTTGCAGCTTGAACCCAGCCGCCTGGCGCTGCACCCAAATCAACAATAACGTCGCCGTTTTTTATGAAATGATACTTCTCAATTGCTTGAAAAAGCTTGTAGGCTGCTCTGGAGCGGTATTTTTCTTCTTTAGCCTTCCTATAGTAATAATCTCTTTTCCTCTCTTGAATCCATGCCTTTGGCAAAACTAGCTGTCACCCAGCGCTCTAGATTCGTTTTTGGATATGGAGAGGAGCCATTCTGTGAGTTTTTCGCAGTTTTGTGGCGAAATTGCACTTGATGGGTCACATCTGGGGTTGTCTGGGCACATTAGGCATGGGACATCCGCTATTGAATCTATTCTTGCGGGAAGCCTTTTCGGATAAAGCCTATAAGTCCATCTTCCATTGCGGAGTTCCTTCTCTCTCCGAATTAGCCTTTTGCCCTCTAGTTTTATGGCTATCCTAGAGCCCTCTCTACTGCTCGCTCTGAGTTTTCGCCATAACTCGGATTGAAGTATGCCGTCAAAGCCTGTATTCATTATGAATTGTAGGGCTTTCTGTTCTAAGTCGTTGCGTTTCGACATTTTCACCAGTTCCAAGTCTTCCTCATTAAATATATGCAGTTTTAAATAAAAAGATGTATGTTTAAAGTTGTAAGGAGTTAATGGTGAAGGACGATAAAATGAAGAAGAGAAAGGCAAGGGAATCCTACTGCTTAGGAATCGAATCAACAGCAGACGACTTCAGCGTTGGAATATCAACGTTTGACGGCGAAATATTAGCTAACATAATAAGCGCTTATATGCCAGAAGAAGGCGGCATTCATCCACGAGAAGCAGCAAGACACCACGCAGAAGCAGCAAGCAAAGTCCTAGAAGAAGCCTTCACAAAATCAGGGATAAAACCACAGAACTTATCAGTTACCGCATTTTCTCAAGGTCCAGGTCTAGGTCCATGTCTTCGCACAGGTGCAACTGTAGCCCGTGCTCTAGCTTCCTATCTTAATGTTCCGCTTGTGGGGGTCAACCATTGCATAGCACACATCGAGATAGGGAAACTGAAAACAGGCGCTAAGGACCCTATCACACTTTATGTTTCTGGCGGAAACACCATAGTTGCCGCCTTTGATTCTGGACGCTATAGAGTTTTTGGCGAGACGCTGGATATTGCCCTTGGAAACTGTTTGGACGTTTTTGCAAGAGAAGCAGGACTACGCCAAAAGGAAGGCATGCCGTTTGGGGCTATTGTTGAAAAACTCGCCACGGAAGGGAAGAAGCTGATTCCTCTGCCATACACGGTTAAAGGCATGGACACATCATTCAGCGGGTTATTAACCGCTGCGGTCAACTTGATCAAAAAAGGAGAATATAGACTCGAAGATTTATGTTATAGTCTTCAAGAGACAGCTTTTTCAATGGTTACAGAAGTAACAGAGAGAGCCTTAGCCCACACAGAAAAGAAAGAGGTTTTGTTAACTGGCGGAGTTGCCGCCAACAAAAAATTGCAATGCATGGTTGAGGCAATTGCGGAAGAACATGACGCTGAATTCTGCGTCGTGCCGAGCCAATTTGCAATTGACAATGGAGCCATGATTGCATGGACTGGTGTATTATCCTACAAGTATGGCTTGGTTACGCCAATCGAGAAAAGTTTTGTAAAATTGAGGTGGCGGCTTGAAGAGGTTGAAGTTCCGTGGGTAAGATAAAGCCGCTTTTGATCAAGAAAGGAGCGGAAGCCAGTCTCTACCTTACAGATTGGCATGGCAGAAAAGTGATAATGAAGAAGCGTTTGCCCAAGAAATATCGTCCATCAAAGTTAGATGGGCATATTCGAACTTACAGGACAATTCATGAACCGCAATTAATGCATGAAGCAAAAAAGGCTGGAGTGCCAACGCCAACAATTTTTCTGGTTGACTTAAAAAATGCCACGATAATAATGGAGTTTATCGAAGGAAAGCAAGTGAAACAGTTGTTAACTGAAGTTACCAAAAGTGAAAGACAAAGCCTATGCCTCAAAATTGGCGAATTAATAAGTAGACTTCATGAATACGGAATAATTCATGGCGATTTAACAACGTCAAACATGATTCTGGATTCTGAAGGAAAAATTTTCTTTGTGGATTTTGGACTCGGCGAGAAAACAAAAGAGTTGGAAGCCAGAGGAGTCGATTTACACCTTATGAAAAGGGCTTTGCAAAGTACGCATTTCCGCTTTACTGAAGAATGCTTTGACGCTGTAATTAGGGGGTATTCTAAAGTTCTAGGCGCTGAGACTGTGAAAAACATTTTAGATAAGATAAAGGAAATAGAGAGAAGGGGAAGATACGTAGCTGAGAGAAAAGGTGAACAAGAATGATTAAAACTGTTTGGTGCATCACTTTTTATGTTTCAGATTTAAGAAAGGCTAAAAAATTTTATGAAGAAATCTTAGGTTTGGAAAAGAAATATGAATACTCAAGTTACGTTGGCTTCGAATGTGGCGGCGTGGAGATAGGATTGATCCCCAAACCAGAAAGAAAACGAAAGGCAAGCCAGACATCGCCTTCTGTAGAATTTCTCGTAGACAATGTGGACAAAGTCTATAAGGATTTAAAAAGTAAGGGTGTGAAATTCATTAAAGAGTTGCATGATGAACCTTGGGGTGGAAGGCAAGCGACCTTCACAGACCCAGACGGCCACATCCTAGAAATCGCACAGATAAACTGGGAAAAATACTTTGTTTCAGCCAAAGGCGCCCAAAAAAGCCGTGAATCAACATGAATTTTCAACTAAAAGGCAGAGTCATATTCTTCGCAACAAACAACATAAACAAGTTCAATGAAGCCCGCAAAGTATTAGCCGAGTATAAAATAGCCGTAGGCATGCTTAGGGTCAAAACATTAGAAATCCAAAGCGAGAGCCTAGAGGAAATTGCAAAGACAAGCGTTATAGAGGCTTTTGAAAAATGTAATTTGCCAGTTATAGCAGAGGATGCGGGATTATTTTTACATGCTCTAAAAGGGTTTCCCGGACCTTACGCCGCTTACGTTTACAAAACAATAGGTAATAGGGGTTTACTGCAACTTATGGAAAACGTCGAAAACAGAAAGGCTGAGTTCCAGTCAGTAGTAGCGCACTATTCTCCAGAATTCAAATCACCAATATGCTTTAAGGGAGAAGCCACTGGAGAAATAACAAAAGAAGAAAGAAAAGGAGACCATAAATCCGGTTTTGGATTTGACCCAATTTTTAAGCCAGCAAACTGCAATAAAACATTCGCAGAAATGAGATTGACAGAGAAAAACAAGCATTCGCACCGTGCAAAGGCCTTGCATAAGTTTGCAGAATGGTACAAAAAACTTCAATAACAAAAACCAAAACAGTATTTACTTTCAATCAATAATCTTAAATATCTGTCTACGTTCGCTCATACAGAGTTTAAGGGAATAAAAAATGCCTAAACAGGAAAAAGGAAAAGCCCACCAAATAAGACCAGTCAGCAAGCGACCTCCAAGCTGGTGCAAATATCAACCAGAAGAAGTGGAAGGTCTCGTCATCAAACTGGCAAAGGAAGGAAACCCGCCGAGCCGAATTGGAACAATCTTAAGGGATCAGTATGCAATTCCCTTAGTAAAGCCAATAACTGGCAAGACCGTGACAAAAATACTTAAGGATGCAGAACTTGCGCCAGCAATGCCAGAAGACCTAGGAAATCTGCTGAAAAAGGCCGAAAGCCTCGGCGCCCACCTTGAAAGAAACAAGAGAGATTCACATAATAAAAGGGCACTTCAAATTGTAGAGGCAAAAATCCACAAACTGTCAAGATATTACAAACGTGAGGGAGTTTTGCCGCAGAGTTGGAAGTACGCGCCAAAAATAGCTTCTCTAGCCTAACTGTTATTCTAAACTTTCACTCATAAATTATACGATGAGGAACACGTATACGTAACGCCAGCTTTAAATCTTTAAATAATTTAGCTTCTTAGCCTAGTGTGATTGACATGGCTTTAGACGAGAACCAAGTTACAAACTTTTTAGATTCAACCGTACAAGCAGCCAAAACAATTTTGGAAACCGTAAAAGAAGACGGATTAATCCATGTTTTTTCACATCTGGATGCTGATGGAGTTGCGGCGGCTGGGATTATTGGAAAAACCTTGTTTAGGCTTGATGCGAAATTCCGAATTAGAATAACTCAATGGATTGACGAAAAAATTGTTGGTGAAATTACTTCAGAGAAGCCGCAACTAATAATTTTCACTGATTTTGGAAGCGGCTACATTGACTTGCTAAATGAGAAACTTGCAGACTTTAAAATAGTAATTTTGGACCACCACCAGATCATCGGCAAAGAATCAGCCAATGTTGTACATGTAAACCCACATTTGCACGGAATAGATGGAGCGCGAGACATCAGCGGCTCAGGCGTCGCATATTTTGTAGCTAAAGCAGTTGATAAAGATAACATTAGTTTGGCGCCTATAGCTGTGGTTGGAGCCCTCGGAGACTTGCAAGACAAATACGACCAACGAAAGCTAGGCGGAGTAAACGAAAAAATAGTTGAAGACTCAACAAACGCGGGGCTTCTAACAGTTGAAAAAGATCTAATTTTTTTCGGCAGAGAAACACGTCCCATCCACAGAACCCTAGCGTCTACAACTAATCCTTTCATTCCAGGCATAAGCGGCGAGGAAGACAAAAGTTTAGCTTTTCTGGCAAGTTTAGACATTAAACCGAGGCATGGTGAAAAATGGCGGGCTTTGAGGGATCTTTCAGATGAAGAAAAGAAAAGGTTGTGTTCAGCTCTTGCGGATTATTTGCTGTCAAAGGGTTTACGTTATGAAGTGACGAATCTTATTGGACATGTTTACGTTTTAAACCAAGAAGAGCCGTGGACTCCGCTTAGGGATGCAAGAGAATTTGCCGTGCTGTTGAATGCAACTGGCCGTATGAATAGGCCGAGTTTAGGCGTTTCCATTTGCATGGGTGACAGGGTTTCAGCTCTTGAAGAAGCAAACAAAGTGCTAGAAGAGTATAGGAGAGCTATCAACAAGTATCTTGGATGGGTAATGGAGAAACCTGAAAGAATGAAGGAATTGGAGAATATTTACGTTGTTTATGGTGAAAACTTTATAAATGAAAAGATAGTTGGGGCAATTTCATCCATTCTTTCGACAAGCCTTCCCAATCCTGAAAAACCGTTAATTGCGTATGCTAATGTTGAGGAAGATGGTTTGGCGAAAATTTCAGCAAGAACTATTGACACTATGACCAACAAAGGAGTCAACTTGGGTGAAATCATGCAAGTCGCGGCTGAAAAATGCCAAGGAAAGGGTGGAGGGCATAACGTAGCAGCAGGAGCACAGGTTCCAATAGAGAAAATCAGTGACTTCATTGAGATTGTTAACGAATTGGTTGGGAAGCAGTTGAAGGGTGAACATATTGGAAGCGGAAATAATACTGGATTATGAGGAGGCGGAAATTGCGGAAGCCGTTGCCAAAGCAGTTTCACCGGATAATTTCAAAACACCACGAGGCTTATCCATCAAAACAACATGGAGAAAGGAAAAAGTTTTAACAAAAATAAAATGTAAAAGAAAACTTTCAACATTTATTGCCACAATCGATGACTTGCTTTTTTGCATTTCAACGGCAGAGAAAACACTTCGAATAGCAAAGAAGCTTAAATGAAAAACCTTCAGACAGATGCTGAATAAAAACTATTTACCTTTTTCCCTCAAATACAAAGTGTAAATTAACATGTCCAAAACTAAAGGAATACTGGCGCGGATATTGGCTTTTCTAAGTGTGTTTTTTGGTTTCCAATATCGCGAAACTCTCACCGATGCGCGCTAAGCTTTGCATGTTCACCATTTAAATGGCTAGAGGTATCCTTGCCATTTCCTCCTTAAATACCCGAAGTAAAGCCTCTCGAACGCGCTCCCTTTGTATTGCTACGTCAAGAACGACCGTGAAACCAACATTTACGCATAAATAAGTTTAATACAGCGTGTGAATTATGAAGGATGTGCAAAAAGCGCTTTTTGCACTAAATAGTAAAGGGAGTTGAAAAAGGCAATGTCTGGAAGAGAAACGTATAAGGCAGTCTGTGCCGAGTGCGGAAAGGAATGTGAAGTTCCCTTCAAACCTGACGGAAGCAGACCGGTATACTGCCGAGAATGTTACGCTAAACGAAGAAATACAAGGAGATATTAAGCTAACAAGCTAACATCTATCCTTCGTTCACATCCTTTTTCTTTTTTATGTTTTCTTTTTTTGATGCTCTTACCATTAATCATAATAAGTAGAAAGCACACTTCTACACGTTCACTATTGTGTGAGGTTAAGGGCGAGATAATGCCTAGGGATCCGGTATGTGGCGCGATTCTAGATGACAAGACATCTAAATTTAAGATCACTTACGAAGGGGAAACGTATCATTTCTGTAGTTTGACTTGCAAGAAAAGATTCAAAAGAAATCCAATGAAGTTTGTAAAATGAGCAGAATTTTCCTAAAAATAAATAGAAGAAAATTCATAAACGCAATTTTGCCGCGTAGCAACTTTATCGTAAGGTTAAATAGTTGATTTATGGCTAAATTAGAGGGTTTAACCCTAATTATAGGGCATAACTATCTGTGAGAAAGATGTTGGACATTAAACTCGTCCGTGAAAATCCAAAGCTCGTACGGAACAATTTGATGAAGAGGGGAAACCCTGAAAACCTAAGGATGCTTGATGAACTAATTGATTTTGACCAGAAATGGCGGCAACATTTGACAGAATTGAATGAGCTCCGCCATGAAAGAAGGCTTATAACAACAGAGATTGCAACGTTGAAAAAGAAGGGAAAAGATGCAAACAAAGAACTTTCGAAGGCAAAAAAGATTGACACCGAAATCACAGCGTTAGAAAAGCAGGTGAACGAGTGCGAACAGAAAGTGCACTATTATCTTATGCGGCTTCCAAACCTTTTACATGAGTCGGTTCCAACGGGCAAGGATGAAAACGATAATGTCCAAGTAAGAAGTTGGGGTGAAATACCCAAATTCAGCTTTCTCGTCAAAGACCACATAAACTTAGGCTTAAGCCTTGACATAATGGACATTGAAAGAGCTGGAAAAATTGCAGGAGCCAGATTCTTCTACCTAAAAAGAGAAGGCGTCTTCCTAGATATGGCTTTAATGAACTTTGCCCTAGAAGAAATGGTTAAGAAGGGCTACACGCCAATAGAACCACCTTTTCTAATGAGACGAGAACCCTACGAGGGCGTCGTAGCAATAAGTGACTTTGAGGATGTCCTATACAAAATTGAAAAAGAAGACCTATACTTAATTGCGACTTCAGAACATCCAATGGCAGCGATGTTCATGAATGAAGTATTAAAAGCAGAAGATTTACCGCTCAAACTTGTTGGAGTAAGTGCAAACTTTAGAAAAGAAGCCGGAGCACACGGCAAAGATACCCGAGGAATCTTCCGAACTCACCAATTCAACAAGATTGAACAGTTTATTTTCTGCAAACCAGAAGACTCATGGAAAATGCATGAACAACTTATACAAAACGCGGAAGAACTTGTTCAAAAACTAGGTCTGCCTTATCGCGTTGTAAATGACTGTACTGGCGATATCGGAACAGTTGCCGCTAAAAAATACGATATAGAAGCTTGGATGCCTGCACAAAATGCGTACAGAGAAATAATTTCATGCAGCAACTGCACAGATTACCAAGCCAGAAGGTTAAACATAAAGTATAGAGAAAAAGAGGGCGAACCGCCTAAAGGGTTTGTGCACACTTTGAATTCGACAGCTATAGCTACTGGCAGAACAATCGTTGCAATACTTGAAAACTATCAGCAAAAAGACGGTTCAGTCGCTGTTCCTGAAGTTTTAAGAAAATACATAGGCGGTATCAAAAAAATAGAGCCGAAACGGTAAAACTTTTAATACTATGATGCGAATTTTCAAGCTACATTTGGAGGATAAACTTGTCTTCAAAAACGAAACGTGTAAGAGATAGATGGCGAAGCAAATCGTGGTATACAGTGTTAGCTCCATCATACTTCGGAAACGTCGAGTTAGGAGCGATACCAGCCGATGAGCCGGAAAAACTGATTGGAAGAGTAATCGACTCAACACTTTACGACGTTACAAACGACTTTGCACATCAATACTTGAAATTGTATTTTCAAATAACTGAAATCGATGGCAAAACTGCTAAAACAACGTTTAAGGGCCATGAATACTCGCGAGATTATCTACGAAGCTTGGTCAGAAGAAGAACAACAAAGGTTGATGGACTGTTTAGTATAACCTTAAAAGATGGACATAAACTGCGAGTGGCAGTCTCCGCTTTCACCCTCTCAAGAGTTAGGACATCACAAGAGAGAGACATACGCGTCATCATGGATAGAATTATTAAAGAAAAAGCTTCAACGCTGACATTGGATCAATTTGCACAGGAAATGGTTCTTGGAAAAATAGCATCAGACATATATAACGAAGCTAAAAAGATAGCTCCACTACGCCACATCGGCATTAGGAAATCAAAGCTTGTAACACAATTGGCACAGTTGCCACTACAAAAGGCTGGATAAACTAGCTTTTTAAAAGATTTTTTGCGTATTCGTAACCTTTTTCAAAAGCCGTTAGATTCAGTTCTTCAGTACCTTTAGGTATATTTGCTTTAACTGATTCTTTGACAGCATTTTTATCTAATATGCCCGTGATAGCTACAAAGGCGCCTAACATGACGATGTTCGCAACTATTTTTCTTTCCAGCCCTTCGGCAATTTTCGTGGCAGAAATTCGAAAAACTTTAACGCTTCTCAATTCTTTCTCGTAGGGAATCATGTCAGGGTCCATAATTATTATTCCGCCTGGTTTAATGTTTTCAGCGTATTCATTGTAGGCATGCTGAGACATCACAATTAATACGTCGGGTTCGACTACTTTTGGAAAATCTATTTCCTCTTCGGATATTACAACCTCAGATTTGCATGCTCCACCCCTTGACTCGGGACCGTACGACTGCGTTTGAACAGCATTTTTTCCGCTATAGATGCATGCTGCCGCAGCTGAGATTATTCCGGATTTAATTATTCCTTGCCCACCAAATCCTGCAAATCTTACTTCAACTCGCATACTCTTTCACCAATTCTCCCGCTTTCGTATTAATTTGAGCTATTTTTTCATGGAGTAGTTTTTCGTAGCTTGGTTTTTCTATATCCACAAATTCGCCTACAACAATTTTTTCAGAAGTGATTTCTGCTTTGGCTGGATCTGAGAAATGTTCTACCACTGAAGCCTTCTTGAACCATTCCATCATTTCAAGTCCTGTTCGCATTTTGTTGTGGCGACCGAAAATTTCAGGACAGGGCGTGACCACTTCAATGAAGCAGAAACCTTCTTTTTGCAGCAATTTTACAATGGATTGTGTTAGTCTTCGCGCATGTAATGTTGTCCATCTAGCCACATATGTGGCGCCTGATGCTGCTGCCAAATGGACAAGGTTGAAGGGATGCTCGATGTTTCCATAGGGGGTTGTAGTTGTTAATGCTTCAAGCGGTGTTGTTGGACCCTGCTGCCCACCAGTCATTCCATAGTTGAAGTTGTTTGCGCAAATTACCTTGACGCCTATGTTTCTTCGTGCAGCATGTATAAAGTGGTTTCCACCTATTGCAAACAGGTCGCCATCTCCACTTATAATCACGACATCAAGCTCTGGATTTGCTAATTTTACTCCCGTTGCAAAGGCTATTGGACGCCCATGCGTTGTGTGAAATGAATTTACGTTTGTGTATCCAGCCGCGCGCCCAATACATCCTATACCAGATACAACCACTAGTTTGTTCAAGTCTATTTGCAATTCGTCTATTGCCTGAACGAAGCAGTTGAGAATGATGCCGTTACCACACCCTGAACACCATATGTGCGGCATCATTGCCTCTCTTAAATACTTTGACAGCGGGTGCGCCATTTCTTCAACCATTAACTGTTCCTCCTTATTGCTTCAAGAATCTCCATTGGAGTGTGGGGGTCTTCACCCAACTTTGAAAGAAAAACCACCGGAGTTTCTTTTGCTGACCTTTCAACTTCACGCACTAATTGTCCGTAATTCATTTCAGCAACAACTATTAGTTTTGCTTGTTTAGCGATTTTTGCCACGTTTTTTTCCGGGAAGGGCCATAATGTGATTAGACGCAGAAGACCTGCCTTTATTCCCGAGTCTCTAGCCTTTCTTACAGCGCTTAAAGCGGCTCTAGCAACTATTCCATAAGCAACAACAACCACGTCCGCATCCTCCAGCATAACTTCTTCAACTCTTATTATTTTGTCCACGTTTTTCCGTACTTTATCACAAAGCCGTTTCACAAGCCTCTGCTGAACTTCTGAGCTTTGCGTTTGCGGATAACCATGTTCATCATGTGTTAAGCCCGAAGCGTGAAAACTGAACCCATCACCAAAGCAAGCCATGGGCGGAACCAGATCGTCATCAGGCATGAAAGGCATGTATTTTTCTGGCGGAACATTCGGCTTTTTTCGATTCACTATTTTCGTTTTTTCAGCTGGCGGGATTACTACTTTTTCCCACATATGCGCAACAATTTCATCTGCCAACAATATAGTTGGAACCCTGTAGAGTTCAGATAAGTTGAAAGCTTCAACAGTCAAGTTGAACATCTCTTGAACAGAAGACGGAGCCAATGCTATGATTTCATAATCTCCATGAGAACCCCATTTTGCCTGCATTACGTCTTGTTGACCAGGCAACGTTGGCTGTCCAGTGCTTGGTCCGCCACGCATAACATCCACAATTACGCAAGGAGCTTCTGTCATAACAGCTAATCCTATGTTTTCTTGCATGAGACTAAAGCCTGGTCCAGAAGTGGCTGTCATTGCTTTTAAGCCAGTATAGGAAGCGCCGATTACAGCTGCTATGGACCCAATCTCGTCTTCCATCTGGATATAGATTCCACCAATTTCAGGCATTCTTTGAGACAGGTGCTCAGCAATTTCAGTTGCTGGAGTAATTGGATAACCTGCGAAAAATCTGCAACCAGCAGCTATTGCCCCCTCTGCGCATGCAACATCGCCATTTATGAAGTGCGCGCCTGTGAGCACGGTTTCTTTTTTAGCCATACCTAGCATCCCTCTTTGCATGGTTTTTCAATAACGAAGATTGCAAAATCTGGACAAACTGCAGTGCAAAAACCGCAGATAATACAGTTGTCTTCATCAACAATCTTAGGAGGATGAACCCCCCTCGCATTTATTTCTTCCGACTCTTCCAAGACCTTCTTGGGACAAAATTGTATACAAAACCCGCATCCCTTACATTGATCCTTAATTATGCGAATTTCCGCTTTTGGAAGTTTTACTTTTTCAGTGTCAAGTGGTGTGCGCCAAAGCCTTACGGGCATAGCTAACTACCACCACCTAAGGCTTTTTCAAAAACTTTTTTGGCGTTTTCTATTTCCTCTAAAGTAACCTTTTCCACCATTGCTTGCATTTCACGGATTTTTGAAGCGAACCTTTCGCCTTCCGCTGCTGAAGCCCACAACAACTGCAGCCTTTCCTTGTTTAATCCTTGCTGCTCCATTTTCTTCCATAAACTTTCTACACGCTTCTGTGTCTGATAATTGGCGTTTATGTAATGGCAGTCTCCCGGGTGGCAGCCAGCCACCAAAACTGTTGCGGCCCCTCTTGCGAATGCTCTTTCAACGAATTTTGGAGCCACACGCCCAGAACACATAGTTCTTATTATACGCACACTTGGCGGATACTGCATCCTACTTACGCCTGCAAAGTCTGCACCTGCATAAGCACACCAGTTGCAGCAGAAAGCAACAATCTTCTTATCTGCATCATGCTCTGTCACAGCGTCTATTTGTGCAATGATTTGTTCATCGGTGAAGTGATTTTGGGTTAAAGCGCCAAAAGGACATTCTGCAGCACACGTTCCACATCCGCCACATGCTGCCTCTATAATTTCGATTCGCTTTAGCTCCTTGTTTAGGGTTATAGCGTTGTAGGGGCAGACTTTTGTGCAAAGTCCACAAGCCTTACACTTTTCAACGTCGAAAATCGGGGTGATTGCCTCAACAGTTACTTTGCCCTTAGCCATTAATATACCAGCACGGGCTGCAGCTGCACTTGCCTGTGTTACGCTGTCTTTTATGTCCTTAGGAGCCTCAGCGCACCCCGCAAAGAATATTCCGCCTGTAGCAGCGTCAACGGGCCTAAGTTTCGGATGTGCCTCCATGAAGAACCCATCTTGGGTTCTGGAAAGCGTCAACAAGTGTTGTATTGTTTCGCTGTCTTTTCTCGGCTCTAAGCCTATGGAAAGGATTGCCATGTCAACATTTATTTTGTATAGCTCTTTTTGCAGGGTGTTTTCTCCAATAAGCCAAAGATTCTGGGTTTTTCTGTCCTCTATTATCTCGGCTGGAAGACCCCGTATAAATAGGATGCCTTCTTTTCTCGCTCGTTCATAGAGGTCCTCGAAACCTTTTCCGTACGCTCGTATATCAACATAAAAAACATAGATTTCGGTTTCAGGCCAATGTTCCTTAATTAGTAGGCTATCTTTAATTGTGTTCATGCAACAAACATTGCTACAATATAATCTTCCGTTTTTGTCCGAACGAGAACCCACACATTGAACGAAGGCTACACGTTTAGGAATCTGCATGTCACTAGGTCTTATTAGGTGCCCGCCTGAGGGGCCGCCAGCGTTGATTAGTCTTTCAAATTCAAGTGATGTTATTACGTTTAGGTATTTGCCATATCCATAGTTTGGTAATGCTGAAGGGTCAAACACATCTGCGCCTGTTGCCACTATTATTGTTCCCACATCAAACTCTATGGTTTCCGGTTTCATTTCGAAGTCTATGGCTTGCCTTTCACATGCCTTAATGCACTTGTCGCAGACGATTACACCGTCTTTGTTGAGGCATATGTTCATATCAATTATGTATGTCAACGGAACAGCTTGCGCAAAAGGCGTGTAAATCGCATGTCTTATGGCTAAACCCGCGTCGAATTCGTTGGGAGCGATGACTGGACAGACTTTTGAACAGTCTCCACAAGCGGAGCAGTCTTTTTTAACATATAGCGGTTTTTTCAGCACTTTAACATGAAAGTTGCCGATATAGCCTTTCACATCAGCAACTTGGCTGTTAGCCAGCAATTCGATGTTTGGATGATGCCCAACATCGGACATTTTAGGTGCAAGAATGCATATGGAACAGTCCATTGTTGGGAAAGTTTTATCTATTCGCGCCATCATTCCGCCGATGCTTGGTTCTTTCTCCACCAAATACAGCGTATAGCCAGTGTCAGCCAAGTCCAAAGCGGCTTGAATGCCTGCCACTCCGCCTCCTATGACCAATGCTTTTCGGGTTATCGGCACCTCAATTTCTTCTGCTGGTTGAAGCAAAGCAGCTTTGGCTACAGCTATTTTCACAAGGTCTTTAGCCTTTTCCGTAGCCGCCTTCCGGTCGTGCAAATGGACCCAGCTGCACTGTTCGCGTATGTTAGCCATTTCAAAAAGATACTTGTTTAATCCAGCGTCTTCGCATGCTTTTCTGAATGTTGGTTCGTGAAGGCGTGGGGAGCATGAGGCTACAACGATGCGGTTGAGGTTGTGTTCTTTTATGTCTTTTTTTATTAGTTCTTGTCCTTGGTCTGAACATGTGTATCTATTGTCTTGAGCTAAAACAACACGCGGAAGGGTTGCAGCAAATTTTGCAACCTCTTCACAATCCAGAGAACCCGCAATGTTTAAGCCACAATGACAAACATAAACTCCAATACGGATTTCTCCGCTGCCTTCCTTAGAGTCCAACTTTTCCCTTTCCACGACTACATTAACCTCCTAACGATTTCAAGTAATTTTCAATCGACTCTGCAGCACATTTTCCAGCCCGAATCGCTTCAATCACGCTCGCTGGTCCTGTCACAGCGTCTCCGCCCGCAAAAACTCCTTGAAGACTTGTTTCCATGGTTATAGGGTTAACCCAAACTGTGCTATCCTCAGTTAGCTCTATTTCTCTCGGCAAAAACTCTAAGTCTGGAGCTTCACCTATTGCCAGAATCACCATGCCCGTTTCCTGCGTAAATTCAGAACCTTCTATTGGAATTGGTTTTCTTCTTCCAGACTCATCCAATTCGCCTAATTGCATGCGAACACATTCAACCACTGAAACCATTCCATTTTCTCCCAGAATTTTTTTAGGCGCCACCAAAAACTCGATTTTTACGCCTTCGTTCTCTGCTTCTTTAACCTCCCAGGGATTTGCAGGCATTTCCTCCCTTGACCTGCGATATAATATGGTTGCTTTTTCTGCTCCAAGTCTTAAAGCGGTTTTCGCGGCATCCACGGCAACGTTGCCACCACCAATCACAACAACAGTTTTTCCAATATTCATTTTCTCTCCAGAATTAACACTCCATAAAAAGTCGAGGGCGTGAATCACACCCTTCAAATCTCCACCTTCAATTTTTAACTTTTGGCTTTTATGGGCACCCGAGCCGATAAAAATGGCTTTAAATCCTTCCTTCGACAAATCGTCAAAACTCAAGTCCTTTCCAACGGTTATACCAGTTTTTATTTCTACACCTAAGTCTTTTATGAACTGAACTTCTTTGGCTAAGACTTGTTTTGGTAGGCGATATTCGGGTATACATTTTCTTAGCATTCCGCCTGGTTCTGCAAGGGCTTCAAAAACTGTAACTTTATGTCCTTTCCGGGCTAGCTCGTAGGCAACTGTGAGTCCAGCAGGTCCAGAACCTATGACTGCGATTTTTCTTCCCAAATTCTTTGACGCTTTCTTTCTTTTTCCTACTCTTAAACGTTCCATACGAATTTTTTCGATTCTGTTCAAGATTTTTTCTTTATCTAGGCCAGCACGTTCAGGATGAAAACAAACTAATGTCGTTACAAGCGGTAAAGGAATATTTTCCACGATTTTTTTAAGGGCTTTTTCAAGGGGCTCTGTATATCCATGTTCTGCAGCTATTGATCGAATGAAATAGAATATTTCGGGTATTTTCAGGGCTTGGGGACAATGTTTATGGCAGCTGTAGCACCAAGCGCAGAGCCAAAGCTCATCAGAAGTCAAAACACCCTCGGGATTCAAGAAAATTTTTTCCAGCAGACTCCTTGGATTGTAGTCTTTTCCAAGCAATTCTGCCATTGAGCAGCTGGCTGTGCAGATGCCGCACTCAAAGCAGTATTTGAGCTTTTCAACATCCAAGAGCCTTTCAGTGACTTCCTTTGAGATTATGGTTTTTGGGGTTTCCAAGTTTTAAGCCCTCCCTAGTATTGGGGGTTCTCATAGATATAAAAGTTTACAAACGTAAACCTCTACTCCATGCTATAAACGCATAATCTAGATTTAAGATTTAGCACATAGAAAAACAAGGCAAAAAAGAGAAAGCGTAAGGATTATTTCACTAGTTCACCTAATAATGGCCCAAACGTTTTTCTAATGCTTTCCGTCAGATCCTCTGCCCGCATCAGCATAATGCAGCATACTTTTTCTCCCTTCCTAGAAGCCACAACAACTAACTTATCGCCTGCCTTAATTCCTGCTCTTTCACGCAAGTCCTTAGGCAACACGATTTGCCCACGTTCATCCACAGGGACTACGGCTTCAAGTTTGCAACATCCAGTGGCAATGGCAACTCCGCAGCTTTCTTCTTCCTCTTTTTCTTTGGTCATTACGTTCACCGTCTCTCTACTAATGTCCTTGATGTTTGAGGCTTGTCAATTGAGGTTTTTTGGCGACAAAGAGTGCGTATCCAACTCCGCCGTTTCGAACGAAGTTGACAACTTCTTGAAAGTCTTTCTCGTCCTCTATGTCTGTGGCAACCAACAAAATCTGCGAATCTAAAGCCCTCTTCAGCGAAATTGGATAGTTATCTGTGGCTGATTCCTCTGAATAGTCAACAGCTTTTATTTCTGTCAATCCCGCTCTTTGGAGCATTTTGACATAGTCGTCTTGGCTAACGGCTCCACCTATGCACGAACAATAAAGTTCAGAGTTTGTACTGACGGTTTTTGGCATACACGCCTTCGAAATCACGTCGTGCATCACTATTTTGCCGCCAGGCTTTAGCACTCGAGTTTTTTCAGTGAGCACCGTTTGTTTGTTGGGCGCTAGGCATACGACGCATTCGCTTATTACAGCGTCAAAATAGTTGTCCTCGAACGGTAGTTTTTCTGCGTCGGCAACTCTGAACTCTGTAACATTGTCCAATTCTAATTCAATTGCTTTCTTTTTGGCTTTAGCTATTCCTTCCGCGGAGAAATCTATGCCTACTGCTTTCCCATTTGTACCAACTTGTTTTGCTATTTTAAGAACCGTGTTTCCATTTCCGCAACCAACATCAAGAATTCTTTTTCCTTCAAGAGGCATGATTTCATTTAGTAAAGCTTCGTGAACGGGGTGTTCAGAGACATGTTTAACCTTGACTGACACTGGTGATGGAGTGCAACATGTTTCTTCTGTTTTCCAAATTTTTCCGTAGGATTTTCTTACTGTTCTTTTTATTTCATCGTCATGGGACATGGAATTCGCCTCAAAAGAGTTAAAAGATATGCGGGAATATTTATACTTTTCTGAAAAATCTGAATTGTCCAAATATTCGAACTTTTCACAATACACTTCAGGAAGAAGAAAAAGAAGCTGCACATGGATAGAAGATGCTTTTATACAGCCGAGTACCATAGGAATGAAGCTAGAGGGAAAAGCTAGGATGAGAAAAGTGAAGATTATTTTGTATGGAGTAGGTGCCGTTGGCAGTTTGATTGCAAAGTTTTTGCTGGAAAAAGAAGGCTTAGAAATAGTTGGGGCAGTTGACATAGCCCAGAATAAAGTTGGCAAAGATTTAGGGGAAGTTTTAGGCATAGGAAGAAACCTTGGAATAAAAGTTTCAGCGGACGCTGACGCTTTGTTTTCTAAAGTTAAGGCAGACATTGCTATACATGCAACCTCATCCTTCCTTAAGGACACATTTCTGCAAATAGCCTCAATCATAAAGCATGGCATCAAAGTAATATCTACATGCGAAGAACTAACCTACCCATACTATAATGAATCCGAAATTGCAAAAAAACTAGACACCCTCGCTAAAAAACACAATGTAACAGTGTTAGGCACAGGCATAAATCCAGGCTTTCTAATGGACACGCTTGTGATAACCCTTACCGCTGTCTGCCAAAAAATAGAGAAAATCAAAGCAATCAGGGTTATGAACGCTGCAACAAGGCGATTACCCTTTCAAAAGAAGATAGGCGCTGGTTTAACGGTTGAAGAATTTCGCCGGAAAATTGAAAAGAAACAGATTACAGGGCATGTTGGACTCGAACAATCCATCGCTATGATTGCTGATGCCTTGGCATGGAAACTTGACAAGATATCGGTCGAACCCGTTGAACCCGTAATCGCCAAAAAACCTGTTGAAAGCAGGGACATAAAAGTTAGAGCTGGGGACGCATCGGGTTTGAGGCAAAAAGCAAGAGGTGTAATGAAGAATAGAGAGATTATAGTTCTTGATTTTCAAGCCTATATAGGCGCTGAGGAAGAGTATGATGCTGTAACAATTTATGGCGTTCCAAGCGTTAGGCAGAAGATTCAGCCATGTGTGCACGGCGACATAGGCACAGTGGCAATGGTGGTCAACTCAATTCCAAAAGTCATCAACGCGCCGTCAGGCCTGCTTACGATGAAGGATTTGCCAGTCCCATCCGCTGCCTTAAGGGACATGAGAAAATATTTCAGCCTAGAACCACATTCTTGTTTAAGGAGATAATAATTGAAGCGCAAAATCGACATAAACTGTGATTTAGGCGAAAGCTACGGAGAATTCAAGATTGGAAACGACGAGAAAATAATGTCCCACATAACTTCAGCGAACATCGCCTGCGGATTCCATGCCGGAGATCCCACGACGATAGCACGTACGATTGACATTGCCAAAAAACACGGAGTGGCTGTGGGAGCACATCCGGGCTACCCGGACATTATGGGTTTTGGAAGGAGAGAAATGCAACTAACTTCGGAAGAAGCAAAAAATTACACGCTTTATCAAGTGAGTGCCCTCCGAGGATTTGCACAAGCGGCTAGTCTCAGTCTCCAGCATGTAAAACCTCACGGAGCCCTTTACAACATGGCAGTAAAAGACGAAAAGCTCTCGAAGGCAATAGTGGAAGCCATAAAAGCACTAGACACTGGCCTAATAGTCTTTGCGCCTCCAAACTCGACTTTATCAGAAGCCGCCGCCAAAAATGGGTTACGCGTGGCACATGAATTTTTTGCCGACAGAGCCTACAATCCAAACGGCAGCCTGATTTCAAGAAAACAATCGAATGCCATCATTCAGGATCCAAAAAAGGTTGTTGAACGGGTTGTCAAAGCTGTTGAAGATGGGACAGTTGTAGCCGCTAATGGCGAAGTTTTAGATGTAGGCAAGGTGCATACAATCTGTGTGCATGGCGACACTCCTACAGCTCTAGAGCTCGCAGAAACAATAAAAAAAAGGTTGGTAAGAGCCGGCATCGAGGTCAAACCCGTAAGTAGCTTCATTTAAACGATTTTTATGGGAAATACCTTATGAACGCGGGAATCTACACAGCCGCGCGATACATGCCCTTCGGCGACAACGGCCTGCTAATCGAATTCGGCGACGTAATAAGTTTGGAAGTGAACCGCAGAGTTATCGCTCTAAGCGAAGCAATTATAGGCGTTAAGATTCAAGGAGTCGAAGAGCTAGTTCCGACCTATCGCTCATTGCTTGTCAGATATAACGCTTCAAAAATAAGCTATGAACAGCTCGTTTTCCGCATAAAAGATATTGAAAAAACGATGGAAGAGCGAAGCATGAAAAAAGTTGGCAGAAAAATAATCATTCCAGTTGTTTATGGAGGAGAGTATGGACCAGACCTCACTGATGTTGCCAGATTTCACGGGTTAACTGAAGAGCAGGTTGTTAAGATACATTCTGGCAGAGAGTATAGGGTTTACATGGTAGGATTTGTTGCTGGTTTTCCTTACCTAGGAGAGGTTGCAGATGAAATCGCAACGCCAAGGTTTGAAACTCCAAGACTGAAAGTGCTGGCAGGCTCGGTCGGCATAGCAGAAAAACAGACGGGCATATACTCGTGTGAGGCACCTGGCGGATGGCGAATAATAGGCAGAACGCCATTGAGATTGTTTAATCCACTGCAGCAACCACCAGTACTTCTGCAACTTGGAGATATTGTCAAATTTAAACCAATTTCAGAAAAAGAGTTCAGAATCACCGAAAAGCCCTCTCAAAAGCAACCTGCAGACCGCTTTCCGAAGAATAAAAAGGGAATAAAAGTTTTTCAAGTGCTAAAACCAGGATTTTTCACGACAGTCCAAGACTTGGGGAGATACGGCTACCTCAGATATGGAGTTCCAATTTCTGGTGCAATGGACACATTTTCCTTAGTTGCGGCAAACCTCATAGTTGCAAACAACCCAGATGACGCATGTCTAGAAATAACGCTCATCGGTCCAGAACTCCAAGCCTTGACAAAAACGCAGATAGCCATAACTGGAGGAGCCGCTTCCCCAAAAATTAATGGTCAACATGTTCCTATGCGGCAAACATTAGAGGTACAAGAAGGTGCTGTAGTCTCTTTTGGGAAAGTGGAAAGTGGATGCCGAGCATACCTTTCAATAAGAGGGGGGGTAGATACTCCGCCGGTACTCGGAAGCAGATCAACATATGTGCGCGGCGGATTTGGAGGAATAAACGGCAGACAACTGAAAACTGAAGATATAATTGGAGGATTCGATGCCTCTCTTCTCAAAGTTGGATACTCAATGCCAGAAGAACTAGTGCCACAATTCACAGGCCAGTTTAAAGCACGTGTGATACTAGGACCGCAAGCTGACATGTTCACGGAGAGGGGAATAACCACTTTTCTTTCAAGCCAGTATAAGGTTACATTAGAGGCAGATCGAATGGGATACAGGCTTGAAGGCCCAATTATAGAGCATAAAGCAAAGGCAGATATTATTTCAGACGCCCTATTACCAGGTGCCGTTCAAATTCCAAAAAATGGAAAACCAATAATGATAATGCGAGATGCTCAGACAGCAGGTGGTTATCCGAAAATCGCTGTGATAATAACTCCTGATGTTTCCACACTTGGACAAGCCAAAACAAACGATATTATAGAGTTTTCTAAGATCACGATACAACAGGCCCACGAAAAAATAAGCGAATACTATAAATTTCTTAACATCCTAAGCGAGATGTTGACAAAGAAGTCATAAGTCAACGCGGCACTCTTTTGTCTGCAAAAACGCTAACATTTATAGAATTCATGAAAGCAATTGATTCTCAGGGGGATTATCGTGACAACACAGGTAGGGGTTACCAAAAAAGGAAAATTCTCTCTTTTAGACATGATAAAAAACGTGAAAAGCAAAACAGATTTTCGAAAAGCGGGAGCAATTGCCTTGTTTATCGGCTTAGTCCGTGGAGAAACTCTAAAAGGCGATAAAGTTCAGAAGTTGGAGTTAGAAGCTTACGAAGAAAAGGCAAACGAAATTTTAGCTAGCATCTGCAACGATTTAAAGAAGAAGCAGGGCATAGTAGACGTTCAAATTCACCATTTACTCGGCGAATTTAGCGTTGGCGAAGACATTGTATATGTGTTGGTTGCGGGTGCCCACCGCAGAAACGTGTTTTCAGTTTTAGAAGAGGCTGTGGAAAGGTACAAGAAAGAGGCACCCATCTTCAAGAAGGAATACATTACGGATGAGAAAAGCAAAACAAGGGCTTACTGGGTAACAGAACCAGAAAGTGATATATGAAATTTAAGAGTTATAAGCAAACTAAGGCAGATTACTAAAGATAATGTGGAAGGAGCTGTAAAATTTGGAAAAGAGAAGTTACGCATGGTTTGAAAGACGTCGCAGAACAAAAGCGTTGGATCTAGCCCATGAACAAATAGCAAAAGCCCTTGACACCGTAACTTTGCTTCACCAAGCAATAAAAAGCATTTTGGAAGGGAAGAAGAAAGAAGCGAGACAACAAATTGAGAACCTTTTCAAGGTAGAAGAGGAAGTTGATAAACTACGGAAAGAGGTTTTTGAGGAATTATCTAAAGGTGCAGCTTTACTTGCTGACTACCGTGAAGACTTGCTTCACCTTGTGAAGCGACTTGATACACTTGCAGACCATGTGAAGGATGCGGCGAGGTGCATGGAAATGCTTGCAGACGCTCAGCTTCCGAAAGAACTGTGCGAAAGTACCGTGTACATGACTTCTAAACTTGTAGAATGTGCGCAGGAATTGCGTGGCAGTATAGAAAAACTTTCAGCAAACCCTGCAGAAGCAATAAAAGGAGCAAATAAAGTTGAGGAATTTGAGCATGAAGTCGATGAAATTTATCTTAAAACTAAGGCTTTGTTCATTAAATATGGCGAGCAGATTAACTGTGGTATCATGGTGATATTTGATGATTTGGTTGAATTCATTGAGCAGGCTGCTGACATGTGCGCTGACACGGCAGACTATATCGTGATACTTTCAAGTAGAGAATAAGATGCGATAAGACAATGATACTAGCTCAAATTTCAGATGTCCACTGCGGTCCGATGCTTCGCAGGAAAACCCTTAGGGCTGCAATTAAAGAAATTAATGAATTATCTTCTAACATAGTGCTTATCACTGGTGACTTAACGGAAAACGGTTTAATATCAGAGTTTGGAACTGCCTCAAAAGAGCTGAAGAAGTTAAGAGCGAAGAAGATAATATACCTAAGCGGAAACCATGACTACCGCTCAACAGGGTATCTGCTTTTTAAAGAGTTTTTCCCGTTTTCGCAAGTAACCGAATCTGATGATGCAGTCATAATAGTTCTCAGTTCAGCGAGGCCGGATAGAGATGACGGAGAAGTTGGTCATAGACAAAATCTATGGCTTGAACATACCCTTGAAAAACACGAGGATAAAGTAAAGATAGTAGCAATCCATCATCATATAATTCCAGTTCCAGACACGGGTGCAGACCAGATAACAATTGTGGATGCTGGCGATGTTCTAAGAAGTCTCATAAAATCAAAGACAAACTTGGTTCTTTGTGGACATCGCCACAGACCGTGGAGATGGAAAATAGAAGACATGCTTGTGGTTCATGCAGGCAGCGTATCATGTGAAAAACTGCGAGGATTTTTCTGCAATTCTTACAATATCATAGAAATCAAAAACAAGAAAATTAATGCCAAACTAAAAATAGTTGGCGGAGGCTACGTGGACTTCAAGGAAATTGTGAAGAGAAGAGAAATTCTGCAAGCATCTGACATTTCACAATATAACGACTCTCTGGCCCATTAGAAATTAGGATCAATATTCTAAAATTGAATTTCGAATTCGTAAAGATTATTTCATTCCTCAAACATCAAACGTACGATTCACTATGCCTCCAAAAACTAAGAAGAAGAGAAAAACCCAGAAAAGCAGGGATTTAGAAGTTAACGCAGAAGCTATAAGAATCTTAAGGATACTTAGGGACGAAGAAGCCTTCTACTTTTACGAAGCCATTGGGAAGCCAACCGGAGAAAACGCCCAGAGCCTTTCTGACTTTCTTGAAAAGATGAAATCTGTCAAGTTGGAGAGTTTACTATTTCATCTTCAAAGAAAAGACTTCCAAACTTGGATTGAGAAAACTCTTGGCGACTCTAAACTTGCCAGAAAAATGGATAGAATACCGCCTTCACATGATGATGATCTTAGAACAAAAATTCACGCAATTGTCGAAAACCGCATAAAAGAATTAAGAGGAGCACCATTAACATTATTAGTTAATGAAGATTTAGCTGTTGTTTCCTCAAGTTCTACGT